>Ga0182014_10001244_pt1 | contig 34399 bp, 29 predicted proteins | sample 612S2DmetaG_FD_120489 | JGI IMG/M metagenome (GOLD analysis project Ga0182014, IMG submission 120489) | Permafrost microbial communities from Stordalen Mire, Sweden - 612S2D metaG | ecosystem: Environmental > Terrestrial > Soil > Wetlands > Permafrost | place: Sweden: Stordalen | collected... | reverse complement strand
GAGATGGGAATCGCCTCGACGCTGGTCAGCGAAGCGGAACTCGTTTTCCGGGGCGTTTCTCGCGTCTGGCTTTGCCAGTACGAACTCCACCGTGTACATTCCGGGCAGCCCCGCAGGGCCATGTGCGTTTAGGTGAGCCTTTGTGCCGGTTTCGATGTAGTGGAGAGCAGCAATGACCCGTTGAGTTTCCCCAGGGAAACCTGTCAATCTAGCCCGCCTCTGGATTGGTGGCTGGCTCGTGTTGGTTGTCGAACTCGATTCTGTCATGACGCCTCGTTTTGCCGAGATAATGGCCGATGCCCTATAGAGATGTATGCGCAGACAAAGTTTACTTCGTCGCCCTTGGTCCCAACTATAGCCTCCGGGCAGAAGCATTAATTGAGCGCTCGTCTGAACCGCTTGGACGGAATCGGTATCGAACGCTGATTGCAACTGTGATCCTTACCCAAGATATTGCCCAACTTTGCCGCAATGGTTACCGCCAAAATCTGCGCGATACCGCGCAATGCCTGTGAGTCCTCGACCACGTCCTATGCGCAGCAGAGATTTGCTTAGCCAATGCCGCGCACGCAGTTGATCCTGCTTGGGTGGCCTCGCGTGCCCGCCCCAGATTCCAGCGCGCCTCCGATCTGGAGCCCGGTATCCATACTGCTGTCAGATCTCCGGATCTATGAATGCGTGCCGGATTCAAGGCATCCCGCCGGTTTCTTTTGACCCGGTTCGCCAGCCTTGACCGGGACCAGCGAATGCATGATAAGGCAAACAATAACTATCATTTGCAGCGACAATTTGGACCAACCCGATAACTCCCAATTATCACCCGATAAATACGAAGTATTGGACGGCCTTTTTTCTTCGGGACAGGCTATGGTATCCGGCATCCTTTGATGCCCAGCTTGTTTTCGGAGCTATGCCTATGCCGCTGGCCGTTGTTTCCCCGCAAACGCCTGAGACAGACCCGTTGCTCACTGCCGAAAATGTGGCGCATCGCCTCAACGTCAGCACGGATTGGGTCTGGGATCATTCCTCGCGCCGAGCCCCCTTGCTGCCCGTCATTCGCATTGGCGATGGAATCTTACGGTATCGCCAAAGCCAGATCGAAGAGTTCGTCCACGAGCGGGAAAGGCTCTCCAATTTACGTAGAAAACCACGGTAAAATGGGGACGCCCACTGTTTTTCCCCACAGAAATCGAGAAACACATGGGTACATCGCACCAGAAGGGTTGGGTGATGGTTCGGGGAAAGAAATGGTATGGCTACTTCCGCCGCACCGTTCTCGACCCGGCAGCCAACGAGCCCAAACCAATCATCACGCCGGTCGTGCTCGGGCTGAAGTCTGAGATGACGAAGTTCGAGGCGCGAGAAAAGCTGGAGCGGGAGATCGCCCGGCTGACGGGGCACACCACCGAAGAGGGGGTTGTCAGGAATGGCAGCATCACTCTGGGTTGGTTTGTCCACAACCGCTACCTGCCGCTCAAAGAGGCGGACTGGAAAGAGGAGACGGCCAAGATCAAGAAGCACCTGATCGAGGCTGACCTGCTCGCCGAGTTTGGAGAAATCCGGTTGGAACGCTTCGACAAGCTCGTTCTCCAGGCCCACCTCAACAAGCTGGCAAAAACCCGGTCCAAGGACAGAGTCTTGCAGTGCCGAGCTTACATTCGTTCGATCTTTGCCGAGGCGGTCGATCAGGACTTCCTCATCAAAGATCCTGCGCGCAAGCTCAAGACACCGGTCAACCTCCGGGACACCGACAAGACAGTGCTGACGTGGAATCAACTGCGTTCTGCGCTGGCCGCACTCGAACTCCGCAACCGGATTCTGCTGAAACTTGACATGACCAACGCTCTCCGTCCGGGAGAGCTGTTCGCGTTCCGCTGGTCTTCTCTCGATGAAGAGCACAACAAGCTCAACATCCGGGAGACCATCTACAAGGGGAAGATCCGTCCCTGGGGTAAGACGAAGGGGAGCCTTACGGCGATCCCGGTCACCGGGGAGCAGGTCGAAGAGTTGGAGGAGTGGCGGCGCATCTCGAAATATGCCGCGCCCGACGACTTCATCTTCGCCGGCCGCAGCGGAAACTTCATGGACCCGAGCAACTACCGGAAAAGGGTGTTGCACAAGCTAGCCGTGCAGTTGGGGCTGCCCAAGCTGACCTTCCAGGTCATCCGGCGCACCATTGCGACGCTGGCCAAGGACAAGGGGCATGTCAAGGACATTCAGGGGATGCTGCGCCACTCGAGGGTGGCCACCACGACCGATGTCTACATGCAGACGATGGAGGACGGCGTGCGCTCCACGGTGACGTCGATCCATGAAGAGCTGATGGGGACCGGCACCACGGGCCAACACCCGGCCAGAGCCAAGGTCAGACAACGGATTGAAAACTTTTCGGCAGGGGAAGCAACACTGAAAGGAGAAGTTCTACAAGCAGCCTCTTCGGAGAGGCAGAAACCAGGAATTAAGCATCCTGCTCGCGGTAAGGTTTTGGAATTTGCTACCAAAATGCTACCAAGCTAGGATGGCGTACCGTCTCTAAGTTATTGAAATAATTGGTGGACCTGATCGGGATCGAACCGATGACCTCTTCCATGCCATGGAATAGCTCGAACCGCAGAATATAGACGGCACAGTACTTATGAACCGGCATACCCGGCAAAACCGGCCCAATGGGCGCTATTTGCGGGCAAAATGCGGGCAAAACTACAACCAAGTGGCCAATGGGCTGATCGTGTGGAATCAGCTCAGCACTTCTCGACGATTCATCGAAACAAACGCTCCTCCGTGCGTGAACGCTCAGGTATTGAGCGCCGACGCCGGCAGCAAGTCACCTTTCGTTCATTGGACTCCAGATTCCTACTGGGAAGCAGCGCTCAGCACATAGGCACGACTACAATTCCCATAGGTTCCGGCATTACAGATGTGGAGATCGGCCACACGATGAAGGCATTACACAGATCATGGTTGTACGATAGAGTGGTTTCAATAGCAAGGGAAATCGAATCATCATAGTACATGGTTCATTGCAGGCCAGATGAGTTGGGAAGGCCGCGAAGGGCGAGCGGAAACCATAAACAGGGGGGAGAATGGCATCTTTCCGCTTTATCCATACCGCGGACGTTCATATTGATAGCCCGCTTATAGGACTCACGCGGCACGAAGGAGCAGCTGCGGAGCGAATCCGGTCTGCGACCCGCGAAGCCTTCGGCAATCTCATCGGACAGGCGATTGACGAGCAGGTCGCCTTTGTCGTCATAGCCGGTGACCTTTATGACGGCGACTGGCGCGACTTTCATACCGGCTTGTTTTTTTCTCTTCAGATGGGGAGGCTCGCCAAGGCCGGTATCCAGGCCTTCGTTCTCTATGGCAATCACGATGCAGAAAGCCAGATCACCAAGCGCCTAAGTCTTCCTGACAATGTGAAAACTTTCTCGACCCGCAAGGCGGAGACCTTTGTCCTCGATGAGCTTAAGGTCGCGTTGCACGGGCAAAGCTTCAGGCAGCGCGATGTCACCGAAAATCTCGTGCCCGGCTATCCCGATCCTGTGCCCGGCATGTTCAATATTGGCGTTCTGCATACGGCGCTGGGAGGCGCGGCGGGTCACGAAAACTACGCCCCATGCAGCCTTGATGAACTCATCGCGAAGGGATACGACTACTGGGCTCTCGGGCATGTGCATAAAGGCCAGGTTCTTCATGAGCATCCGTATGTCGTGTTTCCCGGCAATCTCCAGGGCCGGCATATTCGGGAAGCCGGCCCCAAGGGCACCCACCTCGTTACTGTCGAGGATGGGCAGATAACCGATTTCACGACGCTGCATTCCGATGTTGTCCGCTGGGCACACCTGTCTGTAGCCGTCGCTGGATGCAGAAGCCACGCCGAAGTTTCCGATTGCGTGCGCCAATCTATTGAGCAGGCAGTCTGTTCGGCGGCTGGTGGCCGGCTCCTCGCCTGTCGCATCGAGCTGACCGGCGAGAGCAGGATTCATGGCGAGCTTCTGGCGTCCACAGGCAATCTGATGGCTGAAGCACAAGCCGCGGCGCTCAGCCTTGGCGAGGATGCGGCGTGGATCGAACGGCTTGTCGTCTCAACGCAAGCCCAGCGCGATCCGGCAGTCTCCGCCGACCAACAGGACGCCTTGGCTGAGCTGCGCAATATGCTTGGCGACGCTGGAAACGACGATGATCTGTTGCAGCAGCTAGCATCTGATATAGGCGAGCTTTCCCGAAGGCTTCCCGTCGACCTGCGGACAGGTGCTGAAGACGCAGCACTTAAGGCCGCCATTCGCGGCGACTACGCTGATGTGATTGGCCATGTACGGGACTATCTGAGCGCGCGCCTCACGGCGCCGGGAGAGTAGCCAATGCGCATCAACAGACTCGATCTTTTGCGATATGGACGCTTCACCCAGCGTCCGCCCTTGCTGTTTCCCAAAGCGGATTCCGACCTGCACGTTATATTTGGGCCGAACGAAGCCGGTAAATCCACCTCGCTTGCCGCCATAGAAGACCTGTTCTTCGGCATTCCTCATAATTCGCCCTATCACTTTGTTCACGACTACCCTGCGATGAGAGTGGGCGGCGTACTGGAGCATGACGGCAAAACCCTTGAATTTCGTCGCCGTAAAGGCATCAAGGATACGCTGCTAGGTCCGGACGAAAATCCACTTCTCTCTGGCGAGAGCGCACTCACGCTCTTTCTTGGCAGCACTGACCGCACCTTTTTTGAGCGTATGTTCAGTCTGAATCACGAACGCCTCGCTCAGGGCGGACGTGAAATCCTTGAGGCCAAAGACGAAGTGGGACAAACGCTCTTTTCAGCGGGCGCTGGTCTTTCAGGCCTGCGTGAACGCATGGCGTCCCTTGCAAAGGAAGCCGATGAACTGTGGGGACTGAGGCGGGCCGGCCACAGAAAATATTACGTGGCGCTCGAAGCCCTGGAGAAAGCCGACAAGGACCTGCGCGAACATACCGTGACGGCGAGCAAATGGCAGGAAACCAGGCACTCGTTTGATGCTGCGCAGGAAGCCTATGAAGCGCTCGAAAAGCAGACGGAAAATAAATCGGCCGAGCAGCGAAGGCTCAGCCGCATACGCCGCGTATACCGGCAGGTTCGCCGACTGGCTGCGGTGGAGGCTGAAATCGCTGAAATCGGCGAGGTTCCTTCTCTTCCGGATGACGCGGAAACACGGTTGGAGACTGCTACGCAAGAGCAGTCCAGCGCGCAGTCCAAGCTCGATGAGCTTGACGGCCAGCTGACGCGGGCAAAATCCGAGCGCGCGGAGCTGCAGTGTGACGAAACCCTTCTCCTGCGATCGGAAGAGATCGGGCATCTTCATACGCAGCGAATTGAGGTTCACAAGGAGAAAGCCGATCTTCCGAAACGCCGCGCGGAGTTAGCCGCCAAGGAACAACAACTCGGCGGTCTTGCCGAAGACCTTGGCTGGGAAAAGGGCGATTCCGCCGCAATGATTGCCCGTATTCCGCAGCGCGCCAAAGTCACTGCCGTTCGGACCTTGCTGACTCAGCGGGGTGAATTCGCCGTGGCGATCAGCAGCGCGCAGACCGCTCTTGAAGAAACTCAAGATCAGATTCGGGAGCTTCAGGGAGACCTCGGCCGAATGGAAGCCGCACTTGATGTTGCGTCTCTGACCGCAGTGATCAGGGCGACTCGCGACGCCGCCGATATCGGATCTCAAATCAAGGCTGCGGAAAATGAACTCGCGGACGCCAATACTGCCGTCGATAAACGGCTAAAGCCTCTTCGTCCACAGATTTCCAGCGCGCGAGACTTGGAAGCTACGCCTGTTCCGCCCCGCAACGTCGTGCAGAACCATCGGGACGCCTTGCGCGACATTGAACAAGAATCTCAGTCCTGCCGCGAGCGTATCAGTAACGAGGAAAAAGCAATAGGACAGTATCGCAAAGCCTATGAACGGCTTGAGCATGACGAAGAGGCTATTACGCGGGATCATCTCGACCACGCGCGGCGGAACCGCGATTCAGGCTGGTCGCTCATTCGCAGTCGCTATATTGATGGCGTTGAAGTATCCGACGAGGACATAGCAGCCTTCAGTGGTGACGCGCCGGACCTTCCGACTGCTTACCAAGACAAGGTCGCGACCGCCGACACGCTGGCGGATCGGCGATTCGACAAGGCAGAGGCTGCCGGCCAGATTGCCGTAATTGCCCGGCAGATCACGGAGGCGGAGGAATCGCTCGCTGCGCTGCACAAGGAAGAGAGCGAGATAGACGAGAAGCGGCGCATTTTTGAAAAGCAATGGCAAAGTCTGTGGGCGGAAGCGCCCTTTGAGCCGCTTGCTCCCGAGTTCATGCTGGAGTGGCTGGATGCGAAAGCGGCCATCCTTGATTTGATCGAAAAGAGCAATGCAGCTGCCACGCGGATGCACGTACTTCAGACGGAGGAATCCGAGGCACGTGCATCGCTCACCGCCGAACTTGCTTCATTAGGCGAGGATACGACGGCACTTGAATGTCAAAGTCTCCGAGTCGTGCTTGAGACCGCGTCGGCAATCCAGCAGCGGCATGAAAGGCAAGCCGAGAGCAGAAAGGTCACCGAAGAGGGAATCCGCAAGCTGCAGGCCGGGGAGACACGGAAGCAGGCCCGGTTCGACAAGGCGCAGGCCGCGTGGACCGAATGGCAGGGCCAGTGGTCTTCGGCGCTAAAAGTACTCGCGTTTGCAGAGGACGCCACGCACGAGATCGTCGGCGGCCATCTTGATGCGATCGACGAAATGCGCGGCGTCGCTAACGACATCAATCAGTTGAAGCGCGATCGCATTGCCAAGATCGAACAGGACATTGCAGCTCTCGCAAGCTCTGTCACGGAACTGGTGAATGCGGTCGCTCAGGATCTTGCCATGCAAGATCCAGAGGACGCCGCGCTCCAACTGGAAAAGCGTCTTGAGGACGCGCAGCGCATCAGAAATCAGCAAACAGAGAAGGACAAGACCATTGCGTCACTCGGCAAGCGAATCGCGGAGTGCAAGCAGGCGCAAACATCCGCGCAACAGGCCATCGAGACGCTTCAGCAGTTGGCCGGGGTTGAAGGCCGCGACCAGCTTCGGGCGATCATTCGCATATCGCGGCGCCGTGGTGAACTCGATGGCGAACGCGCCAATCTTGAAAAGACTCTCATCGCAGAAGGCGACGGATTTCCTCTGACGGCGTTACGCGAGGAGTGCGCGGAAGCCGATCTCGACCAGATCGCGGCCCGCGAACAGACGCTGCAAAACGAGCTGAAGGACTTACATGATCGCCTTACGCCAGCAACCGAAGAGCGCGCGCAGGCGCGGCTTGTCTTCGAGGCCATCGGTGGCGACGGGCGCGCGGCACAAGCGGCAGCCGCCCGGCAGGAAGCGCTCGCGGCTATGCGGGATGCTGCTGAGCAGTACGTTCGCGTGCGCACCGCTGCTACGCTTCTTCAGTGGGCGATCGACCGCTATCGGCGTGAGAAACAGGCTCCGCTCCTCAAACGTGCTGGACAGATGTTCGCCAAGCTGACGCTGGGATCATTCACCGATCTGCGCGTCGAGTACGACGATCAGGACCATGCCCGGCTTGCGGGTATTCGATTGGGTCAACCATCAGTGAGTATCGACGGCATGAGCGATGGCACTGTGGATCAGCTTTATCTCGCTTTGCGTCTCGCATCAGTAGATGAGTATCTCAGTCGCGCACATTCGCTTCCCTTCGTCGCCGACGATCTACTGATAAACTTTGATGACGCTCGCGCCGCAGCTGGTTTCAAGGTGCTGGCTGAACTCGGCCAGAAAACTCAAATCCTGTTTTTCACGCACCACCAGCATCTCGTCGAAATTGCACGATCTACTTTGGGCAACGGGGTCAACGTCATTTCTCTTGCGGAATAAGCCCGCATCTGCAATGAGCGGCTGCACGCTAATGCAAGCAAACAGTGTGTCGGGCAAGTCTTTGACCCATCAGTAGCTGGATGCGGGACAGTGACGTCTATTGATCTCTGCATAAATAATGCAACTCGGAGAGTCGGAAAACTCGGTTGGGCACGGCATCTGTCCATAAAGGCGCATTGCATTATTTATGCAGCAGTCTATAGGAATCGCCCGTCGGCTTACCCGCGATAGTACTCCAGTTTGTCCGGTCGGCAGTTCGCGGCGGAGCGCCGTTCAGGTATCCCGCCGAATGTTGTCCTGAGCTCGAAACTCGACAGGGCCACCAAGCGAGTTTCCACCAAGCTGACCGAGCAGACAACCATGGGTGCGGGAAGGCAAATTGTTGTCGATGAAGTTCCGGTTCATGATGAGAAATGAATCAGGCGGCGGAAGAGAGCGCCGCGCCGTTAGCTCGCATTAAGGCGCTATTGGTAGGAGGAACTTTTACTTTGCTTACAAGACGCCATGAAACAGGCGCTCTCCGAGTTTCTCAGCAAGGCGAATTGACAACTCGACCTCCTGGTCCGTTATGCGAATTTTGTGCCCGACTACAGCATCAGGATCGTTCGCTCTCTGGATGTAGTCCTCGTCGGCAACGCCCATCTTATGAGCAAGTACATGGCGCTTCTGAAAGGCAAGGCAAATTGATTCCCATTCATCCTTCCCGAGTACATCGTCGAAATCGAAGTTGAAGGATGACCGCACGTTGCGCTTTGCTCCGGTGAGATTCTGAAAGTGAATGTCAACGCCCTTTTGCCTGCAAACTTCACGGCCAAACGCATCGAATGCGGAAACTACGTTCTTGAGCGCGTCGGCAATCAAATGATCCGCGAGTTCCGCTTCTGCCGATTTTGCGAGGTTGAGCTCCTTCCTGACAAGTTCGAGGTTCTTGAAGAGAATCTGCAATGAGTTGTGCTGACCGCAATCCGGGCACCATCCGAAGACGCCATAGATTGCGAAGCGCAATGTGCATTTCTCGCAGATCACCTGCGTCTCAAGTTCTTTTTCACGGTAATACTGAATCGGGTGTGGAGCATCGCGGGTCACTTTCAGGCTGAGGCCAATCCCAAAACCACCGCTTGGCTGGCGATCGAATTCCATCGACTTCAGATCGTGAAAAAGAGCGTCCGTGAATTGCCGCATAACGATAGATTTGGTGTATTCGATCTGTTCTTTCGTGTTGAACTCACTTGGCTCGCCAGAATGCCCACAGTACGGGCAATGGCAAGGTGCAGGGCCTTGAATGCCGGTGCCGGGGGTGATTTTGAAGTATCCTTCGCAATCCTGCTCCGGGCACTCCCTGCCAAGATATCCGTCTTCGTCCCGTGGTAGAGAAATAGCGAACTGATTGCCAAGCCTGTTTACGTTGCGGAGTTGGAAACTCATTCGCGTAACGTCCTCTCCTGTGTAAAGCACGTGATGCCGTGCGGGGTATCACCTATGAACCCTACCGAATAGCGATCCAATGGTCTGAAAGAAACCGTTGAATCCCGATTCCAGGCTGATACGTCGGGCAAAGGCACTCAAATGCTTGCCTAGCGTCCTCATAGGAAGAGTCCGGAAGTGCGCCGATATGCTTTGCCAGAAAGAGCAGGGCAAGACTTGGCGCGCGGGACTCGCCTTGATTACAGTGGATCAGAACGGAAGCGCCGGAATCGTACTTCGTCCTGGCAAAGGCGAGAAACCGCTCGAATGTTTCGGCTTTGAATAGCGGCACGGGTGGATCAATGATATTCAGATAGAGGTCGTGCTCCCGTTGCAGGACAAGGTAGTTGGGATGACTGACGGGGAGGCTGCCGCGATAGCCGACCGCCTGCTGATGGCATGGGGACTTGCACGCATGGACCACTGCTAATTGCGTAGTACCGGTCTGGCAGTCATCTTCTGCCCCAATGAAGAGCCGATTGTGGATTCTGACCATGGTTTCCTCTTCGAATTATGGTTCATTCGCCTGAGAATGTCGATTATTACTAGAAGCCTCGATTCATACTCCCAGCAGATCAACACAGCGTAGCGGTTCGTCGACCGAGAGGTTCTCAAGAGCGATACGGGCGCGCCCAGCAAACCGGAGCGGTTTCAAATTGCCGGCGAATCTGCCGTGAGCGATTCTATCCAGTCCTGCTTCCACGAGCGGGGACGCGGTGCGCAGCGTTGACCTGAGCGCCACTGCTTGGGTTTTCCCGGCGTGGAGGATGAGATTCCCCTGCCGGTAAAACCTCGCAAAGGTATCGTGAATGTGGTCGCGAACGGCAAACATTGTTTCGCGAGGAAAGCCCAGCAGCTTTTGTATTCGATCTACGGCAGCCTCATCCGACCAGTTAGGCATCGTGGGCAGCGAACCGTCGAGGATCGACTCGGCGACGAGCGCGGCCTTTTCCTTGTTAGACCCCAATGCGTTCAAGCGATCTGCTAGACTACCGCCGAGTTCCATCGCAGCATACGCAAGATCAGTCAGTTCCGCGCGAGGAAATGAACATGCCACGATGGTGGCAAGACGCTATGCTGGGTCGGCACGTCTGGCGAGCGGTTCGCTCAAAAGCGATTCAATTGCCGCCTAGCCTCCCGCAATGGCAGCTAGTTGCTCCACTCTGAAGCGGGGCCAAGAGTTCGATTGCCGGATCCGCCTGAGTAAGCATGCAGCAGTTTTAACTGTAGGAACCAGCCCGCGCGGACATATACTCTGGATCGCGGCATCTTCATTCGCCGGAGAAGACGGCGCTTTCCTCATCCGGACCTTTATCTCCATCCTCTTCTTGGTAGTCTTCTTCGTCGTCAGGCCCGTCGCTACTTACAGCATCTGCGTATGCGGCACGCTCGCGCTTATCTCGTCTGACAACGAGGAGTTGTTTGCCCAGAGTGTGTTTCGGAGAATAGCAGTACTGATAAAATGCCTCGAACAGAGACAGATGTGGAATGCGTCTTTCGTCAAGGAGATCCTGCAGATGTTTCTTGTACAGTGCGGCAAACGACTCTGGCGTGATGAAGTATGCGGTTCTCTTTCCCTGCGGGCGCACTGTTGCCTGAAGCCATTGTTTTTCGATCCACGCGCAGATTTCTGTTTTCCGTATGTGAAGAATTCTGGCTAAAGAGTCTATCGAGAAGCAATCGCATCTGATTTCCCTGATGCTGAGGTGGTTCCGCTGAAGCATGGCCCGGAGAGATCCTGGAGTTCTCTTCAATTTCTTCGCAACTTCCTCAACAGAATGTCGCGTGAGTTCCTCGCGCGCCAATTCCATTTCTTCTTCAGTCCAGCGACGGTACTCGTCCCGGCTCTTTAGACCGTGTTGGATGACAAACCTCCAGCAGGCTTCGCGAGATCGCCCGCTCTGCCTCTGCAACCGGCGTACGAGTTGATCGAGCTTGTTTCCAGAGAGGACCGCAGCCTGAACGGCCAGCGATTCGGCCTCCGCACTCCATTCTCGACGCGACGTATCCATATCGCACCCCCTCAATAGGGCATTCTCTTGTTATCGAGAAGCAGAAAAGCGCCCTATACCTATACAGCCAACGAAAATGAGGAAAACGGTCGCGTCTTGCGGAAAATTAACAATGGGATTTTCGATCGCCAACTTGAGAGGGAAAGTTTCAATCGCTCTGTGCTTTACGGCAATTGGAGAATAACAGGGTAATAGTATGTGCGGAATCGTTTTCATAGAACGTTGTTAAACAGCATCGTTTCAGCTGCAAGAAACTGTAGATCAAGCATTACCGAAAGCTCTGCGCGAGATCCCATCTATGTTGCCATCGCCTGGGACCGAACTATCAGGGCGCTGCTGTGCGTTTTCTCTGCAACGCGATGATGTATGTTTCATTCGAGCGAAAGCATGGACAAGTCATATGCAGGTTCAATCGCTTGCGCGGAAGGTTGAGTGCTTCGGCATCAGCGTCTGAGCCGCTTTGCTGGGTCCCATACTGGCTGAGATTGATCGTGGCGCCGAGAGTAGCTGCGCTATCTTTCGCCATTGACGCTGTGTGTGGATGTTGTAATCTCATTAGGCCAACAAGAGGTAGTACGGCGACGATCTACAGCGATGCAGCGCGGCCGATCCATCGATGCATCCTGAAGTCAGGCAGTGAAAAGCCGGTTTCTCTCTATTGTTGATCGCGGATGCGCCGTAGCTTCCCCAACTCGCGAGTACACTCCGCGCACTTCATTACGTGCAGATACCTGACATCGGTAAGGTCCAGTTCTTCGGGACTAAAGACAAACTTCTTAAGTGTCTCCTGATCTAGGCACCCAACCCGTCCCGGATTCGGGTGGTGATCGATAACGTACTCTCGCATTCTCTCGAAGAGCAACGCGTCGTCCTCGTTGTCCATCGAAGGCTTTTGGCGCCGCTTCACAGTGTCCTTTCCAACATTCAGAGTGCGTCCGGTTGATTCTGGCTATTTCGATGAATGGGAGGACGCGATTCTCCTGCGAAGCCGACCTAACACTCTGTGGCATCTTTTACGGATCGCATCCTCCGTAATCCCAAGTCGTTTTGCTATATTGCGCCAGGATTCGCCGTTCCCGTACCGCGACAACAACGCAGCACGAATTTCCGGCTCGGTATCGTAAAGCATCGTATCGAGATCAATCTTCGACTCAACAGAAATTGTACCGCTGTAACCGATGCTTCGATCGAGATTGATCGCCGATCCGGCGAAGACGAGTCTCTTGTACTTCCTCGCTTTGCGCCTGACCTCCGAACGAAAAAACTGACCCAGCCTGGCAACGACCTCTTCTGTCTTAGCCGGTGGTGAATTGCTGAAGTGATCTGCAGTTTTCCGAACGGCCGCTTCCAGTATTTCCGGGGCGAGACTTTCATCCCCAAGGCGTGCGGCCACTATCCGTCGAGCATCCTGCCAATAGGCTTCTGCGGCCGTTTGCAGTATACGAGATATCCATGTCTGCCTGGGTGCTGAGTTCAAAACCCAGCAAAAATCAGATGGGGCGGGGGAGGCCATAACTCCTTATCCATTCGCTGACTTTCGCAGGCAGGCGGATCGTTTTTAGCCGATCCGCCAAATGCCTTCCAGCACGATCTTGTATCAGGTCAAAGAGAGGTCACCCTCTCCACAGAACTCTTCCTTGAGCCAGAGGCGCAAGGATTCTTCTGGCCGCTACCTGCATGGAGCGACGCCAGAGAAGCACTCGTTCGTATCTTTCTGAAGATCATGCGACCTCCACAAAAGTGAATCAAGGCGTACAGACAGGAAACCTAAAACCCATTATCATCTTTCGTCCTATACTTTAGCGCGCGCGCATTGCCACGGACATGTCCATTCGGACCGTCCATTTGGACATTGACGGTGACCTTGTGATGTGCATGCAGGTTGCATTCATGTTGGTTTTTCAATCCGGCTGGTGGAATACGGGCCGAGGCCATTGCCTGGCAGGGCTAGTAGGGCGTTCTCGTCACTTGCCTCCCGGACCTCGCACAGCCTGCAGGCTTTCGTGCATTATCGATACCCCGCTGCCTGCAGTTCAAAAAGCTGTGCGTATTCGCCAGCGGCAGCGACCAGTTCCTCGTGACTTCCTTGTTCCCGAATCATGCCTTTGTCCAGCACCAGTATCCGGTCCGCGATCCGTACGGTGGAGAACCGGTGCGAAATCAATACACCCATTTTGCCCGCAACCATTTTACTGAAGTCCTGAAACAACCTCGACTCCGCTCTGGCATCGAGCGCCGATGTCGGCTCGTCAAGAATGACGATCTCCGCGCCGCGCATGCACGCGCGGGCCAGAGCCATCCTCTGCCATTCGCCGCCCGAGAGATCCATACCGTTTTCAAAGCGCCTTCCCAGCACCTGTTCATATCGGCGCGGAAGTCGCTCTATGATTGGGAGCGCCCGTGATTTCTCCGCGGCGAAAGCGATCCGCTCGTAATCCTGCCGGAAGGGAATGTCGCCGAACCCGATGTTGTCGGCGGCAGAAAGGTCATACCGCGCGAAATCCTGAAATACGGCGGTGATGATGCTTCGCAGTTCTATTGGGTCAAACTCGCGTAGGTTTATGCCATCGATGAGTATCTGCCCGTCCGTCGGATCGTACAGCCGCGTCAGCAGTTTGATGATGGTGGTTTTGCCGGCTCCATTCTCTCCAACCAGCGCAATGCGCTCCCCGGGCTCAATATGAAACGAGACATCGCGCAGCACTAACTCCGATGCGCCCGCATATGCGAAACAGACATGGCGGAATTCGATCCCTCGCAGAATGGGACAAGGAAGCTTTCGAGGGCGCTGCGGAGCTACAACTCGTGGCCGCTCGTCGAAGAACTCGAAAACATCGCTGATGTACATGAGTTGGTCGAGAGAGCGAGAAAAACCCATAAACAGGCCGGACAATTGTCCTTTGGTGCGCTGGAGCGCCCCGGCCAGAAAGAACAATTTGCCTATTGTCAATGCTCCATGCGCCGTCCTGTAGATGAGCACGCAGTAAGCCGCGTAATAGACCATGGTGCTGACCAGCATCAGAACAGATGAAGTCAGATTCTGCTTGACGGATAACCTCTGGTCTTCCCGGTTGTACGCTTCACCAATGTGGCCATACTGGTCTTGAAGATACGGGCCCAACCTGAATAGCTTTACCTCCTTCGCATCGCCGGAACTGGTTGCCAGGAACAGCAGGTACTCCATCATACGGCGGATCGAAGTCCGGTCCCGATTGAGCTGGTATCGTCCTTTCGCGAAATAGCTTTCGGCAATTACGATCGGAAGCACGCCGATCAACTGAATGGCAATGAGACCCGGAGCGAGGACAAACGCTCCGGCGATCATGCCCACGATACCGATCACCTGCTGCCCGATTTGCAGCAGACTCCTGAGCAACGCGATCTGAGACGATGCCTGAGAACGCGCTCGCTCGAGCCTGTCCTGGAACTGGGGATTCTCGAAGGTTTCGAGGTCCAATTCGTCGCAGTGACGCATAAGTCGCAGGTTGAGCCGCAACGTGAATTGATCGCTTAGAAGCAAATCGCAGTGAGACGCAAACCGTGAAAGCGCGTCGCTCAGTATCGCAAGGGCGGCTTCCATGGCCAGCAAAATCCATATTCTTCTCGAACTTCCTCCATAGCGTTGCATCTGGTTGATAGCATCCAGCAGCAAGCCGCCGACGGCAAGAAGCGCAACAGGAAATACTGCGGAGACAAGACGACAAGCCAACGTTAGGATGCACGCGCCGGGTGAGCTCTTCCATACCTCCCTTGAGAGCTCCGGGATTCTTCGCAGGAGCGACAAGTGCTGCGCGCGTTGTTTCCAGTTCCACCTGAATTTCATAGGCACAGTGACCGGACAACAAAGAACCGCCTCGTCCAAAGAGTCTAGCTGTTGCCACTGGGGGAAAGTATGTCCGCATGGACTGCCCATTCGGACCGCCCACTCGGACATTGACAAACGTCATAAGAACGTGCCGCTCGTGGAAGATCGAAACAGAGATTTCGTCACACGCTTGGTTGCGCTGTGCAGCTAATCCTCAGCAAACAGAACTCGTTGATGTGATAAGAACGTGTGGTCACGGCCATTGAGGTCCTCGATCCTTGCTGCCTTCGTCATGTCCAGATGGACCGGCCAAATGGACCGCCCATTTGGCCGGTCCAGATGGACATTGTTTCAACTGTGTTTCGGGAGGATGATCTTTACGTTCGCCAAAAGCATGATCTCGCGTCGAGCAACATGCCACATTAGCGGTCTTTACAGGAGGCCATAGATGGTGCCTCGCATTTCCTCTTCCAGCAGGCTAATCAACACCGTCGACGGTGCGGTGGTGATGGAGATCAAGAGTGGATTGATGTACACATCCGATCCGGTCGGCGGCAGGATTCTCGAACTCATCCAGCAGGGCCTGCCGAAAGAGCAAATCGTCGAATCGATCAGCCGTGAATGCGAAGAAAGCAATGTAAGCCGCGAAACCGTGCGGCGCGACCTCGAACGCTTTATCGAACAGCTAGCCTCCTATGGAGTCCTCGAAGCGGAAACGCTCACGACTTGAGAACGGATGGAACAAATGGCATCCTCTAACCTTCTTAGCGAACCGACACAAGCCGCCGACCCCGTCCGGGATCTGTTGCTGATGCACGGCACAGAGGCCGTGCATCTGGCAGAGTTCAAGGGGCGTTCGATCCTGTTGTTTGTCCTGGGCGTTGATTGCGGAACGTGCAAGCAGCTTGCCAGGACGCTGTCCGGGCTGCACGACGAGTACGCCTCCGACATCGAGTTTTTCGGCATCTGCATCCAAAACGCGTGCGAGGAAATGCTGCCGGAATTCGCATCGGCGGCCGCTGTAAACTTTCCTCTTACTCATTGCTCCAACCGGGAGATCTGCGAAGCACTCCAGATCCCACGCTCGAAATGGTTGTATTTTCCAACTCTCATTTTTCTGGATGCCCAACAGCGGCTGAGGGGAGTGTTTACTGGCAAGGACCGGTTCTTTGAGGACGCTTCCAGCAATGTGCGCGAAGTTCTCGATAAGCTGTTCTCCGAATCGAAGAGCGCGGACGAGCGAATCGAGGCAACCGCATGAACCAGATGGCCCTCCTTCCGATCGACACCACGACACCGCTTAACAGACCCTTCGATTCCGATTATCGTCTCGCGAATGGAATCTGCTCCGGCAATCTGCATTACTACGGCCGTTACTTCGGCGATCCGCGAGCACGGTTGTTCTGGAATGAGGAGAAGCTGTTTCTGGGAATCGTGCCGCCTTTCGGACGATCTTTCTCTGAGCTATTGAACTCACATCAGTTGGACAAGCTATTTGAGCGGCGCCTGCTGTTCGGAGTAGAGCGTATGTATATGGCCCCGTCAGGGTTCGACGCCGTGTACCGGCTGGATTCGACGCCCAGGATTACTTATTGGCACGAGTGGTCTCGGAAGATGTGGCGCGCCGCGGCGCTCCGGCTGATTGCACTGCTTTCAGACCTTGCCGAACAAGGCTTGACCGTGCGCAATCTTCACCCATGGAATCTTCTCTTCGATGGGCAGCAGTTCTCTTACGCGAATCCGGGAAGCATTGTGCCCCTGGAAGCTGACACGTTTGCGCGGAGCTACGAAAAACTCGCGCGTTTCTTCATCCGCCCTCTCATTCTGTCTGAACACGGATCGGAACACATTGCAAGGAGATTGAACGAAGATCCCCGGGATGGCGTGCTTATGGAGGATGTCGGTCACCTGGATTGCGTCTGGGCTGAGTGGGACGGAAACGGTGATCGCCACGAAATTCTTCTGTTTCTGGAGGAACTGGCCTCCGAAGTCGAATCCATGTCCGGCCACTCTTCCTCCGACCGGTGGATCGACTATTTTGCGACCGACTGCGATTTCGGCCCGGGTACTTCCTGGACCCGCAAACAGGATGTTCTGCGAACTCTCCTTGAGGATGCAGGCATTCGCACGGTCCTCGATCTGGGATCGAATGCCGGCCATTATGCGCAACTCGCGGCGCAGTCCGGTCGCCAAGTTTTCGCCGCGGACGTCGATCCGGCGCTGGTTGACATTCTCTTCGAACGCACCCAGGAAAGCGGCATCTCCCTCTATCCGCTGGTGCTTGATTTTACCCATCCTACAGCGGGCCGGGGCATCGCCTACAGATGGTTCCCGCCGGTGACGGAGCGGATCATGTCGGATCTGGTCCTCTGCTTTGCGCTCGCGCACCACATGGTCTTCGGCAAGTATCGCCTAGATTTCGACCAGGTTGCCTGTGGCGTTCGCAATTTCAGCCGGGCTTGGGCGCTGGTCGAATATGTCGAGCGCGGAAATATCCAGCCTGCCCTGTGGCGGCCCGATGCAGATGGTTGGTATTCCGTCGAAGAATTTGCGCGCGCGTTCGGCCGCTACTTCCGCAGCGTGCAGATCCTGCCTCCCGCATTGGACGGCCGGCAGCTCCTGCTATGTGGACCCGATAGGAGGCAACTGTGACCTACGAGGCGTCTTTGCTGATACTGAATGACCAGTCACAGGCGTTGGCGCGCCGCGCTGGCGCCACATTGGAGCTTCCGCGCGTACCGGTGGAGAGCGGCAGGGTCGGCATTTCGCTGTCACGCGCCGTCCGTGACCAGTTGGGACTTAAAGTCTTTTGCCTTGTTCTTTCGGGATTTTGCGAAAGCGGATTGTATCCGCTGCGCCTTCAGTCTGAAGGGGCAGTCATTCCAAACGGCTACTTCTGGGCGAAACCGTCAGAAGTCATCGACGAGGAAACCCACAATCCCCCAGTATTTGCGGAGAAAGTCGGCGAAGGCCGTACACTAGGCGGTTACTCCTGGTACTCGGAAGTACAGGCTTGGCTCGCGCGCCAGGTGGCGCGGCTTGGTTATCGTGTCCAGTTTCTTGAGCAGTGGAATGGCCGAGTCGGCGGTGTCTTGCTGCGCGTCGTCACGGACGGTCCGCAGTTCTGGTTCAAGGCTGTGAGCGATTTCAACGCGCGAGAATTTTCAATCGCGCAGTTGCTGGCGGGTCGCCATCCAAGCTTATTCCCGTCGGTCGTGGCAAGTGAACCGGGATGGAAGGCGCTCCTGCTGGAGCACGTGGAAGGAACGGAACTGCACGCGTCGGACGACCCACAGGTATGGGAGCGGGTCGTCCGAGTCCTGGCTCGGATGCAGATGCAATGGGTCGGAGATGTATCCGGGCTGCTTGCGGCGGGAGCCGCCGATCTGCGGCCGGTGGCGCTCGAGAGCAAAATTCCGGCGTTTCTCGAACACGCAGCTGAAGCCATGGCGCGGCAGTCCGCAGCTACTCCATCCATCCTGCAAGCTGACGAACTGTCCGAGATCAAGGAACAACTGCAGGAGTTGTGTATCGAGACTTCGGCTCTTCCGATCGCGGAAGGGTTAGCGAATGCTGACTTCAGCCCACACAACACGCTCATCACGGAGCGCGGTCCGGTCTTTATCGATTGGGCGGAGGCCTGCGCCAGTATGCCGCTTATCGTAGGCGAATATCTATGGAATCGCATGGCAGTCGAAGCGCCCGAGCGGAAGGCCTGGCAAGAGGGGCTGAGAACTGCCTATCTCAAAGAATGGAGCGATGTTTACGGGGCGGACGTGGTAGGAGCCGCAGCGCGCCTCCTACCCGCGTTCGCCGTGTTCGCAGTCGCAGTTTTCTACCACGAGCGGGAGGGCCATGGTGCAAGCCCATACGACCCGTACCTCCGCTCCCTGACAAGACGCCTCCAACGAGAGCTGAAGCGTCTGGCGGCGGAAGAGGTCACGGTACACGCATAATACAGAGGACAAACGTTATGTCAGAAAGCGCTCAACAATCGATCAGTCTGGCGATCCTCAATGGCGACCGCCAGATCCTTGTGGACAGGTCAGGCGGCGTGCCGGCGCTTCCATGCGTCGACATTCCGAGATTTACTCGCCTGGCCTACGCGCTCACCATCGCGGCGCGCGAGAAGTACCGCCTGGAACTGTTCGTCATCACGACGACCGTGGCAGATGCCGGGAGCCTGTCAACCGATAGCAATCCTGCATGGCTGATCTCGGTCTGCCGGTTGCAAGATGAATCGGCTCTCCTTCCCGGCCACATCGAGTGGTTCGATCCAGTAAAGGCCGAGTCCGAGATGCCGCTGAAAGACGGGCGGATGATCTCCCGTGCCCTTGAAGAGCAGAATCTGTATGAGCGCGGGATCAAGCCGAGCAGCTTCGGACGGTACTCGGCGCTCGATGATCTGCGTTCATGGTACGCTCCCCATCTTGCGAAGCTCGGTGTTCGGAAATCATCGATCCAGCAGTGGAACGGCGATCCATGGTTCGCGCTTTTTCGCGTTGTCGTGGAACCGATCGGCGAAGCGAAACCGGAAACGCCAAAGGCATTGTGGTTCAAGGCGGTTGGAGAACCGAACACACGCGAGTTCGCCGTGACCCAACTGCTGGCGCGCGAATGCCCCTGGTGGTTCTCGACAGTAGTCGCCACGAAGCCCGAAGTGAACGGATGGCTGGCAGAAGAGGTTGACGGCCACGAACTTGACCTGGAACCGGATGGGCGGCCGTGGGCGCTGACCGCGCGCGTGCTGGCCAAGATACAGACCCTGTTCATCAATCGCGAAGACGAACTCCTCGACCTCGGCTGCGAGGACTGGCGCATTCCCAGAATTCTCGAACGGATCGATCCATTCTTCGAGAGCATGATCGAAATCATGGCACGGCAGATGCAATCGCAGTCGGCAGCCTTGACCGCCAGCGAAGTGCAGCATGTCGCGCAACAGTGCCGCGATCTCTGCCGGGAAGTTGAAGATATCGACATTCCGTACTCGCTTGCGCATGGCGATTTCAGCCCGCACAACGTGATCGTCCACAACACCTGGCCGGTGATGATCGATTGGGCGGAAGCCTATGTCACGTTTCCGTTCATCTCCTGGGAGTTTTTCTGGAACCGCATGAGCAAGGATCATCCGGAGCATGCCGAATGGCGCGAGCGCATGCATCGCAATTACGCCTATCGTAGCTGGACTTCGATCCTGGGCCGCAACCGGGTCGATGAAGGACTCCGCTACTCACCGGCTATGGCGGTGCTTGTTCACGCGCTTCAGGGGAGTGAAGACACAATCAGCGGCAAGCCCGATCCATCTCTCGACAAAATTCGGCGCAGCTTGGTCCGGCGCCTGCATCGCGAACTTGAACTCCTGCAACCGGTAGGTGCGCTATGAGCACAACACAGTTATTGATCCCATCCACGGCCGTGGAGCCCGTGACCGACATGTATCACGGTATACCGGTGGTCGATCCATACCGCTGGCTTGAGGACCATTACTCTCCACGAACGCGCGAATGGATTGCGGAACAAAGCCGTTACGCTCGCGTTGTATTGGATGCTCTTCCCGGGCGTGATTTGCTGCGGAAGCGCGTTACCGGACTTTTCGACATTGGCGGAATTAGCGAAATTCAAAAGTCTGGCTCGCGCTACTTCTTCATGATGCGCAAACCCGGCGAGGAGCAGGCCAGCATCTATCTGCGCGATGGCTTTAGCGGAGAGGACAAGAGGATTCTGGACCCTGCGGACTTGGGCGAGGGCAATGCGGCTTCCGTCACGGTTGTTGACGTTTCTCCGGATGGCCGGCTGCTGGCCTATGGCGTGCGCATCGGGGGCCAGGGAGCGCGGCGCGTCCACATTCTCGAAATCGAAACCGGCAAGACTCTTCCCGATGAGCTGCCAAAGGGCGCGCTGCGCGGCTTCTCGTTCCTTCAAAACAGCAATGGCTTCTTCTATGTAACAGAGAAAGTGGGCACCCCCGCACAGCCAAAGACCGCGAAGGTTCACATCTTGGGCCGGGAGTTCAGCCGCGACAAGACGGTATTTTATGGAGGACGCTCCGAGCATCTTCGTCTCGTAAGCGGCTTGGATCGGGCATCCGGAATCGCGACGCACATCACGATTCGCGCCAAGGCGGGAGCGGTGGCGCAAACGTATTATCTCCAGAATCTCTCGACGTGCGGCAACCCGATCATGACGCTCGTCGAAGACTGCGGCGATCAATACGATTTTCGTATTCACGGAGAGTGGCTCTACTTCTCAACCGACGTGCAAGCCCCGGACCGACGCATTCTCAGAACACCTCTGAACGCTCCGGACATCGAAAAGGCGGAATTGATCCTGGCGGAAGGGCCACAACGCATCCAGGGTTGGCACATCTTCGGAGATCGCCTGCTCGTTACCACGGTGGAAGATCTGGCGAGTGCCGTACGTATCTATTCTCTTGAAGGCCAGTTGCTCGGCGAGCTCCAGACGCCGGAAAGAGGAACCATCGGCATCCTGGCAGGAGACGGTGTCGAGTTCCTTTATTCCTTCGAGACCTATACACGGCCCGCGGCGGTCTATCGTTTCGTTTTCGAAAGCGGGACAAACGCGCCATTCCAGAGTGGACCGGTTCACCAAACCAAGTTGGAGGCCCGGCGCGCTTCGTATCGGTCCACCGACGGAACGGAGATTCCGATCACGATCCTCGGCAAACCTGGAACATTCCATGGCGGCGCAGCTCCCACGCTGCTCACCGCCTACGGAGCCGCGGGCATCAGTCTGACTCCGCGTTATTCGCCGTTGGCGAATTGCCTTGTCGAGTTGGGGGGCTTATTCGCCATTGCCAACATTCGCGGAGGAGGCGAGTTGGGCGAGGCCTGGCACAAGGCCGGGACGCGGCGCAATCGCCCCGTCGTGCATAGCGACTTCCTAGCCGCGGCCGAATACCTGATGGATCAGGGGGTTGCCGCTTGCGGCAAACTCGCGATCGCCGGCGGGTCGAACTCCGGCCTTCTGGTGGGAGTAGCCATGACGCAGCGGCCGAATCTATTCTGCGCGGTTCTCTGTGTCGCGCCGTTCCTGGACATGCTGCGCTATCACCGTTTCGACAATACACAGTTTTACATTCCCCAGTTCGGCACCTCAGAGAACCCGGATGATTTTCGGGTTCTGCTGAGCTATTCGCCTTATCACAACATCCACGAGGGAACGCGGTACCCGGCGCTGTTCATGGTTTCCGGAGATGCCGACACGCGTTGCGATCCCATGCACGCCCGGAAGTTCGTGGCGCGCCTGCAGGCCGCAATGGCGAACCTGCCTGATGCTGACCGAGAGGAGCGTCCGGTTCTGTTGGACTGGAATCCGCTGCGAGGCCATTTCGCCACTCTGCCGCTTTCCGTCCGCATCGACGCGATTGTCGACCGCCTCGCTTTCCTCTGCCATCAGTTGGGAATGGAGGTGGCCGATGCGTAACCTGATGCTTCAATCGTTCGTCGCTCTCCTGCGTTACGATCTCTTTCTCCGCAGACATAGCTTTGCCGAATTGCACGAGCACATTCGCCGTCTTCAACTTGCTGACCGCGCGCCGGAACCGGCCGATGCCGCCGTCATTTGCGACGCCGTCGCCCACGCCTGCATATGGTATCCAAAACACGCGCTCTGCCTGCAGCGCTCCGCGGTCGCGACAACGCTTCTTCGCAGGTACGGCATTCCCGCGCAGCTTGTAATCGGCGCGCAGCGTCTGCCCCTCAAAAGCCATGCCTGGGTTGAAGTCGACGGACAAGTCGTGAACGACAAGCCCCAGGTGCAACTCGACTATCTCGTTCTGGAACGTTGCTAGGAGACCCTATGAGTATGCAGGCTGGTATTTGGCATTTCGATCGTGCTCCCGTGGCGCCACAACAGATGGCGGCCTTCGAGCAGCGCCTCGCGCAGCACGGCCCCGATGGCCGCGGCAACTATTCCGAGGATGGCCTTTCGCTCCTCTACCGCGCCCGTTACATCACGGCTGAAGAGACTCTCGAAGTTCAGCCTGTTTACAGTCAACGGGGTAACCGTATTCTCTGGGATGGCCGCCTCGACAACCGCGACGAACTCCTCGCGGCGCTTGATGTGCGTCCTGTTGATCTGCCGACTGACGCCGAATTGGCGGCGGCCGTCTTCGATCATTGGGGAACGAAGTGCTTTGCGCGTCTGAATGGCGATTGGGCGATGACAGTATGGGATGCTGTTGCGCGTCGCGTGACGCTTGCCCGCGACTACGTTGGTATTCGCAAACTCTACTACCTGCGTACGCCGGTGAGCCTATATTGGTCAACCGACCTAGCCGCGCTGGTCCTACACAGCGGAGAAGAGTTCTCGCTCTGCGACGAATACTTCGCCGGTTTCTTTGTCTCTCATCCTGAGCCGCATCTTACCCCCTACGCGGAGATCGCAGCCGTGCCTCCGGGCGGCTATGTTGAGATCACGGCTGGTCGCATTCGCATCGAGCGCTATTGGAGTTTTGCGCACCAGCAGTCTATCCGCTACAGGACGGATGCCGAATACGAGGAGCACTTCCGCCAACTCTTCGGACAATCGGTTCGCCGCCGTCTGCGTACTGCCTACCCGGTTCTCGCAGATCTGAGCGGCGGGCTCGATTCGAGTTCGATCGCCTGCATGGCATACGACCTCATCCGTCGAGGAGAAGTCAGCGTGACAATCAATACTCTCTCTTACTATTCGCTGGACGAGCCGAGCGGCGACGAGCGGCCGTACTTCGAGGCGGTCGAGGCGCACATCGGAAAAATAGGGACGCACCTTCAGACGTCGAACTGCAGATCCGGTCTCCATCCTCTGCCGGACGAATACTTCACTCCGTTGCCGGGATTTTTCGCGAGTGCGGTAGAGGAGGCGCAGAGGTTAGCCCGCGTCACCGCAGGGCAGGACAACCGGGTGCATCTGGCCGGACTGGGCGGCGACGAGCTGCTGGGCGGCGTGCAGGACCCTGTTCCGCAACTCGCGTCATGGCTTTGGAACCTGCGTCTGCCGACGTACTGGAAACAGCTTCAGGCATGGAGCTTGCAGCGCAAGGTTCCCCTTTGGACGTTATTGGGACGCTCCACCGTCGCGCTCATGCCTCTGGGGGTGCGCGCCCGGCTGGACGCGTCCGCAGAAGCGCCATCCTGGTTGCGAGCCGGGTTTGCAGAGCGTTATCGCGCGCGGGATCGCAAGCTCCGCGCCGTGCGCACATGGCGGGATCTCCTGCTGGGCCCCGGATCGCCAGATTCCGGCTATCTCACGCTCGCTTCGACAATTCAAGGCGGCGTGCTGAGTTTCACCGGAGTTGCTCGCCAAATGGCGCTTCCGTACTACGACCGCGACCTCTTTGCTTTTCTGTTTGCGATTCCCGATGAGCAACTTCTTCGGCCACAGCAGCGCAGGTCGCTGATGCGCCGGGCGCTTAAAGGCATTGTGCCAGATACGGTGCTATTCCGCAAGACGAAATGGCTTGGGCGAAGAGAGGCAGCACTCGAGCTAATTGACGCTGCGGCGGCGCTGGAGGGATTGCTGCCGGAGACAGCCATTGGGGAGCGCTACATTGACCTATCACGTGTGCGTGAGGACATCGAGAACCTGCGACAGGGTAAGGATGCGCCGGTGGTACTACTTTATGGCGTACTCGGGGCATGCTACTGGCTGATGCAACAGCAGATACCGATGCGGGGAGCACGGCAATCAGGATTGCAGTTGATGCAATCAGCCTGAGAAGGAGAACTAATGCAATATCAGCGTCCATCGTTTACGTCTGCTCTTGTGTGCATTCGGATCGCGCATGCGAACAAATGCGCCAATCAGCGTCCCGACGCGGGTAGCTTCTGCTACAGCGACGGAGCATACGAGTCGGATGAATAGAGATCGTCGCTGCTTCATCAATACAGCGGCAATGGGTGTGGCCGACTTTCAGTCGACCATAATTCAGAAAGGAGAACCAGCATGAAATACAACATACCCACGATCCGCATCGCGGAAAGACTCCGGGTTGCAGTCGCCGGTCAGAACGGTAGCGGCAAACCGGACCAAAACTGCCCGGATGGCATTAATTCACGGACCGCTGGCGCCTACGAAGTAGACGAGTAAGACAACGTTGGGCGCAATCCACTACAACCACGTAACCGGTTAACCCAAAGGAGAAAGCCATGCGTTATCAAACACCACGTATCAAAGTATATGGTAGTTCCGTGAGTGCAATCACAGCAGGCGGAGGGGCCAAGGGAGGAAATACCTGCATGGATGCACATCAATCAGCGTCGAAGCCAGGAGAGTACTCCACAGGCGCATACGAAGTTGATGAATAAACAACAGGGAGGAGTAGGGGCAGGCACTAGCCCTTACTCCTCGTTTCCCCCTTTCTCGCAAATGAAGGAATCAGCCCTTTAGACATCCTAGAAGCTTAGTCTCGCTGTTAGCTGAAGGTTTCGGGGCCCGCCACTCTGGAAGACGGTGTTTAGACCGCCACCACCAGCTATCCCGTTGTAACCCGCTGCGGTGTTTTGTCCCTGACCGAAATTTACCTGTCCAAGGGTGGTGTCAACATTCGCGAAATTCGGAGTGTTCAATACGTTGAAAGCTTCAACTTTGAACTCGAAACCAATCCTGTCCGTAACAGGGAACCTTCTGCCTGCCGAAAGGTCAAATTCATTCAACCCGAAAAGACGATAGTTATTGCGGCCGCTATCGCCATCTCGCAAAAGATTCCCGGAGGAATCGGTCGGTGGGGTTGTGAATGCGGCTGGATTAAGTTCTATACCACCAGGAATTGCTTTGCTGCTCGATCCAATGCTTTGGTGCAAATACACTGGAACTCCAGATACGCGATCTGCGAAGCCAGCGATCGTGCTTCTTTCGGTAGGCGGTAGATTACCAACATAGGAAACCATGACAGATAGCGGAGAAGCAGTCTGTAGGTGGGTAAAGGCATTCAAAACCCAGCCTGACGTAATGGAGTGCAAAACAGGTTGCTCACGGAGACCGGTTGGCTTGAAGCTCAGCCCTTCGGAAAACACATGGCGCACATCATCGTCTGCATTTGACCTGTAGTTTTTAGCGTATGCAAGAGAACTCGTAAAATCTGAACTTCCATTGTCGATATTGTGACCATAGGTATAGGCAAGAACGCCGTCTAACTGCTTTGTTCTGATGGTGGCTTGAAGCTGAAGAGCTTGGTAGTTGGCTATTCCTTCGTTCGTCAAGAGGTATAAATGACCAGTGGTTTTGATAAGCGCGGGAGAGATGCCAATCGCATTCTTGGTAGAGGCGAGGTTCTCTCCGCTCGCCCCCAAATATGTCACGCTGACGCTGGATTGACCAAACATCTGCTGCTCCAACGCTACGTTCCATTCGCTTACGTAAGGAAGCGTGAGATTCGGGCTGACTACATAGAGCGTGGACACAGGCAATTTGAGTTGGGCGGCGTTTTGCTGTAATGCCTGAAAATTCAGTTGGGCCATAGGCACGCCTAACTGGCTCGCATTGATTGTGTACGGATAGCTATTTGCGATGGACCCGACCGTAGTGGCTGCCTGCCCTGTGTCATAGAATACCCCCGCCCCTATGCGAAGTACCGTTGCGAAATGAGAATCTTGCCGTAGTTGGTACGCGGCCCCGAGGCGAGGTGCAAAATTGGTGTGGGTGGTTTTGTAGAGTGGCGTACCACTCGGTGCTGCCTGAAGACTTCCGAAATTGTTGGGATCCCCCGTTATCGCAAGTGGTCCCCCATGCCCGTCGGAGATCGGAGGGTTGTATTCCCATCGAATTCCATAGTTGATAGTCAACCGATTGTTCACATGCCAATCATCCTGTGCAAATAGAGACAAATTATCAAGCGTAAGCGTTTGGCTATTATTAGTTGAACTTGTGTAAACTTCATCGAGAATCGAGCCAGTCAGAGCACTTGGGCCGGAAGTGTAGCCAATATAGATTGAGTTTGTCGTTGAAGGCAGGATCGTTGTCGAAAGATGCCTGAAGTCCGCACCTAATGCAAGTGAGTGATTTCCTATATGCCAACGGAAAGTATCAACGAGGTTGAACTGGTTGAGATCCCCTGAATTTACGGTGCCTCCAGTCAAGTTCCCCCACCCGTTTAATCCAGTAACTCCACATTGAATAGGTTTGATACCCGTGGCGTTGGCACTGCAGAACTGATTGAACCCAGATGGATCTGCACCGTCGACGGGATGAATGCTGTACCCGAAACGTCCATTATTGGTAGTGATATTGAATGTCGCATTATTCAACATCGATGCACTAATGTTCTTTGTTAGTCCCAGCGTATAGGCGTTTAGATTTATTGCTTGGCGATTGCTGTACCAAGCAGGCAGGCTGGATGCGGACGGGGCTATAGAGAAACGGAAGAAACCTTTGTATCCGTGCGGCAGATCGGCATCGAGCCGTACTGAAGTGCTGTGGTCGACGACCTGGACTCCGAACTCCGTATTGTATGTGTCGGTATAGGACGGATACTTGGCTGTCGTGGCAGTTCCACCGTTTCCGTTGGGATAGGCAGCGATAAATGGCGCAAAGGTTGAACTGGCGATCTGTCTTGCATATGCGCTGGGAACACCATAGCTCGAATTGTTCGGTTGATCAAGAAAAAGGGTCTCATGAGAAGCAAAGACAAAGAGACGATTTCTCAGAACCGGTCCTCCGAAAGTACCGCCAAAATCGTTCATTCTCAGCGAGGCCTGCGTTAGCCCGTTGTACTTCACAAACCAATCTGTCGCGTCCATGACTTGATTGCGAAAGTATTCAAATGCAGAGCCATGAAACTGGTTGGTTCCTCCCCGTGTGCGTATTTGGATTTGACCACCCGGAGACCGCCCAAACTCCGCAGAGTAAGTTGAAGTCTGAATCCGGTACTCTTCAATTGCATCAACTGGTAGCAAACCATTAGTTCCACCTGATGCTGATACAGCATATGTCGAGCCAGCCTGACCTCTTTGATTGGTGGCAACCGGATTCTCATATACATTCCCCGAAGCGCCGTCGATTGTCAGGTTGTTTCCCGAAGATCGTTGGCCATTTACAGAATATTGTCCGCCTGCATTCTGAGTCCCAGACGGCACGATGCCAGGTGTAAGGAGAAATAGCGTATCGAGGCTACGGCCATTCAATGGAAGCTCACTGATCAGTGCTTGGTCGACGACAGTGCTGACTGACGCGTTATCCGTATTCATATTGACCGTGGATGCTTGGACCGTTACGGTTTGGCTGCTGTGTTCGATCTTCACTTCAATATCCAACCTCTGGTCTCCATTTGTCTCGAGACGCACATTCTCGACTCTTGTATTCGAGAATCCCTTCGCTTCGGCACTGACGATATAGGTTCCCGCTGCTGCCGAAGCAAAGGTGTAGAAACCTGCCTCGTTTGTTGTGGACGTAGAAGTAGCTCCGGTTCCTTGATTTGTGAGCGTCACGGTCGCTTTGCGGATGGCAGCGCCGCTCGGATCTTTCACTATCCCGGTTAGCTGAGCGTTCTGGGCGAATGCTGCCGGCGGTGCCAGCAGCAGTAAGAGAAGCAATTTCTTGACGATAGACACTGAGTCCTCCGTGGGCATGGTTAGGAAATGACAATCGTTGGCTTGAGATGTCCAGACGCAATGAACAGTGTTGGGATGAGAGAAGGACCATCCCTGTGGATGAGCGCACTACGCCGGTAGTCCTCCCGAGTTGGAATGAACTGGTATCTAGGCTTACTGCGGAAGTAAACCGGCTGAGGCCGCTGCAGAAGACGTGTTGCCGGTGGTGGAAGCCGAAGAATTTCCTGCAATGATGGAAGCAAACAGGCGCACTGACAGGGATGCCACGCTGCCGGAAGACTTGGCGTCGGCGTTGGGAACGAAATGAAGAACGATCGGGATGGGTCCGCTTACGGTGCCAGGATCAAGACCACTTTGGGGCAGATATTGCCCAACATCCCAATACTGCTCGGTGTCTTGGATCTGCGCGTTTGCCGGATAAATGATCCCCACTCGGGAGGAGGAAGCAACTTCCAGACGCAGAGGCGCGTGAATTGCCTCTTTCCCGCTGTTGCGGATGACGGCATCAATCGTGAGAAGCCCAGCAGAAGCGTCGTAGCTCTGATTCCCGCCATAGAGGAATTGGACCTGGTTGGTGATGTCTTTCCAGTCGCTCTTGAGGAACGTCTGCACCGCCGCGTCGCTCGCCGGCCTCTCGACGACGGCGACGGCCGCGCTGTGGAGTTGCCCGAGACCATCGCTATCCGTGATCCATGCAGGGTGAAAGACGCCATTCGGAGAGACGGCGATCCCGCTGGTATGGCTGGAGCCGAAGTTGCCTTGATTATCGATGCGAAATCCAGCGTCGTCACCCGGTTTGGAAGGGCTCGCCTGCGCAATGTATAGATTGAGCGAGGCGCTGTTGAGGCTATATTTCGCGTCTTGCGTTGGCGAACAGGTCGAAATCTCTGCGGGGTGAGAATAGGTTGCGCCGTCATCGGTGGAGACGGCGAAATTCCAGCAATCACTGCTTTCGGAATCACGCCACAGGAGAGACATGACGCCGTCGCGATTCCGGGCCAGGGCCAGGGATGCGTATTCGCGCTGAGGGGCCTTTGCCGGATCCATGTCCGGATCGGTCTTTTCGATCCATGGATGCGCGGACCAGGTCGCGCCGTTATTCGTGGACTTGGTCAGCATCAGCGTACAGTGACTGTTCTCGCCGTTAAGATATGTGGCGTAGATCGTGTTCGTGGTCGCATCGTAGGCTGCGGGTGCAGAGAGATAGGAATCACACGCCCACGGCTTTGAACCGGGAGCATCCAGCGACTGCTGGATGATGACCGGGTCGGACAAGGTGCGGCGCTGAGAGTCGGTATGTTGCGCGGCAAAGAGAAACTCTCTTCCGCTTCGCTTGCCATCAGGATTGAAAACCCGCCGCTTCGACCAGAAAAGCGTTACCAACGAACCATCCCGGACTAAGATGTTCTGCGATGGGTAGGAACCATGCAGAAGCAGTTTATACATATCGTCGTTGTAGAACGGGCCTTTCGCATGGGCATCGCCGTCTTTGTAGCTGATCAGCCCAATCGTATTGCCAGCGGTATCGAAGTCGCTTACCTTCTCCGTGAATGCCGGCAGATGTTCCGGCTTGCCCTGGTTGCGGATGGAAGAATAGTAGGTCCAGAGGTTGTTGAAGAAGATGTAAAGCCGATTCTGATTCGGTCCGGGGTTTGGATCGACAACAGAAGCCGAGAAATCCGTCCATCCGGTTTCAGCGCCGATCGACCATGTCTTACCGGAATCGTGCGAAACGTAGATGCGTGTCGTCCCCTGATCGTGGTGGAGACCGCCCGCATCATCGATCTTCGACGCATCCGCGATGAAGTAGGCGACGCCATGCACACCATACGCGCAGGATTCCTCGGAAACCCAACTGGTGTGCTTGTCTTCGAGAGCTACGTGCCAGGTTTTACCACCGTCTTGCGATGAGTAGACGAATCCGTGATTGGCGTTGTCTTTGGCGTCCCACCGCATTCCGCAGGTGATGAGACTGTTGGCGTTCTCCGGATCGGCTTCGATGTCATACCAGCTATGTATGCCTCCCGACGGAGGACTGGCAATCGCTTCAGAAAGAACTCGCACTTCCTGGGCTACGATGGTTTTGGGGACGGGGCAAACGAAGACGAGAGCGGAACAGAGACTCAGGAAGGCTTTGAGCCTTCTGCACAAAGAAGGTTTCATTGGTTGCATGGCACTCCGGCGTAAAATGTGTGGTTATAATGCAGATGCTCGGGACAGCAAAGTTTATAAACGTAACGTTAAAATGCAGTCTCTGCGCAACTATATGAAATTGTGATGCTCGTAAGTTGTTCCGAGAGCGGGAGCAATGCGTCTATCGACGCCAAACGGCTCACTGGAAACCACATGCATTGTTGAAAGCGTGCGTTGGAGAGGGCGCGGATTGGTTCCGCAACTTGGAATGAACTTTGGATTCTGGACGCGGTTGCTGCCTAGAGCAGAGATCGCAACGACTTCAGCACGGCGGGCAGGCTCAGTGAAGGATCAGACTGTGCCGTAACTGCGCTCCGGACCAGGAAATCGAGCATTCGCGCTTCTTTGTAGGTAAGCGATTTTTTCGGTGCCAGCTTGGCTGGGGTGTCCAGCAACGCACTCATTTGTCCGGCGAGCTGTTGTTGTAGTTCAGCAATGCGTTGGCGATGCGCCAGCAGTATCCACTCAAGCCCATGCCCACAGGGGCAGCTGTGCAATCCATGATAGCGCTGCGTCAGTTTTTCGTAGATGAAGGCCTCTCCAAGCAGCGATCTCGAGAGCTCCGATACGTGGTTGGAGTAGGCGCTGCGCTCGCTCGGATGCGGGAAGTGCTGTTCGAGCCAGTCCTCCGCCAGAGGCGGCGCGGTAGCGCCGAATTTGCGCTCAGGAAGCAAGGCTCGGTCCGCTGCTGTTGCCTCTGCCGGAATGTGAACCACCACTTCGATATGCGGATCGGCCTGCGCCATGGCAGCTGTGATCGCGTTCTTCCGGTTTGCATCTTCCGCTATACCGCGAACGACGACTTTTCCGGGCTCGCGCAACACAAATGCTTCCCATCCGCTGTCCGCTCCGGCCCGATGGAGAGCCGTCCATGCGGCGACTTCGAGTGAATCCATGGGATCGGCCAGCAGGGCAGGATTGGACAGCGTGGGGCCGGCTTCGTGAGTTGCAGGGATTGGGGCGGGGTCGGGCGGAAGCTCGGATGCTTGAATTTCTTCGATCTGTATCGAATCCATATTGCTGAACTCGAGGGTGATCGCAACCGCCTCATAATCCGATTTGTGGATGCGAATGCTTGCGGCGTGCAGTTCGCCGTCTTCGGTCTCCGTTCGCAGATTCCAGTCCTGCGCGTTCTCGGAAACGGTGTCATGCCGGCGGGACAGCGATCGCCTCCAACTCTGGAAGGCGCTCGCGGAGAGTGGTTTGTCGGGATTCCACCGGGCCGCGTTGAGTGAGGCGCGTAACTTCATACATGGGTTGATCTTTTGGGGGGTGCTAACCTGCCACAGTTGTGTACCTGTAATGCAACTGGCGCCAGCAGCCCGGATTCGCACGTGCATCTCCGGCACAGTGCGTGATTCGTGCTCATCCGCGCGTGTCAGCAACTCATCCGCATTCACAGCTCTGGGTTGCGCAATCCAGAGATAGAGCCCCCCGGCAACTGCAAGCAGGATCAGCACGATGGGCATACCGATTCGCAGCATCCGCAAAACTGCGGATTTGCGCGCGTCGCGCGTCTCAGGTACGTCGTCGGTGAGTAATCCCTGCTCGTCGTCGGTGAGTGAGAGGACTCCCCGGCGAATCTCCAGAAGGCCGCGCAGACGCGCGGCGCAGTCGGCGCACTCCATAAGGTGCTCGGCGACTGCCGCTTTTCCGGACTTTGGCAGTTCTTTCGATACGATTAACAGAAGGACATCGTTCGAGAGATGAGGGCTATTTATCATGCTTGGGAATTGAGGATTACTCCGACATCAGTTTACGCATTTTTCGCATAGCAACGTCTGTCGTAGCAATGGCTGCCTGATATTTTAGCCCGGTAACACTGGCAATCTGCCGGAAATTCCAACCCATGGCCATTAGCGCAACACAGCGCCGTTCGAGCGCGCTCAGTGATTGAAGCGCCGCCCGGATAGATTCCCGGTCGGCTTGCTCAAGGACCATCTCCTCGGGACTCGGACCCTGGTGCACAAGCATTTCAAGATCGCGGAAGTCCTCCGAGTCGATTGTCTCCACGCGGTTTGTGACCCGAAACCGCTCCAGAATGAGATTTCTGACCACCGTGTTTACCCACGCGATCGGACTGACGACGTTGCTGCGCTGAGCTTCCTCGTAAAGCCGGACGAAGGCTTCCTGGGTTGCATCCTCGGCATCGTGATGATTTTTCGTGATCGAACGTGCGAACCGATAAACGTTCTTGCGCCGACTCTGGTAGAGAGCATAGATCTCATGCCAAGGAGATGACTTCGCCAACTCAGACTGGCTGATCAGTGCACCTGCGACATGAACGGCATCAGAACTCATAGGCGTATCTCGTTCTCAACGGGCGAAAAGATCTCGGTATGCACGCTATTGTCGGTAGTTACCCGTTTGCTGACTACCGACAATCATAGACGATATGAATCGAGATGGCCAAGCGCAAACAAATTCAGCCTCGGGAGGGTATGGAACGAGCGTTCGGAGATGAAATGCGTAAAGCCCGATTAAAGAAGAAGATATCGCAGATAGACTTGTACGAGATGACCGGACTAGATCGAACATTCATCAGCGATCTTGAACGAGGTATTCAAGGCCCTAGCCTCAGGACGGTTTTTCGCGTTGCCAAAGGGGTTGGCGTTGAGCCGCAGTTTCTCATTGAAAGCACCATGAACTCTCATTTCTTTGTTTACCCAACAGACTGACACCGTTTGCCGAGCGTTTCTGGACCGTATCGGCTTTTTCATGCTCCATGATTGTGTATGCCTCTGTATCGATCGCCTTGCAAGTCAATAGCTTTTCTAGTCGATCAGCCATTCCGGCTGCTCGGCTTGTTTGTGGTGTCTGAATGTGGTGATGGGAACAACGCTCAAGCAACCTGAAGCCGCCAATCGCGCCTTGATCGCGTGAATCACAGGCTCAATACCGCATTACAATTAAAGCGTAGGGCCGCCGGGCGAATGGCTAATGTCCTTGTTGCGCCGTCTCTCCCGAGGAGTCTTGGGTCAGTTCGTCAAAGCGCGCCACAAGTTCCGTTCGGTTCGCCACGAAAAAGATCAGGCACAGGTTCTTTAGCCATTCCTTCACGGTCCGTGGCTGGACGTTCATGTATTGGGCAATCTGTTTGTTGGTGCAGCCATTGCGAAGATATTGGAGTACCGTCCATTGTCGCTGGGACAATGGCTTCGACAGGTTCAGGCGTTCTGCGAGCACCGTGGCCGCAGAACGTTCCCCGGCGCCGGTGTTGGCAAGCCCGTTCAGCAGTTGCACAATCTTGTCCCGATCCGGCAATTTCGGATGCGCGATGACCAAGTAATCGATGGTGAACTGCTGCAGGTATCTGGTAAGTTCCTTGGGCCGAATATCGCTCATCGAGATGAAGTCGGCATCTCCCAGTGGAGTGCCCGGCTGTTTTTGTACCAGAGGAAGAGCGAGAAACTGGTATAGAAGGAGCCCTGAATGGCGCAGAGGAAGAAGTACACGCCGGAGCAGATTGTGAGCCTGTTACGGCAAGTT
>Ga0182014_10001242_pt1 | contig 34413 bp, 17 predicted proteins | sample 612S2DmetaG_FD_120489 | JGI IMG/M metagenome (GOLD analysis project Ga0182014, IMG submission 120489) | Permafrost microbial communities from Stordalen Mire, Sweden - 612S2D metaG | ecosystem: Environmental > Terrestrial > Soil > Wetlands > Permafrost | place: Sweden: Stordalen | collected... | reverse complement strand
GCGCATTGGGGAATCCCCGACCCGGCCGCAGTGAAGGGCACGCCCGAAGAGATCGACCGCGCATTTTCCGATGCCTTCTCCATACTCGACCGCCGCATCAGCCTCTTCCTCTCTCTGCCGCTGGCAACGCTCGACAGCTTTGCCTTGCAGCGCGAGATCGACAAGATCGGAAAGCAATAGGCCTCGGAAGAGGAACGATGGGCACGGTCATCCTTGCCCGTGTTCACAAAGCCGGGCGTGTGCCAAAGCGATTTCGCAATCGATGAAGGAGCTTCCGCCACGCGGTTCAACTACCGGGCTGTACAATCACCTGCAAGGGAGAGCATGTGACCAGGCCTCGAGGCTACAGGCAAGCGACCACAGAGCAATTGTTCTGCTTGTTTGTGCTGTGCCTTCCGTACTATCAGTCGCTCTTGTTTGCAGGGATGAGCGGGATGGTTTCCCTTATCCTGCTGACTTTCCTGCTCATGTTCGTGGTTGCGCGCTCCCCGGCGGTCTGTCGCACCATCGCTGCCTGCCTCAAGGCCCTCCCGCCGTCGTGGGTTGCTCCAATCTTCGACTGTACCCGCCGTTGGATCACTGTGCCTCTATTCGTGGTAGATCCCGGGCCGAGTCTTGCTCCTTCCTTCCAGCGTCCCCCGCCTCTCTTTTCCTGATTCCATTGGATTCCAAGCGCATAGCGGCCTTGAGTCGCCGTGCATGCCTGTCTATTCCGACGGTTCTCCGGACCATTGTCCCGGAAGGAAAAGGTGTCTTTTGCCTGAGATTCACAATCCTGATCTTCAATCCAGCAATTCTGGCGGCAACGGTGATGCACGCTCTCTGCTGGCTTTCACCCTGCTGGCCTTCATGCTCCTCTTTGGCTACCAACATGTTCAGAGGCCCAAACCCCCCGCTCAAATGCAATCTCCAGCGCTTCAAGCGGTGATCGCCAAAGCGCCGGCAGCAGTGGCTGGTGGTCAATCCATCCAGCAAACTAGCAATTTTGGATGGCTGACATTCATCGCCAAACCGCTCTATCTGGCGCTGCGTTTTCTCCACCAGCGCGGAGTTGGAAACTGGGGCTGGGCCATCATCGTTTTCACCGTGATATTTAACGTGCTGATCCTCTGGCCACGGATGATGTCGATGAAGTCGTCATTGAAAATGATGCGTGTTCAACCCAAGGTTGACGCCCTCAAAAAGCGATACGCACACCTCAAGATCAACGACCCCAAGCGGCTGGAAATGAACGCGGAGATGATGGCCCTCTACAAGGCTGAGGGGGCCAATATGTTTGGTGGCTGCCTGCCCTTGCTTTTACAAATGCCGCTGCTCTTTGCCTACATGAGCGTGCTGCGGAACGCGGCCGAGTTGCACCAGGCGCACTGGCTATGGCTCACCGACCTCTCCTTGCCCGACCCGCTGCACATTTTGCCTCTTCTTATCATCGCGAGCATGTGCCTGACGCAGTACATTACGCCCGTGCCCGGCATGACGGCGTCCCAGCGGTGGATGCTCGGTATTCTGATGCCCGCAGTCATGGGCTTTTCTCTATGGCGTTACGCCTCGGGGCTGTCGCTTTACTGGGTCACCGGCAACGTTATCAACCTGCTGATCCAGTTGGCAATCAATCGTAGCAAGATGGGCAAGGAGATGCGCTCGCTTGCTGCCGCGCGAGCCGATCTAAACCCTGACACCAGCAAGGATCGAGGGTAGGAAGGAACCACAGGCCAACCCGCTTCACTTCGGCAACTGCGACGCATCCCACCCGCCGCCGAGGGCGCGGAGGAGCTGGACGCTGGCTGCGAATTGGCGGGTCTGCAAGTCGGTCGCCGTGCGCTGATTGGTCAGCAGGGTGCTTTCGGCGGTCAGCACTTCAAGATAACTTGTCACTCCGCCTTTATAGCGCTGGTTCGAGAGGTCCAGAGAGTGCCGCGCGTCGTCCACGGCCCGGCCCTCGGCCACCGACTCCTGCTCCAGGATGCGCAAGTCGGAGAGTTTGTCTTCCACCTCGTTGAAAGCCGCCAGCACCGTGGCCTTGTACGTGGCTGCATCGGATTCGTAGAGATGGCGGGTCTGGTCGGTGAGGGCGTGGCGCTGGCCGGCGTCGAACAGCAGCTCCGTCGCCTGCGCGCCCAATGACCACAGTGCGCTTGGCCCCTGCAGCCAGGTGCCGCCGTGGGTACTTTCAAAACCCCCCGTGCCGCCCAGCGTAATGGTTGGATAGAACGCACTGACGGCGATGCCGATCTGGGCGTTGGCGGCTGCCACGCGGCGTTCGCTCGCGGCAATGTCGGGCCGCCGCTCCATCAACTCCGAGGGCACGCCCGGCGGAATATTGGGCAGGGCAGGATCGAGCGGCGCGGGCGGCAGAGTCAGCTCGCTGGCCTCCATATTAGCCAGGGTCGCAATCGCATGCTCGTATTCAGTGCGCGCCTGGTTGATGTCGATCAACTGCGCCCGTACAGTTTCCAGCACGGTGCGTGCCTGGGCCACATCCACGTCGGTGCCGATCCCGCCGCCGAACCGGCGCTGGGTCAGGTCCAGTTGCCGCTCGTAGTCGGTCACGGTCGATTCGAGCAGGCGGCTCTGCGAGTCCAGCCCGCGCAGCTCAAAGTAATCCTGGGCCAGTTCGGCGTGCAGGCTCAGGTCCAGGGTGGCCATATCCGCTGCGCTCGCCTGCGCGGTCTCGTGCGCGGCCTCCACGGTGCGGCGGATGCGGCCCCAGAAGTCCGGCTCCCAACTCGCCTGGCCGGTCAGGAGAAGGTCGTTGTAGTTGCTGGTGGTGGTGGCCAGCGGGCGATGGGCAGAGAGCTTATCGTGCGCGGCGGAGGGTCCCGCGGAGAGCGTGGGAAAGAAGGCTGCCCGGGCGACGGCAATCTGGTCGCGCGCGGCCAGGTAGGTCTCCAGGGCGCTGCGCAGGCTTTCGTTGTGCGCGCCCACGCGTTCTTCCAGCTGGTTAAGCCGCGGGTCCTGGTAGATCTCCCACCACTTTCCCGTCCCAGCCTGCCCTGGCGCGGCGGCCTGCCAGGTGCCGCCGGCCGGGTTCGGCGGAGGAATAGCGGCGGTCTCCTTATAGGCCGCGGGCGCGGTATAGATAGGACGCGAGTAATTAGGCCCGACGGGCTTGCAGCCGGTGAGGATGAGAAGCGCAGTCATTGGCAATGCGAGGCAGGCAGCCTTCCCCAGTCCCGGAATCAGGACCTGGAGCGCCCGGCGGTCGCGGTCGAGCGGCCATCTCCGCATCGCTATTTGCCTCCCACGTTGGCTTGGTTTGCCGGGTTCACCGGAGACACCTTTTCGCCCTCGATGATCGAGTCGGGTGGGTCCTGGATCACCCTGTCGCCGGCGTTGAGCCCGTTCACGATCTGCACGTTGGCGCCATCGTCCTCACTGATAACTACCCGAACCAGGTGCGCCACGTTGCCGTTGGCCACGGTGCCCACCTGCAATCCTTCCCGGCGAAAGATCAGCGCGGAAACCGGCACGATGAAGGTGGGGCCGGTGGGGGTCGTCTTGAAGTGCACCTGGGCCAGCGAGCCGGGCAGCAACTGGCCGTCGCGGTTGTCCACATCGATTTCCACCAGCAGCGTGCGGCTCACCGGATCGATGGCGTCGGCTGTGCGCACCAGCTTGCCTTGGTAAGTTTTGCCGGGGTGCTCGGGAAAGGTGAGGTCGATCTTCGCGCCCAGCTTCGCACTCTGCGAATAAGGCTGGGGCACGTTGGTATAAACGCGCAAGGTGTGGATGGCCTGCATGTGGAACAGCTCTTTCGCCGCGCCCTGGTCTATCAGTTGACCGGTGTCGATATTACGGGCGGTGACCACCCCGTCAAACGGTGCGTAGATCTTCTCAAACGATTGCAATTCGTGCAGCCGCTGCACGTTGGCCTGGGCGGAGCGAACCGCCGCCGCAGTGGCCGCGGCCTGGTTGACAAAGGTATCGGTGTCCTGGTGGGAGACGGCGTCGGACTTGACCAGCCCCGTGTAGCGCTCGGCCTGGATACGGGCGTTGTTGGCATTGGCCTGCGCGGTGGCCAGATCGGCCTCGGCCTGCGCTAGTTGCTGATCGATTTCGGGAGTGTCGATCACCGCCAGCAGCGCGCCCTTCTTCACCTTGGCGCCAATGTCGAAGTACCAATGAAGCAGATAGCCCGAGGTGCGCGCATAGATGGGCGAATCCGTGAAGGCCGTCACGTTGCCAGGCAGCAGAAGGTTGTCCACCGGCGCGCCTGGCGTGGGCGGCAGGGCGAACACGGTGGGCGCGGCCAGCTCGTTGGTGGTCTTGGCCAGCACATCGTTGTGGTGCATGCGGCTCAGTATGCCCAGCCCGGCCACCACCGCACCGGCCAAAAGCACAACCACTATGCCGGTCACGGCGAAGCGCGCTGGGGTGGCCTTCTGCTCGGGCGCTCCGTCGTGATGCTCGGCCGCCGGAGGAGCTGGATTCGTGTTCGGATTGGATTCGTTGGTCATAGCAAACAACTCCGCGAAACTAAGGCTGTGGACGTGGGCTAATCGAACTCGTCAAAGGACTCGGCCAGTTTGGCGCCGCGTGCGGCTTTATCGCTGCGCTCGAGCCAGCCGTGAACGACAGAGAAAAATGCCGGGACAAAGAAGAGCGTGGCCACGGTGGCCAGCAGCAAGCCGCCGATGACGGCGCGGCCCAGAGGCGCGTTTTGTTCGCCTCCGTCGCCCAGGCCCAGGGCCATGGGCACCATGCCGATGATCATGGCCAGGGCGGTCATCAGCACCGGGCGCAGCCGGACGAAGCCTGCGTTGAGCGCGGCGCGGCGCGCGTCGCCCACCAGGATCTCCAACTGCTCACGGGCAAAGCTGACCACCAGGATGGAGTTGGCCGTGGCCACGCCCATGCACATGATGGCGCCGGTGAGGGCCGGCACGCTAAGCCGGGTGTTGGTGAGGAAGAGGAACCAGACAATGCCGGCCAATGCCGCGGGCAGCGCGGAAATGATGAGGAACGGGTCAAGCCACGACTGGAAGTTGACCACGATGAGCAGATAGACAAGCAGGATGGAGAAGGCCAGGCCGGCGAGCAGGCCAACGTAGGACGACTTCATCGTCTCGCTCTGGCCGCGGAGGACAAAGTGGGAACCGCGCGGTAGTTCTGTCTGGTGGCGGGCAATGATTCTTTCTATGGAACGGGTCACCGTGCCCAGATCGGTTCCGTCCACATTGGCAAAGATGTCGATCACCGGCTGGGCGTCGTAATGGCTCACGGTGCCCAGTTCGGCGCCAGGCACAATGCTGGCCATGTTGCCCAGTACCTGGACGGGCTGAGCGGCCCCCGGCGCGCCGGTCGAGGTGCCAGTGTTCGCAGGCGCTGTAGTTGTGGAGCTGGTAACCGGAAGACTCTTGAGCGCGGCCAGCGAATCCAGGCCGTATTGCGGGGCCTGGACGGCCACGTTATAGCTGACGCCGTTCGCCGGATCGAGATAGAAGCTGGGGCTGGTCTGGAAGCTGCCGCTCAGGGCCACCAGCAGGCTTTGGGCCACATTCTGTTGCGAAAGCCCGACCGACCGGGCGCGGGTGCGGTCCACGTTCACGGTGAAGTTGGGCAGGTCGAAGGGCTGCTGGATGCGGGCGTCGGCGACCCCGGGAACGTAGCGGACCTCATTGAGCATGCGCTCGGCCAGGGAGCGGTCGCCATACAGATTGGGACCGATGAGCTCAATATCGATAGGCGCGGAGAGACCGAAGTTCAGAATCTGCGTGACGATGTCCACGGGGAGTACGTAAAAGGTCACGCCGGGATACTGCTGGGCCAGTACCTTGCGCAAGTGTTCGACGTAGTTCTGGGTAGGATGATGGTCCGGGCTCAACTGCACTTGAATATCGGCATCGGCGGATCCCACGGGTGCGGATGTCGAGTAGGACAGGTTCAGGCCGGAGTAGGGCAGCCCGATGTTGTCGACGATGGTGACCACTTCCTTCGCCGGAATGTCTCTGCGGATGGTGTCGTCGACATGGTCGCAGAGCGCGGCCATCTCCTCGATGCGGGTTCCGGTGCGGGCGCGGACGTGCAGCTTGAACTGTCCGGCGTCTACCGATGGAAAGAAGTCCTGGCCCAGCCATGGAGCGAGCAATCCCACCGACGCCAGGGCAAATACCAGAAAAAGGATGAGGAAGACCGGGGCGTGGTCGACGCATAGCGTGAGCAGGCCCAGGTAGAAGCGGCGAAACTTTTCAAAGCCGGACTCGAAGGCCAGTTGAAAGCGCGTGAATGGATTACGACTGTGGCTCTTTCGCGCGGCCTCGGCGTCGTCGTGCTCGTGCAGCAGGTACTTGGCCATGGTGGGCACCACTGTGCGCGAGAGCAGGTAGCTGGCCAGCATGGCAAAAACCACGGCCTCGGCAAGCGGCACGAACAGGTACCGCGCTACGCCGCTGAGCAGAAACATGGGCACGAAGACGATGCAGATCGACAAGGTGGAGACGAAAGCGGGGACCGCGATTTGCGCCGCGCCGTCAAGGATGGCCTGCTCGATCTCCTTGCCTGACTCCAGATTGCGGTTGATATTCTCGATTTCGACCGTGGCATCGTCCACCAGGATGCCGACGGCCAGCGCCAGCCCGCCCAGGGTCATGATGTTGATGGTCTCGTGCAGCACTGAGAGCACGGTGATCGAGCAAAGAATTGACAGCGGGATCGACACCGCGATGATCAGCGTCGAGCGCCAACTGCCCAGGAAGACCAGGATCATGACGGCCGTCAGGCAGGCCGCAACAATCGCCTCGCGCACCACGCCATTAATTGCACTGCGGACAAAGATCGACTGGTCGGCGAGGAAGTTGATTTGCAGTTGCGGCGGTAGCTGTCCCTTGATGCCGGCAAGCTTGGTGCGGATGCCGGCGATGATGTCGAGCGTAGACGACGAGCCCGTCTTCATGATGCTCATCATGATCGCGCGGCGGCCGTCCACACGTACGATGTTGGTCTGCGGCGGATTGCCGTCGCGCACGTGGGCCACGTCGCGCACGTAGATCACGGCGCCGTTGACCGCGCGGATGGGAAGATCGTTCAGCTGGTTCACTATGCTGGGCGCGGAGTTGGTTTCGATCGCATACTCAAAGCGGTCCAGCTTCATGGTGCCCGATGGCACAATCAGGTTCTGGGCGGCAACGGCATTCACCACGTCGGCAGGTGAGAGCCCTTTGGCCTCCAGCTCGGGCAGATTGATGTCCACCTGAATCTGGCGCTGCTTGCCGCCGTAGGGGAAGGGCGTTTGCGCTCCCTCGACGGTTGCCAATTGCGTGCGGATGGTGTTCGAGCCCAGATCGAAAACCTGCTGCTCGTTCAGGCCCTGTCCTGAAATTCCCAACAGCAGCACCGGTACGCTCGAAGCGTTGTACTGGATGATGAAGGGCGGAAGGCTGCCGGGAGGAAGGCTGCGCAACTGCACCTGGCTGATCGCTGTTACCTGGGCCACCGCTGCGCCGATGTTCACATGCGGCTGGAAATAGATCTTGATGACCGAAAGGCCGTTCAGCGACTGCGACTCGATATGCTCTATGTCGTTGACCGCGGTGGTCATGCCCCGCTCGCTGTTGAAGGCGATCCGGTTTGACATCTCCTGGGCGGAGAGGCCGGTGTACTGCCACACTACCGTGACCACCGGGATATCGATATTCGGAAAGATGTCCGTAGGCATCGTAACGATGCTGTACGCGCCAAGGATGAGAATCAGCAGCGCAAAAACGACAAAGGTATAAGGCCGCCGTAACGCAAGCCGGACAATCCACATAGGGCTGTTTCTCGCTCCTGAGGCGGGTGATTCGCGGTTGCAGAGTTCCTGGCCGGATCGGCAATTGCCTCAGTCCGGTTTGGACCGGGTTACCTGGATACAAGACTGGCGAGCGAAGCTGCCGGCCTCAGTTCCGAAACCCCGCTGAATCTACTATGGTAGACGAAGACGCTGACCAGAGAAGTACCTACCAGCACGGGAGGGTTACTGGCACACTGTGCAGACGCTTGATCAGGGCCAAAAGATGCATTTTCAGACCATTGATGCCCCATGTTGCGGAGTTTTTCGAGTAACTCGAACTATCTTCCCTCGCCCGCAACCATGCCCGCTAAGATGCAACCATAGTCCCGATTGTTACCGCCCTGAGATTGGGGGCATTAATCGGGGTCTCGACAGACCGCGATGGATAAATGAATCCTGACTTCGAAACCGCACGGCTCGCCGGAGCCCCCGTCGGCAGGTCTTCGTCGCTGGGGTGGGAAAGCTCAAAATCAAATCATCAAACGCCTATGCCGCGAAGATCGCCAGCGCAACCACAGCCGCTCCCACGGCCAAACTAACGCGGTCACGTATGGCAAAGACCATCGGGTCGTCATTCAACTCGCCGCGTGAGGCCAGCAGCCAGACGCGCGTGACCCAGAAGAGCAGCAGGGGAACGATCAGCCACAGCCGCGAAGCGTGACGGTAGAGCACGGTGACGTCGGGCCGCGCGATATAAAGCATGAAAACCACCACGGCAGCGTAAGCGCCGGCGGTTCCAAAACTGCGTATCTGATCCATGTCGTTCACCACATACCCGCGTCCGTGCAGGACGGTGGCGCCGCGTTCGCGCTGCTTTTCCAGCTCGCTGAAGCGCTTGACCATGGCCAGGGAAAGAAACAGAAGGGTTGAAAAGCTGGCCAGCCACTGGGAGATCTCGGTGCCGGTGGCAGCACCGCCGGCCAGCATACGCAGGGTGTAGAGCCCGGAGAGAAGCAAAACGTCCACCACCGCGACGCGCTTCAGATAGAACGAATAGGCCGAGGTCGACACCATGTAGATTCCCAGCCATAGGACAAACGGTGAGGGAAGAAACGGCACCAGGACCGCCGAAGCCGCGACCAGCAGTAGAACCAGTCCAAGGCCGGCCCCCACCGGCAGATCGCCCGCCGCGAAAGGGCGCATGCGCTTGACCGGATGCCGCCGGTCATTTTCGATGTCGAGCATATCGTTGACCAGGTAGTTGGCCGAGGCGATAAAGCTGAAACAGAAAAAAGCCGCGATCGCAGCGCCGACCGATGCCGCCCCCAGTTTGTGCGACAGCGCAAGAGGCACAAGGATAAGGATGTTCTTGGCCCACTGGTGAATGCGGATCGCCTTCAGGAAGGTTCGCGCCACGGGGCGCTGGTCCTTGAATGTTTTGGCGACGGAAATGCGCCGCAGGCGAAGCGCGGTGCGCAGGCTGTGCGTGGGGTTGGCCAGCATGGCGGCGTGTGCATGTGCCAGCAGCACCAGGTCGGCCTGGGAGTTGCCGATATAGTCGAATGCGCCGAACCGGGCCTTCAGCAGGGCCAACTTTTTGCCGCTGGTCAGGTTGGTGGCTCCATCCGAGGCCAGAACCGCGTCGAAGATGCCTAGGTGTGCGGCCACGCGCACAGCCAAAGCGCCGTCGGCGCCGGTGGTCAGGTAGATGCTCCGGCCCTCGCGCCGTTGCGCCCGCAGGTAGTGGAGCAGGGGGGTATTGTAAGGCAGGCGCGCGGCATTCAGCGGGGCGCGGCGGGCCACCTCGATCTTCAGGCGGGCCCGGCCGGCGGCCAGCCACAGGCATAGACGCCAAATTTGCAGGGGCTGGCGGCGTACAAACTGGCAAATTGCATCAAACAGGGTATCCGACTTCACCAGGGTGCCATCGAGATCCACACACAATGGCAGCGACAGATCGGGAGGCGCGGCCGTGGTGGAGTTCACTGGCAATAGGGCCTCGCAGGACTGGACACAAAGGTGCCTGCGGCCGCAACGTGCAACTGCTGACGATGCGACGGAACAAGCGGGCCGCCGCAGACACGCAAGGAGTCAACGTACATCATCACGATTCGTCCAAATTATAGTGGACTGTCAGGGGCAGCACGTTCAATCAGCCGTTCGCCGCATGGATCGGCCGTATATGTTCGTCCTGGGCAACGATCCGGAACGGAAATCTGGGACGACCGCCGCAGGCGGGCCGGGAGGAACGAAACCTTTGTTAGAACAAATACGTCCGTAGAAAAGACCAGGGGCATCTCGCCTTCTGCACGCCACTGCTAAATTCATGCCCGCACCGTGGGCGCTCACCTGAGAGAAAACGACGGAACCGACATTATGGCCATTATTGAAGACACTTCTGAGTCTCGATTACCTGCACTTGGTGCACCGCAACGACCCAGCCGCATGGGTGTGGGGTTTCGCATTCTAGGTCTTGTCCTCCTGGCGGCCTTGGCCTTCGTGGTGTGGCGGATTTACCAGAACCAGAAGCAAAACGCGGCCAATACCGCCAGCCAGGCGGCTGCACTGCAGAGTCGGCCGGTTCCGGTGCAGGTAACCCCCGCTGAAATACGCCACATGCCCATCTACCTCACGGCGCTGGGCACAGTGACGCCCTATATGAGCGTCACGGTGAAAGCCCGGGTAAGCGGCCAGTTGGAGCCGGTAAAGTTCATTGAGGGGCAGCAGGTCAGGCAGGGCCAAACCATCATGGTGATCGACCCCAGTCCCTACAAAGCCGCATTGGACCAGGCCAAAGGCACCCTGTCCCACGATGAGGCGCTGCTGAAAAATGCCCAGGCCGAGTACGCCCGCTACAAGGCGCTCTATGCCGCCGGTGTGGTGTCAAAGGAGACGATGGAAGCCGACGAGGCCGCCCAGGGCCAGTACCTGGGAGCCATCGAATCAGACAAGGCGGCCATCGAAACCGCACAGTTACAGCTCAACTGGTGCTCCATTCAGTCGCCCATTAACGGACGCATCGGCCTGCGTCTGGTCGATCCCGGCAACATCATCACGGCCAATACAACCAACCTGGTTATTATCAACCAGATGCAGCCCATCTCAGTCTACTTCACGCTGCCTGAGAATCAGCTTCCCCCGGTACTGCACAGGCTGGCTGCGGAGAGGCGCCTGCCCGTGGATGCCTACGACCGCGGCGACGTGCAGAATCTGGCGACGGGCCAATTGCTGACCGCGGACAACCAGATCGACACCACCACCGGAACCGACAAGCTTAAGGCGGTCTTCGACAACCGCGACCAATCCCTGTTTCCTAACCAGTTCGTCAATATCCACCTGGTGCTTGAGGACCGGCCCAACGCGCTCGTGGTGCCCTCCGCGGCCATCCAGACCGGGTTGCAGGGAGCCTTGTTTGTGTGGGTCGTCGACAGCGACGGCAAGGGCGGCCAGGTAGCCAAAATGCAGCCTGTGAAGGTGGCGCTGGCCGAAGGCCAGGTCACCATTCTCGACAGCGGACCGGCGCCGGGAACGAGCGTGGTGGTGGACGGTGCGGACCGCTTGCGGCCCGGACAGCCGGTCACGGTGAACCTAGCCCGTCAGCGGGCGAGCCAGGGTGTCGGGCAGGCTCCGGCGACGGGCGAGCCTCCTGCCGCGTTAGGGACCGGGTCCAAGCGGGGTGCGCAATCTGCGGCCCCGGGCAGCACGAACGGCAAGGCTAGTCAGGGAGAGCAGCAGTGAGTGTCAGTCCTTCCCGGCCTTTTATTCTGCGTCCGGTAGCTACGTCGCTGCTGATGGCGGCCATCATGCTGGCCGGTGCGGTGGGCTACGAGCAGTTGCCGGTCTCGGCGCTGCCCGAGGTGGATTACCCGATCATTCAGGTACTCACGTTTTATCCCGGCGCGGGGCCCGAGGTGATGGCCTCGTCCGTGACTTCGCCTCTGGAGCGCCAGTTTGGCCAGATGCCCGGCTTGAAGCAGATGACCTCGGTCAGCTCCGGCGGCGGTTCGGTCATCACGCTGGAGTTCAACCTCGACGAAAACATCGACGTGGCAGAGCAGGAAGTCCAGGCGGCCATCAATGCGGCCAACAGCTTTCTGCCCACCGATCTGCCCAACCCGCCCATTTACAGCAAGGTGAACCCTGCCGACGCGCCCATCATGACCCTGGCGCTGACCTCGGATTCCCTGCCCCTGGATAAGATTGAAGACGCGGCCGACACCAACCTGGCGCAAAAGATCTCGCAGGTTACGGGCGTGGGGCTGGTTTCTATCGCCGGCGGCCAGAAACCCTCGGTGCGGATTCAGGCCAACCCCGCGCAGTTGGCGGCCTACAACCTGAGCCTTGAAGATTTGCGCACCGCCCTGGCCGCGGCCAACGTCGACCAGGCCAAGGGCACGCTGAACGGCGCGCGCCAGTCCTATACCATCGGCGCCAACGACCAGCTGCTCGCCAGCGCCGACTACAAGCCGGTGATTGTGGCCTATCGCAACGGGGCGGCGGTGCGCGCTTCAGACGTGGCCACCATTGTGGACGCCGCGGAAAACTCGCAGCAGGCCGCTTGGATGGATCGCACGCCTGCGGTCATCGTGAATATCCAGCGCCAGCCGGGGGCCAACATCATTGCGGTGGTCGACCGCATCCAGAAGTTGCTGCCGCAACTGCGCACCAGCCTGCCCGCCAGCGTACAGGTGCGCGTGCTTACCGACCGCACCGTTACCATTCGCGCCTCAGTCAAAGACGTGGAATACGAGCTGATGCTCACCATCGCGCTGGTGGTGATGGTCATCTTTCTGTTCCTGCGCAATTTGGCCGCCACCATCATTCCCTCCATTGCGGTGCCCCTTTCGATTGTGGGCACGTTCGGCGTGATGTACCTGCTCGGCTACAGCCTCAACAACCTCACCCTGATGGCGCTCACCATCTCCACGGGCTTTGTGGTAGACGACGCCATCGTGATGATCGAGAACATCTCGCGGTATATCGAGCAGGGCGAAAGCCCCATGCGCGCCGCGCTCTGGGGCAGCGCACAAATCGGTTTCACCATCATGTCGCTTACCGTTTCGCTCATCGCGGTGCTCATTCCGCTGCTGTTCATGAGCGACGTGGTCGGGCTGCTTTTCCGCGAGTTTGCCATCACCCTCGCGGTCACCATCCTCGTGTCCGCCGTGGTGTCGCTGACCCTTACGCCCATGATGTGCTCGCGCATCCTGCAAGACAAGGCGACCGCCAGGCAAACCCGCTTCTACTATTGGTCAGAGAAGGTTTTCAACTCCATCATCGCCTCGTATGGGCGCACCTTGCAGGTGGTCCTGCGCTATCGTTTTGTCACCCTGCTGGTTACCATCTCCACGTTTGTGGCCACTGTTCTGCTCTTTATCTTGGTTCCCAAGGGCTTCTTTCCTGTGCAGGACACGGGCGTGATCCTGGGCATCAGCGAAGCGCCGCAGACGGTAAGCTTCACCAACATGGCCGAGCGCCAGCAAAGGCTGGTGGATGTTGTGCTCGGCGACCCCGCGGTGGATAACATCTCCTCCTTCATCGGCGTGGACGGCACCAACACCACGCTGAACTCGGGCCGCATCCAGATCACGCTCAAGCCGCTGGACCAGCGCGGAGTCTCCGCCAGCGAAGTCATTCAGCGCCTGCAACCCAAGCTCGCGGCCGTCGACGGCATCCAGCTTTTCCTGCAGCCTCTGCAGGACCTCACGGTGGAAGACCGGGTCAGCCGCACTCAGTTCCAATATGCGCTTGAAGATCCTGACCAGGCCGAGCTGGCCAACTACACACGCCAGATGGTGCGAGAGCTGGGCAAGGAAAAGGTCGTCACCGACGTAGCCAGCGATCTGCAGGACCAGGGGCTGGGTGCGCAGTTGGTGATCGATCGCGACACCGCGGCGCGGCTGGGCATCGCCATGGCCGACGTGGACAACACCCTTTACGACGCCTTTGGCCAGCGCCAGGTCTCCACCATGTTCACGCAGTTGAACCAGTACCACGTGGTGATGGAGGTGGGCGCAAACTTCCAAACCGATCCCAGCACGCTGAATAACCTTTATGTGAAATCGGCTAACGGCACCCAGGTGCCGCTCGGCATGGTGGCCCACTGGCAGCAGACGCGCGCGCAACTGGCAATTGGGCACCAGGGCCAGTTTCCCTCCACCGTGGTCAGCTTCAACCTGGCGCCCGGCAAGGCGCTGGGCGATGCGGTCACCGCGGTACACCGCGTGGAGCAGCGCATCAACATGCCGCCCAGCATCAACGCCACCTTCCAGGGAACGGCGGCCGCCTTCCAGACTTCCCTTTCCAACGAGCCGCTGCTGATTCTGGCCGCGCTGGTTACCGTCTACATTGTGCTGGGCGTGCTCTACGAGAGCTACATTCACCCCATCACCATCATCTCTACGCTGCCTTCAGCCGGTGTGGGCGCACTCCTGGCTCTGATGATTACGCGTACTGAATTCAGCGTCATCGCGCTCATCGGAATCATCCTGCTCATCGGAATCGTGCAGAAGAACGCCATCATGATGATCGACTTTGCCCTCGATGCCGAGCGCAACCAGGGCAAGTCAGCCGAGGAAGCCATCTACACCGCATGTCTGTTGCGCTTCCGGCCCATCCTCATGACCACCATGGCTGCGCTGCTGGGCGGTCTTCCGCTAGCCTTGGGCGGCGGTGTGGGCGCGGAACTCCGCAAACCGCTGGGCATCACAATTGTGGGCGGCCTCATCTTCTCGCAGCTGCTTACCCTCTACACCACCCCGGTCGTCTATCTCTACTTTGACAAGCTGGCGCACCGGCTGCACCTCTACACCGCGTCGCCCAAGATCGACGAACCCAACGAACAACCGGTCGCCGGCGACTGAGGGACCCATGCATCTTTCCGCACCCTTCATTCAGCGCCCGGTAGCCACTTCGCTGCTCAGCGTGGCCCTATTGCTGGCGGGTTCGGTGGCCTATTCCGTGCTGCCCGTGGCGTCGCTGCCGGATGTGGACTTCCCTGTCATCGGCATCGGCACGGGATTGCCCGGCGCCAGCCCCGAGACCATGGCCTCGGCGGTGGCTACGCCTCTCGAGCGTCAGTTCGGACGCATCGCCGGCGTGAACCAGATGACTTCGTCCAGTTCACTTGGTTCGGCCTCCGTCACCCTGCAATTCGACCTCAACCGCAACATTGATGCCGCCGCCCGCGACGTGCAGGCCAGCATCAACGCGGCGCGCAGCCAGTTACCTTCCTATCTGCCCCAGAATCCCAGCTACCGAAAGGCTAATCCTGCTGAAGCCCCAATCCTGATTCTCACCCTCACTTCCGACGTGGTGCCTAAGGCCCAGATTTACGACATGGCCGACTCCATCCTGTCGCAGAAAATTTCGCAGATTCAAGGTGTGGGCCAGGTGTTTGTCGGGGGCAGTTCCAGCCCCGCGGTGCGTGTGGAATTGAATCCCATGCAACTGGGTAACAACGGCATCGGGCTGGAGGCGGTCCGCACCGCGCTGGCCAGCGCCAATGCCAACCGGCCCAAGGGCGCCTTTCAGGACCTGGATCACCGCTGGATGATCTACGACAACGACCAGATCTTCAAAGCCAGCGACTACGCGCCCATCATTGCCGGCTATAACCATCAGACCGGAGCGCCGGTGCGCGTGTCCGACCTGGGCACGGTTGAAGACAGCGTTGCCGACATCCACACCGCGGGAGTCGCGGGCAACAATGCTCCGGGACACAGCGGCGTGCTCAAGGACGCCATACTCATTGTCATCTTCAAGATTCCCGGCGCCAACGTGATCGACGCCGTGGACAGCGTGATGGCCGAGATGCCGCGTCTTCAGGCCGCCATCCCGCCCACCATCAAGATCAACGTGGCCGTGGACCGCACCACGACCATCCGCTCCAGCGTCCACGACGTTGAGATATCGCTCATCGTCAGCGTGGTGCTGGTGGTGCTGGTGGTCTTTCTGTTCCTGCGCGAGGTGTGGGCCACGCTCATCCCCTCGGTGGCCGTGCCGCTTTCGCTGGTCGGCACCTTCGGCGTGATGTATCTCCTGGGCTACACCATCGACAACCTTTCGCTGATGGCGCTCACCATCTCCACCGGCTTTGTGGTTGACGACGCCATCGTGGTCATCGAGAACATCACCCGCTATCTTGAAAAGGGCATGAAGCCCTTCGATGCGGCCATGCAGGGCTCCAAGGAGATCGGCTTTACGGTGCTGTCGATGAGCACCTCGCTGATCGCGGTCTTCATTCCCATTCTGTTGATGGGCGGGATTGTGGGCAAGCTCTTCCGTGAGTTCGCCGTGACCCTCAGCGTGGCCATCGCCGTCTCGCTGCTGGTGTCACTCACCACCACGCCCATGCTCTGCGCTCACTTTCTCAAGGCGCGGGACGAGAGCCGCCACGGACCCATCTATCGCGCCAGCGAACACGCCTTTGAATGGCTGCGCTCGGAATATGCGACTGCGCTGCGCTGGGTGTTGCGTCACCAATGGCTCATCCTGTCGGTGGCCATGGGCTCAGCGGTCCTCAATATCTATCTCTTCATCATCGTGCCCAAGGGATTCTTCCCGCAGCAGGACACGGGACGGATGGGTGGCCGAACTCGCGCCGCGCAGGACATTAGCTTTCCAGCCATGCGAGAGAAGCAGCGGCAGCTTGCGCAGATGGTGCTCGACGATCCCGCCGTCCTATCGGTGACAGCCTTTGTGGGCGGCAACGGGCCAGGCGGCGGCAGCACCAACGTTGGAAACATGTTCATCGCCCTCAAGCCACCGAACGAACGCAAGGGCGTAACCGGCGACATGGTGGTCAACCGGCTGCGCCGCAAGCTCACCAGCGTTCCCGGCGCAACCTTGTTTCTTCAGGTGCAGCAGGAGTTTCAGATCGGCGGCCGCGGCAGCGATGCGCAATATCAGTACACCCTCTCAGACGAGAATCTGAACGAGCTGAATAGCTGGGCGCCGCAGTTACAGGCGCGCATGAGAGGTATGCCCGAGCTGCGCGACGTTTCCACCGACCAGCAAAACCAGGGACTGGCGGCCAACCTGGTCATCGATCGTGACACCGCATCCAGGCTGGGCATCACCGCCAGCGCCATCGACCAGGTGCTCTACGACGCCTTTGGCCAGCGCGAAGTCTCCACCATGTATACCGGGCTGAACCAGTACTTTGTGGTGATGGAGGTCGACCCCAAATACCAGCTGAGCCCCGACGCGCTCAACGGCATTTACATCAAAGCCAGCAATGTGGTCGGCTCCACGCCCGCTGCCACAAACACAGGCACGCTGCTTTCCGCCGCTACCGCGGCCTCCACGGGGGGTTCCGCTCCCACGGCTCCGGCTGCGGCCACTTCGTCCGGCGGAGCCACTGCAATCTTCCCCACCTCCGGCGGCGCCCTTGCGGCCACCACCTCCACCGCCGGTGCCTTGGCGGCGGGCAACCCGCTCCTGGTCGGAACTCTGACGGCTATCAACCCGTCGGCGGGCACTGTTGAATCCACCACACCAACCATCCCCGCAGCGGCCTCGGGCGGCACTGCGGCGACGGCAGCTCCCACTCCATCCACCGGCGGCGCCATGGTGCCGCTGTCGGCCATCGCTCACTACGAGCAGCAGCGGACCTCGCTGGCGGTCAATCACCAGGGCCAGTACCCTGCGGTCACGCTCACCTTCAACCTGGCGCCCAATGTGGCCCTGGGCGACGCCGTAACCGCGCTTGAAAAAGTGCAGCGCGACATGGGCATGCCCAGCGCCATTCACGCCACCTTCCAGGGCACCGCGCAGGCCTTTCAGGATTCGCTCAAGAACGAGCCCTATCTCATCTTGGCCGCGGTGGTGGCGGTCTATATCGTGCTGGGCATTCTCTACGAGAGCCTGATTCACCCCCTGACCATTCTCTCCACGCTGCCGCCCGCCGGTGTGGGCGCGATTCTCGCGCTCCTCCTCACCGGAACCGAACTGAGCATCATTGCGCTGATCGGAATCCTTTTGCTGATCGGCATCGTGAAGAAGAATGCCATCATGATGATCGATTTCGCGCTCCAGGCCGAGCGCGACCAGGGACTGCCCCCTGTCGAGGCCATCTATCAGGCCTGCCTGCTGCGCTTCCGCCCCATCATGATGACCACCATGGCGGCGATGTTCGGCGGCCTGCCGCTGGCCATCGGCATGGGCGTGGGCTCGGAACTGCGCAAGCCCCTGGGCATCACCATCGTAGGCGGCCTGCTGGTTTCCCAGGCATTGACGCTCTTCACCACACCCGTGGTTTACATCTTCTTTGACAAGCTCCAGTGGAGAGTCATGAAGCTGCGGAAAATTGGCGAGGAACTCGAAGAGGCGCCCGGGGACTAAGCGCTGGCAGTTGCCGCTTCAATCCGCGAAGGCCGCCTCTTCCACCTTGGCCGGCTCTATAAGCTTCACCGGGTAGTACGCGTTGCGCGTGTACTGTTTCACCATGCGGTTGGTGTTGAAGTAGGAGCCGTTGAACGCCAGCGTAGTGCGCATCACGCGCGCCCATTTCTCCGCTGGCTGCAGGTAGAGCGGAACGATTGCCGTCTCCAGCTTGTGGTAGAGTGAGCCCGCCTCTTCGGCGTCGTTGGCTCCGTCCTCGATGGCCCAGCCGGTCACGTTCTCGATGCAGCCCTCGATCCACCATCCGTCCAGAATCGAGAGGCTGGGGACGCCGTTCAGCGCGGCTTTCATGCCGCTGGTGCCTGAGGCCTCGTAAGGCCGCCGCGGCGTGTTCACCCACACATCCACGCCCGCGGTCAGCAGCGCGCCCAGGTCCCAGTTGTAGTCCTCAAGGTAGACAATGCGCAGCTTGTCGTTGGAGAGCTTGCCGGCCGCTTCAATCACGGTGTGAATGAGCGCTTTTCCGGGCGCGTCCTGGGGGTGGGCCTTTCCGGCATAGAGAATCTGCAGCCCGCCGGCATCAGTGGCAATCTTCAGCAGCCGCTCGGGATCGGTAAACAACAGGCTGGCGCGCTTATAGGTGGCGGCTCGTCGGGCAAAGCCCAGCGTCAGCACCCTGGGATTGAGCACCAGCCCGGTGCGCGTGGCCACCTCTGCCAGCAGATCTTCCTTGGCGCGGGCATGAGCCTTCAACACGTCCTGCTCCGGTAGGTCGATGGCATTGCGCAGGTAGAGGTTGTCGCGCCGCCAGGCGGGGATGTGCGCATCCAGCATCTGCTGCACCGGCTCCGAAACCCACGTGGGCGCATGCACGCCGTTGGTAATCGAGTCGATTGGAAACTCGGGAAACATGGTGCGCGAAACCTTGCCGTGTTGCAGCGCCACGCCGTTGGCATAGCGCGAAAAGCGCAGGGCCAGCAGGGTCATATTCAGCAGGCCATCGCGAAAGCATCCCAGCCTCTCAAGCCGCGCGGTGCGCTCGCCGCCGAGGATGCGGATGGTCTGCTCCGTAGAAAACCGGTCATGCCCGGCGGGAACCGGGGTGTGGGTCGTGAAAACGCATTTGCGCCGCACCTGGGCGATGTCCGCCTCGGTGGCTGCGGCCAGCGGCCCGCCGCTCATCTGGCTTTCCAGCAGCGCTAGGGTCAGCAGCGCCGCGTGCCCCTCGTTCATGTGGTGGACGTTGACATTCAGGCCCAGTGCGTTGGCCATGCGCGCTCCGCCCATCCCCAGCACAATCTCCTGCTGCAGGCGGTAGTTGGTGTCGCCGCCATAAAGATGGTCGGTGAGTCCGCGGTCCCAGCCTGAGTTGCCGTCCAGGTCGGTGTCGAGCAGATAGATGGGCACCACGTGCCCATAGCGCCCCTGCAATTCATAGCGCCATGCGCGCACCGTCACTACGCGATCTTCCACTGAGACCGTGATGCGAGCTGATTCTTCCGCACAAAAGTCGGCGGGGTTCCACGGCTGAATATCCTCGCTTTGTTCGCCGGAGCCATTCAGATGCTGCTGGAAATATCCTTTGCGGTGCGCCAGCGTAAAGGCCACCAGGGGAACGCCCAGGTCCGCGGCAGAGCGCAGGGTGTCGCCGGCCAACATGCCCAGGCCACCTGCATACGTAGGCATGGCAGGGTGGATGGCAATCTCCATTGAGAAGTAAGCGACCAGGCCAGAAGTAGGAAATGTCTCGTAGGAAAAAGGTTTAGGCACTGCGGGTTGCATCATCTGTCTCTCTGCGGCACTCACAAGCGGTCAAGCGACGGCCTAAGAATCGTAATCAAGGAAAATCCAACCGGGCAAAACGTTTCCCGCCCGGTTTTCATCGTAGTGTAATTTTAGCAAGGAATGCGGTGATTGCTGCGCCGCTGAGGCACACCGCAAGTCGCCCTGAAGTAATCGATTATCACCACGTCGTAACGCATCGCGACCGCCCTGCCGGCAAAAAAACCGGTCATGTGGCTGCATGAGAACAACTTCAGGCCAGTTTGCGTGCACCCCCCGAGGCGTGACAAATGTGAATCTGGGGCACGATTCCGGTCGCAGTTGCATAGCGGCGGCCCAGCTCTTCAGCAAACGCCTTGGCATGGCGCTGCTCCACCAGGTTGATGGTGCAGCCGCCAAAGCCCCCGCCCGTGAGCCGCGCGCCGATCAGGCCTGGCAAATCCTGTGCCAGTTCCACCATGGTGTCGGCCTCGGCGCAACTGCCTTCAAAGTCCTTGCTGTAGCTCCAGTGCGCCTCGGCCATCAGCCGTCCCAGTTCGGCCATGTCGCCCTTCATCAGCGCGTCGCAGGCGGCCACCGTGCGCAGGTTTTCGCTGATCACGTGGCGGGCGCGCAAGAGCGATTTCGGCTCCATCTCGTTGCCCCATTTCTCAAGGTCTTCAAGGGTCGCGTCGCGCAGAAAGGGAACGCCCGGGCGGTGCTTCGCAATCACGGCGCACGCGGCCTCGGATTCCCGGCGGCGTGTGGGGTAGTCGCCTCCGGCAACCGAGTGCTTCACCATGGTATTGGCAATGATCAGCGCCACGTCCGCAGGAATGGGCGCCAGCTTGTAGCTCAGGTCGCGGCAATCCAGCAGCAGCGCGTGGTCTGCTTCGCCGTTGGCTGAGATGAACTGGTCCATGATGCCGCAATTGGCGCCCACAAACTCGTTCTCCGCGCGCTGGCACAGGCGGGCCAGCACCGGCCCGGGATAACTGGCCCCGATCAGCGAGAGGATGGCCAGCGCCGTCACTACCTCAACTGAAGCGGAACTGGACAATCCGGAGCCCAGCGGAACGTCGCCCCACAGGCTCAGGCTGAAGGCTGGAATCTTGTGGCCTTCCCCGGCCAGGATCGCTGCCACTCCCAGCGGATAGTCGCTCCAATGGTTGCTGGCCTTGGCAGGCAAAGTTGCTGCATCGAAGGTGCGCTCTTGCTGGTAGTTCTCTGAATAGACAACGACCTTCCCGTCGGAGCGCGGCGAGATTCCCGCGAGGGTGGCAAAATCGATCGCCACCGGCATCACAAAGCCCTCGGCGTAATCGGTATGTTCGCCAATCAGGTTGACGCGGCCGGGAGCCACAAAAATCGCCGGGTCGGCATGGAAGCGGGCCAGGTGCTGAGAACGGAATTCAACTGGATCATGCATGGGAGTCACACCTTAAATGGTTTCGAAATCGACAAACATCGGCCAGCGGAACGACTCGCCGGGCTTAAGCTGGCGCGACCACGGACCGGCAATTGCCAGCGAGTCCACGGGCGCGGTTGCAGGTTCCATGGCTACGCAAATCTGTTTCGGTCCCGGCCGGTCGGGCCAGCCGCCATAGCAGATCCAAAGCCCCAGGTAAGGCGTGGCGGCAGAGTCGAAGCTCACTCGAATGCGCAGGCCGGCCGCGGGGCGCTCCAGGGAGCACCAGTTTTCCGCCGCGGTCAGTGGACCCGCAAAGAGCTTATCGCCGATGCCCGAGTCAGGGGATTGGGCGATACTCAAATCGGTCTTGCTTCCATTGCTCAGTTCGGCGATGGGCCACGCCACCGGATCGCCTCCCTTGCCCAGGCGGTTACCGCCCGAGCCCTCCAGGCGCAGCGTGGTGATCGTGGCCGGCAGCAGAATCTGGTCGCCGGCTTCCGCCGTAAACAGCGGATGTGCCGCCCACGACCACGGTGCGGGATGGCTCCCCGTGTTGGTCACCGTATAGTCCAGGCGCAGATGCACACCCCCGGCTGTCTCGTTCAGCGCGGCGGTCCGCTCCACTACCAGCGGCAGCGAAAAGCACTCACCGCGGAATGTTGCGGAGTGGGCGCTGGTGGCGATGGGCTTCCAGGCTACCCGCCACAGGTCGCCGTGGTCGGGGACGTTAGCCGCTCCGGCAGCGGCTTCAACTGCGCATGCGGCCACCGAGGGCAGGCACTCGTCCCATCCGCTGGCGTCGCCCGCGTCAAAGGGCATGGTTTGGGTGCGCGGTCCGTACGGGGCAAGCGGGGCCTGCAGCAGCTCGCGGCCCTTTATGCGGATTGAAGCGATCTTTCCGCCCAGTTTGGGGAGGATGGCAAGAGAACAATCGCCGGCCTCAATGAGAACGTTTTCTTCCTTGGTGAAACTACCTATCGCCTCTGCCATCCACACTACCCCTCTGCTTTTGCGCAGGCCGCAATCAGCTTTTCCCAGATCCGGTCCAGCCAGGCTTCGTGCTCTGGTTTCATCAGCACTGAGCGCAGGCAGGTCACATACTCCTGGGCGCTTTCCGCCGTTCCCGCGCCTGCCGGCTCAAACCAGGCCACGGGCAATTGTACAAGGGCCAGATGCAAATCGACTGTGGCGCAGGCCAAAAAGACTTTGTGGGCCAGGTGCGAAGACTGTTCCGGGGATGCGGCGTTCAATTTCCACACCACAATATCGAGCTCCGGCGCTCCCGCGGTCAGCGGCTCGAAGCGCGGATCGAGGCGCAGCCGCCGGTCCAACTCCAGGGCGGCTGCTCGTCCGCACGCCAAGCCCTGGGCAAACTCGCCGCCCGGGGTAAGGGGCAGTAGCTGCTGCGTGGCCCACAGCGCCACTGCGGTAGCCCCGGCCCGCGAACACTCCAGGCTGATCTCGCCCAGATGTAACTCCTTTGAAGTGAAGTAGGTGTAGGGCGAGTCGTGCTTGTAGAAGCGGCCCACCGCCGGGTCGCGGAAGAGGATCGAACCGCATCCGTAAGGCTGCAGGCCATGCTTGTGCGGGTCCACGACGATGGAGTCGGCCTGGTCCAGTGCCGCATAGGCCGCGCGGGCCGGGGAGTCCAGCGCATCGGAAATCAGCCTGAAATAGCCGCCGTACGCTGCGTCTACGTGGATGCGGAAGCCGTAGCGCCGGCGCAACGCGACAACCTGGTCGAGCGGGTCCACCGCGCCGATGGCGGTGGTGCCCAGCGTGACCACCACGGTGCTCACGTCGCCCTTGCGTAACTCGGACTCCAGCGCCTCCATGTCCATGCGCCCGCGGCGGTCGGCGGCGATGGACGCATATTCCAGCTTCAAAACCGAGGAGATGCGCTGGTGGGTATAGTGAGCCTGTTCTGAGCCCACAATGCGCCGTCCCGGCGCCAGTTGCCCGGCCACCCACAGCGCCTCCAGGTTGGCCTGCGTGCCGCCGGAGGTGAGATGACCCAGGAACTCCGTCCAGCCAAACATGCCGGCGATGTGGGCCACGGCCTCAATCTCCATTTCGGAGCTGGCGCGGCCCCCGTCGCGGGCGTGATTGTTGGGATTGAGGACCATGGCCAGGGCATAGGCGGCCCGCGCCACCGGGTGCGGCGGCTTGAGCATCTGCCCTGCATAGAGGGGATGAAAATAAGGGTAGTTGTTGCCCAGTCGATGCGCCACGGTGTCCAGAACCCGGGCCATGGCTTCGGGATTCCGGGCGGTGTCCGAGGCCGCATCGAAGTCCGGCAGCGAGCCAAACTCCCCCTCCAGCACCTCGGTAGCGCGGACAAGCAGGTCAGGGACGGGATCGTTGGGCATGGCGACCCTCCAAGGTAACACAGCCCGGCGGGGCGCGGTAGGTTCCTCATTCTGTTGCGGTTTCCCGATACGGGAATCTGAAAGCGGGGTGGCGGCCAAAGATTGCTGCGTTCTTTTTTGCGAGGAATGCTACACTATGGACAGCGTTAGAGCCGAACCGGGCGTGAGCAGCGCTCGCCCAACTAAGCAAGATTCTGCCAGTGGTCGCTCCGATTCATCCAGCGCAATTCAATCCAGGAAATACGAGCAAAATGGAACAAGGTACTGTGAAGTGGTTTAATGACGCGAAGGGCTTCGGCTTTATCTCGCGTCAGAACGGCGAAGATGTATTCGTGCACTACTCTGCGATCAACTCAAGTGGTTTCAAGAGTCTGCAAGAAGGTCAAGCCGTGCAGTTCAACGTAGTGAAGGGCCCCAAAGGATGGCAGGCTGCGGACGTTCAGCCCCTGTAATCGGACAGGCCGGATTCCGGCAGAATCCAGCAACAACAAACGAGGGCTGGGATTTATCCCAGCCCTCGTTTTGCGTAGAGAGTACGAACCTGGCCGGTGAAGGGTACGGGCTTCAGCCTGTACATAAGCCTGCAGAATCAACTGGGCTTCAGCCGCCGAGGGATGACTTTCCGAGGATTTGCTCTTGAATCACCCTTCCTCAGCCCCAAAAAGCCGAAAAATCGGCTGTGAAACTGTGAAACCGCACCTAACCCATTCAAATTCAACACATTTCACTTCACAGTCTCACAGATTCTGTGAAACTGTGAAACTGTGAAGCGTCAGTTTCACCCCGTGTTTCTAAGCCCTGCTGAAATGCCGCTGATAGTGGCGGCGATGGCGCGGTTCACTTCTGCGGTGTCCTCCCCCGCTCGCTTGCGCCGCAGCATGTCGATCTGGATAAGGTGCATGGGGTCGACGTAGGGGTTGCGCAGCTTGATGGAGCGCGCCAGGACCGGGTTGGTCTCCAGCAGTTCGGTCTGTTGAGTCACCGCCAGCACGGCATGCACTGTGCGGTGGAACTCGGCCTCGATCATCTCGAACACGCGTTTGCGCAGCGCCTCATCCTCAACCAGCGATGAGTAGAGCCGTGCTGTAGCCAGATCCGCCTTGCCCAGAGCCATCTCCACATTCCGCAGCAGGTCGATAAAGAGCGGAAACTCGCGAGCCATAGTCTGCAAAAGTTCCAATGCGCCAGGCTGCTCGATGTACTGCTCGAGCGCGAATCCCACCCCAAACCATGCCGGCACAAGCAGCCGCGACTGCGTCCAGCCGAAAACCCAGGGAATGGCGCGCAGATCGGCGATGTTGGGCGAAGAATTGCGCCGCGCAGGCCGCGAGCCGATCTTGGCGTGCTCCAGTTCGCCCACCGGTGTGGACTGCTCGAAATAGGTCACGACCTCGGGATTATCGAGAATGCTCTGGCGATAGAATGCGAACGAAATTGCCGAGAGCTCATCAAGCGACGCCTCCCACTCCGGTTCCAGTACGCCGGTAAAGTGGCCTTCGGGATCGCGGGCGTTGGGACGGGCGAGTGCGTCGAGCGAAGCGGCGATCATCAACTCCAGATTGCGCTCGGCGAGAACCTCGTCGGAGTACTTGAAGTTGAGCACCTCGCCCTGTTCGGTGATGCGCAACTGTCCTTCGAAGGAGTCCATGGGCTGGGCGAAGATGGCGCGGTGCGTGGGTCCGCCGCCCCGGCCCACGGTGCCGCCGCGGCCGTGGAAGAGGCGCAGCTTGACGCCGGCCTCGCGAGCCGCCACGTGCAGATCGCGATGGGCGCGGAATATTTCCCATGTGCTGGTGAGCATCCCGCCGTCTTTATTGGAGTCGGAATAGCCCAGCATCACTTCCTGCCAGTTGTCCCAAGTGGCCAGCAGGCGGCGGTAATCGGGCCGGCTCCACAGTTCGCGGCAGATGGCCGGTGCCTGGCGCAGGTCTTCAATGGACTCGAAGAGCGGCACAGGCATCAAGCCCGGGTCGCGTCCCGATCCCTCTACGTGTACACCTCCCAGCCGCGCCAGCCGCACCACGGCCAACACATCTTCCACCGTTGCAGCGCCACTGATGACATACTGGCGCACCGCCTCAGGGGAGCAGCCACCCTTAATCTCGGCTACCACGCGAAAGGTTTCAAGCACTGAAGAAGTCTGAGCGGAAAGGCCGCCGGGCAGCGCCGGTGCGATGGTGTCGGCAATGGCCTCCTGCAGCGCAACGGCGTGTACCCGCGCGTGCTGGCGAATATCGAGGGTATGCAGATGGAGCCCAAAGGTGCGCACCTGAAGGATGAGCGGGTCAACAAGGGTGCGCGCGATGCGCAGCCCTCCATGGGTAGCCAGCGAGGCCCGTAGCATTTCAAGATCGTCGAGGAATTCGTCAACGGAGCAGTAGGCAGGCAGCACCTGGGCCAGCTTCTCCTGTCCTTGCGCCAGGGTGTAGGAAGTGACCGGCAACGAGACGTCGGCGGGGCCGGGATGCTCCATGGTGCGGTGCACCCTCGCCTTGAGGCAGATCACGAAGCGGCGATAGTACTCGAACTCGTACTGCTCGCCGAAGACTTGCGCCTCCGGCGTGTGCACTTGCTCTACGTAGGCTTGAAGCCGCTCGAGCAGCGCTTCGCTGACGGGCCTCTGTTGGGCGCTGGTGGTGAGCAGGTCGATGACCTCCTGCAACTGGTGCTGGTAATAGAGCAGCAGGTGGCCGCGCGCCAGTTGGATAGCCTCGCGCGTGACCTCGGGCGTGACAAAAGGATTGCCGTCGCGGTCGCCGCCGATCCAGGAGCCGAAGCGTAGCACCATGGGCAACTGATGTGCCTCAATCTCGAGACCGTAGGAGGCGCGCAGGGCCTCGGCGATTTCGCGGTAGAGAGCGGGCAGGGTGGCGAAGATGGAGACGTCGTAGTAGTCGAGCCCCATCTTGATTTCGTCGTAAACGGTGGGGCGATGCGAACGCACTTCATCGGTCTGCCACAGGCCGGTAATCTCGGCCAGCACCAGTTCTTCGAGGCGCGCCATATCCTGCTCGGGCATGGGAATGCGATCAAGCGCGGAGAGAAACTCGCCAATGCGCCTGCGCTTGAACATTACCGAGCGGCGCGCCACCTCAGTGGGATGCGCGGTGAAGACCGGGACGACGAGCACACGATTGAGCCAGTCCATGGCTTCATCCGCACCGATGCCCACACGGCGCATCTCGAACAGGGTGCCGGCGAGCGAACCGCGCTGACGGCCGGCCGCGCCGCTCAACTGCAGGGCGATGCGGCGGCGCTTGCGGTGGTTGGTTTCAGCCAGATTGATGAGTTCGAAGTAGAAGGCAAAGGCGCGGGTGAGCAGGATGGCGCGCTCGACGGGCAGCGAATGGACCAATTCAAGCGCCTTGGCGCCGTGGCGGGCGGCCTCTTCCTGCTTGCCGCGGGCCTCGGCATCGCGACGGCGGATGGTGCCCTGGCGCAACGCCTCGACATGCGCAAAGAGATCCTCGCCGGCCTGCTCGCGCAGCACCTCGCCAAGCAGCGTGCCAAGCGAGCGCACGTCGCGCCGCAGGGGCGCCTCCTTCAGGTCGCCGGAACGGGCTTCCAACTCCTTCAACCGCTGCGACCAGCTCTCTGGATTCCACAAAAGGGCCATCGTGATTTGATTATGCACGACGGAAAGCGCGTTGATCGTTTCGCGAGCGCCGCCGGGCAATCCTTCTATTGTTGCCGCTCAACCTTCTTGTAGGTAAGAAGCGCTGCGCCGGGCCTGACCACCAGGTGAACCGGGAGCCCCTGACCGATCAGTTCCGCGCCTGTAAAGGCCGTCTCGGTGGCGGAATCAGGATCGGTGACGATGTAGCCCGCGTGGGGATCGAGGCCGCGTAATTTGAAGCGCGCGCTTTCAAACGGGCTGTCTTTGCGACGAAAGACCTGCACCATGCCCGCAGTCCCGTCGGGTTGCGCGAATTGCCATGCCATCCAGGCGGTCTCTTCTGTGCTGTAGGGCGTGAGCGGGTAGAAGTCGCCGTAGTAGAAGCCGGCCACACTCTTCCATTGGCCCAGCATCTTCATGAGCGGCGCGCGCTGCGCTTCCACTTTGTCCGGGTCAAGTCCGATGCCCACTGCCGGAGTGATCTGGCTGCGGAAGATATACGGGTCCGCCGAGTTGATCGCCGTTCCGAAGTAGGGAGCCCAGAGCGACAAGCCGTAGGTCTGCATCTGCATGGCGGCGGGATCGTAAGGGAAGTCGCTGCGCCAGAGCGGCACTGCGCGGCGCAGCGTTTCGAGATCGTTGCGCCGGCCTCCACTGGCGCAGGTGTCGATAAGGAGATTGGGGAACCGGCGGTGCAATTCGTCGAAGTAGGACAGATAGCCCTCAACGTGCTCGATCTCGGTGATCCCGATGCGATCGGGCGTATCGTTGAACTGCCACAGCGTAAGCGGCTCGAAGTTGAAGTCCTGGCGATAGGTGTCGATTCCCTCGCGTTCGATCATGTGGCTCACGTGTTCCACGAGCCAATGCCACGCCTCGGGATTGCCGAGGAAAAGCAACCGGTCTTTGCCTGGAGGACCGATGAGCCACTGGGGATGGTTCTTGTCGAGCCATGAGCCTTGGGCAACGCGTTCAGGCTCAAACCAGACGATCACCTTTCGTCCCTGAGCGTGCACCGCGTCGCTTACCGGGCGCAGCCCATGGGGGAATCGCCGCGGATCGGGGTCCCATGTTCCGGTGTTCCACCAGCCGTCGGTAAATGGATACCATCCAGCATCCATCCACCAGTAATCGATGGGCATTCCCGCGGCCAATATACGCGCAAAATACTGCTTCTGGTTTTGCTCGTTGGCCCATTGCATTTCGACTGTGGTGTGAGCGCTTCCGCCCGCCAACTGCGGCGGAGGCAGCTTACCCCCGGTACGAGGCAGATTGTGCGCCAGCATCCAACGCCGCCATTGGTTCTGGCCATCGATCCAATCACCCGACCAGAACTGCAGTACGGAGAGCGGTGTTCGCACCTCTTCCCCGGGCGCGAGCCAGAAATGCGTCTGCTGCTGGCCCCCCGCAATGCGCACGCCCGTGGAGCCGTCGTGCGAAATCTGCAAGGCCCATTGGCCCGGCCAGCCCAACACGGCAATTAGACCGTGACCGGGCCACGCCAGGTTGAAGTAGGGCATGTCACCGTCGGTGGGGCGTCCGCCGTGCGAAGCGAATTGCTGCACGGTAGATGGTGGAAGAGACTCCTCCAGCGGGCGAAAGTCCGTAGCCCGATCGCTGCTGCCCTCGGAGTGATGAATCACCGGATCCACGCCGGGCTCGTCTTCGAAGCGTTCATCCAACGACTGAATCTTCTCGAGGATCGGTGTGCGCGCGGCGCCGCCATTCTTGAAATAGACCGTCCATTCAGCGATGGGGAAGTCATCGTATTGCAGGACTACACAGCGCACTATGAGCTGCGTTGCAGGATCGGTGTAAGTGACTTTGATTTCTGTGCGCTGATCGTCTAGGCGGCGCGTAGACCGCTGCACAACCCAGTTCTTCAGAAATTCCGCAGAGGGCCGGCCACCATAGACAAACGAGAACGGAACATCGGCAGAAGGCGCCGCCGGCGCGCCAATGCGCAACTCACCAAGCCGCAGAACGGAGCCGTCTTGCAGCGTAACTTCTGCATCGGCCCAGTCCGCCTGGTCCCAATCCTTCTGATACGCAGGCGGGCGCTCGCCAACCGGGGCCAGCCGAAGCGTGAACTCACGCGCTCCGTGAAGCTCGACCTTCACATCCACGCCCGGCGATCCCTCATGCAGAACCGGGGAACGAAATAACTCACTCCCAGCGGTTCGTAGTGAAGCAATCACGCTGCCGCGCCCCGCATTCGAGTATGAGAAGACATCGTTACTATCCACACCCGCGATGGCATGGAACGATCGTGCGCCGGAGGGCAGGACAACGCGAATCTCTCCAGTGGAACGCATCGCGAGGCCGTGATCAAAAACGTGTCCCGCGATTAACAGTGCATGTCCCTGGATGGCGTTGCGCATCACCACGCTATCTTTCACATCCAGATTGGGCAGCAGAAACGGCACCGGCGCAGGCGTTTGCGGTTCACCAAGGAACTTGGCAGAAACCCAACTTCGCATCTTTGCCTGGGCCTGCGCGTCATCCTCGGCAGCGCCTGCGGAAGGCGCAAGGCACAAAATGAGAGTCAAAAGCCCCGAGCTGAAAAGGACAATGGATAGAGCCGATTGGATGCGATGTCCTAGTAGTTCGATTGTGTCAGGCAGATCACACCGATGCTTCACTGGGATGCCCTCCTTGCGGGACATAGTGCGCACCGTCAGGAGAGTAACGAGAGAGGCTGGATTCGTCAAGGACGACCGGCTGCCGTGTCGATGCCGCGTAATGCGGATGTCCTGTGCGGACGGAGTCACATGTTTTGTGTGGCTTGTGTCTCCAACTGCATTGTCAGATCTTCCCACTCGGTGGTGAGCGCGGTGAGGGCCGCGCGCTGCTCATCGAGTTCGGCGACGAGGCGCTGGGTTTCGGAGGCGGAGACGTAGACCCCCAACTGCTCTTCGGTTTGCGTGATGGCGGCCTCGAGGCGCGGGATTTCTTCTTCGAGAAAGGCGCAACGTTCCTCCATCTGCCTCTGCTTGATGGGATTCAGGCGGCGAGGGCGATCTGTCGCGGAGTCAGGCTCATCTGCGCCGTTGGCGCCGGTTGCATTGGGCTGGACGAAGAGCGCGGCCGATTCCGTTTGCCGGGCCTGGGCTGCAGTATCAAGAGCTGCAACGGCAGCGGACTGTGCCTCCTTGCGGCGCAGATAATCCTCGTAGTTGCCTTCGTACGATGTGACTGTGCCGTTCTCGACTTCAAGTACGCGCGTGGCCAGGCGATCAATGAAATAGCGGTCGTGGGAGACAAAGATGACAGTGCCGCTGAAGGCTGCCAGCGCATCCAGCAAAACATCCTTTGCGCGCATGTCCAAGTGATTGGTGGGCTCGTCGAGAAGCAGGAAGTTGGACGGAGACACCAGAATCCGGGCCAGCGCGTATCGATTGCGCTCGCCGCCAGAGAGCACACCGAGCTGCTTGAATACGTCGTCGCCGGAGAAGAGAAAGCAGCCCAATAGCGAGCGCAGTTCAGACTCGGGCACCTTGACCGCGGCTCGGCTTATGTCGTCGAGCATGCGCGCGTCACCGTCCAGCACCTTGTACTGATCCTGCGCAAAATATTCGCTGACTACGTTGTGGCCCAGGCGCACCGTGCCGGCTGTCGGCGCGTCGACGCCGGTGAGCAGACGAATGAGCGTGGATTTCCCGGCGCCATTTACCCCGACAAGGGCTACGCGGTCGCCGCGCTCGATGGAGAAATGCACCCCGTTGAGCACTTGCTTGGCGCCGTAGTTCTTCGTGAGCTGTTCGGCTTCAACCACCATGCGCCCCGAGGGAGGCGGCTGGGGAAACTTGAAGTGGATTGCCGGTTCCTCTTCAGGAATTTCAATGCGTTCGATTTTTTCAAGCTCTTTGATGCGGGACTGCACTTGCCGGGCCTTGGTGGCCTGGGAACGGAAGCGATTGATGAAAGCTTCAAGGTGCTCGATCTGCTCGCGCTGGTTCCGATAAGCGGCCCGCAGTTGTGCCCGCCGCTCGTCTTTCTGCTTCAGGTAGCTGGTGAAATTGCCCTGATAGATACTCAGGCGCTTGTTCCATATCTCCACAGTGCGGTCGATCGTCACATCGAGAAAGTACCGATCGTGCGAGATGAGAATGTAGCCGAAGGGATAGGTGCGGAGATAATCTTCGAGCCAATTGCGGGTTTCAAGGTCCAGGTGGTTCGTGGGTTCGTCGAGCAGCAGCAGGTTGGGCTTGGCCAGCAGCAGTTTGGCTAACGCGATGCGCATTTGCCAGCCGCCGCTGAACTCGTCGGTCCGGCGGCTCCAGTCCTCCTTGCCGAAGCCGAGGCCGGTGAGAACGCCTCCCACCTGCGCGTCGAGCGCGTAGCCGTCGAGGGCATGAAATCGCTCCTGCAACATGGAAAATCGCTCAGCCGCGGCGTCGTACTCGGGGCTGGTGTGGTCCAGCTCGGCAAGTTGCCCGCTAAGCCATTCGATCTCCCGCGTCATGTCGCGGATTTCATCAAAGACCGTCAGGCACTCCTCAAAGACACTGCGCCCGGCCAGTTGCAGACCCTCTTGCGGCAGATAGCCGATGCTCATGCCGCGTGTCTGCTGCAGGGCGCCGTAGTCCAGCGACTCCAGGCCGGTGAGCACTTTCATCAATGTGGATTTGCCGGTGCCATTGGCCCCCACCAGCGCGGTCTTTTCCTTGCTTCGGATGAGCCAGTTGGCCTCAAGAAACAGTATTCGCGGCCCAAACCGCTTACCGGCATTTTGCAGGGAGAGCATCCACTTCCATTTTCGCAGAAAGGAGGGCTGGTTCCGGAAACGCTGCGCCGCGGACTATCCGCTTGATATGTTGATAGGCGCGGAGTGCCGGTCCGCGGGCCTTGAACCTGTGACGCTTCCCAGGCACAGCGAAAATCTCGCAATCCGGAGCCCGTAGCGCGATGTCGTATATAGAGGACTTTGCCGTATGATGAACCGATTGAAGTTCCTGGTGTGGATACATTGAATCGTGACAGATTGGTGGCCAGGAGTCGTCCTCATGCAATCGCTCGCAAGACTATTGACCCGCGTCAATAATCGCTCTCGATCTCGGAATCTGTGCCACCGCGGCGCCTACCTGTTGCCGATCGTGTTCTGCGCACTAGGCGCACTTCCATCCTGCGCACAAACGATTCCCTGGTCCGAACGTGTGGCCAATGCAACCATCCAGCGCCGCCTGGATGGCCAGCTTGCATCTCCATCGCTGCGACATTGGAATGAAGAGACAGGTTTTTTGCTGGAGGGGATGGATGCGGCCTGGTACAACACGGCCAGTGGCGACTACTTCCGTTATGTAGAAGAGACCGTCGATGCGTATCTCAGTGCGGGTGGAGCCGAGGCCGACGAGAATCTGAAGGCTGAACCGCTGGCCGTTGCAATGCTCGGCCGCCAGTTGCTGCTGCTGTACCGCGTGACGCTTGATCCGAAATACTATGAGGCGGCCAGACTTTTGCGACAACAGCTTGTCTCTTCGTGCAGCGGAGTTTCTGCGGGACCTGCGCGGGCGCGTAGCGACGGACAGGAGAGGCCCTGCATGGCCGAGCCCTTTCTGGCCGAATATGCGTCGGTATTCCAGGAGCCGCAGGATTTCGCCGGAATTGCCAGGGACCTGGTGCAATGGGAGGAGGATTACAGGCTACTGCCGGCGCGGCGGGCGAATGTGGGATCAACGGATTCTTACCTCCGCGACTTGGCATGGTTTGCAGTAGCCCTGGTGGATTCGCTGTCGTATTATCCGCGAGACGAGGCGGGGCGCGCGCAATTAATGGCGATTCTGAATCGCACAACGGCGGAGATTGCGCTGTATCAGGACAGAGCAACGGGGCTGTGGGTTACAGCATTGGCGCCACCTGCGGAGTTGCAGCAACCGGTTGAACCATCGGTGGATTGCTTGTTTGTTTATGCGCTCCTGAAGGGGGCACGGCTTGGGTATCTCCCGGCGCAATCTTCTGCGGATGCGAAGCGCGCATGGCAAGGCATTTTTCGGCATTTTGTCGAGGTCGATGGAAGTGGAACAATTACGCCCGCCAGCACGGGACTTAGGGGTGCAGGGGCGCTTCTGCTGGCAGCCACCGAGATCGATCTTGCGTCCACTGCAACACTGGGACACGGTGACACTGTTTTGCTGGATGCCTGGTACAACAGCCAGCAACGCAGGAATGCCGCAGGACAGATGGACTATTTCCATTACAAGTGGTCCGACTTCAGTGACAGCGGGTATTCCCTGTTCGGGCACATGGTACGAAGCTACGGGATGGAAACCGACACCCTGCATTCTGCTCCCACGGCAGAGAGACTGCGAAAGGCGCAGTTCTACGTGATCGTTTCACCAGACATTCCGGTAAAGAACCCGAACCCGCACTATATGACGGAGCAAGAGGCCGATGTGATTGCGGCATGGGTCAAGCAGGGTGGAGTGCTTGTCCTCATGGAGAACGATCCGCCCAACGCGGACGTTACGCACATAAATCTGCTGGCGAACCGCTTTGGGATTCACTTTGATGATGTACTCACGCATCACATCATCGGTGAGCAGGTTGAGCCGGGCCGCATTGCCACCGAGGACAACGGGCCACTCTTTCATCAGGCGCACGCGCTGTATATGAAGGACACATGCGCCATTTCGATTCAAAGGCCGGCGATGACACTGTTGCGCGATGGCAGCGGCATTGTGATGGCGGCAGCGAAATATGGGCGCGGCACGGTGTTTGCCAACGTCGACCCGTGGCTTTATAACGAGTACACCGACGGGCGGAATAACCCGAAAATCTATGGCCAGTTCGATAACTTCGCCGGGGGCAAGGAACTGGTGCGATGGTTGCTGCAGCAGCGTCCCAGGATAGGTGACGCAACGGGGGCCAGGTAGAAAACGAGGATAGGTCCGCCAATGGATGATCGCAGCAGGCGCGCATCGGAAATGAACAAGCTATGGCCTGACGCACGCGCGGCCCTCGACGGCATTGTGCGGGACGGGATGTTGCTGGCGATCGGCGGCTTTGGCCTGTGCGGCATGCCCGAGGCCTTGATCCTTGCTTTGCGTGATACAGGAGTGCGCAACCTGACCATCGCAAGTAATAACGCCGGCGTTGACGGCTGGGGTATCGGAGTGCTTCTCCAGACCCACCAGGTGAAGAAGATGATCTCAAGCTACGTGGGCGAGAATGTCGAGTTTGAGCGGCAGTATCTAGGCGGCGAATT
>Ga0182014_10001239_pt1 | contig 34448 bp, 39 predicted proteins | sample 612S2DmetaG_FD_120489 | JGI IMG/M metagenome (GOLD analysis project Ga0182014, IMG submission 120489) | Permafrost microbial communities from Stordalen Mire, Sweden - 612S2D metaG | ecosystem: Environmental > Terrestrial > Soil > Wetlands > Permafrost | place: Sweden: Stordalen | collected... | reverse complement strand
CATCGCGATCTCTGGGCCTTGGAAGCGATCCTCAACCCCTCTGCGACCGCTAGCCAGAAGGCGGCGTAGTAACATCAACCTAACCGCCGCCCGCCACTTTCAACTACGCGCGGGACATCCTCTAGGCTTCAGCTGATTGCGGATTGAGGCATATCGACTGGATGTAGCTTTCCGCAGCCTTTCGAAGATTCCCGACGGCGCGAAATGCAGTGCCCAGGTCCATGAAATAGGCTGCCTGGCCGGAATTGATGTTGATCGCCTGCTTGATCAAGTCAACTGCCCGCTGGAAGTTCTGCTTACCGTACTCAACCAGCCCCAGCAAATGCAATGCATCGGCGTGATTCGGATCGATTTCCAGGACCTGCCGGTAGAGGCGCTCCGCCGCGCTCCTGTCGCCGGCGGCGTGGAGCTTCAAAGCGCGTTGCAGCGTGCTGGTGAGAGCGGCGGATGCATTGCGTGTTTCAGCCTGTGCAGGCGAAGGCTTCGCCTGAGTGCCGGGTTGTTCTAATGCGTTCTGGGGCATGCCCTGAAACTCCACTTCTGCTTGCCTGTTCGAAGTTGATTGCACATCGATGGCGCTTAGCGGCGCTTTGTTCGATCTATGATGGAATAGCCAGGTAACTGAGCAGCGTGTCCGGCAGAACCTTTGCCGCGGCTGCCATCACTGCGCTGTTGTCGGTCTCTGCCTGACTCAAGGCGGTCGCGGCCTGGGCTTCGTCCGCGCCGGTCAGGCTGGTCGCCTGCGAGGTCAGGCTGACTGTTTCCTGCTGCAGGTAGGTCTCCTGAGAATTCAACTGGCTCTCGGCATTGCCGTAGGTGACGCGCTGCTGGCTGACGTAATTGAGCGCGTTGGATATAGCATTGGTCGCGGAGGAGATATCGGAGGTATTACCGCTCTGCAGCGCGGAGACAAGCGAGCTTAGAGATCCTAGCACATCTGCGCTGGAGTTAGAAAAGATCTGGCTACCGGGAAGGCTGACCTGGACGCTTAAATGGTCGCCCACAGCAACTGAGTTCGTGTCGTTGTTACCGTTGTAGGTGTAGCCGGACGCAGAGGACGAGTCCGCTGTGTACGGAACAGTGGTGCTTGCGGTTCCCGCGAAGAGGTAGGAGCCCTGGTAGGACGTGTTGGCATCGGCCACTACGCTGGTTAGAATCCCTTGCACTTGCTGCGCCAGCGCCTGCAGATCCGAGGAGTTATTTGTACCGTTGGCTCCTTCGGTACCAAGCGATACGGCCTGCGTGAGCGAACTGACTACGGAACCAAGCGCGGAGTCGGCCGTTTGCACGGAGGACAGTGTAGTGGTGACATTCTGCGTGTACTGGTCGACCTGCCCGGTTTCAATGGTGTTGGCGACCATGTTGGCGGAGGCGGCTGGGTTGTCGGAGGGCACATTGACGCTTTTGCCGGTGGCTACTTGCTGCAACGCGACGTTGAGCGCCGCCTGGCTCTGCTGCATATCGGCGAGAATGTCGGGAACCATACTTGGATTTACGCGCATATCGGTCAATAACTCTGAGTGGAGCCCATATCGAGGGTCACCGTGCTAAGTTGCTGGATAGTGCTCACAATCCGTGCCGCAGCCTCGTAGGCCGTCTGGAAACGGATCAGATTGGTTGTTTCTTCATCGATGCTGACGCCAGAGGCCGAGCTTTGCTGATTTGTAAGCTGCAGCAGGTTTTGAGCAATGGCGGTTGATTGGGTAGAGGCGTTCGATGCGTCAGTGCCCACTTGAAAGACCATGCTTGAGTAAGTAGCCGCGGGCGTTTGCCCGGAGGGAAGCGCAGTCGTTAACGCCGCGGAGAGATTTGCTACATTTCCGTTGCTTCCCGCCGAACCGTCAGAACTCGCGGCGATCAGAGATGGATCGCTGATGGCTACGCTGATGCCGGCTGCAGATCCCGCAGTACCTGCAGGGACTGTGAAGAAATCCTGGCCGGCTTTGCCGTTTGAATCGTAGCCCTGAGCCTGGGCAGCGTTAAAAGCGGTGGCAAACTGGCTGGCTAATGTGTTGAGTTGCGAAAGGAGACCGGGAACCACCTGATCGCGGATCTGAATAGCTCCGCCGAGTTGACCGCCCTGAATCGAAGACGTGATGTCGTTCCCGTTTGAATCCAGCACATGCTTCATTCCGTCACTGCCGGTGGTAGTTTGCAACGAAAAACTCTGCGAACCCATCACCAGCGCACTTCCGTTGGCGGTCGTAATGGTTTCTCCACCGTCGCTTTGGGTGACGGAAATACCGGTCAACGACGAGAGCTGCTGTACCAGTGCATCGCGTTGATCCTCGATCGTGCCGCCATTCTGTCCAGATGCTGTCAACTGCGAAACCTCTCCGTTGAGTTGCGCAATTTGTTTGGTCAAAGAGTTGATTTGGGCCACGGTCTGCGTTACCTGCCCGTCTGCCTCGGATTGCGAACTCATCAGCCCTTGTGCGGTCGTGTTAAAGGATCTGGCGAGATTCTGGCCGCTGACGAGGACGCTCTGCTGTGCGGCCGCATTGCTTGGCGTTGCGGATAACTGGGTCAGACTACTTGAAAATGCAGTCAGTTCACTCGCTATATCTTCACCGTTGGATGTGAAGTAAGACTGTATCTGCTGAAGGCTGGAAGATTGCGTGTCGACGCTACTCTGCAGCGATGTCTGTTTCTGAATCTGCAGATTGAGCAATTCATCCCGGATGCTTTGAAGGCCGTCCATGGAAACGCCGCCACCAGTGATCTCATTGCCCGAATCGGTCATAGGGTTTTCTGAGAGCTGCACAACCTCGCGCGTGTATCCCGTGGTGTTTGCGTTGGCAATGTTATTGCTCGTGGCATTGAGCGCGCCCTGGGTTGCCTCCAGTGCCTGCATGCCTATCAGTAGCGAAGTGTTCAATCCTCCCATGGCAATTAGATCTGGCAAGACCAGGTCTGATGCTTCAACCTGGGGCCAGAACCCTCCTGAAATTGACCTCTGAACGAATTGAAAAGTGCCACCAACAATTCGACCGAACGGCTGGAATGCTGGAGCAGAGCCGAGTAGCGCTGATTCAACGCCTGAAGCGTGCTGAAGGCAGAGCGGATCTGTTCCATAAAGTGTTTATCAATCAGCGAAGGAGAAGCTGCCGTTCTATCTTGTAACTGCGCACTCACGTCATCCGCCAGTTCAACGAGCCTGGCGCTCAGCGCCTGCTGGTTTGCGACGCTGTCTTCAAGTTCAGACAAAGAATTGCGCGAAATTGCCAGCATTGCCCGTTCCAGTTCCTGGGCAAGAGACCGCAATAGCTGGAGATGTTCCTCAAGCTTGCCGTTCCTTTCCTGGACGCCGATCGCAATCATTCCGGGAACTTTCCATGTACCTTTTGCGCCCTAAGCCGGGTAGCATACCTCCGGGCTCAGGCGTGTTCGTCAATCATCGAGGAAGCAATTTCGGACGGGTCGAGATTATACTTCCCGCTGCTGATAGCCTTTATCAGGCTATCCACTTTGTCCTGGCGTATTTCGGGTGAATTCATCGCCGTACTCACCAGGGACGAGACAGAAGTTGAATCCGACGTAAGGGTGGTTCGATCCTCTCCACCAGCCAAGCCGGTGGCGACGGTATTTTGTGCGCTTACTTGTTTTGCGTTCGGCTCATTTGCAATCTGACTCGCAGCTAACTGCGTTAGATCGACTCTCATATCGACTCCTTTTTCTGAACCTTCGTCCCTATCGGCACCTTCCCTGTCAAAGTTTAATCGAATTCTCAGTGTTCGCCGGAGATTTGCGTGGATCCAGCAGAGCTAGCCGGCCCGGAAGGCTTCGCCTCAGCCTTTTCTGCCTGTGCATGCATGGCTTTCGCAATCATTTTAGCAATTCCGATGCCACCGGAGGCCGCCATCGACGTGGCCAGGGATTGCACGCCCAGGCTCATCATCTGATCGCGCCCCGCAGCATTGTCATCGTCTTCGGCACCCGGGACGGTGGCCATCGACTGCTCAGCCTGCTGAAGCCAGCTGCTTATCAACATGGACTCAAACTCCATCGCCCCCTTTTTGATCTTGGCGTCGTCTTTGTCACCGTTAAGCGACTGGAGTTGCCCAAGCATCCGGTCTTCCCTGGCCTGCAGGAGACTCGTCTGGGTCGTGAGTGAGCCCACGCTGAGCGAAGTTCCCATTTACTGGACCTCCAATTCGGCCTGCAATCCACCCTCTGCCTTGATGGCCTGCAGGATGGCCACTACATCGCGGGCTGTCGTTCCGATCGCATGAAGTCCGCTGACCAACTCTTCGACATTTGCTCCCTGGTCGAGCCGCATGGTCTGTGCCGGACTGTCGTTCACACTCAGATTCGTCTCCGGGACCAAGACTGTCTGAAGACGATCGTCGCTGCGTCTCTTCTCCTTCTCTTTGCCTTCAAAAACCTTGCCTCCGTCAGGAACCGCCGCCACATCGTACGTGGTAACGACCTGAATGGATAGATTCCCATGGATGACGGAAACGGGCGAAAGCTTGACGTCACCGCCAAGAACGATGGTGCCGGTTCGCTCGTTGACCACGATCTTTGCTGGTGTTTGTACATAGAGCGACAGGTTCTGTACCAGCGAAATTAGTTCGGGGACCGATGGTGCATTCGCTTCCGCCACGCTGATATCGACGCGCGAATTGTCGAGGGCAGAGGCGACGTTCTTTTTAAAGTTCTGGTTTACAGCATCTGCGATTGCCTTCGCAGTAGTGAAATCCGGGTTACGCAGAAGCAGCGAGACCGATTTGAATGTGTGCAGATCGACAGCCGTGTCGCGCTCGACGATTCCTCCGTTTGGAACCAACCCTACAGTTGTGGAATTGACTTCCTTTCCGTTCAGGCCATTACCCGCGGTATAACCGCCCATCACCAGCGGACCTTGAGCCTCCGCATAAACCTGTCCATCGGGTCCATGCAAAGCGCTCATAAGCAGCACGCCGCCAACCAGACTCTTCGCATCGCCGACTGAAGAGACAGTCACATCGAGCTTGGCGCCTGGGCGGGCAAAGGACGGCAGCGATGCTGTGACGAAGACGGCAGCCACATTCTTGACTTCGACAACACTGGGAGTAATCAAGACTCCCATTTTCTGCATCGCGTTGGCCAAGGTTTGAACCGTGAAATAAGTCTGCTGCGTATCTCCTGTCCGATTCAATCCCACAACCAGCCCGTAGCCCACCAGCATGTTGTCTCTGACCCCTTCCACGCTGGTAATATCTCGGATCAGGACCTGACGATTTGGGTTGGCCGTGGCAGCACTCGCCACCTGCACACAGAAAATCAAACCGAGCGCCAGAGCGCACGCGTTCAACACGATCGATCGCAACTTCGTCATCGCAAATGCGGATCTCATTGTCAGAATCCAGTCAGCCACAGCAGCGCCCGCGTAATCAGGTTCGGCTTGCGAACGCTGTCTGCAATAATTCCCTTGCCCTTCATTTCGATTTCAAGGTTGCTCAGCGAGGTGGAGGGCACGGTATTGTTCGGGCCAATGTCATTGGGCCGCACTACCCCGCGAACGATCACGTCTTCGTGCTGGTTGTTCATGAATATCTTGCGTTGCGCCTCAACAACCAGGTTGCCACTCCGCAGCACGTCGATCACTTGCGCGGTCATGCTGGTCTGAAAGTTGGAGCTCGAATCAGTTGCGCCCGATCCTTTCAGAGACGTATTGGAATTGGCATTGAACAACGGGTTCAAGCCCTTGGTATTGATGTCTCCCGCCAGGCCAGTGATCGCGGAACTTGTTTGAAAGGCCCGCTGGCTATTTACGTCAGCATTCTGGGCTGCAGTTGTCTGCACCGAAACCAGAATCACGACAGTGTCATTCAGCTTTCGCGCTTTGTAGTCGTCGGAGAGATTGCTCAACTCGCTTCCAGGTGACCAGAGACTGCCCACTGTGTGCTGTGCCGTTTGAGCATCCTGCTCCTGAAGCCGGGCGATGTAGTCCGACCGCAGCTGCGCTGGAGTGTCCTTCTTCTTTGCCTTTGCCGACGCCTGCGCTTCAGGCATTGCAATCGCGCCCAGCAGAAACCCAATGCACAGAAGCTGCGATGCCGCGCATTTCACAGTTGTCTTCATTACAACCTTCCCTTCAGCAGCGTGCCGTCGATTACTTCTGCCATGTAGACCTGCCGGCGATCGACGCCAGTTACTCGAATCTTCTGGCCTGGGACGCCATTTTCAAGACAGACGACGGGAAACCGGATATGCACGCGATCACTGTCAAGCAGAAGTGTTGCCGTCGACCCTTTTCGCACTGTAACTGTCTTGGAGTAACCATTGTTCACCAAGTTTGCACGCGGCTGAATCCGCGCAACGGAAGCGGCCAGCAGCGATTCGTTACTCGCACTCAAGCGAAGACCCACGTAAAACGGAAGGCATTCCTCGGAGTTCTCACATTCCATGCGGATTGTCATCCGATGGTCGTTCGACTTTTCCATCGATCGAACTCTTAGCCTCGGCTCACTTCTGGCCGCCACAACGTCTGTAAGAAACGTCACCTGTTCCGGCAAAACCTGAGTCCCCATGTCGCTTATCGCTGCTGCAATCGATTCCGCACGAATCGCAAAGTGTTCCGATGCCGCATAAGCGGGCCGTGTCAAGGCGGCGAGAATCATCCAAAACAAGATCAACCTGTATCGCGTCATTGTGCTAGCTCTCACTGCGCTAGTTGGTTCAGTTGCTGGAGCATCTCATCAGCAGCTTTGATTACGCGCGAGTTCGACTCATACGAGCGCTGCGCCAGAATCATGTTCACGAACTCATCAACCACATTCACGTTCGACTGCTCAAGCATTCCCTGCTGGATGGTGCCCAGCCCTTCGGAGCCGCCGGCGGTACCGACAACTGGATCGCCTGAGGCGGTGGTAACGAGATATATATTGTTGCCGACGCTGTTAAGACCTCCGGGATTAGCGAAGGTGGCTAGTTGAATGACGCCCACCTGCTGCGCCTGTGTTTGCCCTGGCAACGTCACGCTGACGGTCCCGTCCTGACCTACTGTAATGTTGGTTGCGGCGGTCGGAATGTTGATAGCTGGTTGAAGAGCATCGCCGTTCGCGGTCACAAGGTTGCCCTGGGCGTTGGTTTGAAAAGAACCGGAGCGGGTGTAGCCGGTTTGACCATTGGGCAAAAGGATCTGAAAGAAGCCGCTGCCCTGGATTGCGAAATCCGTTGGGTTGCCGGTGCTGCTGAGATCGCCCTGTGTCTGCACAATCTCAGTGTTTCCCGGACGCGTGCCAAGCCCGATCTGCAGACCGGACGCGACGGTGGTCTGCTGCGTGGCAGCAGCGCCTGGCATAATGGTGTTCTGATAAAGAAGGTCCGAAAACTGCAGGCGCCGTGACTGAAATCCTGATGTGCTGGAGTTGGCCAGGTTATTGGCGATGTTATCGAGATTCAACTGCTGGGCAGTCATTCCGCTCGCTGCAGTATAAAGGGCGTGAAACATTGGATCTCCTTCAGCTGACCTTTGGCAGGTCCTGTGTTGCTGTCTTGTCCATTTCCGAACTGAACATCGATAATGCACGCTGCATCATCTCAGTGGAACGCTGTGCGTTGACCAGCTCGACCATGGCGGTTATAGGATTCACGTTTGAGCTCTCGAGCATTCCCTGTCGCACGTTCGAGTTGGTTGCCGGAATATCAGTATTGGCCGGCGCGGAGTAATACGTGCTGCCCACGCTCGTCAATTCCGTGCCTTCCGGAAAATCGACGACTTTCAATTTCCCCGATACCGCTCCGTTCGACGAAATTGTTCCATCCGAGCTGATTGAAACCTTACCGGACAATATTGAAATTTCGCCCGTATCGCCCATCACAGCGTCACCGGCAGCAGTAATCAACTGCCCGTGGCTCGATACCTGAAAGGCGCCGTTGCGTGTATACACGGGACCGCTGGACGTTTGGACAACGAAGTAGCCTGACCCCTGAATGGCAAGATCAAGGTCATTACCGGTTTTCTGCAGTGCACCCTGGCTTTGGTCCAGCGTGGTTCCGCTCATAATTCCATAGGTGTTGACCGTTTGGTCGAGGACAGATTCGGATGATGCATCTCCGGCATCGGCAAGAACCGATCTGAACACATTATGTTCTGAGCGATAGCCGATGGTACTCGCGTTGGCCAGGTTATTGGCAATGGTGTCCAAAGCCTGCGTGCGAGTGACCATGGCCGTGCATGCGGCGTAGTATCCGCTGTCCATATGGAATTCCTCGCCATAGGACATGCACGGCGAATGCCATTCTACCGGGCACATTTTGCCTGGTTAGGAGTTCAATTAGCTCAAGAAACGGCTGATTGATGAGGGATTGATGAGAGCGGCGATAAAGACATGCGGGGTTCTATGAGAATCAGGTCTTTCCTCATCCAAATACAACCTGCGACTTCGCAATTCATCGCGCGTTTCGTTATCGGACTATGAGGCAGTTTATATCCAGGCGGCCGTAGTCGAGTGCGGTAAGAAACCATTTCCGAAGGCGGGCTCAATCGACGGCATGTTGGCGAGATTATGAGCCATGTCTATGACCTCTGACCAGCGTTTCATCGATTCTGGAATTCGCATTTCTAAGAAAATCTCCCTTACGCAAGAAGGCAAAGCCCATTCCTCTGCCAGCTGTTGTCCCACGAAGACACTATCGCTTGAGCCATGTCCATTCTGATCCCAGCCAAGCAGGGCCGGCAGGTAACCCAGCTCGTGGAACAAGCCGACCAAATAAGCTTGTTCTGGGTGTATCGTTGCAAGCGTGTCTTCTGCGCATTGGCGGCAGTAGTCGGCGATGGTTTTCGCGTGGTCCCAGGCGTTGCAAATCGCTCTTTTGCGCGCGCCGGAACCAACCGTCTGCCTTGACACTGCCTCCAGGCACGCTTGCAACCCCAGATCTGAAATGCAATCTTCGATGCGGTTGGGGCGATCCGCTGCGGATTCGTATTCGCGTCCCGCCAAACGGAAGACTTGTAGCGCTGCGCCAACGTCACTCAAGAGCAATTTGGATATTTCGCGAAGATCGACGGCTTGCTCGCGGACCTTAAGTTCCATGAGCAGAATCGTTTTCGTCATCACGGGAACGTCGGGAAGCTGACTAAAATAACCACATTCAAACAACCGGCTATCCGGCAAATCCTCGCGTCCTGTATCGATCTCTATAACTCTCTGATTACGCACTTTGTCACCGCCGAAACATATATCGGCAACTAATGCTTAGTTTTTTACCCCAGAGAGGCGGCAATTTCTTCTAAAACATCAGAATTTCCGCTGCCAGCCGCCTGCGTCGCATTCTTTAATCGAAAGATTACGTCAGTCTTGCCTCTTTTTCCCGACAATCTTACCCATATATGATTCTTGCACCGCGTAAAGCCAGCTTCTGTCGCGGCGATCTGCACCGCGTGACGTCCTAGCGTCCTTGCCATTCTCTCCGGTGTATCGGATTCGTCCACAACGACCTCCTCATAGTCTGGAGCAGTCGTTATCCGTTCCATCTGCTCGACGAAGTCGGTCGGAGTAATGAAGCACGGCTCCGGCCTGCATCCCGTCATCTGCTCGATGGATTCAAGAAAGCTATGCTCCACCCGATAGGCAAATCCGAGGAGGATTCTCTTTGATGCAACGGAGTAATGAAGGGGAACCGCGGAACAGTATTTCAGCAAGGCTAGAGGAATGTCCACTGTAACCAAATGGCCAATGTGCTCCTGAGCAAGGACGGGATATCCCCATTGAGCCGCCCTGGCGGCTGTGAGTTGCTTCTCGCTGGCCAAGCCAAGGCGGGTCAGCGTTTTTTCCAGTTTCTCGCCACGCCACTGGCTTTCAGCCACTGCTGTTCGAAGCTGTTCGGCCGTCAAGTAACCCTTCGACAGCATGGCGAGCCCAAGTGAGAGGCGAGGGATGCGCGGCATTTCCATAAGCCGCCTGTTGGAGACTTCAACCAGCGGAGTGCGTGCGGCCATTGCAAAGCAGTCCACGCTGCAATACCACAGTTGGCCCACCCGAATGCCGGCACGGCCACTCGGGATGTATCGCATAAGCTGTTTGTTATGACACGCAGGAAATGCACACTTGGAGTGCATCCCTTTCCAACCGCGATCGACAACCGGCAGAAAAGATCTCAAGGATAGATCCATCATCTTTCACCTCAAATAATCAGTTAAAAATGCGTGAGGCAACGGGTTGTGGAATCTCTGTGACGCGCAAACCATAATTACCGTCGACGATCACAGCCTCACCGCGAGCAATCAGTTTTCCATCGAGAAACAAGTCGACGGGATCATCCACCATGCGATCTAGCTCGATGACAGAGCCGCTGGCCAACTCCAGCACGTCACGAAGCTGCATCTGGCGCTGACCAAATCGAAGCGAGACGTTCAATTCGACGTCCATCACAAGGTTCAAGTTAGACGGATGAATCGCAGCTTCATCTGTGTCGCCGGCCTGTCTTCCATCCGTCGAAACCGACAAGGATTCCAGAAGTTGGCAGTCGAAGTATAGAAACACTGGTGCGCCAGACGGATCCGCCGAAGCTTCAAGAGGGACAACGAACATTCCGCCAAATGCCAGACCTGCTACCCGGTCAACCTTAAAAGTAATCTCCCCATAGTAGGCCGAAAGAGATGCGGCGAGCCCAGACATTGCTGACGAGATGATGCTTGCCAACTCTTCGCCGTGCCCGGTGGTGAATGGCGCCGCCGGTTGCTTTCTTATCTTCGCAATCAGGTTGGAGACTTGCGGCTCGTAGAATTCCACGAAACATTCGCCCCGCAAGGCGCCATCCATCGTCAATCGAAAATCGATTGTCGTTTCCCTATTCCCGGGCGGGTTTGGATTCTCTATTACCTCAAGCGGCCAGGGAAATCCGATGACATCATTCAGCAATGCACCAAGATTTTCAGCGAAGGCGGCCGCAAACATATGCGCGGCATTTTTCTTGTGCAGATTGTTCATAGTTTTCATCCTCTCTTGCAATTTGTTCTTGGCGCACGGCAACCAAGTTGCGCGGCCTTTTGCAAACCGTTCCGCACAAAGAGCGCTTCAAATAACCCGCGCCCGCCTGCAGTGATCATCCCAGGAGAATGAATCGGCGCCCGAACTTTCAGCACGGATCCCTGCTGAAGCGCAACCAGATCTCGTACGGAAACCTTCAGTCCTGGCAGTTCGGCCGCTATCTTCATGTCGCAATCGAGAATGCGCTCGCGGATCGGAGGTTTTGGAAAATAGCGCACAGAGTCATTCTTTTGCGGCTGATCGCGTCTATTCTTCTTCATCAGGGCAGTTGCAAATACCGAGGGAAAGACCAATTGGAGGGAGCCGGAGGTTCCAGCAATCTCAATGTCGACTCTCACGACTGTGACCTTTTCGTTCGGCGGAAATGATTGTCGCAGGATGGCGGGTTTGATCCGGCGATTTGCGATCAATGAGAATTCGGGTAGATTCCATGCCAATTCGGCCTGACGCGCGATAAGCAGGAAAACATCCTGCATGATTTCCTCATCGATATCCGAAAGTTCCCGCTCGCCGCCTCGCGCGTTGCCGTCCCCTCCCATGAGCAGTTCAATCATTGGAAACACCAAGTCAATGTCGCACTCCATAATTATGTTGCATGGAATGCTATCGAGAGACAAAGGCAAGATGTAGCTTGACGGAGAAACGCTCGCGATATGCTGTTTCAACGGAAGTCGATCGAGCGTTTGAAGCTTCACCTCAAAGCCGGTTCCGAGATATGCGTCCAGGGCGCTTGAGAGATCACTAGCAAACTTCTCGTGAATCGCAGTCAGCATGCGCGCGTCTTCATTCGACAGGCGCCCCGACAAACGAAAGTCGACACTGTGTATAGACCGGCTCTTACCGGCTGCATGTTGCGAAAGCATTGTCGTAGCTCCTGTCTGTTCCTGACTAGACGAGTGCAAGATGTCCTCCTGTCATAGCCTTGTTTGATACGGGACGATTTTGTACGTTTGTTACTGGGCGATTTTGTACGTGTTTCAGCGAAGCCTTAAGCTTAGTCAAAGTCGCCTGTCGTATTTGCGAAACGCGCGAAAGCGCAATTCCGACCACCTTTGCAATTTCCTTCATCGTCAGTTCTTCGCGATAGTACAGAGAAAGGATCAGTTGCTCTCGCTCGCTTAACTTGGAAATCGCTTCCGCAAGATGGGCTTTCATTTCGCCTTGGAAACATAATTCGTATGGATCTGGGTCATCCAGGTCGGGCGCCGATTCGATCACGTCCAGGTTAGTCGTTCGGTCGTTGGATGCGGCTACCTGCTGGCCGGCAACATGAAGCGTATCAAGATGCGCAACGATTTTGCGCAGTTGATCTAGGTCCATATTCATCTCTTCGGCAATTTCCGATTCGACGGGATGACGCCTGAGCCGCGCCTCGAGTCGCGCCGAGACCTCCGCGATCTCGCGCCCCCTTCGGCGCATATAGCGAGAACCCCAGTCCGTTTCGCGCAAACTGTCCAGGATTGCTCCCCGAATTCGGAACCGTGCGAAAGTCTTAAACTGAATGTTCCTGGAGCTATCGAAGCTGCGAGCGGCTTCGAGAAGGCCGATAACACCCGCGCTCACAAGATCTTCCAAGTCGACTTGTTGCGGGAGCCGTTCGCGAATTCGCGCGGCAATGTAATAGACCTGAGATAGCTCCTGAATCACAAGGTCATTTTCATCGTTGCTATCCACCGCACTTATCTTGTAAGCCAATTCTGCCAAAGTCATTTGGTCTTCTCCTCAAACGCGTACTTACAAAAAGTCTTCATTGCACCGAGCCCAATGACATAACCTGCGTCATAGGAGGAATCTCCGATGGCGAGATCACGACGATCTTAGGAATAAATGGTTCCAGGAGGCGCCGCAAGTAGAAACGCCCCGGGGAAGCACAGAGAAGGACGGGAGGGGCGGCTGCAAACTGATCGCCCAGCATGGCGCGCAAACCGTCGAGCACCCGGCGAGCCACGGAAATCTGAATTGCTCCGCCGGCGTGAACATGTGCGTTCTGAGCGGGCGTACGGGCGCATTCCTCCTCAAGGGAACTGGCCAGCGTAACCACATTGAGCCTACCCTGTTCATCCAATAGGGGACGAATTAGCGCGCGGCCGAGAACATGCCTGGCTGCTTCGACAAGAACGACAGAATTCTTGTTAGTCGCCGCGGTTTCTACAAGAGCTTCTAGAATTGTACCCAGATCGCGGATTGATACCTGTTCTCTAAGCAGCTGCTGAAGTACTTTCTGCACTTCTCCAAATGTCATCAGTTTGGGGATCAGCTCCTCGACCAGCTTGGGATGAGAATCGGAGATGCGGTCAATAAGGCGCTTGGTCTCGTGACGTGTCAGCAGGTCGTGAGCGTTCTGTTTGATCAGTTCGGCGAGATGAGCTGCCAGCACCGAAGTATGATCGACCACAGCGTATCCCGCTGCAATGGCTTGTGCCTGCAGGTCAGGAGTAATCCAACGTGCGGGTGAGTTGAATGCCGGTTCACGTGTTTCCTGTCCCGGAAGATCTCCTGGCTTCGGATTGGAATGAACGGCAAGCAGACGGTCGCGCCGCATTTCCCAACGTGCAATTTCTACACCTCGAAGATAGACAACATACTCTCTTTCTTTAAGGGCAAGGTTATCTGTAATATGAATGGAAGGCACAAGGAACCCAAGATTTTGCGCCAGATTTTTTCGAAGCGATTTCACCCTCGAGAGCAGCTGACCTCCCTGCTTGGCATCGACGAGTGGAACTAGACCGATACCGACTTCAAGCATCAATTCGTCGAGTTTTATCACCGCGTCCATCGGATCAACGGCGGAAACTCCGGCCTTGTCTGCCTTCGCGGCTGCGGTCTTTTCTTTGGCCGCGGATTCAGCGGAGCTCTCCAGCTTCAGCTTTGATGCGGCAAACATCAGGCATGCGCCTAAAGCTAGGAATGAGATCTTCGGCATTCCGGGAATCAGCGCCAATGCGATCAGAACTCCACCGACAATCCACAGCGGACGCGCAGTTCGAAATACCTGTCTTCCAATTTCCGTTCCCAGGGAGTTATTGGCAGCAGCACGGGTTACCACGATACCGCCGGCTACGGAAACCAGCAACGAAGGGATGATCGCAACCAACCCATCGCCGACAGTGAGAATGGTGTAGGTTTTGAGCGCTTGCTGGAACGGGACGCCTTGCTGGAATACACCGATCAGAAAGCCGGCGACAATGTTGATCACCGTGATAAGAATGGTGGCAATCGAATCTCTCTGGCTGAAACGCGCTGCGCCGTCCATAGAGCCGCAGAACTCTGCCTCACGCGCGACCTGTTCACGACGATAACGGGCCTGATCCGCATTGATGAGACCGGTATTCAGGTCTGAGTCGATCGCCATTTGCTTACCGGGCATTGCATCGAGAGTAAAGCGGGCCGTGACCTCGGCGGTACGGACCGCGCCGTGGCTTACCACCAGATACTGAATGGCAATGAGAGCAATAAAGATGACAAAACCGACGATGTAATTGCCGCCCACAACAAACTGACCGAAGGCCTCAATCACCTTGCCCGCGGCGGAAGATCCTTCACTCCCATGCAGCAGGATGCGGCGCGTACTCGCTATATCAAGGGCTAATCGCATGAGCGTCAGTAACAGGATGAGGCTGGGGAATACAGAGAATTCGACTGGCCGGAGAACCTGAACCGCCGTGAGCAGAACCAGCACAGACAGCGTGATGCTCATCGTGAGCAAGAGGTCGAGCACGATGCTTGGCAAAGGAACGAGCATCACGAAGACAAGGGCGACCGCTCCTGTAGGAATGATCCACTCGGAGTACTTGCGAAGTGTTTCCAGCAATCCAGGTTTCTGTGTCACAGCGGCCTCGAATCTATGATTGGAGTAACAAACGATTTTCTTTGTGCCTCGCGATTTCTCACCTCGGCCTGAGCCTTATAGATGATGACGAGTATTTCAGCGACGGCATGATACAAGGCCGCCGGAATGGGATCTCCCACCTCGGCGCTTTTATAAAGCGCTTGTGCAAGTGGCCTGTTTTCCATCACCGGAATGTCGCGCATCCACGCGATTTCCTTGATCTTCGCGGCCAGAACGTCGAGCCCTTTAGCCACCACAACCGGGGCCGCCATGTTGATCTCATAACGTAATGCAACTGCGTAGTGGGTGGGATTCGTAATCACCACGGTCGCGGTTTCCGCGGCCTTGAGCATCTGCGAGCGCCGCGTGTTCCGCTGCAACTTGCGGATTCTCGCCTTGGTCTGCGGGCTACCTTCTGACTGCTTCAGTTCATCCAGCAGGTCCTGGCGGCTCATCTTCAGTTCGCTTTCGTTCTTTAACCAGAGGAGCAGGTAGTCCACGCCGGCCCAGGCAAGAAGAATCAATCCGGACTTCCAGCCTATTTCGAAGAGGATGCTACCCAGGAGACTGACGAAATGCCGCGCATCTTCGTACGAACTCGTCAGGATATCTCCCCAATGGCTTCGAAAACCATCAACGCCGACCCAAATGATTGCGATGAACGGCAATAAAGACTTCAGAATGGGGCTGAGTCCGGAGAGAGAGAATATCTGTTGCAGCCGATTTGCAGGGCTGAGGCGATCGAACTTGAACGCGAGCGCGGTAGGTGCGAAGACAAATCCTCCCTGCGCCACTCCGGAGACAAGAGACACCACGAGCGCCACAACCAGGATGGGAACGATCCAGCGCAATGCTTCAACGCTCGTCCAGAAAAGAAGCGGACCATTGGTTTCAATTGAGTCGGAGCTTGCAAGTTCAAGAGTGGAGCGATAGAAATGCGTCCAATGAGGCACGGCTTGGCGAACCATGAGATAGATAACACCCGCGACGGCAGACATCGACAACGCGCTGGTCAGATCCCGAGACCGGGTGACCTGACCCCGCTCCCTCGCCTTTTTTCGGCGCTGTGGTGTTGCCTGTTCGGTTTTGTTCGAGTCAGCCATTTTCTCTCACGATGCCAGGTGAAATAAGTGCTCGCCGCTTGCCACTGCATCCGTGAACAAGCGGCGGAAAAGATCCGGCCAGTACCTAAGCGTTGCAATCAGAATGACCAGGCCTAGAAGGCTCTTAATGGCCGGTCCAAGCAGCATCAGCGGCATCTGCGGTGAGGCTTTGCCGAGCAGTCCGAGGATGATGTCCGCGGCCAGCGTGGCCGAAAGGACCGGCGCAGCGATTTGAACTCCGAGCCCAAAGATCTCGCCAACTGTCTTGAATAGCGCCACGGTAAACAGGCTGTTGAGGTGCGCCGTTCCCGGCGGGACGTACCGATAACTGTTACCAACGGCACGAAGCAGCCAGAAGTGCACGTCCATCTGAAGAAAGAGAAGCATCACGATGCTTTGATAAAACATAGCCACTACGGTGGTGTCGACTTGCGTCTGCGGATCGAGGATGTTGACCAGCGAGTAGCCCATTTGAATGCCAAGAACTTGACCGGTCAGCTGAACGGCCTCAAAGACGATGTTGGTCGCAATTCCCATCCCAACGCCGATCAAAAACTCAGTAAAGACAAGCAAAGGCCATTCAGAGTTTGAATGAAGGTCGATCTGCTTACCCACGGCCGGGAACAGCAGCAGCGTCAGCGCAAGGACGAGAATCGCCTTGACGCGAGTTGGAATGACCATGCTGCCAAAGAACGGCGCAAAGAGCATAAGCCCGGTGAGCCGCACACTAATGGTGAACAGGCCGCTAATGATCGTTAATAGAGGAATCTCAATCATTTGAGATAAGTATGAAAGTCCGAGAAAGTTGAATTTGTGAAGTTTGCCAAGTGACGCCACATCCACGGCATCGAGAAGAACAGAGCGCCACCAGTTGCAAGCAACCTGGAAACGGTTGAAATCGTTGTGTCCTGCATCGATGTCAGCACCTGAATGACATTGACTACAAGGCTGACAAAGATTGCGACAGCCAGGATCGGCCCCGCGAGGATGACCACCTCCTGCAAGGTTAATCTTCCGAGTAATACGACCTGATCGACGCCCATAGCGCTAAGTGAAACTCCTCATTAAAGAACCGATTAAAAGGTGCCACCCGTCCACCATCAGAAAAAGAAGCAATTTGAGCGGCGTTGAGATGACCACCGGCGGCAGTTGAAGCATTCCGACAGAGGTCGTGATCGAAGCTACGACCATATCTACAATCAGAAATGGCAGAAATAGAACTGTACCGATTTGAAAGCCGGCCTTCAGCTCGGACAAGATGTAAGCGGGTAATAAAACGCGCATCGACAGATTGTCCATCGATGCCGGAGGTGGCTCTTTGGCGAGCTCAATGAACAGGGTTGCATCTTTTTCGCGCACATAGTGGCTCATGAACGTGCGCATCGGCACTTCGCCGCGATCCAGCGCTTCGATGGCAGTGATCTGACCAGCTTGCATGGGGACGACCGCGTTCTGGAAGATCTGCTGGCCGACAGGTTGCATGATGAAAAACGTGAGAGTAAGTGAAAGTCCGATCAGTGTCTGGTTTGAAGGAGTGGTCTGAAGACCCAGAGCCTGGCGCAGGAAATGAAAGACAATCAGCAGGCGAGCGAAGGGAGTCACACACATCAGCACCGAGGGAATCAGCGTCAATGAAGTAAGCAGAACGATAATAGACCAGGGCACAGATGCGTTTGGCATGCCTTGAATCTGCAACAGGCCACCGCTCGCAGCCGGCAATTGGGAAGACGTGATTCCGGTGCTCGGGACCGTTACCTGCGTATTTGAGATTCCAGGAACCAATTGGGCAGAGGTCGAGGGAATCGCTGAACTGCTGTTCTCAACTGTCTCAAGAATATTTGCAGGGCTCTCCTGCGCCATGACCGGAGTCACGGCGGCAAGCGACAGCAATGCGCTCATCGCGAATTGCCGGCTGGCACGGGACAAACTCATGCCGAGCGCTCCGTGAATTCCAGGACCGACGGAGGAATTTCTGCGGTTTCCGACAGTATGTTTAATTGCGCAAGCAGAGAGACGCCTGTGGCCCCTCCTCCAACCAGGTACTTGTGCCCCTCCGCATGAATAATCGCAACAAAGCGCTTCTCACCGAGAGAAACTGTCTCTACCACTCGCAGTTGCTTTGTTGCAGAAGTCACGTAATTCCTATGCAACCAGGAAAAGGCGCGTCTCAGCGCACCAGGCCCCGGCGGCATGGTAGAATCCGGCTTCGGCCGCGGAATCCGGCAGACTTTCTGGCGCTTCAATGCATCAATATTCTGATCCCAGGCATAGTCCATGAGCGCGGCAAAAGATGGACTATGACCAGACGCAGGCGGCATCGCCTGAGCGGTTGGCTCCGGGCGCGCGCTCTGAAAGGAAGGTCGTTGAACGCTGTTCTTTAAGGTCATGCCAGATCCGTAATACGCACGGCAAGGCGGTCGCCAACCACTTCGAATTCCGTCCAGCCGATAAGCAGGTTGTTGACGCGCAGTGGCACGTCGCTGGTGTGATGGCACGCGGTTTCAACAATCGAGCCTTTCGCCAGTGCGAGAAGGTCGGCAACCGTAAACCGCACCACAGGTAAATCGAGAGTGAGGGCGCATGGCAGCCACGGCACACTGTCGAGCGGATCTTCCTCTGCAGGAATCAAGTCAGCGACAGGCGGCTCAGCGGAGTTGTTGGTCATGTTGTGAACGGCGTTGCTCATTGGTCCTCGCACGCTCCTGCCCCAAGCTCGCCGCTCGTGCGGGACCGAAGATCTTGCGGTGGTCCCGCTGGACGGCCTGTATGGAGCTATGTACAAAAGTCAATGCAATTGAAGGGCCGGAGCAAAGACCAGACGGGCAGGATGATGCGAACAGCCTGAGGATAGCTCAGGTTGTTGATTCAAAGCATTTTATGCACAGAAACACGTATAACTCCCGGCCCTCCGGCTGGTGAGACAGCCATGAGAGCCAGAAGCAGGAAGCGGACTTCCGCGAGATCGAGCGTCTCGCTCGCGGAAGTCTCTAATCGTCCGTTAAGAAACTCACCCGTTCTTCAAGACTAGGAAATAGCCTGGAGAGTCGCCTGCGAAACCTGGTTGAGCGTCGTTAGAACCTTTGCATTCGCCTCGTAGCTCTGTTGCGCAACAATCATGTCCGCAAATTCTGCCGAGAGACTTACATTCGACTCCTCGACCGCACCGCCAGTAATGGCGCCGTTGCCACCCACACCAGCTTCTCCAATCACAGCTGCTCCTGAGCCGAAGGTAGCTTGATAGTCGTTACTTCCGGTTTGCTCCAAGCCTTGCACATTTGCAAAGCTGGCAATTGCCACTTGCCCGAGCGCCAGGGTCTGACTGTTGCTGAACTGACCCTGCACTGTTCCGTCAGAAAGTACGGAATATCCGGTCAGCGTTCCAACTCCATAACCGTTCTGGCTGTTCGAACTGGTTGAGTTGGTTGCGTCCTGCTGGGTGATCGTGGGGTTGCCGGAGGAGTCATTCAGGTTCCAGGTAAGATTCATGGTCGCTGCACCATCGGCCAGGCCGGAAATGGTGATGCCAGTGACCGTTCCAGTAGGAGAAGTCAGTTGTCCCGATGAGTTGAATGTCAGGGTACCGGTGGCGACAGGTGTTGAGGTTCCAGTGCCTCCGGTGTCCGCTGCCGGGACACTGATGCTGTAATTCCAGGAATTCGTTCCGGCATTTGTGTACTGGACAGTGAGCACGTGTGACCCGCCCAGAGAATCGTAGACAGTAATTGGCGAACTATAGGTGTCGCCGATGGAGGCACCCGCATTTAGGTTGGTATCCATCTGAAAACTCGAAGTGGCTACGGCCGGAATGTTGTTTGCCTGATTTACGGTAATTGGCGCGAGAGCTGTGCTCGTCGAGACGACTCCGTCGACAGCAGGGTACCCCATGACAAGTTGGCCTTGCGGAGTGCAAAGCTGGCCCTTTGAATTGACCGTGAAATCGCCCGCGCGAGTATAGCTTACCTGGTTGTTATTCTCAACCACGAAAAGGCCGTTTCCCTGGAGCGCCATATTCGAAGCGACGCCCGTCGAGTCGACGCTTCCGTTGGAAAAGTTGGAAGTCTGACCGGCGACCTGCACGCCGGATCCTAACTGAATCGGGTCTCCGTTCCCGGAAAGTCCCTGCATCTGGTTGAAGACATCGGCGAAGCTGAGGCTCTCATTCTTATAGCCGTCAGTGTTGAGATTCGCCAGGTTGTTTGCAATGACATTCAGCGACTCGGAGCTGGCCGTCAGGCCTGAAAGTGGAATCGAAAACGCTCCCATTTACCTACCTCCTATGGTATTCGAAGTTGCAGTGGGAATACGGTAGCTGCCGTACAGATTCATCAAACCTTTAGGGATTCCCGCGCCTGTAAGCTCAGCCGGAACCTGAAGGAACGGAGTTGCGGACGACGGAATCGTGTTGGACGCTGCCGCGTTTGTCGAATTCGTCTGACCAACTGCGTTCAGCACGGCATTGGCCGACTTTTTCGTCGAAGTTGTCGAACCAGAAGTCGCTGACGTCCCAGAGGTCATATTCGCGAGGGTCTGATTGATGGAAATGAGTTGATCGAGCTGATTGAGAGACACCATCTGGCTGACCATCTCGGTCGGATCGACCGGCGAGGTGGGATCCTGATTCTGCAGTTCTGTCACCAACAGATTGAGAAATGTGGTCTGCAGGTCGGATGACGAAGTACTGGATGTACTGGATGTACTGGATAACGAAGTACTCGCAGTACTCATCGGCTTAACCGCGCTGGCGCTCAGGCCCTGAATCGGGGCGGTGATTGCCGGGATAATGCCTTGAATATTCATCTTTTCTTCCTTTCCTAAAGTGATCTGTTCCTATGCCCTGATATCCAACCGATATTCGTCGCTTGCAATTGGCGGAGATCTCAGGGTTGATTTGTCGGCTTCCGCCGCCGCCGCCGCCGCGCTTTCAAATGCGACTGATCTGACAGCAGTTTGCTGTTGTTTCTGCGAGGAATTTCCCCACTCATCTGAAAAGGATGCTCCGCCCTGACTGACCTGAATGGATGCGTGCAAGCCGAAGTCGCTTCCTAGCTTCTCCTGGACCGACGGGATATGGGCTGAGATGGCCGCCCCCAGGTCGCCATGATCGGTGGAGATCTGAGCCACCATCTGCTGCTGCGAAACCGAGGTGCGAATCGAGATGTCTCCAAACTCGCTGGAACGCATCCCAACGCGCATCTCAGTCTCGCTCATCGTTTGAATCAGCCGTGCGGTACTGATACCGGATGTTCCTGCGGCCTCATTGCTGTTTAATTGATCCGAAGGCAGACTCTCTGCCACGTCACTACGACGAGGGAGATCATCGTTGCTATTCGTTATAGAATGCGAGGCCACACTTTCTTGGAGGGCCACATGCGCCGGGAACGCGTTGGTTGGGAAAGCGGCGCTATCTGACAGCTTGGCTTCGACAGCGACTGTCTTCGAGGCGTCGGCTTGGGAGTGCTGCGCCGGCTGACCGTCGGATTGAGTTCCATTGGACTGAATGGGTGTGCTGGTTACAATACTGTTCTTCTCTGTGTCCGCTTTGTTTGCAGAGTCCGATTTCACAGAGCCCGGGGTCTTGTTTGCGATCGACTCGATGGAGTGTTGATTCGCATCGGCGCTGTTGCGGAGAACTGCGGTGCTCGCGAGATTGTTATTGCGAACAAGATCGGCCGGAAGCGCGAGTGATCCGGCAGAACCCAACTCGGCAATAGCAAAGGCTGATTCGTTCTCCGATGTAACCGCTGGAACAGCAGATGGTGCTGTCTGGTCATTTCCGGTGGCTGTATTTTCTGGCGGCAGTGCCGCGCTTTGCAGCGCTTGTTGCAGCGCAGTATCTTCCGGTGCAGATGCGTCTTGCCACAAAGGAGCTATGGTTTGCTGAAGCAAAGCAAATTTGGCTGGAGAAACTTGACCGTCAGTGGTTTCAGTTGGCGCCACGGAAGTCGTATTGGTTGGGGAATCTTCTTTCTGCTGCCCTTCCGATGTATTTGCTGACAAGCACTTCTCAAGCGGGGCAGGCGCCTGGACTGCGCCAGAATTCAAATCGGTATTGGCAGCAGACGCCGGCGATTTTTCATCTTTGCTGGGAGTGCGGCCGGTCGAGTTTGCACTGGATCGCGCCTGGGAGCGAGAACTGACGGCGCCGGCGCCTCGAACAGCTTCGTACGATGCGCTCGCAAGCGTTACAAGAAACGAGACACCGGAGGTCTTTGCGCCGGCTGCTTGAAGCGCTGTTGAACCGGAAATCACCGAATTGGATGCAATTCGCACGCTCGTCTAGTTGCACGTTGCAGGCCAACATGGCCAAATTAATACGCGCGCTGGAGGAGGCCGAAGTTGCTCATTTCACTTAGGTTGTGAAACAGAGAAGTTTCGTTCGATGGTTTCTGAGTGACGCAATGGGCAGCGGTTGCCGGATGGACTAGGCAATCTGTGCCTACTTGATTTCGCGTTTCCGCATGAAGCATAAGGGAGGAGGGTGCGCATAAAACATGCGCCGATGATTCAATTTGAAAGAGGCGCGATCTTCAGCTTCGGTGTAACCGGGATGCAAAGATTTCATCGATCTGCTTCTGCTGATTGCGAACCTGTTCCTGCTCATACGCGTTCACTTGCTGGGTCAATATGTCGGTCAGCATTTGACGATCTGTATGTGCAGCCTGGTATGCCTTCGTCCGCTTCTCTCGTTCGCTCTCAAGCGTTTGAAGCGAATCGATGAGCGCCTGTCTCTTTTCGATGGCCGCGTTCACTTCACTGAGAATGGCTTGCAGGCGATGTGCATGGACCGGCTTTTGCAGCACTTTATTCCGCGCATTGTACTTATTTTCGATCTCTACATTCAGCTCCTCGATGCGCCGGCGAACGCCGGCGATCTCGAACTTGATCCGCTGGAGTGCAAGCTCTTCGCGATTCTCAATACTCTCCCTGACGCGAAGAACCGTCGCGAGTGAGAATCGATAAGCCATCGCAAAGCACACTCCTTGTTTTGCAGATCAAATGGAATCTAGCTGGGCAGCGCCATCAACTGCGCAACTGCATCATCAAATGTGCACAGAGTGTCTGGCTTCTGCATAAGACAATCCTGCAGCGCCGGCAGATTCTGGATTGCGCCATCCAGAACCGGATCGCTGCCCTTTTGATACGCGCCGATGCGAATCAAATCCTCAGATCGGGCATAGGCCGCAAGCATGAGTCGCAGAGCATTTGCCTTTGCCAGATGCTCCGCTGAAACCATGCTCGACATCAACCGGCTTATACTCTCCAGAATCGAGATAGGTGGATACTGGCTGCGAAGCGCGAGGTTTCTGTCCAATACGACGTGACCATCGAGCAGTGATCGCACCGTGTCCACCACAGGATCCAGCTGATCGTCTCCCTCCATCAGCACTGTATAAAAAGCCGTAATGCTTCCCTGGGAAAAATTTCCAACCCGTTCGACCAGGCGTGCAAGCATGTTCAAGACCGATGGCGTGTAGCCTTTCGCAGTAGGCGGTTCGCCCGCCGCCAGTCCAATCTCGCGCTGCGCCATCGCGAAGCGCGTCAGCGAGTCCACAATCAGCAGCACATTTTTCCCCAGACTCGCAAAATGTTCTGCCACAGCGGTCGCGGTAAGCGCGGCACGTAATCGCAGCAACGGGGATTGATCGGAGGTGGAAACGATAACCACAGCGCGTCGAAGTCCCTCTTCTCCAAGAACCTCGAGGAATTCTCCTACTTCGCGCCCGCGTTCGCCGACCAACGCCAGAACCGTCATGTCCGCGGCCGTCCCGCGAGCCATCATGCCAATGAGCGTACTTTTTCCAACACCACTGCCACCGAAAATGCCGATTCGCTGCCCTCTGCCACAGGTCAGAAATCCATCGATCGCGCGAATACCGCAACCCAGCACTTCGCGAATGGCAATGCGTTCCAGCGGCAATGGCGCCGAGCCGTCAATTGTGACTGTATGCAAAGCACGGTAGTCGCCTTTGCCATCCAGCGGATTGCCCGCCGTATCGAGCACTCGCCCCAACATCCCCGGTCCCACACGCACGGACGGGCGCGCTCCCCATGTCACTATCCGGTCGCCAAATCGAATTCCCTGCGGCTGTTCGGCCGCCATGGATAACATGGTAGAGGCCCGAAAACCGACTATCTCTCCCGAATAACATCGTCCACCATCCCCTATGATCTGGCATGATTCACCTACAAAGCAGAATGGACCGTCCGACTCAATCAGATTACCGACAATCTGGTTGATTCGGCCGCTCCAGCGCAATGTCGAGCCGGTCTCAAGGTGGTGCCTATAAGATGACAGAAATGGGCGATTCATCGATTATTCGGCCTCAACGCGAGAAGATCGAAGAAACCTTGCTCGACTTCTTTCAATTGCGTATCCAGCCCAAAGTTCGCGGTTCCAAGCTCCGTCTCCAGCAGACAATCTTGATCGCTAAGCTGAGCGTCCTCGACCACTTCGACACGAGCCATTCCCGGTTGCCCGGCGAAATACGCTTTCCAACTTGCAACTCGTATTTGACTCACGCGCACTGTGACGCTGGATCCCTCGCGCAACTTCTCAATCGCCATTCTCACCAGCGTCGCAACCAGCATCGGATCAACCTGTGATTCCCGGTGCAATATCTTTGCAGCGATGGCCAGCGCAAGTTGGACAACTTCGGCTTCCACGCGCGAAAAGTAATCATCGCACTGCTCAGAGAAACCTGTAATTGCGGCCGAAATAAGCGCGCGCGTAGCAAGCAGCTTCTGCTCGTAGTCGTGGCGCATCCTTTCTTCAACTTCGTGCATCGCATCGGCTCGCTCCTGTTTGATCCTCGCAGCCAGCTCATATTCCGAGAGTCGATCGTCGTCCTGTTCCGTGCCCGCTTCATCGTGGAATACGGCTCGGAGCTCCATTTTGTGCGAGCCACCGCGTAGCTTATCCGTCATGTCGCGGTATTGCAATGCCGCGACTGGAAATGTTGGAGCGTAATTATACCTGGGGCTAGAGGACATACTCGTCTTCTCCTTCGCTCTTCAATACGATCTTGCCTTCCGCCTCAAGCTTCCGCGCGATGGCGACAATCTCTCCCTGAGCCTTGGCAACTTCCTTGCTGCGAATTGGCCCCATCACTTCGGAGTCTTCCTTCATCATCTCAACGGCCCGCGAAGACATGGTGCGGTAGATATGACTGCGCAAATCTTCGCTCGCGCCCTTGAGAGCGATCATCAAAGTCTTTTTGTCAAGCGAATTGATCAATTCGCGCAATTCCTGCTCCGGAACCTCAAGAAAATCTTCAAAGGTGAACATAAGATCCCGAATACTAATTGCCAGCTTCGGCTCTTCCTTTTCGATCGTTTCGAGTATCTCTCGAGCGGTTGTGGGCTCAAGCCGGTTCATCATCTCGCCGAGGCTCTTGACCCCTGTATTCGTGCGCTTGGTTTGATCTCCAACGGATTTCAAACGGCGATGAAGCACAGTGGAGACCTTCGCCGCGATTTCAGGAGAGAATTTGCCCATGGTTGCCATGCGCCTTACGCAATCCGCGCGCGCTTCCGGATCGAGCTTCATCAACAATGCCGAAGCCTGTTTCGCATCGAGGTGCCCGAGGATCAGGGCCTTTGTCTGCGGGTGTTCGTTAACGATAAATCTTGCCAATTGCTGCGGATCTGCCTGTTTGACCGACTGATTGTCGAAGGAGGGCCCATCGTCGGTGTGCGCCAGCCGCTCTACAATATTCTTTGCGCCGCTTTCTCCAAAGGCCTTCACCAACAGGCGAACCGCAACATCCTGGCCTCCCACCGCGATGAATTCCTGGGCAGCCATCAGCTGTTGATATTCCTCGAGGACCTGCATCGTTACACCCACTGGAACGCGCGCCAGGTTCGCAATCTCTCCTGTAACCCGTTGCAGATCGTCTACCGGCAGATTGCGCAGGATCGGTACTGCTGCTTCTTCGCCAAGAAACGACAGCAGAATTGCCGCTTTTTGCGCGCCGGTGGGCTGTGTACGTTCCAGTGCGCTCATAACGGCTCCTCTCGCATCCAGGCCTGCATCGCGTGCGCCGTACCCAGCGGCTTCTGTCTGATGAGTTCGATGGCCTGCTCCTTCAGTTTGGCTGCTCGCAGCGTCTCATCACCCATCCCGCCGGAACCGGTTGCGAGCAATTGCGCTTTGGACGCCGTCAGCGCCTGCTGCGTTGCAGCATCGACGGGGGCCAGCGCATGTTTCTGGACCGGACGCAGAACAAACAGGTACGCCAGCAGGAATAGAGCAAGAAGCGAAACAGGCCGCAGTACGGACGAATAATCCGTCACTGCCTTCTGGGCCCGCGTTGTCCAATTCGTGGCGGGTACGTCCGGTTCCGCATTGGTGTCATCAAAAGACATATTCTGAACGCTGAGCGTATCGCCACGCTTGGCTTCGAATCCGATCGCTGCCTCAGCCAGCTCCCGGATCTTGGCCATCTCTTCCGGCGATCTCTTTTGTTTGGTAAACGTAACTTTGCCATTGCGGGTGCTTTTCACGACCGCATCATCGACAAGAAGGGCCGCTGTGACCCGCTGAATCCGGCCGGCCGGTGTGACCGTGTGGAGCACTGTTTTATTCACGCCATACTGCGCATTCTCTGTTTTCGAGGACTGCATAGTGCTCTGAGAGGCCGTAGAACTCGAACTCTTGCCCTGCTTTGCCGTGGGAACGTTGCTTGAAGCTCCCGGAACACCACCTGCAGCTGCGCCTCCGCCTGCCGTGTCCTCTGATTTCTGATCGCTGAGCAGTGCGCTTACAGAGGGATCGTACTTCTCCTGACTTTCCTCGCTAGAGCCACGATCGTAGTCGATGTTGACACTTGCGCGAATCTTATCCGTACCCACGATCGGCCCCAGCGTGCTTATCAAACGCTCGCTCAGCTTCGCTTCTTCTCCCTCTCCGGTGTCCGTTCCATCGTGACCCAAAACGAGCGATCTGTTCGAATCGGCATCGATGACCGAAACATCTTCCGGCTTCAAGCCATCGACCGCTCCGGAGACGAGGCGCGAAACCGCCAATACCGCATCCTTCGAAATGCCGCCGCGGTTGAGTTTGAGAATCACCGAGGCCTTGGCGTCACGCTGGCGATCCAGAAAGACAGATTCCGTTGACATCACCAGATGGACACGCGCGCTCTCAACGTCGGAGAGGGTTTCGATTGTGCGCTCCAGCTCGCCCTCTAACGCGCGTTGATAGGCAACCTTTTCATCAAATTCGGTCTGCCCCCAGGAGGTCTTGTCGAATATCTCAAATCCCATGCGTCCACTGTGAAGCTTAACTTGTGACGCCGTCTGCAGACGGGCGGCAACCAACTTGTCGGCGGGAACGGTGATCGTCTTCCCATCCTGGCTGACCTTATGGGGAATACTCTGCGCGTCAAGCTGCGCAGTCAGCGTCTGTGCGTCCGCGGTATCCAGATCCGTGTAAAGCGGCTTGTAGTCGGGCGTGCTTAAGAGCCGGCCAAATAGGGCAAGCATTAATATAGTGGCTCCTAATCCGCCCAGAAGGAATCCCTTCTGCCGGCCATTGCGACTCGCCCAGAAATGTTTCACCTGATCGGTCAAATTGTTAAAGCCTGCCATGGGGTCTCAATCCTAGAACTGCATTTTCTCGATTTCTTGATACGCGTTGACGATCTTGTTGCGAACTTGCATCATAAGCTGAAAAGAAACGTCCGCTTTCTCCACTGCGATCATCACGCTGTTCACATCGGCATTTCCGCCCTGCAATAGGTTGCTGACTTGAGCGGCTGCGTCGTTGTGCAGCTGATTCACACCGTAAACTGCGTTGTTCAGGGTATCGGCGAAGCTGGGACCAGCGGACTCGCCGGCGCCGTTGACCGTCGATAGATCGGGCAGGTATGCGTTTGAAATTCCATTCAGACTGACGTTGCTCATTGTCCTCTCCCTGCTTACGAAGATTTCAAGATGTCGATTGATTCCTGAATCATTTGCTTGGCCGCGCCCACCGCCGATGCATTCAGCTGATAGGCGCGCACGGCGCCCATGAGATCCACCATTTCGCTGACCGGATTGATCGCTGGATAAGCCACAAATCCGTTCTTGTCGGCATCCGGATTCCCTGGTTCATAGCGCGTTTGCGGCGCTGTGTTGTCATCCACGACCTGGGTAAGTTGCACGGAACCCGCGGGCGCCTGTGCAAAGCGGCCCATGCGGTTGAAAACGGTGCGGAATGGAGAAGCATTTGTGGCGCTGAATACAACCTGTTTGCGCACGTACGGGCCACCGGAATCCGTGTGCGTGGTTTCCGCGTTGGCCAGGTTTGCCGATGTCACTTCCGCTCGCTGGCGCTCGACCGAGAGAGCGGATGCGCTGATGCTTATCATGTCGAACAGGCCCATAATCAGTTTCCTTCCTTGATGGCGGTGAGCAACCGATGGAACTCCGCCTTGATCAGTTGCACACCCATCTGATACTGGAGTTGCGTCTGCGCTAGAAGCAGGCTTTCGCGGTCGACGTTCACATTGTTTCCATCGGCACGCTCCGGCAGTCCTTCGACCTCTTGTGACGCAGGTGTCAGGCTCACAGTATTCCCTTCGTACATCGCCTTCTGCAGCACGGCCTGGAAGTTGATGTCCTTGGTGTGATAGCCGGGAGTGTCGACATTTGCCATGTTGGACGCAACCACCTGCTGGCGATCCGACGTGGCCTTGAGATAGCCCTGAAGCAGTTGAAGCATAGGAGTAGTGGCCATGTTTATGCATACCTCCTTGGTGGAAGACCGTATTCACGGATTTTGTTGCGCAAGGTGCGCAGACTGATGCCGAGCATCTCGGCGGCATGAGTCCGGTTTCCGTCGGTCATCGCGAGAGTTTTTTCAAGATGCAACTTTTCGACCTGCCAGATCGGAGTGCCTGCCGGCGCAGCGGCCGGAACCAGCGCCTGCGGTGTGCGCGCCGGAGCACCATGGCCCTGGAACTCCATCTCGAAACACCTCGCGTCTATTTCGAGCGTCTCGCTCAGGGTCAGAACCCGCCGCATGAAGTTCGCCAGCTCTCTCACGTTGCCCGGCCAGGAATGCGACTGCAGGCGATCCAGAAATCCCGGATGAAGCCGAGGCCGGCCGGAGTGACGTTGCGCGGAATACCTTTCGGCGAAGTACTGGGCAAGAATCGGAATGTCTTCTCGCCGATCGCGCAGCGGCGGCAGCGAAAGGGGAATTACATTCAAGCGATAATACAGGTCGGGGCGAAACTGTCCGCGTTCGACCATTGCCGCCAGCGAAACATTGGTCGTCGCAATCACGCGGATATCAACCCGCACTGTGCGCCCTTCGCCAAGCCGTTCAAACTCTCGTTCCTGGAGTGCCCGAAGTAGTTTTGGTTGCAGATTGAGCGGCATTTCTCCTATTTCGTCCAGTAGAATCGTGCCTCCATCCGCCATTTCGAACTTGCCCGGCCGGGAGGCCACAGCCCCGGTGAAAGCACCTCGCCCATGGCCAAATAGCTCGCTCTCGAGCAGCGCCTCTGGAACCGCGGCGCAGTTTACTGCAATGAATGGCTTGCGGCATCGGTCACTGGAATCGTGGATAAAGCGCGCAAGAAGTTCTTTGCCCGTTCCGCTTTCGGCCTCGATCAGGACATCGGCGCCGGTACTGGCGGCAGCACGGGCACGCTGCAGGGCACGAATCAAAAGCGGCGCATGACCCACGATATCGCCGGTTGCCGCGAAATCATCCACCCGCGCCTGTTTTGCGCGGTGCATCACCTGGGCTGCCGTCGCTTGCAATCGCTCAAACGGGACCGGCTTGGTGAGATAGTCGAGCGCGCCGTCGCGCATTGCATTTACGGCATCCGGAACAGAACCGAAGGCGGTCAGAAGAATAACGGCGGTCTCAGGAGATGCCTTGCGCGCCGCGCGCATGACCTCCATGCCCGATCCGTCCGGCATATGAATGTCTGTCACCACCAAGTCAAACTCCCGGTCTTCCACATTACGGATCGCCTCGCGCACGCACGAGGCGGTCTCGACCCTCCAGCCGTGGCGAAGAAAATTCGCGCGCAATGCGGTGCGAATTCCCGGTTCGTCGTCAACCACCATTACCGACAGCTCTGGTTCATTCGTCATAAAGTTGGGAACTCCAACTGAAAGGTGCTTCCTTCGTTCACTTTGCTGAATACCCGTATTTCTCCGCCATGTTGAGCCATAAGCCGCTTGCAAACGGCAAGGCCCAATCCCGGCGTTTCACCTGTGGCGCTGAATCCTGCTTCGAAAAGATGGCTGATCAGTTCCTCTGGGATTCCGCATCCGGTATCAGCGATTTCTACCAGCGCAAACGCAGTCCCCTCGCGCCTCATACCTTGGGTCGTTACCCGGATTGTTCCGCCGGGAGCCGTATGCCGGATCGCGTTACAGGTGAGGTTCAAGATGATCTGTCGGATTGCATCCTCATTGCCCTTCACGAATGGCGTTTCGTTTACGGCGCAAAACGAAAGCGACACACCGGCCTGCTCGGCAATGGGCTGCACAAACTCCACGCCGCTTTGCACGAAGGCGGCAAGATCCAGCGGCGCGAGACGAGGATTGCTCTCGCCGTTCATGCTGAGCACATTATTAACTGTTCCTGAGAGCGTACGGATGCCGGCGCGGAGATGCGAAATCCATTTTGACGTTTCGCCGCGGTCCTCCGCGATCAGGCCGGCGAACAACTCCATGCTGGCTAATGGATTTCTAATTTCATGAGCCAGAATGGTCGAAATCTCGGCCAGGACTGTTGCCCGCCGTGCCGCTTCCCGCTCCAGCTCTGCCTGCTTGTTCGCGGTAATATCCCTAAGAATCCAAATGCTTTGCAACCGCGATGAATGACGCGCCGGGTCCAGACTCGCTGCGCATCCGGAGAGTTCGCGATTGCTGATTGCCAGCCAGCGCTTTCCCGCATCGGACACGACACATATTTCGCTCTCGAGGCAGCCGGTCGATTTCGCCGCAAGCGACTCGAAGTTAATCAGGTTGATCTGCGAAAGCTCGCGCAAGCTATTGACCCGCGCGTGATCCAGTTCCAGCAGTCTGCGTGCTTCGGGATTGATGGTGACAATGCGTCCGGCGCAGTTCAACACAAGGACGCCGCAAGGCATGGAATCAATCATTTGCTGCAAGGCGGCACGCATACGATCGTTGTCCGCCAAACTTCTGGTCAGTGCCGCGTTGCGCTCGGCAAGTTCAGAGCCGAGATGCGCAACTTCCTGTTGAAGATCGCGGTACGACGCTTCAAGCAGTGACGACGCGGAGATGAACTCCGAGAAGGCATCGGCAAGGAGTTGCGGACTGTGAAGACGGTCGGCGCTTCCTGCATTTATTGGAACGACATGAGAACTCGGCAGCATTTGCCTATCTAGATTGCACGAGGCGTGCCAAACTGGGACGAGAGCACCAAAACGGGAATGAATTCTATAAAATAATGTGCTCAGGATTGATTTCGTGCCCGGATCCGACGAGAACTGTCGCCCTTTCAATCACGTTTCGTAACTCACGGACGTTGCCCGGCCAGTTGTGCTGCTCCAGAACGCGCAAGGATTCTGGCGTGAGCGAAACCCCGGGATGAAACTTCGAGACGAAAGCGTACGCCATTTCCGGCAAATCGCTTAAACGATCGCGCAGGGGCGGAAGATGAATGGGAAACACGGCCAGCCTGAAATAGAGGTCATCGCGTAATTGCTGCTGCGCTACTCGCTTCTTGAGATCGGCGTTGGTGGCCGCCACCACTCGGACGTCGACCTTGAGATTGTCATTACCGCCTATCCGCTGCACCTCTCCCTGTTCGAGGAACCGCAGAATCTTGCTTTGCAAAGACAAAGGCAGATCGCCAATCTCATCGAGGAATAACGTGCCGCGGTGCGCTGCATGGATGCGTCCAATTCGCGACTGTACTGCTCCGGTGAAGGAGCCCTTTGTATAGCCGAAGAGCTCCGCCTCCAGCAGTGTTTCTGGGATTGCAGAGCAGTTTACAACGATAAATGGCTCGTTTCTGCGCGGACTAAGCAGATGGATTTCCTGAGCGACCAATTCCTTGCCTGTTCCGCTCTCCCCGGTTATCAGAACTGTCGTATCGCGGGTTGCGACCATCCGCGTAAGTTTATAGATGCGTTGCATCGCGGGAGAATCGCCAATCATATTGCGCAGCTTCGCACTGTCCTCAGTCCGGGAACGAGGTTTCTCGCTCACCACTGACGGAAGCGGGCTGGTCCGGACCGGTCCGGGGAAATTGATGATGTCCGCAAGTCTTCTTGAGACCGGAGTCGGCGATGCACTCCCAACCAGAAGCTGGCCGGTTTGTGGATTCAACACTAAAACCTGCGCATTCGGAAACCTGTTCCTTACGATCCCCTGGAATTCGTTGGGCTCGAGATCGTGCAGCATTGGATCTAAAAGGAGGACTCCATCGTCGGTCCCCTTTTTGCGCATCAGTTCCAGAGCTTCGGCGCCGCCATCTGCATGGAGCAAATTCCAACGTGGAAGGCCCAGCTTTTCCTGAATCTCCTGCCGCAGTTTAAGGTTGGGGCTGACGACAAACACATCGATAGGAAATCGATCTTCGAAACGCTCGAATTGAGGAGAGGGAGTGGCCATGGTTATGCTCACCATTCTTAAACGAAGAGTTTATGTGAACTGAAATTCGGTGAAACGGCGATCTCAGCCTGACGCAGAATTTCAGAAGTAAATTGACATGAGCGATCGCCGGCTTCACCCTGAACAGCCTCGGCGAGCGGCAGCGCCATCAGAACGCGCAACGGATCTTCAACACACTCAAATCTTCCCTGTTGACTTCGAATGTGGGCCTCGGCCGCAGATAGGCTAACGCGATCGGCGGAGCCGAGGCGCTTGCCATGGCCCGCCTCATTCTGCGCAATGAGTTCGAGAAAGCCGCCGCGTAGCTGGGGAAAAACCTGGATCACATCGCCTGGAGAAGAAATCGAGACTGCAACCTTTAGCACAGCCGCGAATGCCTGGCTCGTCCTCTCGGCGTCCCCAACAACGTATACTGAGTGGTCCGGCTTTGCCATCCTGATCACCACGCCCGATCCGCGGTGAGCGGCGACATGATCTTCGACGACGGGGACAAGAGTTTCCCAGAGATCAATCCGGGAGAGTTCCGCCTCGAACAACCTGGTATCGACAAGGTGTCGCAGGGACGAAAGCAGGCCGCACAGCCGATCCACTTGCCGGGTTGATAGATCCAGGTAATGGTGATGATCAGGGTCGGTTCGGCCGTGCAAGGTCAACGTCCCCAGCACTCCGTGGAGCACCGTCAGCGGCTGCGCCATTGCGTGCAGTCCATCGGCGACATCCATATAGAATCTTGTCGCCTCGTCGCCTGCCAAGCTGGCTGGGCATTGGTCTTGCTGCGTATTTTCAAGCATCTCGCAACTCATATCCGAAGCCGCGAACCGTATGGGTCAGCCTCGGTTCTCCCGGAAGATCGATCTTGTCGCGCACGTACTTCATGTACACGTCCACAATGTTGGTGGTGGGCTCGGATGACGTATTCCATACCTCTGCAAGCAGGGTCGCTCGCGAAACCGGACGTCCGGCGTTTCGCATCATGACATCGAGAATGGCAAATTCGCGGGGGGTCAAGTCAATTCGCCGGCCGTTGCGTTCGACCCGCCGCTCATCCCGAAGGAGCGTCAGGTCCCCAACCGTGGAACAGTTCGGAATCAGGCCGGAGTTCCGTCGCAGCAGCGCGCTGACTCTAGCCATAAGTTCGAGGAGTGAGAAGGGTTTGGTTAGACAGTCGTCGGCGCCGCTTTGCAGAGCCAGGACCTTGTCTTCCACCCGGCTCCGCGCCGTCAGCACCAGCACCGGCAATCGCGGCCGAGCCGGTCGCACGCGTTGTATGAGGCTGATACCGTGAATCTTTGGCAGGTTGAGATCGAGAATCAGTAAATCGTACTGTCGATCCCCTTCCAATGCGTGCAGTGCTTCCTCTCCATCGTGGATCTGATCCACGATGAAACTCTGCGCCTGAAGTTCTGAGCTCAAGAAACTGGCGAGCGAAACGTCATCTTCGACAATCAGGATGCGCCGGCCTTTTGAACGGTCGAACACCACGGCACGATTATCAGGTTCTGAAAGGCTCTCGTTCCCCACTTTGTCCTCAGCAACAAACTTGTGTAAATTATCCAGGCCATGAAGCTATTCAAGTCGTTCCCCTCGGATTCGGCTCATGATACTTTTTTGGCACAGATAGCTTGAAGCACCTCAACATTGGTTTCTGTCGTGTGAATTTGCGAAAACTTTGGTGATTACTGAGATCTACCGTGGCGTCAGTATAGCCCAGGGAAAGTGGTCGAACGGGCAGAATCAGCGACACCTGAACCTTTCTAATAAATACCTCATTAAACGGCACCTACGGCCACAAGCAAGTTCTCTGGGTCATCCAGCGGGCCGTTAATAATTTCGCCTCTTCAGCAGAAATTGTGGGTGGATTCAGGTTCGGGGAGTCGTCCAAGCGTGTGATACAGAGCCATTTCCATGGCTTTGTAGGTTCGGAAACCGAACGATCGTCTGGTT
>Ga0182014_10001238_pt1 | contig 34479 bp, 26 predicted proteins | sample 612S2DmetaG_FD_120489 | JGI IMG/M metagenome (GOLD analysis project Ga0182014, IMG submission 120489) | Permafrost microbial communities from Stordalen Mire, Sweden - 612S2D metaG | ecosystem: Environmental > Terrestrial > Soil > Wetlands > Permafrost | place: Sweden: Stordalen | collected... | reverse complement strand
TGGATGAAGGCGCGCAGGTTGCCCGGGGTGCGGTGCTCGACGCTGAACACGGAATGCAAGTCATTGTTGTGCTTGATGATCATGCCGGGACGGAGCTGGGTCGCTGGAATCGACATTGCTGGTCTACATCTCCTTCACTCTGCTAGGAATTCTGGACAGCGGGGCAGGTCCGGGGTCCCCAGCGGGCCCGCTTTTGGCCTGCTGGCGTGGAGCTCGCCGGGGCTTCCGCCGCACTTAGAATTAACACTTCATTTTACACAGGCGGAGAGGGTTCTGGGAACCGGGCCTGCGGGGAATTTGTAATTGGTAATTTGCAATTGGCAATTTAAGCTCCAGGGCTCGCCAGATTTTCAATTACCAATTACAAATCGCAAATTACCAATTCAATATTCGGGTCTAGAATGGAGATTGGTCAGGAGGTTCGTATGCGCATTGGAAAATACGAGAGTTCGGACGGTACGGCCGGTACAGCAATTACTTTTCTGCTGATCGGTCTTGGCGTGGGCGCCGCCCTTGGTCTGTTGCTCGCTCCGAAGACTGGGCGACAGCTGCGGAAAGACCTGCGGCGCTCCTGCGATGACGCTCTGGAAACCGTCTCCGACTGGACGGACGAAGCGAAAGGCCGTTTCGAGAAAGCGGTCGAAAAAGGCGCCGATTTCGCCGACGAACTGCGGACCAAAGCGGAGCCGCTGAGCGATTTGCTGCGCCGCCCATAAATTGGCGCCAAGCTCGCGGACGAGATCATCACCGGTTGCGAACGCATGGCTCGTGTCTTGCTCACGCCCGGTAGTCGTTGGTCGATAGTCGATAGTCGTTAGCAAACCCGCCATCCACGAACGGTGACGCTCCCGGGTTACGGTTCGGGCGGAGTTTCTTCCTCCAGCGTGCGCTTCTTCTTGTGCACATTGCGGATCATAACGCCCACCGAGAAGCGAAAGTTATCCTGCTTCTGCTTGCCGAGCAGCGGAAACGCAGTGCCGGTCTGCAAGTAATCGGCCTTGAACCGCAACGCGAACCGCGGATTGATTTTGCGGTCGAGGCCGGCGCCGGCGACGAACGCCCGGCCAGTGCCGACTTCCGTGAAGCTTTGCCCCTGAGCGCTCGCCTCGCCCCGGGTGCCCTGATGTCCGTACAGGAGCTCGCCAAATGGCGTCCAGCGTTCATACTTGCGGCGGGCAAATTGCGCGCCAAACAGAAAGTTGTACTCTCGAGTCGCCGCGCCGAACGTGGGCGACGACGTCGGACAGAATGGCGGGCAGGTCGGAAATGGCGCCGGTACGGCCACCGGGATCTTGGAGGTTCCGAAAAATTCGCCACCCTCCACCACGATCCCCAGCCAGCGAGTCAGGTTCAGACCCAACGAAGCATCCCATCCGGGCAACCCCGCCCAGTGTCCGGCGTTGAAAAGACCGGCCTCGGCGTATGATCCGCCACCAAAGAATTCGAAGCGCGGAAACTGCGGCGCGCGCGCGGGGTTGGCGGTTGGAGTGGGAGTTGGAATCGGAGTTGCCGCGGGGGTTGAAGCTGGGGCCTGGGCTTGATCTGTAGTGGGAGCCGGAGTGGGGGCCTGCGCCCACGACATCACACACAGCGCCGCCACACCGGCCAAAACTCCCAGGTATTTCCTCACGATTCCTCCTTGAAATGCAGTTGCCAGTCCGGCAAGCACCCGCCCTCTGCCTTAGCACGAAGCCCAGTAGGCGGGGAACACCGTCTCCCGTTTCAAAACTGGCAACTGGCAACTGGTTCTATTGGATGCGTCCGACAAACTATTGAGTATACCGTGCCTGGCCGGTGGAGAGTCGGGCGTCCCTTCGACAGGCTCAGGGCAGGCTCACGCCCGGCAGCCTGCTCGGCCAGGACGGGCGAGACGTCCGTCGCTCCATCCTTCTGGCGACTCGGTACAATGGTTGAAATTTATGGAATTCAAACTGACGGAAAACGAAGCCCGCGTGCTGGGGTCGCTGATCGAAAAGGACATCACTACGCCGGAGTACTATCCGCTCTCGCTGAACGCGCTGGTGAATGCGTGCAACCAGAAGTCGAATCGCGATCCGGTGATGCAGTTGGACGAAGACGCGGTGCGCGGCGCGCTGGAAGGTCTCGAGGAGCAGCGCATGGCTGGACCCGCTCGCGGCGCCGACAGCCGCGTGACCAAGTACGAGCAACGGTTGCAGGAGGTGTTTAACTTCACGCGGGCGGAGATTGCGGTGCTGTGCGTGCTCCTGCTGCGCGGTCCACAGACGCCGGGCGAGTTGCGCGGACGCGCCGAGCGCATGCACCGCTTCGAAGCGCTGGAGGATGTGCAATCGGCATTGCAGAAGCTGATGCAGCGCGAACCGCCGCTGGCGAAAGTGCTGCCACGGCGGCCGGGAATGAAGGAAGCTCGATATGCACATCTGTTTGCCGGGGATGTGGTGGAAGCGGAAGCGCCGGGGCAAGCCGGCACGGTGACTGAGCGCAACCCGGCGGATGCGGAGGGCATCGCGCGGTTGGAAGAAGAAATGGCTGCATTGCGGAGAGAGGTCGCGGACGTGAAGGACCAGTTGGAGAGATTCCGCAAGCAGTTTGAGTGAATCTCACCGCCGAGACGCCAAGCGCGCCAAGAGAACCCAACTGCGGGCAGCCCCGTCTCTATTTACGGCAATCGCCGCTTCCCAGAGAAAACGAAGGGAGCAAGAGTAACCGGTCCAAGTACAACTTCCGTAATGGCCCTTTTGGACAGGGGCTAAGCCCTTTCGAAACCTATGCAACCCGGCAAAAGCCCGTCAGAATGGGGTTTTAGAGGAGTTCATCCCCTGGGACTCATGCCTACTTCGATCGGTACCGCTCTCGCCCCGCAACCCGTCCATCGAAAGACCGCTGCGCGCGTCGCCCTGTTTGACCTGCCCGAGTTGTCTGCGCAGGTGGTAACGGAGTGTTTCCGCCAGTCTGGAATCGAAACGGTTTTGGTTGCGCGCGAACACGCCGATCGACTGCAACGGGAAAAGTTCGAGGCCTGCGTTTTGTCTCTGGGAGAAGCAGCCGGCAGCATCATCGAAATGGCGCGAGGATCGGCTTCGAACAGCCGGATCATCATCTACGGACTGGGCGGGACCGCGCAGGATGCCATGCGTTATTCGAAGTTGTGCCTCAACGCCGTATTTCACGAACCGTTGGAGCGGTCGGCGGCGATGAAGCTGGTGCGGTCGACTCGAATGCTGGTGCTGCATGAATTCCGCCGCTACGTGCGTATTCCGGTCATGACGGAGGTTGGGATCGTGATGGCCGACGGTGGCCGCATAACCGCCACCAGCCAGGAGATCAGTTCGGGGGGTATGTCGCTCAAGGGCAATCACGTACCCGAACTGGGAAGTCTGGTGGAAGTGTCGTTTTCTTTGCTGACGCTGCCGCGCGTCTGGGTGCGCGGGCTGGTCACGTGGAAGAAACCGAACAAGAGCTTCGGCATTCGCTTTGACGTGACCGACGAGCGGCGGCAACGGCTGAAAGAGTGGATCGTGGCCTATCTGGAAGCGTAGGAAGCCCGCTCTCAGCTTTCAGTTGTCAGTTCTCAGTCAAACCTTCTTTCCCGGCTACAATGATCGGCGTGAGCTCTTCTTCCGCCGCAGTTGAACCTCAGCAACCCGCGCCTTTCGAAACGCGCCGATTCTCGCTGCGGCAGAAAATTCTTTTGTGGCTCATCAGTTGGGCAAGCTATCTGGCGATTTCGCTGATCGGCCCGACTCTCCGCTATTCCATCTCCTGGGAGGAGCCGGCTTCGCCTCCGGACGCGACTTACGAAAAATCGGTGATCTACTCCTTCTGGCACCGGGCCGTGTTCGCCAGCGCCTGGTTATGGAGAAAGACCGGCATTGCAGTGATGGTGAGCCGCAGCTTTGATGGCGAATACATCGCTCGGACCATTGAAAAACTCGGCTTCGTCGCGGTGCGTGGATCAAGCAGCCGCGGCGGCGCGCAAGCCCTGCTGGGCTTGCGAAGCCAACTGGAACAGGGCAACCTGGTTGCGTTTACGATTGACGGTCCGCGGGGACCGAAATACGTGGCCAAGCCGGGCCCGGTGCTGCTGTCGCGTGCCATCGCTTTTCCCATGGCGGCGTTCTATGTGGCGCTCAGCGATGTCTGGGTGTTGAACACGTGGGATGCGCTGATGATCCCGAAGCCATTTTCGAAGGCGCTGGTGCGCTTCAGCGCCAAGATGCGAGTTCCCGCCGATGCCGACGATACGCAGATGGCGGAGTTTCACCGGCAGTTGCAGGCTGCGCTCGAACGCGTCACCCGGTTCGCCGAGGAGCACGTTGCGCAAGTAGGATCGGCGGAGTTTCCCGTCATCAAGAGCTAGCAAGTGGAGAGCCGGGCGTCCCCGCCCGGCCGCCCGACTGGACGGGCGCGACGCCCGTCGCTCCACTCGCGTTTGACTTTGTATCGGCCTGCCCAGTAGATTTGCGGGGCTGCTGTTTTTGTTCTTTCTCAAAATTAGGTTCGCGCATGATCGTAGGCCAGCGGCTCGCTGGCGCTATGGGAAGCGGGTGCAAATCCCGCGCTGCCGCGCAACTGTAAGCGAGGACAACGCAACCGGTCACTGGGGCTGCCTAGAACGGACAACCTGGGAAGGCCGATTGTAGTAGCCGGATGCTGGGCTAAAGCTCATTGGAGCGAAGCTCACATCCTGACTCGCAAGCCAGGAGACCGGCGTGAACCGTCCCCCACCACCCTTTCGCGTGATAAAGGAGACGTGACATGCGGTTTTCCCGTGTATTCGCTGGTGTATTTTTTCTGTTGTTCATCTTTCTGTCCATCGCTTCCGCCGAAATCAAAATTAAAGTGGTCGATCCTCAAGACGCCGTCGTCGCTGGCGCCGAGGTGCAATTGCTCAAACTGGGGAAGTCCGTTCCCGCGGCCGTGCAAAGCACGTCCGCCGAAGGGCTCGCGATTTTTCGTGAGACGGCATCCAGCTCTTATCGTGTCCAGGTGTTGGCTCCGGGCTTCGCGACAGAAATGGCGACACTAGATCTTTCCCCGACTCCTGAAGTCATCACCATCAAACTCCGATTGGCGACGGCGGCGGAAACCGTGGTGGTGACCGCGACTCGCACCCCAGTTCCAAGCCACGCCGCGGGCGCTGACGTTGACACTCTGAGCAGCCAGCAGTTGGAAGTAATGCAGCCGATTGCCGCGGACGACGCCATGCGTTTTCTGCCGGGCGCGGTCGTGAATAGTGCGGGGCAACGCGGCGGAATCTCCTCTCTCTTTGTTCGCGGCGGCGAGTCCACTTACAACAAAGTAATCGTCGACGGGGTTGCCATCGATGACCCGGGCGAAACGTTCGACTTTGGTACCCTGCCTCTGGCGCAAGCGGACCGTGTGGAATTTGTGCGGGGCGCGCAGAGCACTTTGTACGGCTCCGATGCCATGACCAGCGTGGTACAGGTGTGGACCCGCACCGGAAGCACTCCGGTCCCTGAACTCCGCTTTGGCGCCGATGGAGGAAATTTCGGAACGGCCAACGGTTACGCGTCACTGGCCGGCGCCCACGGACGCTTCGACTATAACTTTTTCGGCGACCAGTTCAACAGCAACGGGCAGGGTGTGAATGCTGCTTACTCGGATTCGCTCGCGGGCGCGAATGTCGGAGTTGCAATTACCGATCAAGTCGGATTGCGAGTGCGTTTCCGCCACTCCAACAGCTATACGGGCGTACCGGGGGAGTGGAATTTCAATGGCGATCCGCTTCTGGCTCCCGATCCCAGCGAATGGTCGCACCAAAATAATCTCTTGGGAAGTGTGGGACTTACCGTGGGCGCGCCTTCGGGATGGCAGCACCGATTCACCGGCTTCGACTCCCTCTACCGCTACACCGACGTGAATCGGAACGGCAGTCCTGCCAGCTACGACTCCTATCCGGATCGCTACGACTCCCACGACAACCGCGTGGGATTCGAATATCAGGGCGATTACTCGGAGCGAACCTGGGCGCACAGCACCTTTGGATATCGTATCGAAAATGAGAACGGTGTTATTTCCGATCTGGATTCCCCTCCTCCCGCGCCCGGCCAGCGTTTGGGTCAGGATGCATACCTGCAACAGCAGCTCACGCTGGGCAGGCTCTCGGCCATCGCGGGCGGACGTTTCGTTCACAGCAGCGCCTATGGCAATACCGGCGTGCCGCGGGTTGCGCTGACTTTGCTGGCGTTGCGCGGCGGAGACTTACTTTCTGGAACGCGCTTGCGTTTTTCCTATGCCACCGGGTTTATGGAACCCGCGCTTTACCAGGTCTTTGGCGAGACTGGGTATGGCTACGCCTCAAACCGTAACCTGTTACCTGAGCGCACTCGATCCTTTGAGGCCGGATTCGAGCAGAGACTGTTGGCAGGGCGTTGGGCCTTGAACGTAACTTACTTCAATAATCTTTTCCATGATCGGATCGAGGCCCTACCCAATAAGACGGGCGAATACCAGTTTTTCAACGTGGAACAATCTTTCGCTCACGGCGCCGAAGTTGAGCTGCAAGGAAGAATCCGATCGGGATTGTCGCTGACCATGGCCTATACCTATACCTCAACCGAAATACTTGATAATCCTGTGTGTACGCAGGCAGCCCCGTGTTATTTTCCGTACGCTCCGGGAGATCCCTTGCTCCATCGCCCCAAGCATGCGGCAACCACGCTCCTCAGCTATCTGGGCACGCGATGGGGCGTGAATCTGGGAGGGAGCTTCGTGGGGCGTCGCCCAGACGACGACTTCGACGGCCTCAACATTTTCCACGCCGCCGGTTACGCTCGCGTCGATCTCGGCGGATGGTATGCGATCAATTCGCGAATTACGGCATACGCGAATGTCGCGAACGCACTCAACGATCACTACAACGAAGTGGTGGGATATCCGGCGCTGACGGCCAACTTTCGCGCGGGCCTAAGGTTTCGAATCGGAGGGGAGTAAGTCTACTCGCGGCGGCCGGCCGTCTGTTTCGGCTCGCGGTTCGATTGCAGGTCGGATTGCAGATCGTCGGATTGCAGATCGTCCGCTGCCACCGGCCTGCGGGGCGAAGTGGGATTTCCTCCGCCGTTGTAGCGGTGGCGTACCTGGTTGAGTTTCTCCAGTTCTTTTTCACCGAGCGGTTGCTCGTTGCCGAGCAGATGCGTGACCAGCGCGATCTTCGCGAAGTGCTCCACGGTTTCCATCTTCATGTAGGCACTCTCGAGCGAGGACCCAAACGTCACCACCCCGTGATTCGCCATCAGGATGGCGTCATGGTGCGGAATCAGCGGCTCCAGAGCATCGGTCAGCTCAGGCGTCCCCGGAGTGCCGTAGCGGGCCAACGGGATCGAGCCCAGACCGACGACGACCTCGCAGACCAGCGGACGGTTCAGATCGTAACCGGAAGCGGCAAACCCTGTGGCAGTCGGCGGGTGCGCGTGGACGATGCCATTGACGTCGGGGCGCAGGCGATAGATCAGCAGGTGCATGCCGATTTCGGTCGAAACGCTGCGCTGGCCGGCGAGGCGTTTTCCGTCCATGTCCACAATCACCATGTCGGACGCGCGCATCCTGCCCTTGCTTATACAGGTGGGAGTTACCAGCAGCCGGGTGTCGTCGAGACGGACGGAAAGATTTCCGTCGGTGGCGGCAACAAATCTGTTTCCGTGCAGCAGGCGGCCGAACTGCACAATCTCGAGACGATGCTGGCGATCGCTGGCCATTGCGGTCATGGTACAGCACGCCTCGGAAACCTTACAACCACTAGCTGGTCAAAATATGTAAAAGCTGGTGGAGAGCCGCCCGTCCCTCCACCGTTCGGCCTTGGGATCTGCCCCTCAAACCCTATAATCTCCTCGATGCTCGTCTCCGACTTCCTGTACGATCTGCCGCCCGAACGCATTGTGCAGGAGCCGTTGGCGGACCGCGCCGGAGCGCGCCTGCTGCACCTGAATCGGCTCAGCGTCGATCGGCCTTGGAGTTGGCAGGGTCAAAGTTGGAAAGATCAAGGTTGGGAAGATCGAAGCTTTCGCGAATTCCCCGACTTGCTGCGGTCCGACGACCTGCTGGTCGTGAACAATACGCGGGTGTTCCCAGCGCGGCTCTACGGCCACCGGAGCGGACAACGGGCCCAGCCTCTGAGCCCGCACAATCCGGCGGCACGAGATTTTCTCCGCGGGCGCGTCGAAGTTCTGCTGACACGCCAGGTGGCGGACGATCCGAATGAGTGGGAATGCCTGGTGCGGCCCGGGCGGAAGATCGGGGTCGGGGAAAAGCTCTACTTTAGCGATCCCCCCGCCGATCCACTTAAGAACGCCCCACCCGCACTGGAAGCCGAGGTCACGGAACGCGGCAGCTTTGGGGAACGGCGCATCCGGTTTGCCCCGGTCACCGATTTCTTTGCCCGCGTCGAGCGCATTGGACACGTGCCGCTTCCACCCTACATCGACAGGAACGACCGGGCGACGGACCGCGACCGCTACCAGACTGTGTACGCCCAAGCGGCGGGGCCAATGGCAAGATCGGTGGCAGCGCCCACAGCCGGTTTGCACTTCACGCCGGGGATCCTGGAGCGGATTCGCAGCCGCGGGATTGAAATTGCCGAGATCACGCTGCACGTCGGCCTCGGCACATTTCAGCCGGTGCGAGTAGAAAAAGTGGAGGACCACAAGCTGCATCGGGAGTGGTACGAGATTCCAGCGGAGGCGGCGCAAGCCATCAATCGGGCGAAGGCCGAGAGGCGGCGCGTGGTGGCCGTGGGTACAACCACGGTCCGCACCCTTGAATACGCCGCGGGGCTTGGAGAGAAACGAACCGGCGAAAATCGGGTGGAAGCCGGGCAAGGCGAGGCAGACACGTTTATCTATCCCGGCTATCGGTTTCGCATCGTAGACGCGCTGCTGACAAACTTTCATCTGCCGCAATCGACCTTGCTGATGCTGGTGTGCGCCCTGGGCGGGAAGGAACTGGTAATGGGCGCCTACCGGCACGCGGTCGAAGCCGGCTACCGCTTCTACTCCTATGGCGATTGCATGTTCGTGGAGTAACGCCGTGTAGGTGGAGCGACGGGCGTCTCCGCCCGCCCCCCTATGGATGAGTAAGCAACCCTGTGATCCGAAAGTATGTAAACTGATTTCAAGTTGATCCAGTCCAACATGCGTTGCGCCCTATTCACGATCGTAGTGATTGCCCAGAGCCTTCTCGTCACAGCGCAAACGCCGCCCAAAGCTGCGCCCATTGCCAAACCCGCCGCCGCTCCCACCGAAGACGCGCCGCTCTACCGCAACGCCACTTTCGCATTCCGCTATCAGATTCCCTACGGCTGGGTCGATCGCACCAAGGAGATGCAAGAGGGAAACGAGGCCGGCAAGTCAGAACTCCTGCTCGCGGTTTTCGAGCGTCCGCCCGAAGCCACCGGAGACACGGTCAACTCCGCGGTCGTGATCGCTTCCGAGAGCGCAGCCTCCTATCCCGGCCTCAAGAAAGCCGAAGACTACCTCGGTCCGCTAACCGAACTAGCGACCGCCAAAGGCTTCAAGCCCGAAGGAGAGCCGTACGTCCTGACGGTCGAATCGCGGCAACTCGTGCGCGCCGATTTTGTCAAGCCGCTCGCCGTTAAGACGGCCAAAGATAAACTCACCATGCGCCAGTGCACGCTCGTCCTGCTCGCGAAGGGACAGATCGTCTCGTTCACCTTCATCGCCGGCAGCGAAGATGAGCTAGACGACCTGATGGATGGCCTCCATTTCGGCCCCGCAAAACCGTCCACTCACTAAAGGTCGTGGAGCGAGGGGCGTCCCCGGCCGTCTAAAGTTTGCGTAGGGGCAGCCGCCCTCGGCCGTCCAAGCCGAGCGCAGCTCGGCAGGTTGCCTGTGGTCACAGCAACTCTGGATTCGCTGTAGAATTCCGTCCGCTGTGGGCGTTCCGCACCACACGCCAAACCACGTCCCTAAGAGCAACAAAAAGCGCCGTTTATGGCCCCGATTCCAGCCTCAAAATCAGCGTCTTTTATGTTAAAATACATAGAGCTTTGGTGATAGCTAAATAGCAGAAAATTCAATAAGTTGAGCTCACCCGAGCAGCCCCGGAATCGTCCCTCCAGCCAGGCGTCCGATCCCGGCTTTCTCCACGGAGCAGAATGGCTACCAAAGAATTGCAACCCGAACTCGTCGATAGCAAGAACCTCGACGCCAAGAACAAGAACGCCAAAGCGCCCAACGGAGACTACACCGCCGACTCGATCAAAGTCCTCGGCGGCATGGAAGCCGTGCGCAAACGTCCCGCCATGTACATCGGTTCGACCGGCGAACTTGGTCTGCATCACCTGGTGTACGAAGTCGTGGACAACTCGGTGGACGAGGCGCTAGCCGGTTACGCCGACAAGATCGAAGTCACCATCCATCTCGACAACTCCATCACCGTAGTCGACAACGGCCGCGGCATTCCCGTCGACAACATGGACATCGACGGCGAAAAAATCTCCGCCGCGCAGGTCGTGATGACCACGCTGCACGCGGGCGGCAAGTTCGACAGCAACTCCTACAAAGTTTCCGGCGGATTGCACGGCGTCGGCGTGAGCTGCGTCAACGCGCTTAGCGAAGAACTCGATCTCGAAATCTGGCGCGACGGTTTCACCTGGGAGCAGACGTACTCGAAGGGCGAGCCCACCAGCAAGCTGAAAAAGGCCGGTGAGAGCAAGAAGCGCGGCACTCGCGTTCACTTTCTGCCCGACAAAACTATTTTCACTGGCGCCATCGAATACAACTTCGATACGCTCTCGCAGCGCCTGCGCGAACTCGCGTTCCTCAACAAAGGCCTGCTCATCACGCTCACCGACGAGCGCCAGACCGATTCGAAGACCGGAGAAGCCAAGCACACCGATTTCAAATACACAGGCGGCATCGCCGAGTTCATCAAGCATCTGAACCGCGGCAAGTCCGTCCTGCACGACAAGCCGATCTACATGGAAGCGGAGCGCGACGGCGTGGCCATGGAAATCGGCCTCCAGTACAACGATGCCTATTCGGAATCCGTTTTCAGTTTTGCCAATAACATCAATACCGTCGATGGCGGCACGCATCTCTCCGGTTTCCGCACCTCGCTAACCCGCACCATCAACTATGCCGGTCAGCAGATGGGCCTGTTCAAAGACGTGAAAGAAAATCTCACTGGAGACGATGTCCGCGAAGGCCTGGTGGCCGTGATCAGCGTCAAGCTGCCGCAGCCGCAGTTCGAAGGTCAGACCAAAGGCAAGCTGAATTCCGACATCGCCGGCATAGTGCAGGCCGTAGTCAACGAAAAGCTGGGCGCATTCTTTGAGCAGAACACCGCCGTCGCCCGCAAGATTATCAACAAAGCAATCGACGCCGCCCGCGCCCGCGAAGCCGCCCGCAAAGCCCGCGACCTCACCCGCCGCAAAGGCGCGCTCGATGGCGGAGGACTTCCCGGCAAATTAGCCGACTGCAGCGAGCGCGATCCCAACCGCTGCGAACTTTTTCTGGTAGAAGGAGAATCCGCCGGCGGCACCGCCAAACAGGGCCGCGATCGCCGCTTCCAAGCCATCCTCCCGCTCAAGGGAAAAATTCTGAACGTGGAAAAAGCGCGCTACGACAAGATGCTCGCCCACGAGGAAATTCGCTGCCTGATCACCGCCCTCGGCACTGGCATCTCGAAAGAAGACTTCGATCCGACCAAAGTCCGCTACGGCAAAATCATTCTGATGACCGACGCCGACGTAGACGGCTCGCACATCCGCACCCTGCTGCTCACGTTTTTCTTCCGCCACATGCAGGAGCTGATCAAGCGCAGCAACGTCTACATCGCGCAGCCCCCGCTCTTCGGCATCCGGAAAGGCAAGTCGCACCAGTACATAAAAAATGAACACGACTTCGTCAAGGTGATGGTGAAGCGTGCTTCCGAAGGTCTTATCATCCGTTACGGTGAAGGCGCCGCCAGGCTCGAAGGCGCGGCCCTGACCAAGTTCATCACCGTTCTGAACGAGTATCTGGGATTCCTCGACAAGTTAAACAAGCGCGTGCGCGAAGAACGGATCACCGGACTGCTGCCCAAACTCGACCTGGCGAAGCGCGTCGACTTTGAAGGCGACAAGAATACCCCGCCGAAAAAGATTGAAAAACTGGAAAAAGAACTCAAGCGCCTGCAGAAAGACTTGAAGCTGAAGAGCGTCGAAACGCGCTTCGACGAAGAGCACAATCTGTGGGCATTGATCTTCGTGAACGCGCAGGGCGCCGAGCACATCCTCAACTGGGAATTGGCTTCGACTCCGGAATGCCGCCAGCTCATCGCCAAGTTCAAGCAGATCGAACAGTATCTCGATCCGCCCTTCGTGGTTGAAAGCGTGGTGAAGCCCGCAAAGACGAAGGTCAGTGCAGAAGACAAGAATGATGATGATAAGGGTGAAGACGAAACAGATAACGAAGAAGAAAGTCTAAGTGCCGCTGAAGGTGAAGAAGCCGAGAAGGCGGAGAAAAAAACCGGCAAGCCTCCCGCACGCCGCGCGAAAGAACCCGAGATCGTCGAGAAAAACACCGCCCGCGAACTTTTCGATTACGTCCTGAACGAGGGCCGCAAAGAGTACACCGTCCAGCGCTACAAAGGCCTCGGAGAAATGACCGCCGAGCAGCTCTGGGAAACCACCATGGATCCCGAGCGCCGCACCCTCCTGCAAGTCCGGCTAGAAGACATAGCCGAGTGCGAAACCATCTTCACGACGTTAATGGGCGAAGACGTAGAAGCCCGAAGAAAGTTCATAGAAGACAACGCGCTCGACGTAAAGAATTTGGATATCTAAGGGTAGCGCCGGCGTCTCGCCGGCAACAGCGCGATCACCATGAGCAAGGCGAAGGCTCTCCTTGTGTAGGGCGCCGGGCGCCCTCGCCCGCCGCCGTTGATTTTGCTCGTGATCGTGGAGGGACGGGCGTCCTCGCCCGTCCAAGCCGAGCAAAGCTCGGCAGACAGCATAACGCAAAGAGCGCGGGAACCTCGATACAATGTCTGCGGGAATTGATTCCGCGTATCCAATCAGCCCTCCAACAGGAGGCGACATGCTCTTTAGAAAAAAAACGGGATGTGGACGACTACTGCGCGGCCTCACTGAAATCCCTGATTCTACTAGGCAGGGGGAGGGGGGGGTACCAGTACCAACCAGTAAACAAGGCTCAAAACGGGAACAAGGTTTTACCCCTGTGGCCTCCGGCAGGAAGATGACAGCGTCTCCGTCCCGCGATTCGCGCCGTACTTAACCTCCGGATAAGCCCGGTCAAACAACACCCAAAGCGCTCCGATCGCCACGAAAACGAGGTAGCTTCCCTCCGGCCCAACTGAGCCGCCCGTTAGCCAAACGGGTCCATGCAAACTGGAATTGATCAGGTGCCCGGGCAAAATCGTCCCGCTGTCGGGAACGGAGTAGAGATAGCTCTCGCCCCAATCCCATGCCATATGAAAGCCGACGGCCCACCACAGATCGCCCGTCCGGCGCAGCGTCAGACACAAAAAGAAGCCAATCAATCCCGCCGCCACGAGCCCTGTCTTCACTTCGCCAGGATTCACGCTGTGAATGGCACCGAACGAAATCGAGAGCAGAGCTGCTGCCGGCCAGAAATTCATTCCCTTGGTCAGCACCCACTGCGAATATCCGCGCAACAGAAACTCTTCAAAGAACCCCGTCAGCAGAAAAAGCATCGCGTAATACAGCGCGAACTTGACGATGCGTCCCCCGTGCAGATTGAGCGACCCGAAGGTGAAGGCGCCAGCCGCGCGCAACACGAGCATCAGAACCGTGAGCGACGCGATTCCCCAGAGCGTCCCCACCCAGAAGTTGCGTCCAAACGCCCCGCGTGCAGGAAGGCCGAAGTCGCCGAACGGTAGCCCTTCGATCCGCGCCATGACAAAGCCCGGCACGATCGCGGCCAGCAGCATGCTAGCCTCTGCCACCATGCTCCACCACACCGGCCCACCCGCATGAGGATGAACAAAGTGCATGATCGCGCCTTCGATCAACAGCACGATGCCGGCCATGGCCAGATAAATCAGCCAGCGGGTTCCCGCATACATGCCGTCGGGTCCGATGAAAACTTCGCGGAATGGCGATTCTCGTCGAACTTCCGCGAGCGCCGTTGGCAACGGGGAAGCGAGCGGCGCAGAGTCCGAGGTAGGCAGCGAAGTTGACGGTTCAGCAGAGGGCGGAAGCGGATTGGTATCCATCAGCGTCTGGAACATGGTAAAACACTCGGTCTGCCTTGTTGCGCCGATTTTTCCATTCCGATGCTTTCCGCCTTCCGCAATTTGCCGCGGCCGCGCTGCTGCTGGTCTATCTTCTGCAGTGTGTCTGGCTGGTGCGCGTGCAAACGTTGCATGCCTCGGTGCCGGACTCCGACCAGGCTCTGCGCGTCTACACAGGCCTCAAGCAGTGGAAAAGCGGCGTCATCGCAGGAACTCCCGAATCGTTGCGTTCCGAAGCCGCCACTGGCGCGCCTTCTGCGGGCCGGTCCGGTCGTCTTCGCGTGCGCGACGGTTACGATCAGGACCGCTCGCCCCTTTACTACCTCGTCGCCGCCGCACCGCTTCTGTTGCGTCCCCGAGCGTGGTTGCCAGAATCACTTCAGCCTTTACTGGCTGCGACTCCGTACCTGTTCTTCGGTGTCATGCTGGGAGCTTCGCTCTGGTACGTCGCGCGCCGTCTCTACGGCAACGCTGGCGGATACATCGCGCTCGCACTCTACTGCTTTTCGCCGGCCATGATCGTGAATGTCGCCGGTGCGCAGAGTGGAGGCGAGATGGGAGGGGTGTGGGGAGCGTTCGGAACCGTCTTCACCGCCATCGCCGTGGCACACACGCTCTACGCGCCGCGCGAGGTTGTGCTCTGGAACTGGCGACGTATTGTGCTGCTGGGATTGTCTCTGGCGCTGGCCGCGGGCAATCAGTTCTCTTTGGCGGTGCTGGCGCTAGTGATTTTGCCGGTCATGTTCTGGGTGGCGCCAGTCCGGCCGCGCGCCGTGCTCGCGATCTGGACCACTGCAATCGCGGTCGCCGTGGTGCTATTGTTTGCCGCCTACTTTTTCGAGCCTGCTTTGTTCTGGCAGGGAATGCGGCACGCGCGCTGGATGAACTTCGAACCCGCTACGTTTATGATGTCCGTCTCCTACCGCAATGCTGTGCAAACGATCTTCGTCGGCAGCCCGCCGCTGATGCTCGCCCTGCCCGTGGCCCTGATCGCGTACCTTGGATGGAAGCGCACCCGCTATTTCGGCAACACCGCGCCGCTCCTGATCGCCCTGCTGATGCTCATCCTGGCGCTGGCAGCTCCCAATTTTCCGGGACAAGGATTCCATCTGACCATGCTCGTGTTCCTCTTTGTCTTCGTCGCCGGAGTGTTCGCCGATCTGCTGGAGACTCAACAAAGCCCGCTCCTGACGGCTGGCCTGTGCGGATTGTTGAGCGCCTCCGCCGTGTGGAACCTGCTACAGCTGTGGCGCGTCTGATTTCCGGCAGAGACGGGGCTTGCCGCGTCTCGGGCGGCGGGGAGACGGGGCAAGCCCCGTCTCTACAGGGTAGAATGACTGCTTACAACATCGAACCAGGCCGTGGAGTGACGGGCGTCTCGCCAGTTCTGCCGGGCGGGGACGCCCGGCGCTCCACTATTACACTAGCAGGATCGACCATGAACACCTCGACTCCAACTCCCACATCGAAGACCATCTATGTAACTCGCACCGGCCTGCCGCTCAGTTTCAAGCTCGAATGGCCTTTCCGCCATGCCACGTCCGGCGCGGACTTTGACGTCCTGCATACGGTGATCACGCTGGAAAATTCCGAGGGTCTGCGCGCGCTCGTGGCCGTGAATCTTTCCGCTACGCTGCGGGAGGTGCTGCCTTCGCTCGAGCCGAAAGACACGGAAGCTCCCGTGATCAATGCTCTGCGCAGGGAGGTCGACAACAAGCAGACGGAGTTCGTGAAATCCGGCAAGCTGGTGCCGCTGCCCTTCTCCAGCCGCCACTACAGCTTCAAACTCAAGAAGTGGGTTTTCGGCAAGGCCAGCGACGAAGAAATCGCCCGCATGGTCGAGCGCAAAGTGTACTGGCAAACGCGTCTGGTCGGCGGAGAGGTGTGGCTGGGCGACCCGACCGAGGCACTTTACCTCGATACCACCACCGATCACATCGCCGAAATCGCCCTCGGACTCGCGCAGCAGGGACTCTTCACCATGGCTCGGCGCTACGCCACCGCGCTTCCAGCCCTTATGAATCAAAAAGACCGCTTCGAATCTGAAATGGCCGCAGCCCGTCAGCAGTTAGATGAAAAGCACGCCTTCGAGCGCGGCTAGAGTGTGTGGAGCGGACACTCTTGTCCGCTGCCTTTGATCTTGGTTTTGATCTTGATTCTGTGTTTTATCTCGAATGCCGTTGATCTCGATTCCCCAATTCTCAGATCAACGTCAAAAGCAGCGGACAAGAGTGTCCGCTCCACACTAGCCAAACTACCACACCCGGCAAGCGTTCTCCCGCACCATGGGCTGGCCCGGCTTGCAGTGAAACGCGGCACGAAATTCCGTCATGTTTGCGACCACGCCGTTGGTCCGATACTTCTCCGGCGAGTGCGGATCGACCGTCGCCCGCAGCCGCTTATTCTCATCGCGCTCGTTCGTGCACCAACTCTGGCCATAGGCAACGAAGAAGCGCTGTTCCGGCGTTAACCCATCCAGCGGCTGCAGCTTCTGATCCTTCGTGTCTTCCTTCCACGCCAGATACGCCAGCAGCGTCCCGCCGAGATCCGCCAAATCCTCGCCGTTCGTCAGTTTGCCGTTGATCTTGATGTCGTCGATGATCGTGTATCCGGAGTACTGATCGACCACGCATTGGGCGCGCTGCTCAAATTCCTTGCGGTCGGCGTCCGTCCACCAGTTGCGCAAATTTCCCTGCGCGTCAAACTGGCTGCCCTCGTCGTCAAAGGCGTGGGTCAGTTCGTGGCCCATGGTGGCGCCGGTGTCACCGTAGTTGGGCGCAGCGTCCGACAGCGCGCTGAACAGCGGCGGCTGCAGAATTCCTGCCGGAAAGTTGATGTCGTTTCTCTGCGGATCGTAATCCGCATTGACGGTGGGCGGCGTCATGTCCCACTCCTTCCGGTCCACCGGCTTGCCGATTTTCGCGAGCCAGCGGCGAAACTCGAACCAGGCCGCCCGTTCCGAGTTCCCGATCTCGTCTCCGCGCACGATCTCGAGCGAGCTGTAGTCGCGCCAGGTGTCGGGATAACCGATCTTGTTCGCGATCGCGTGCAGCTTGGTGAGCGCTTGCTCCTTGGTCGCTGCACCCATCCACGGCAGTGCCTGGATCTCGCTCTGCATGGCCGCTTCGATCTCTTTCACAATTTTCAGTGCTGCCTGTTTCGCTTCCGGACTGAAGTACTTCGCCACGTACGCCTGGCCCAGCGCTTCCCCCAGATTGTTATCCACGTCATTCGTGCAGCGCTTCCAGCGTGGCGGCAGTTCCTCCCGTCCCCGCAAGGTTTTGCCGTAGAAACTGAAATTTTCTTTCACGAACGGAGCGGAAAGGTCGGCGGCCGCGTCGTGCGCAGCGTGCCACCGCAGATACGTTTTCCAGTCCGCCAAGCTTTCCTTTTCGATTTCTTCGCTCATGAGGCGGAAGTAGTCGGGCGTCACCACGTTCAGCGACCCCAGCGATCCCACGCCAGTTCTGGTGAAAAACGTGTTCCAGACGAAAGCCGGCGTCAGCTTTTGCAGTTCCTCTACGCTCATCTTGTGATAGAGATTGGGCGGATCCCGTCGTTCGACGCGGGTCATCTGGCCCTTAGCGAGCGCGGTCTCGATGCGCATTACCGACGCTGCTTCGGTGACCGCATCGGCCGGCTTGTCTCCCAGCAGCTCGAACATTTTCGCGACGTGCGCCAAGTATGCCTTGCGGAGTTCTTCGGATTTGGCATCATCCTTCAAGTAGTAATCGCGATCGGGCAGGCCGAGCCCACCCTGATCGGCCTCGGCGATCACCTGCGCCGAGTCCTTGTAGTCCTGATCCGAGCGGAACGTGAACAGCGTGCCCCCGCCCTCAAGCGAAGGCGGAAACTGCGCGGTCGCGACATATTCCGCCAGATCCTGCTTCGACTTCAGAGCCGCGATGCGGTTGAGCGCCGGCAACAGAGGCTGGGCTCCGAGCTTCTCAATGGCCGCTTCATCCATGCAGGACGCGTAGTAATCGCCGATCTTTTGCGTAACATCGTGCGCCACCGCATTCCGGGCACCGCTTGCTTTCGCCGCTTCTTCCAGAATCGCCTTCAGCTGCGCGCGATTTTCGTCCTCCAGCTTGCTGTACGTGGCCCAGCTCGACTGGTCCGGCGGGATCGGATTCTTTTTGATCCACCCGCCGCAGGAGTAGGTGTAGAAGTCCACGCACGGGTCGACGTTTCTATCCATGGCGGAAACATCGAGCACCGGTTCGGAGGAAGAGTGTTGGGCACAGACGGGCACGGCGGCCAAAAGCGCCGCCAGCATAAGAGCAGAGATTTTCCAGTTCATAAGGTTTTGAGGCGCGAAACTGCCCTCTGAGATTATCGCTTCGCTCAAAACTTATCCAGCGTCACCGAGCCGTCGCTGGTGTGCACGGTCAATAGCTTTCCGCCGCCATTCATTTTGCCATGTATGTCGTGGCGGCCGAAACCGCCCTCCACGGCGATGGGAATGTTGGTCGTGATACGGCCGTCGCTGGTGTGCAGCGCAACGTCCGCCGCCAGGTCTCCTGGGAGTCTCAGGGTCACGCTGCCATCCGAGCTGCGCACATCCCAAGCCTCCTGCAGTTGCGATCCGGGTCGCGCCTCCACTTCAACGCGGCCGTCGCTGGTGCGTAATTCGAGAACATCGAACCGCCCCGACACACGCACCGAACCGTCGCTGGTGTGGGCGCGTAGCCTGCCATCGACACCCTCGATCTCCAGACTGCCGTCACCGGTCGTGAAATCCAACTCGCCTTCCAGACCTTTGGCCGAGACGGCGCCATCGCCGCTGTGGACATTGACTTTCGCGCTCCGTGGCATGCGGATCTCCAGGTCAGTCCGGCGGGTGTCAATTCCGATCGAGAAATGATGCGGCTGCCGCAACTCGATGTCGACCGCGTTTCCCTGCTGATGTTCCACAATCTCCAGACTGCCACCTCCTATTCCTATGTGCCCACCGTGGGTGGATACGCGCGCCTCAATCTTGTTTTGATCCCAGGCCTCGATGCGGACGTTGGCGTCGTGCGCTTCGACGCGCAACTCGGGCTTGCCGGTCAGGTCGTAAGTTTTCGACCAATCGTCGGCGTGAGCGAAGGTTGTGAAGGCTGTGAAGGCGAATACGGCAACGAACGAGGGCAGGCAAATGTTGCGCATGGTGGCTGTTCTCCGGGACCTGGACACACGTCGATCCAAGTGGTCAGACGTGAATACGAAGCTTCGGTTAGGGAAGTTCCCGGAAAAATCGGCAGGTATGCTGCAAGGAGATTGCGGGTTCAGCCCCTCAGCGCTCGCCAAATTCACGTTCCACCCGGAAAACTGGCGGCGCAATGGTGTGTAATGTGTTGCCGGCGACGTTCGCCGGAAGACCTCCGAGCGCTGAGCAATCTTCTGAAACGATCGTGCCAAGGGGAGGGGAGGAGTATCCGCCCCGCCATATTCTGAGTCCACTTCTAAGGCACCGCGTACTCTACGTTAGTACACCCTGCGTTAGTACCCTCTCTAGTTATTGCACCACACTTATTACACCTACTTACACCCTACGTTTCGATACCTGCGTAACACACGCGACCCACGATGTAGTCGCCGGGCTTCTTACTGCCTTCCATGGTTATTACTTCAATCGGGTAGGCCGGGTTGTGCGGACGCAAAATCAAGTAGCGGTCCGCGGCTTCGACGTATTTGATCGTACAAGTCTCATCTTTACGCACGGCGTATATGTTACTTTCGCCCCTGCGATAGGGCGCCAGCGAATTATAGTGGCGGTCGAGGAGCAGAGCGGCGCCGGGCATGGTGCGGGGATACATGCTCATTCCTTCCCGGGCGTCCATCTTTATGACAACAAAGCGTTCCCAGCCGCTGCGGTCGCCTTCCACGTCTTCCTTCAAGCGCTTCAGGAAGGTCTTCTTGAACTTCAGGATCTCCTTGACATGCATGCTCATAATCACCGCATTGGAGGCTGCGATTTGCGAGTCGGCGACTGGTACGTTGTCGAATTCGTCCCCGCTCGGCGGGAGGATTGAGGCACGCTTGTTGACTTCGGCGGGATCGATGAGATCGAGTACCGAAAGATGCTGCACGCTCAGAACTTTGTCCATGCCTTCCAGGCTGAGTCCGCGCTTGCGGTTCAGGAAGTTGGAGATGTGGGCTTGCTTGAAGCCGGTCTGCTCTGCCAGACGCAAGCCGGTAAGTTCCCCTGCGTCAATGCGTTCCCACAGTGCCTTGCGGAGATTTTCTTGAAGCATGCGGAACTTCATCGGCGGAGTATAACGCGTTGCAATAGCCTAGTGCTATTGTTAATCCAAATGTAACAACCGTAAGGGAATAAAGTTCTTGACTTAGTCGTTTATGAGCTATAGCATGATTTGATTATATGTCTCATAGTGCACTTATACTGCAGGAAAGGTTATCAGCCATGATAGAAGTACAGTCCCCTGAAAACGAAGAAAGGAGCTTCGGAGAGTTCCGCCGGAAGGTACGCGCGGCGGAAGTGCTCTCGGCAGCTATGCAGCGGCTGTTGCAGTCCATTCACTTCAACGGGCGTTTGAGCGTCATTGTACAGAACGGGCAGGTGCTCAAGTCCGGCTACGAGGAGGGCTACTTCCGGCAATCGGAATCGGGGGTAGCCGCCAGGCTGCAGTAACAGCTTCATGCTTAATTAAATAGCACTACAGGTCATCGTAAGAGAAACGAGCCCTGGGCCGAGAAATCGGTACCAGGGCTTTTTTTGGTTGGAAGGCTTTTCATTTCATACGGAGAGAGGCAATCATGAACTTCATAAACGAGACAGAAAGCCAGGGAATCCAAGTCGAACTGAAATATTGCGAGCGTTGCGGTGGATTGTGGCTGCGGCCGCAGGGAACAGACGGCGTGTACTGCGCCAGTTGCCGTTTGCTATTGGCGGCGATGCCAGACCCTGGGGAGCCGCAGCCCCGCAAAGCGCGGCGCCGCAAGGCCCGTGTTAGAAGGACGGACCATCAAAGAGAAGACCGCCAGATCCCGGCTCGGATTGACTATCTGCAGGGCGTGGCCGCGATGGAGGTGTGGGCATGATGGGCATTCAAATGACGAACATTCAAGAATGGAGTCTGCTGGGGCAAGCGGAACCGTCGCCGTCAGCGGTGTTTGGCGAAACGGAGATCGAACTGGCGCCCTACCGCAGACGCACGACTGTTCTGCTGCGGCGCTATGCCCGCGCCTCGGTCGAGGTGGGAAGGCTGCCGTCTCTACTGGGGCGCGAGTTCTTCCGGTCGCGGGTCACGTCGTACACGATGAGAAACTTTGAAGACGTCGTGATCTTTGTGACCGACATGGAGTACGCGATCGAGAAGTTGAACCCGCTCGGAAAGAAGCTATTGGCCATGCATGTCCTGGAGGAATACACCCTGGACGAGGTCGCACGGCTGCTCGGATGGAACCGAAAGATGGCCCAACGGATCCTATGGGACGCGCTTGACGAGCTCTCGCGAATACTTCTGGCGGGTGGCTTGATGGACAAATTACCTATGGGGACGAGGGGGCGGGAAAGTTGTCAAGAGGGTAAAAATTACAATTTCGATGTAAGTGGCTCAAACGAAGGCAAAAATAAATCTCAGAAATTTGTCCTACCACCCCCCTCCAATTTGATATCCTAAACTTAAGAGTCGAAGGAAGGAAAAACTCTGAAGGGCGCGACGCAAATCGCGCCCTTTTTCTATTTGGGCAGGCAGATGGCGAAGGCAAAGAAGAGCAGGTCGAGGCCACCGAAGCCGGCGGCGGTGCGGGGTGGGGTCGAAGAGCAGGAGTCGGTGGCTAAGACGCTCATCGAAAAGCTGGGGTTGTACGAAGAGTTCCCCGCCATCCATGATGGCGAGAGCGATGCGAAAGGTGACGTAGAATCAGAATCATCGTAAGACGCAGATTGCGGATTGCCCGGGAAAGGCGAACAAAACGCTGCATGGACATGACGTGGGTCACGGAACGAGTTGCGCTGGGCGGTGGAATTTGGAATCCGCGGAACATGGAAGAACTGGCGCAAGCCGGTGTGACCCATGTGGTCAACATGCAGGTCGAGTTTGACGACCGGCCGCTGGCAGAGCGGCATGGGATCCGCGTGCTGTGGAATCCGACTGACGACGATTTTTTGCCGAAGCCCCCGGAGCTGTTGAAACGCGGCGTTGATTTTGCGCTGGCAGCGCTGGACGATCCAGAGGCGCGTCTTTACGTTCATTGCGCCGCCGGGGTTCACCGGGCTCCGATGATGACGCTGGCGGTTCTATGCGCGATGGAATGGGAAATGGAAGCAGCCATGGTGCTGATCGAAACGCGAAGGCCGGTGGTCGACTTCGCGGACGTGTATGTAGAGAGCGTGCGGCGATTTCTGAAGTCGCGAGTTGAGAGCGAACTGAGGAGTTCAGACTAACAGCCGGAATTGTGTTGGGAGGGAATATGAGAACGGGGCGCCGCTCGGCAGAGCGGCTTTTTTATTGGCCCGAAGTGGGGTCGCGTGCGCTCACGAGGAGAGAACAAGGGATGCCGAGATGGTTCGCGGTGAATAGCCACTATTTCCCGATGGCGGCAGAGCTGGCGCTTTCCCTGGTACTCGTACTGCTGATGGCGTTGTCGTTGCCGACCAGGTTGCAGGCACAAGGGCCAGCGCTTACGACGATCAGCGGCACCGTGTATCGGGCTGACGGAACCGCGGCATCGGGCACGGTGCTGATCTCGTGGCCGTCGTTTCAAACCGCAGAGGGAGACGCGGTGGCGGCGGGCAATCTGAGTGTGACGATAGGACCACTCGGCGCGTTTACCGCGCAACTGGTTCCGAACGTGGGCGCATCTCCGGCGGGAACTTACTATGTCGTGGTTTTGCAACTGGATGACGGAACCGTCCGGACAGAGTATTGGGCGGTACCGACGACCTCGCCGACGACGATTGCCGCGGTGCTGACGACACCGGGCACAGGACTTGGAAACCTCGCCGCGACGCAACAATACGTGAATGCAGCCGTGGCGAATCGGGCGATCGACGCGACGGTTGTACACCTGGCGGGAACGGAGACGATCACCGGTACGAAGCAGTTTACTACGCCTCCGTCGCTTCCAGTTCCGGCCGGAGCCAATGACGCTGCGAACAAGGGTTATGTGGATGCCGCAGTGGAGAACGTAGGCTCGGGAGCGTTCGTCCCCATCGCAGGTGGCACCATGACGGGTCCCTTAACCCTGCCCGCAGATCCGACCGCACCTAACCAGGCTGCCGACCGGCATTATGTGGACAGTGGGCTGTCGGTGAAAGCGGACCTGGTGAATGGAACTGTACCGACCGGTGAATTGGGAGCGGGAGTCGCCAGCGCAGCTACTTGTTTGAACGGTAACTCGACGTGGGGATCGTGCGGCGGTGGTGCGCCCGCCGGTATTACTTATGCCACGACGGCGCTGAATTGGACACAGACTCTCTCCAGCTCAATAAGCGGCGGATCGCGGGCAACAGTTACGCTTACTCCGTGTCCGGTTGGCATTGATACAACGAGCGGAGCCGGATATCAGATTCTTCTTTCGGGAGGAGGGAACAGTGAAGCGGTCAGCGTAGTTACCGCTGGCGGGGGATGCACTTCGGGAGCGGCGTCGGGAACGATTACGTTCACTCCGTTCTATTCCTATGCGGCTGGATACACAATTGGTTCGGCCTCTTCCGGCATCCAGGAGACTTTAAATGCGGGTTGCGGGGTTAATGCGATCGCATACAAGAACAGCCAGTGCAATGTGACCATTCCGGCAAATGGGCCTTACAGCACGGTCAACACTTACAACGTGTTCGGGACGATCTATTTGCATTCCAACCAATCTGTTTTAAGCGCTTATGGGACGTCGCTGAACTGCCTTGGGCGGGGCGCCTGCTTACAGATCGGCGATCTGGCGAATTCCAACGACTTCACGGATAACACTGTCGCCGGACTGAGCTTTCGCACGCCGGCGAATCTTGCGGGCAACGCGGCATTTGCTGGAGTGGCGATCACTCAAACGCAAAGGACTTCTCAAGTCGCGACGATAACGACGGCCAGCGCGCACGGCTTTCGGATCGGAGATATGGTGACGATCCTGTTTACCGACAGCAATAGCTACTGGGGCGATGCGATAGTCACGGCGGTGCCGAGCGCAACGACCTTCCAATACGCTCACGCGGGCGCTGACGTCGGTATGCAGGCGAGCCCTGGCGTAGTGGCGCTGGCATATGTTGCGGTGTTAGATAATGCTATGAATACCCACCTGATCGACATTTCTTACGATAAGGTGGGAGAAAATGGCCAGTTCAATAATTTCTTCGACTTATGGGACGACGAGAACGCCACCATCGAGCATTTCAATAATCAGGCTATATCGCTGAACAACAATGCGAGCTGGACGGGATCGTTCGTGTTCTCGGCGGGAAACCAGAGCATGCAGATTGCTCCGGTGATCACGCTGCGCGACTCGACCATTACAGCGAATTACTCGAATGGAGTAACCGACTACAACTCCAATGGACTCTATATCGAAAACACCGTACTACAAGCGACGGGTCCGTGGCAGGTGTATTCATCGAACTCCACTGGAAACTACCAGGGAGCCTACCTCAAGAACATCTACTCGGAGAGCACCCCTGCTCTAAACCCGCTGTCTCCACCTCGATCTCCTTTTCCCGGTCTTGGCATTGCCGGTTTGATTGCCGGATCCTCAAGTGGGGCTGCAACCTTTGGGATTGCCGGAAATGGCACCGGCATGGCAGGAGCATTTGCAACGGGGGGTGCGGGTTCTACGCCGTACTCTTACTTCATCGTAGCCAATGATACGACCACCGGTACGCACACCTCTCCGATGCAGGTTCTCAACTGGGAGTCCACCGGGAGCGATTCAATACCAGTTCGTTGGCCGAGGGTGGCAAATGGGGCCGACACGATTACCTATGACGTGATCCGGATGACAACTCCGAGCGGACCTGGTACGCCTTATCCCTACAATGGCGGTTGTCCCGGTGGATCGGGTGGAACGTGCGGGTACGTGGCATTAGGGCTCTCTCAGGCCGCGGCGTGTTCGGGTGGATTAGTCTGTACCTACACCGACATCGGATCGTCATCCACCAATGCGTATACGGTGAATGTGGGCAACTACAACGGACTTCTGGCATTCTGGCCCGGCGCATTAGTCTCTGTCAATAAGACGATTCGAGTAGATGTTGAACAGGGAAACGTTGTGGGAGTGGGACTGAGCATAAGTCCTGTTCAAGTTGCGGATCAGTGCACAAACGGTGGAACAGCTTCTTCAGGGGGATATACCACTTGTTTGTCGAGCCCCGTGAACAGCGGCGATAACCAGACGGCCACGCTGATCACCGATAATGGCCAGAACTCGTCCAGTCAAAACACCATGGTCAAGGGGCGATTGAATTTCTCCAGTGCTCCGGCGGCCTATCTTCAGGCACACCACATCATTACCCTCATTGATTCTCAGCCGGCCCTGACGCAAGCGACCCAGACGTACCGTCCGCCAGCGAGCGCGAATGATACTTGGATCGGAACGGATGCACTGCACAACACACCTCTGTATTTGGGGCAACTTGCGTTTGGAGCACCGGTGTCGATTACGAATTACATCGCCCAGACCGGCGATGGCATCCACGCAAACTGGCTGGAACGGTTGAGCGCATCGCTGAAGGAGTTCAATGTTCCGGTAAAGTTCGATCAGAGCGTTGCGCTTGCGGGACTGTCGAATGGTTGCCTCAATGTTGTGTCTGGCGTGATTGCATCCACTGGGAGTCCCTGCGGATCGGGTGGTGGTGGAGGAAATGTCAGCTCGGTGTTTGGGCGTTCGGGGGCGGTAGTGGCGGTTAGCGGCGATTACTCGGTATCTCAAGTTACTGGGGCGGCTGTGGATGCAGCCGTTGTTCATAACACGGGCAGCGAGACGATTGCCGGGGCGAAGACTTTCACAAGCAACGTTACCATGAGCGGGAACTTGTTATTGCCGCAGGGGAATGGCTTCGTTCCCGCGGCTGGCGGCATTGGTCTGGATACAGCTGCCGGATTACCAGTGGTGAACATTGGTGGCACGACCCAACAGATCGCCCTTACGAGTTCGAATATCAGCGGGCAGGCGGGGACGGCCCTCGCCCTGGCGGCTGCTCCGACCCAGTGCAGCGGATCGTTTGCCACGGGCATTGCGGCGAATGGGAATGCGAATTGCACAACGCCCGATGTGATCCAGCTGGCGGAGACCACGCAGCCTGCCGGGATTCCTAACTGGGGCGTCTTCTGGTTTGACTCAGCTACGCATACGCCGCGAGTCATCGATAACAATGGACAAGTTATGCAATTGGGACTAACTAACCTGTTTAACTCGGATCCTGGGGGCGATCCTACGGATAATCTCGAGGAGCGCAATGGAAGCAACGTGCAGAGCCTCCGCGTGTATTCCAGTTTCGTGAATAACACGGCATGGCAGCGAACGTCGCTGGGATTTGACGCAACGGACAACTACGCCGTGGTACGCAGCGAGAACGCGACATCCGGGTCGGCAGCCGGGTTGGGTTTATGGATTGGGAGCGGGCTGAAATGGGTGGTAGACGCCGCGGGCAATTTTAAGCCGTGGGCGGACAATGCGTTCAACCTCGGCACTGACACCGGGCAGGCTGCGAAGAGCATCTTCGCGACAACCTCGTTCAACTCGGTTCTACACGGCCGAAACGATTTCGAGATTCCGAATGATGGATCGACGGGCACGGTAGTGAACGAGTTAGCGGTGTTCAATACGAACAGCCCTTCGCAGGCGGTGGTGGCGAGTACGTCGTCGACTAACGGAGTAATTGGCGTGGTGCAAGGCGCCGCCGGCAAGAGCGGGAACGCAGTGATTACCTGGCGCGGCTACGCTAACTGCATTTTCGACAACGGCACTACAGCGGGTGACGCGGTGGTTGCGAGCACGAGCACGGCGGGCGAATGTCACGACACGGGATCTGGGGCGCAACCTTCGGCACAACTGATCGGCTATGTAGATGTTACTAACGCGGCCGCAGGACAAGCTTACGGCATACGGGTCAGCTTACAACCGCCGCAGAGTGGCGGCGGCAATGTCGCTTCTGTATTCGGGCGTACTGGCGCAGTGACGGCGGCGAGCGGCGATTATTCTGTGGCACAAGTTACGGGGGCCGCGGCAGACTCGGCGGTCGTTCACCTGGCGGGCGCCGAGACGATTAGTGGGTCGAAGACATTTTCCAGCGATGTGACGGTGAGTGGGAATCTGAATGTAGCCGGGAATATTAGTCAGACGGGCACCGGGCCAACGCAGTGGTCGGGAAAGAAGTGGACGGGAACTACGGCCACGGTGCCGAACGGGATGGATTTTTCGCTGGGCGTTGGGTCGGATAGCACGTTCAAGTGTCAGTTAGCGAGCGGGGCGTCGTGTATGCCTTTTTCTGGCGGAGGCATGGTCTATCCCGGCGCGGGAGTTCCTAACTCGACGGGATCTGCGTGGGGAACATCATACGGTACGTCGGGGACCGGAACGACTCTGGCACTAACTGCATCGCCGGTCTTCACTGGTTCGCCTACGGTTCCTGGATATGTTACAAGCAGCACTACCGTCAACGGGCATGCACTCTCGTCGAATGTGACTGTGAGCGCGTCGGACCTTACCACTGGGATACTGCCGCACGGACAGTTGCCGGCGTTGGTTTCGGGCGACATTCCGAACAATGCGGCCAACACCAGTGGAACGGCGGCGAACCTGAGCGGAACACCGACATTGCCCTCCGGAACAACTTTGCCGGGTTACCCAACAACTGGCGCGCTGGTCACGGGGGATTATGCCAAGGCTAGCGGAGCGGGCGCTATTGCTGATTCAGGAGTCACGGCCGGCCCGTACAGCATTGGCTGGGTCACGGAGCCTAGCGGCAGCGGGACTCTCGTCCCGTCCTCTACGGCGAATAAGGCGGACATTTGGGGAGTTACGCTCACGTTCCCTCTTACCACGACGCAGATCACCTATCAGGTCGTCAGTAATGCCGACAACACCTCGACCAATAATTACGACTTAGGGTTCTATAACAGTTCTGGGGCGCTGGTACTGAATTTGAACGGCGGAACGCTGCACGGCAGCGGTTTCGCGCCGTCCACTGGCGCTCAAACGTTGAGTTGGTCGCAAGGTAGTACAACGCTGCAGCCGGGGAATTACTATCTGATGTATTACAGCAGTCTGCTTACGAGCCCTCCCACGCTTATCGCAACGAGCGCCACCGGGTTCACCTTCTACAAACTGGAAAGTGGTTCGGCGTGCGCCCAGGGCTCTGGCGGGTTCAGTATCACGCCTCGGGCCGGGGGAGCATTGCCCTTGTCGATCACGGCGCCGGCCAACAGTTATTCGTGGGGCGCCTGCGTCCCCATCGCTTTGATTCACTAAGCGAAAGGGCAGGAAAAATCTCAAGCCTCGCGGCGGCGGGGCTTTTTTGTTGAAGTCTGAGGGCAAATGAACGGCCATGATTCTTCTACAATGTCGTCCAACAATTGGCGCAGCGCTGCTCGGGCTATTGCTTGTTTGCGCCGGTTTCGCGCATGCCACTAACTACTACGTGGATTGCAATTACGGGTCGAATGGGAATCCGGGAACGAGTCCACAACAGGCTTGGCGGACGTTGCTGGAGGTTGGCGCATATCCGCAAAGAAACGGAGGAGTGGGCTTTCAGCCGGGGGACACGATCAACCTGCTGCGAGACTGCACATGGAACGAAACGCTGACTCCGCCGTCGAGCGGGAGCAATGGATCTTTAATCAAGATCGACAGCTATGGCAATGGCCAGCCGCCGCACTTGACCGGCTATTTGCCGATCGCAGCGCGGTGGTGGACGCAGGTGGGAAGCTCGAACGTCTGGGCGGCGACGTTGTATTCGGGCACGAGCGGACTGCCGAATGTGGTGCAGTGCGGCACTCGGGGTTTCTACTGCCTGACACAGCCGCCAACGCAGTTGCAGTATGTGCGGTTCGGCACGACGTGGGGGACGGCGCAGGGAAGTGAGGCGGCACTTAGCCAGGATCGGGATTTCTGGTATGACGCGACGAATTACATACTGTATGTGTACAGCGCTGGCGGTAATCCGGCAGCGTATTCGGCTTATTCTCCCTCGGTTGCGCCCATCGCGCTCAGCGGGGAAAGCCTGTTGAATGTGAATGGCGTCTCGTGGCTGGAAATTCAGCACCTGCAAATTGACTGGTTCGACGCCTACGGAGTGCAAGTGCAGGGGGCGAGCGACCACCTTTGGCTGGCGAATATGGCCGCTGACAGTGAAGTAGAGAACAGCACGGTGCCGCTGGGCTTTTACGTGCATCCCAGCGGTACTCCGGTGGACATCCATCTTTACAACACCGACGCGAACATGAACTATGCGGGGTATCACTTTGATGGATGCAGTGGGGGAGGGTGCGCTTTTGAGATTAAGAACTGCCGGGCATACGCGAATCGCGCATACGGGATTGTCGATAACGTGCAGGGGGCGGTGAGTTACGACTACTGCCATCTGTACGCTAACAATCTGGCAACGGCGCTGACGGTGGATACTTCCGGAACTCCTGGGCCGACAGCTGGTTCGAACAATGTCCCGGCTGAAACTCCGCCATGGGTACGGGAATGGCACCGGTGGCCGGCGTATACGACGGTGAGTTACGACGATCCCGGACTGGTGCAGTACAGCGATACCTATGTTAACTCGCTGCTGCCGATCATGAGCGCCAAAGGGATACCGCTTTCGATTGCGGTGGTCACGAACGGGACTTATTCGCAGTCGATTATCGGGGAAGTGCAGGGCTGGATCAATGCGGGATGGGACATCAACACGCACTCGGTCTCGCATGAATACTGGTCACAGCCGGGGCCAGGCACAAAGCCGACGGCGGCGCAGTGCGCTTTTTCTTACCACACATACGATGTTGCCGGGCCGATTTCGTGCGATGTGTTTGTGGTGCAATACACGGGCGCGAGCACGGTAACTATGACGATCACGCACAACGCGATTCCGGGCACATGCGGGGCCACCAGCACGAACTGCCTGACTATCAACTCCTCACCCTACGATCCGTGCGCGTATGTGGCGGGATGGGACCTAACGCCGACTTCGGCGGATGGGACGACCTATGTCAACGCCACCGGCACGGACACGGTGGGCGCGGTGATTGACGCGCTGTCGGAAAAAGGAAATTGCTGGACCATCGACCAGACGGCGCTGCAGAACGGCTGGATCAAGGGGAATGCGCACTCGATCGGGCTGGCTGACGTCAGCAACCTCAGCTTGAACTCACAGCAGCTCATTCTGTTCAACGAGAGCTATCTCGAAACCGACGAGATGGGATGGGCGAAAAGCTGGATGAGCCATAACTTCACTGGGCTGCCCTCGACTCCGGTCTACATTATGCCGGGCACTTACGGGGACGCTGCGACGGAGACAATCGCGAACAGTCTGGGATTCAAGGGCGTGCGCGGTACGGGATCACTCACTTCCACGTGGGTAGTGGGCGGCGCGGACGCAACACTGGCCAAGGGATATGACGCATTCAACATTTTGAGCCAGGGGGTGGTGCCTAACTACCAGGGCCTTAGTTATCAGCAGATGCGGAACCGGATCAGCCAGGAATTATTCAAGAACGCGCTTTGGGGAAGACCGATCGGGTACTTCTGGCATGTGAATGAGTTGCGACCGGATGAAGTTGAGAACTTAATGGATGCGCTGGTTCAGGGGGGCGCGACGCTGGAATCGAACACGCGGATGGTGAATCTTCTGTTGTCGTGCCAGGCGAACGATGTGGCGCCGTCGGGCTATGTAGCGGGCAGCTATTACGTTTGCCCATCGAGTGGGACGGAGGCGGACTTCCGGCCGACGGTGAATTCACCGGCCCAGGTCAAGAATGGCGGCTTCCCCTATCTGGTGGCGGAGTATCAATACGACTTAATGGGAATCAGTCAGAATTCTTTTGGCTCGGGTTGGGGGATAGGGGCGTACGTCTATGTGCCGGAGAATTTCAGCGCCACGCATTGAAAAAGGAGTCTTCAGGAGAGTCGCGGGAGTTGGCAGTGTCCGTCGGAAGTTGTCGGTGGGATGCGACAAAAGTCAAGAGCTTGAACCACAGGGGACACCCTTCGGCTTCGCTCAGGGCAGGCTCCGGAGCACAGGGGGGAAATTGCCGGGACTTATGCAGCCTGTTAGGGAAGGTCTGATTAAGTCTCTTCTTGCGCCAGACGTCGCTTTAAACGCTGGTGTTTTCGCGGGCGAGGGCGCCCGCGCCACACTTGATCAGAGGTTCCTTAGAGGATGGCGGTTGTGACGCCAGAATGGACGCCTGATTACTTGGAGTGGTTAGGCCAACATCTGGATCAGCCGGCGGAGTTTCAACGAGCGCTACGGGAAGAAATAGAGCCCGGGAGGATATGGCAGCGGACGGAGCGGGATGGTTTCATCGAAGGGTTGCTGAAGATCCGAACGAAGAACTCAAAGCAGACCTTTTTCAGACTGAACCGGGCGCAGCGGGAGTATTCCTTTCGTTGTTCGAATCAGAATGTGGTGCTGAAGGCGCGGCAAGTGGGGATTACGACGTACATCGCGGCGAGATTTTTCGTGCAGACGATCACGCAGCGGGGCACGATGAGCATGCAAGTGACGCAGGACAGGGAATCGGCGGAGGATATTTTCCGGATCGTGCGGCGGTTCTGGGAGAACTTGCCGGATGACTCGCGGAAAGGGCTTCTACGAACTTCGCACAAAAATGCGCGGCAGTTGGTGTTTCCGGGTTTGGACAGCGAATACTGTCTGGCATCGGCGGAAGAGAATGCGGGACGAGGGCGGACGATTCAGAATCTGCATTGCTCGGAGGTTTCGCGGTGGGGCCGAAAAGGAGACGAGGCGCTGGTGTCGTTGCGGTCGGCAGTGGTGCCGGGAGGCGACATTGTGCTGGAGTCGACGCCGAACGGAGCGGGGGGGCTTTTCTACGAGGAATGGCAGCGGGCGGAGGATACGGGATATACGCGACACTTCTTTCCGTGGTGGTACGACGCAGGCTACGCGATTGAACCGGGGGCGAATTTCGATCCCCTGACGGCAGAGGAGTTGGAACTGGTGGCGATGCACGGGCTGAAGATGGAACAGATCGCATGGCGGCGGAAAAAGTGGGCGTCACTGCGGGGACTGGCGGTGCAGGAATTTGCCGAGGATCCGGTGTCGTGTTTCGTGGCGTCGGGAGAATGTGTGTTCGACCTGGAGGCGGTGGAGCAGGCGCTGCGGTTGGCGGGCGAACCGGTGGAGGCACGCGACAACCAGCGACTGCAGATCTGGCTGCCGGCGCGACCGGGGCGGAAGTATGTGATTGGAGTGGATCCGGCGGGAGGCGGGACCGAGGGCGATTACTCGTGCGCAGAGGTCATCGATCGTCAACTGGGAACGCAATGCGCGGAGTTGCATGGACATTGGCGTCCGCGGGAACTGGCGCAGAAGTTGGTGGAACTGGGGAAGGAATACAGCACGGCATTGCTGGCGGTGGAGAGGAACAACCACGGGCATGCGGTGTTGGCGTGCCTGCGGACGCTGGCGTATCCGAATGTGTACGTACAGAAGAAGCAGGACGGGTGGTGGACTTCGGCGGTAAGCCGTCCGGCGATGATTGAGAATTTGGCGGCGGCGCTGATGGAGGAGCCGGGGCGATTCAGGAGTCCGCGGCTGCTGAACGAGTGCCGGACGTTCGTCAGGGATGGGGACGGGAATACGGGGGCGGCGCAGGGGACGCATGACGATTGCGTGATCGCGCTGGCGATTGCGTGGGCGGTGCGGATGGCGGAGGCGGGACGGAGCGCGAAGCATCCGGGGGAATGGGACGGCCTGGAAAAGTGAACATTTCCAATGTGCGGCGGTCACAGGCAGGGAGCGGGGTCAGAGGGTAGAGTGCAAGACGACGACACCACTCATGCCTACTACCGCAGTCCAACACGTAAAGAGGATGCGGGGGGGAGCGCAGAGCCACTTGATGCGCTGCGACGACGGGCACTACTACGTGGTGAAGTTCCGAAATAATCCGCAGCATGAGCGGGTGCTGGCGAATGAGTTTCTGGCGACGCGGCTGGCGGAGCGAGTGGGATTGCCGGTGCCGGCGGCGGAGGTGGTGGAGGTTCTGCCGTGGCTGGTGGAGCACACCGCGGAACTGACGATTGTGTTGGGGAGCCACGCCATTCAGGTGGAGGCGGGATTGCAGTTCGGGTCGCGGTATGTGGTGAGTCCGGTGGAAGGGCAGGTGCTGGATTACCTGCCTCCGGAGATGCTGGATCGGGTGCGGAATCTGGCTACGTTTGCGGGAATCCTGGCGCTGGACAAATGGACGTGCAATGCCGATGGACGGCAGGCGGCGTTCTGGCGGAAGATGCGGGAGAAGAAATATTCGGCGTCGTTCATCGATCAGGGGTATTGCTTTAATGCGGGAGAGTGGACGTTTCCGGATTTTCCGCTGCGAGGTGTGTATCCGCGGAATGAAGTTTACGCGGGGGTGAATGGGTGGGAATCGTTCGAGCCCTGGTTGTCGCGGATCGAGAAGCTGGATGAAGCGGCGATCGGGAGAGTGGCAGGAGAGATTCCTCCGGCTTGGTATGGCGGGAGCTGGGATGAGTTGGAGGCGCTGGTGCAGCGGCTGATCGAGAGGAAGACAATTGTGCGGGAGTTGATTCTGGCGTTTCGCGGGTCGCCGCGGCGGCCGTTTCCGGAGTGGATGGAGGAAGCTTAGCTGCGGTCAATTGAACCGCAGAGTGCGCTGAGGTCGCAGAGAAGAGCTTGAACCACAGGGGGCCCTTCGGCTTCGCTCAGGGCAGGCTCCGAGGTACACAGGGTCGATTGGGCTGATGGCTGAGAAGCGACAACTCGAGCTCTATCTGCTGCGATTTTTGCCGCATGCTCTGCGGGACGATTTTGTTACGGTGGGACTGTTGCTGACGGAGAGTGATGGCGGATTTGCCGAGGTGCGGTTTACGCGTGACTGGAGGATGCTGCAGTGCGTGGCTCCGGACGTGGAGTTGGAGTGGTTCCGGATGGTGGAGAGCGAGATCCGGGGCAGGCTGGGTGGTTTGCGGCGGCGCGAAGATCTGATGCAACTGATGAGCGAGAGATTTGGCACGATGATCGATGTGGCGCCGACGAAGGCGGTGCTGACGGAAGATCCCGCGAAAGAGATGGAAGTGCTGACTGCGATGTACCTGGTTCCGATGGAACGAGGCGAGCGAACTCAGCAGCGCACGGGGCGGGTG
>Ga0182014_10001236_pt1 | contig 34524 bp, 24 predicted proteins | sample 612S2DmetaG_FD_120489 | JGI IMG/M metagenome (GOLD analysis project Ga0182014, IMG submission 120489) | Permafrost microbial communities from Stordalen Mire, Sweden - 612S2D metaG | ecosystem: Environmental > Terrestrial > Soil > Wetlands > Permafrost | place: Sweden: Stordalen | collected... | reverse complement strand
GGGGCCGGTGGGAGTCGTGACGGGAGTCGTGACGGGCGTGCCGCTTCCGGCCGCCGGGGGGGCGGCGCCGAAGATCTGCGTGAGGGCGGCGCCCAGGGTGGGCTGCATGGCCACCGTCTGCTGCCCGCCGATCAGCGAGACGCCCGCCGACGTGCTCGCCCGGTAGAAGACGATCACCCGCTTGAGCTGGGGGACCGGGGTCGTCGACGACTCGAGGTAGAGCGGCTCCACGTAGAGCAGCGAGTCTGCGATCGGCATCACCAGGAGGTTGCCGATGATCACGCGCGAGCCCTGCTGGCCCCACAGGGTGAGCTGCTGCGAGACGGTCGGGTCCTGATTCACGGCGGCTTCGACCTGGGTCGGGCCATAGACCGTGGCGTTGCTGGGGAAGGCGAAGCTCACCGCCCGGCCGTAGTTGGGCATGTCCGACTGGGCGGCAAGCCAGCCGATCATGTTCGGCCGCCCGTTGGGCACGAACGGCAGGATCTGCACGAACTCGTCGCGGGTCTGGCCGGGCAGGCGCATGATCACGTAGTAGGGCTCCATCTGACCGGTTGCACCGCTCAGCGAGGTGCCCGTCGGGATCGCCCACTGGTTGTTCTTGCTGTAGAGCACGTCGGGCTGGGTGACGTGGTAGGTCGTGAACATCTGCGACTGCACGTTGAAGAGGTCCTGCGGGTAGCGCACGTGGGCGAGCAGCACCTGAGGCACGCTCGTGAAGGGGGTGAACATGCCCGGGAAGATCTTCTCGTAGGTGCGGATGATGGGGTCGGTCGGGTCGGACACGTAGAACTTCATCGAGCCGTTGTAGGCGTCGATCACGACCTTCACGGAGTTGCGGATGTAGTTGATGCCGCCGTTGGGCTGAGAGTAGGGGTAGCGATTCGTCGTGGTGTAGGCGTCGGCGATCCAGTAGAGCCTGCCCCCGGCGACGACCATGTAGGGGTCCTGATCGAGAGTGAGGAACGGAGCGGCCGCATGCAGACGCGCCACGATGTTGTTGCGGATGATGACGCGGCTCTGACTGTTGATGGCCGTGCTCGTAAAGAAGCGGATGGTGCCGTAGCGCACCGAGAAGGCGAGCTTGTTGAAGGTCGAGCTGATGGGAATGCCGCCGCTGCCCGTGTAGTGGTAGCTGCCGCCGCCGGCGGCGCCGCCGGCCGCGCCGGGATAGTCGAACTCGGGGGTATTGGTGTCGACCAGCGTGTAGCTGGTGCCCAGCAGGCCGTAGTAGATGCGCGGCTGGGTGACGGCGAGGTCGGGGGCGCTGGAGACCGGCGGCACGTTCTGCACAAGAAAGTCGGGCGAGCCGTCCGATGTGACCTGGTTGACCGCCGACACCACGACTCCAAAGCCGTGCGTATAGGTCAGGTGCTGGTTGACCCAGGTCTGCGACTGCGTCGGCAGGCCGGCGATGTTCAGCTCGCGCGGGGCCAGCATCGTCTCGCGGTAGACGCCGTTGACGTCGTATCTGTCGATGCTCACCGTGGTGAACTGGTAGTAGGGGCGCAGCTGCTGCAGCTGGTTGTAACTGCTGAGCAGGGTGCTCTGGTCCCACAGCCGGATGTTGCGGATGGTGCCGTCGTTGGCGGCGAGTTTGGCGGTGCTCAGGTCGCCGGTGAGCGGATACTGGGTCTGGTTGATCCGGTCGAGGCCGTAGGCGGCGCGCGTCGCTGCGATGTTGTCGGCGATGTACGGTCCCTCTTTGGCCTGCTGGTTCGGGCTGACGATGAGCGACTGCATGACCGCCGGGAACGCGACCCTGATGACGATCAGGGCAACTACCCACGCGCCCACGCCGTAGAGCGGCCAGCGCCAGCGCCGCCGCCAGAACGCATTGGCGATGAGCAGCGCGCCCAGAGCCCAGCCGATGACCATCATGACGCGCATGCCCGGCAGGCCGGCGTGGATGTCGGTGTAACCGGCGCCGGCGACCACGCCGCCGGTCGAATACAGCAGGTTCCAGGCCTTGAAGATGTAGCCCGAGCCGGCCACCGCGAAGATGATGCCGAGCAGCACGGAGAGGTGGGCGATGGACTGGCTGCGCGGCCTGATGACGAAGTTCACGTTGGCTTGGCCGGGGCCACGCGCGAAGGGACCGCCCGGGCCAAACGGACCGCGGGCCGCCGGCGCGGGCTGTTCGGTCGTCGGGGCCGGGCCCTGTTGGGCAAGGACCAGACCCCCCATGGCGCCGTGGATGATCACCGCGGCGACCAGACCGGCGATGAGCGATCCCATGACCAGACCGTAGACCGCCTGCCAGGCCGGCAGCGTAAAGACGTAGAAGCCGAGGTCGTGATGGAAGATCGGGTCGGTGGCGCCGAACGCCACGCCGTTCAAGGCGCGCTGAAACAGCAGCCAATCGCCCGACGCGCCGGCGCCGACCAGGACGGCGATCACCACCGAGACGATGAGACCACCGCGACGGAGCCCCTGCACCGTGCGCTCATTGACGTACTCGACGACGTCGATGCCCTCGAAGGCGCGGTGGCGCGGCGACAGACGCCGCGCTATCTCGACGTTGGCGTAGAAGATGACAAAGAAGATGGCGCCGGCCGCCACGCCGACGACGAGCCGCGACCAGATCTGCCGCCAGAACACGACCCGCAGGCCGATCTCGCCGAACCAGAGCCAGTCGGTGTAGGCCAGCAGGTAGATGACGAACAGCACCAGGGCGAGCGCCACGACCGCTACGGAGATGCCGACGAGTCGACCGCGACGGCGGGCGGCCGGCGCCGCCGGCTTCTTGGGCATGTTGTAGACCTTGGCCATGAGACCATTATGTCAGATACGGCCGCCCTTGACGCCGTCGGCGTCGGGGCTCGCCGTGTGCGACCCGCTCGCCAGCGCCCGCCGCCGGCAGCAGCGTTCGGCGGCGCGGCGTGCGCGCCGGCGCGCGCGGCACCCGGCCGAACGGTTAGCCGGCCCCCACGCGCGGGAAAAAAAGCGTTCGTATGACGCTACATCATCCCCAGAGCGACTTGCGCCTGAGCGCCACGATCGACGGCGAGTCGGCGCGCATCACCGCCGAGGGTAATCTCGACGTCTACACCGCTCCCCTTCTGCGCGCCGAACTGACCCGCGCCGCCGACGCCGGCGCCCGTCGCATCACTCTTGCCCTGCGCTCCGTCAGCCTGATCGACAGTTCGGGGCTGAGCGCCCTGGTGTTCGGCTACAAGCTCACGGCACGACGCGCCGGCGCATTCACGCTGTGCGGCGACGACAGGCTCGTCGCGCGGCTCCTGGCCCGCACGGGGCTCGATCGGGTCATTCCGCTGCACCACGAGGCCGACGATGGGGGCAAGGCCAGCGCGGCGGGCCCCTGAACCGCAGGGGCCGGGCGGTCCGGTCGTCAGCCGCGCTCGGCGGCGACGCCGTCGAGCGGGTTCCAGCGGCTCGCTTCTTCGCCCAAAAAGGCCAGAAAGCGGTTGACCATTCGCGGGTCGAACTGATGGCCCGCCTCGGCGCGCAGCGAAGCCCCGCCGTCGGTGCCATCGTGAGAGTAGGCGCGCAGAACGGCGAAGGCGCGCGCCACCCGCGGGATCGACTCGCCCCGCAGGCCTTCGGGATACCCGGAACCATCCCAGCGCTCGGTGCCATAAAGCAGCGCCGCGAAGAGGTGGTCGATCGCCGGCGCGGCGCCGCCGACGCCGGGGGCGGGGGCCGCGACCGCCAGGCTGGGGCTGCTCAGAGAGGACGCGAGCACGTGCAGGGCGCCGGCGAGAGCGACGGCCTCGCCCTGCGACAAGCCGGCCCGCAGCGCGAAGCGCTGGCCCAAAGCGGCCAGCGGCGTCTGTCCGGCGAGCCCGGCGGAGGGTTCCTCGTCGTCACCGAACGTGTAGACGCAGTTGCGCCCGCGCGCCTTGGCGGCCAGCAGGGCCGCGTCGGCCGCGCCGATGATGCCGCCGGTGTCGCCGGCGTGGCGCGGAAACGAGGCGATGCCCACCGAGACGGTCACCGACAGGCCCGACTCGATCGCCGACAGGTCGGCGACCTGACCGCGGACGCGTTCGGCTACCCGGCGCGCCTCGTCGATGTCGGTATGCGGCAGGATCATGGCAAACTCCTCGCCGCCGTAGCGGGCCGCGAAGTCGGATTCGCGCGAGCAGCGCCGCAGCACGTCGGCCACATCGCGCAGCACCTCGTCGCCGCGCTGGTGGCCGACGGTGTCGTTGACCGACTTGAAGCGGTCGAGGTCGAGCATCAGCAAGCAGAAATCGGTGTCATAGCGTTCGGCGCGTGCCACTTCGAGGGCCAGCGCCTCCTGGAACCGGCGGTGGTTGAACAGCCCGGTCAGTCCGTCGGTCGAGGCCTGGACTTCCATCTCCTTATAGGAGCGCGCGTTGCGAATGGCGATGGCGGCGAGGTTGGCGAAAAGCTCGACGATCTCGAGCTCGCGCTCCTCGAACGTGCGGCCCGCCAGCCGATCGACGGCCAGCAGGCCGATGACCGCGCCCATGAAGCGCAGCGGCACGAGCACCGACGCCTGAGGTTCGCGGTCGGTACCGGGCACAAGGACACCGCGAGGATCGTGGGTCATGTCGTTGACGAGCTGGGGCTGGTCGTGACGCACCACCCAACCGCCCACGCCCTGGTCGAGCGGCTGGCGGAACTTGAGCATCTCGTTGGCCCATTTGTCTTGCGCGAAGATGGTGACGAGCTCGTAGGCGCTCTCGTCGACCAGGGCGATGTCGATGGTGTCGTAGTCGACGAGCATCTTGAGCGCGTCGGCGATCTGCACGAAGACGGCGGTGGGGTCGAGCGTCGACAGCAGCGAGCCCGACACGTCGAGCAGCTCGTGGCGCACCTTGAGCTGCTGCTCGAGCAGGCCGGTCGTGCGCTCGAGCTCTTCGAACTGGCGAGCGCTCTCGACGGCGGCGGCGGCAAAGGTGGCGAACACCTCGAGCTCCTTGGCCAGGTCGAGCGTGGGCAGCGCGCGGACGGCCGGGTCGGCCAGGTCGAGTACGCCGATCATGCGATCGGCCCGGTCACGCAGGGGCACCAGGAGTCTGTCACCACGCTGCCACTCGCCGGACTGGCGCCCGACGGGGTCGTCGGGCCCGTCGGCAATGGGTTCGGGGACCAGGAAGAGCGCCCGTTCCTCGGGGGTGTAGCGATGCTCGTGATGATCGACGAAGAACGCGCAGCCAATCTGGTAGCGCTCGGGCATAAGGGCGCCAAAGGCCGCCGCCGGCACCGGTGTGTCGAGGATCGCCTGGTCGCGCACTTCGTCGCGACCCGCCACGGCGTGGGCGTGGAACAGGTCGTCGCCGGGTGCGGCCAGGTAGACGGCCACCTCGTTGAAGCCGAAGGTGCGCGCGGCGCCAGTGGCGATCGAGCGCACGACGCCCAAGAGGTCGGGGCTCGACCGCAAGAGGTTTCCGAGCTGAACGAGATTTGCCAGAAGCCTGTCGGTGCCCGGATCGTTGGCCCGTTCTTTAGAGAAGATGCCCAGCGGTTGACCCCCCAATGCCGCGCGGCCCACCGTCGCGCAGGATTGCCAAGTCTACGCGTCTATGCTACGCCCAGTTCGGAGCGAAAGGGGGGCTCGGGCGCGCCCGCCCGGCGTTTTTCGTTGTCTGGTCTGTCGACAGGCCGGGGCGCGGCGGCCTGCGGCCGCCGCGCCCCGGCGCTCACGCGTCGTAGGGCGTCAGCCTCAGGATCCGTCGCGCCTCGTCGGGCGTGGCGCAGGCGCGGTCCCACTCGCCGGCCAGCCGGGCCACCCGGCCGACGAGCTCGGCGTTGTCCTGAGCCAGCACGCCCTTGTGCAGGAAGATGTTGTCCTCAAAGCCGAGACGGACGTTGCCGCCCAGGGCGAGCGCCGTCATCGTCACCGGCATGTGCCAGCGACCGATGCCGGTGCAGGTCCAGGTGGAGCCGTCGGGGATGCGGTCCACGAGAAACGCCAGATTGCGCGGCTCGCCGCTCATCGAGCCCGGCACGCCAAGCACGAAGTCCCAGTGCAGCAGCGGTCCCGCCGGCCCGAAGCGCTTCACCAGCTTGAGGGCGTTGTCGATCTGGCCGGCCTCGAAGATCTCGAACTCGGGGCGCACGCCTTTAGCCTGCATGCGCCGGTAGAACTCGCTCATCAGAGCGGTGTCGTTGAAGAACACGTCATCGCCGAAGTTGGCCGTGCCGGTGGTCAGCGAGGCCATCTCGGGATCGAGCTCGAGCGGCTGCAGCCGCTCGTCGGCGGTCATGCCCATGGCGCCGCCGGTCGAGGTCTGGACGATTATGTCGGTGCGCTTGCGGATCTCCTCGATGGCGGCCGCGAAGACCTCTTTGGCCTGCGTAGGGTGGCCGGCCGCGTCGCGCACGTGCAGGTGGTACATGGCGGCGCCGGCTTCACGGCAGCGGGCCGCGTCGGCGCCGATCTCGACGGCGGCGACCGGCAACCCGGGCTGCGCCTCCTTGGTCGTCTCGGCGCCGACACCGGCGACGGTGATGATGAGCTTCTCCATCACGACTCCCTGTAAGTTGTTGATGTCGGAGTGGGGCGGCGTCGGCTCACGTTGCTACCTCAGCCAGGGATGCGACTCGGCCACGAAGGCCAGCGACTCCTCGACGACCTCGAGGGCGCGCGCAAGGTCGGCCTCGGTGTGCCGGTAGCAGATGTACCAGTGGTGATAGGGCTGGACGAACAGCCCGCGGCGGATGCACTGCGTGTAGAACTCGGTGCGACGCTCCTTGTAGTGGTCGTCGACGTGGTCGAAGGTGAGGAACGGCATCGGTGGGATGCCGCTCTTTGTGACCGGCACGCCCGAGGCGTCGACGATCGCCCCGAGGCGCGCGAGGAAGCGCGTGCCGCGCTCCCAGATGGCGTCCTGCACCTTCTCGCGCTCGAGGATCTCGAGACACTTCATGCTGGCCGCCATCTCGAGGCTGTTGGGAAAGTAGGTCGAGCTCAGGAAAGCGTCCTTGACGTAGACGTTCATGACCTCGCGCCTGCCGACCAGAGCGGCGATGGAGTAACCGTTGGCCATCGCCTTGCCGACGGTTGTCAGGTCGGGCACCACGCCGTAGCGCTCGCTGGCGCCGCCCATGGACACGCGAAAGCCGGTGCGGATCTCGTCGAAGGTGAGCACGGCGCCGTTGGCGTGCACGAGCTCCTTGACGGCCTCGAGATAGCCGGGCGGGGGAGCGATGACCGGCTTGGCCATGGGGTGACCGACCGGCGTGATGATCACGCCGGCGATTTTGCCGGGATTCTCGGCGAAGACGCGTTCCAGGTCGGAAATGTTGCCGTACTCGAACTCCTTGGTGAGCTCCCACACGGCCTGCGGCACGCCGCCGTGGTGCTCGACGCACCAGTCGCCCCAGCCGTGGTAGCCACAGCGCGCGATCACGTCGCGGCCGGTGTAGGCGCGCATGGCGCGGACGGCCGCGCCGGTCGCGTCGGAGCCGGTCTTGACCAGGATCGTCTGCTCGCCGCACGGCATGATGTCGGCGAGGCGCTCTTCGAGCTCGTTCTGCAGCGGCTGAACGAGGCTGAAGCAGAAGCCCTTGTCCATCTGCGCCTTGGCCGCATCGTTGATCTCGGGCTCGACGTAGCCGAGGATGATCGGCCCGTAGGCGCAGAGCATGTCAATGTACTCGTTGCCGTCGACGTCGAAGATGTGGCCGCCCTGGCCGTGAGTGATGAACACCGGGTACTCGCCGACCACGAAGTTGTAGGGCCTGCGGATGCCGCCCACACCGCCCGGGGTGAGCCGCTGGGCGTCGGCGAGCATCGCCATGGACCTCGTGAGGTCGAGCTTGGCCGCGCTCTGCACTGGTCTGGTCGCCATACCTGACTCCTTTTCCTCTCAAGAATGCTTTGATTGTATGCCTTATGAAGCGTTCGCCCGGCGCGGGCAGGCTGCCCGGCGCTCGAGCGCCGAGGACTTACGCCGGCGTCACCTCAACGCCGTCCGTGCGTTCACCCATGGTCACCACCAGCACGCCGGCGACGATGATGAGCGCCCCGCCCATGAGGGTCCACGGCCCGGGCCACTCGCCGAGCAGCAGCAGCGCGTAGAACGGCGCGCTCAGCGGTTCCAGGTAGCCGAGGATCGACGAATGCTGCACGCGGATGCGGCTCACACCCTCGGTCCACAGCGTGTAGGCGAGCGCTGTGCAGACCACGCCGAGCACGATCCCCACCACGATGTCGCGACCGGTCATGTGGCGGCCGGCGCCCACGGTCTGCCAGAGCGCCAGCGGCAGCAACACGACGCTGTTGATGCTCATCTCGCTGATCACGATGGTGACGGCGCCCACGCCGCGGTTGGTCAGATCCTTCACGATGATCTGAAAGGCGGCATAGCCGAGGCCCGAGACCGTGCCGGCGAGCAGGCCCAGCGCCGAGACGTGCGCGGCGTGGCCGGAGATGGTCGGCCACAGAATGGTGGCCAGGCCGGCGAGGGCGACGCCCAGCGCCACGTAGACGACGGGCTCGGTGCGTCCGCGGAAGACGCGCGGCGCCGCGACCGCCACCCAGACCGGCGCCATGAACTCGAGGAACATGCCGATCGAGACGTTGGTCTCGCGCAGCGCGACGAAGAACAGCAGCAGGGTCAGCGAGTCGACCAGGCCCATGGCCAGCAGCCGCGTCGGTATGCCTGGCCGGCGCACGCCGGCCAGCGGCCGGCGGCGCGCGAAGACCGCGCCGAGCACGAGGCCGGCGGTGACGAAGCGCAGCACGAGCAGCCCGCTTTCGGGCGCCGTCGTGTAGTCCACGAGAGCGCCGATCGAGCCCATGATCAGGTACGACACCGAGACCATGAGATAGCCCCGCGTTGTCGTGCTCGCCATCAGTCGGCGTCGCCGCCAGTCGGGTCGGCCAGCGCCAGGCCCGGCAGCTCGGGCTCGCTCTCGGGCGCGCCGTAGCGCACCACGATCACGCCGGCGACGACGATGAACGCCCCGCCGACGACCGTCCAGATCGATGGCACCTGGCTCAGAAAGATCAGGGCGTACACCGGGGCGCTGACCGGCTCGACGTAGCCCAGGATCGCCGCCTGCTGCACCTTGATGTAGCGCATGCCGTCCATGGCCAGACTGAAGGTCAGCGCGGTGCAGACCACGCCCAGGAAGCCGGCGATGGCGAAGTTGCGCGCGGTAAAGTCGGCGGCGGGCGTCTGCAGCAGACCGAGCGGCAGCAACACGACGGCGGCCAGGACACTCATCGCGAACACGATCGTGGTGGCGTGCACGCCGCGGCGGCGCAGCTGCTTGCCGCCGATCAGGTAGATCGTGTACATCAGGCCGGCAAGAACGGCGAAGGACAGGCCGTAGGGCGTCAGCTGCACGCTCTGGCCGGTGAGCCCGGGCACCAGGATCAGAGCCATGCCGCCAAGCCCCACGCCCAGCGCCGCGTAGACGGCGGCCTCGGTGCGCCCGCCTTCGAGATGAGGCGCCACGAAGGCGACGTAGACCGGCGCGAGGTACGAGAGGAAGATGGCCACCGCCACGCCGGTCTGGCGGATGGCGATGAAGTAGCTCACCAGATTGACCGCCAGGGCAACGCCGCAGACCAGCAGACGGATCGTCGTACCGCGGTCGGCAAACAGCGCCTTCCAGTCGCGGCGCATGGCGACCACCACGCCGAGCACGAGACCGGCGAAGACCATGCGCACGGCGACCAGCATGGTCGCCGGCATGGACGCGTAGGTGACGAACACGCCGATCGAGCCGTTGATGAGACCGGCGCCGAGGGTCTCGCCGTAGCCTCGCAGGCGGCCGCTCACGCCGGCACCTCGGTCTCGGCCCGGCCCAGGGCGATGGCAAAGCAGCCGGCGCCGACGATCAGCGCCCCGCCCAGCCAAGTCGACAGCGGCGGCCGCTCGCCGACCAGCAGAAGCGCCCACACCGGCGCCGTGACCGGCTCGAGGTAGCCCAGGATGCCGGCGTGCTCGACCCTCACGAAGCGCAGGCCGTCGGTGAACAGGCTGAAGCACAGAGCGGTGTAGACGAGGCCCATGATCGCGACGATGCCGAGATCGCTCCAGGCGAGACGATAGTGGCCGGCCACGGTCTGCCAGACGGCCAGTGGTGTGACCACAGCGACGGTGCATACGCAGAAGAACAGCGTGAACGTGGTGCCGCGAATGCTGGGCCCGACGCCCTTCATGAGCAGCAGCGCCGTGGCGTAAAAGCCGCCGGCGGCGATGCCGCAGGCCACGCCGGGCACGAGGTTCGACGAGCCCGACACGACAAGGCTCGGCACCACGATGAGCGCCATGCCGAGCGCCGCCACGGCTACGGCGACCATGTCGCTGCGCTCGCGGCGGGTGTGCAGCACCCACGGCGCGACCAGCGCAATGTAGACCGGCGCCATGTATTCGAGGGAGATGCCGATGGCGACGCCGGCCAGGCGGATCGCGGCGAAGTACAGCAGCAGTTCGCAGGCGACCGTGAAGCCGATCAGAACGAGCCGCCAAAAGCGGCCGGAGCGACGCACTTCGGCGACGCCGCCCGTGAAGAAGAACAGCGGCCCCAGCACGAGAGCGGCCAGCCCCATGCGCAACACGAGCAGCAGGCTGGCCGGCATCGTCGAGATCTGCAGCAGGGCGCCCGCGGTCCCCAGGATCAGCGACGCGCCGCCGATCTCGGCGTAGCCGCGCAGGCGTTTCTTGCCCGATGCCGGCGAGACCGTGTCAGTCGCCACGTGCGCACCCCTCTTGTCGCGAGCGCGTCAGACGAAGCCGAGCTCGCCGGTGAAGACCTCGTTGAAGCCCCGGTCGGTGGCCAGGTCGAGGAACTCGAGGCGGCCGGCCAGAGCGCTCATCGCGCGCCGCTCATCGACGTCGATGAGCGCCATCTGGGCGCCCACCCCGGCCGCATTGCCCACAAACGCGACACGCTCCCGCGGCACCGCCGGCAGCAGGCCGATCGCCAGGGCGTTATCGACGTCGAGCTCGTTGCCGAAGGCGCCGGCCACCAGCACCTGGGCGATCTGCGCCGGCTCGAGCCCGGCCTCGGCGAGCAGCAGCTTGCAGCCGCTGGCGATGGCCGCCTTGGCGAGCTGCAGCGAGCGCACATCGTGCTGGGTGAAGACGATGTCGCCCTGCGGGCCCGCGGCGACGAGGTACTCCTGCCCGGGACCCGTGGCGCTGCGCCGCACGCGCCGGTGGGGCTGGAGGCGCCCCCCCGAGTCGACGATGCCGGCGGCGACAAGGCCGGCCAGCAGGTCGACGACGCCCGAACCGCAGATGCCCAGCGGTTCACGGCCGCCGATCGTGCGCACGTCGCGCGGCTCGCCGTCGGCGGCGATGGCGATGCGCTCAATCGCCCCCTCGACGGCCTTCATGCCGCAGGTGATCTGATAGCCCTCGAAGGCCGGCCCAGAGGCGCAGCTCGTCACGCGGATGCGGCCGTCGTGGACCAGGGCGATCTCGGTGTTGGTGCCGATGTCGATGGCCAGCGATGGCGCGGCCGCCTGGGCCAGGCGCGTAGCCGTGATGACGGCCAGGCAGTCCGAGCCCACAAAGCCGGCGATCGGCGGCGGAAAGTGCACACCGGCCTCGGGGTTCACGGCCAGGCCGAGCTCAACGGCGCGCAGAGTCAGCGGCGCGGCCACCGCCGGCGCAAAGGGCGCACCGCCCAACCCGACCGGTGAGATGCCGAGGGCCAGGTGGTGCATGGCCGTGTTGCCGACCACCGTCAGATCGTAGATATGGCGCGCCGCGAGCCCCTGGCGCGCGCAGAGCCTGGCGAGCAGTTCGTTCACGCCGCCGCGGGCGGCCCGGCGAAGATCGTCGAGGCGGCCGCTGTGGATGGCCTGAGTGAGGCGCGTGATGACGTCTTCGCCAAAGCGCATCTGCGGGTTCTCGAGCGCCTCCTGGTCGATCTGCCGGCCGCTTTGCAGATCGAACAGATACGCGATGATCTTGGAGGTGCCGATGTCGACGGCCGCGCCGCAGGCGCGGCCGTCGGTGTCGGGCGGTTCGACGTCGATCGGGCGCCCTTCGTACCGGGTGACGATGGCGCGAAAGCCGCCGTCGCGCAGCGTCTGGGGCAAACGCCGCAGCACGCCGAGCGGCAGCTCCGTCGCACCCAGCGCGTTCAGCAGGCGCTCGCTGTCGGCGCGCGCGTCGGCCAGAGTCGGCAGCTCGAGCGCGACCGGTTCGCGCACGACGGCCGGGTGCGGCTCGCCGGGGTGCAGCCGCGACGTCGTGAGGATCTGGCGGCGGCCCTGGGTGGCGCGCACCTCTATGCTGACGCGCTCCGCAAGCGGCGTCGTCTGGCAGGCCAGTCGCCAGCCCTGGGCCAGCTTGCTTGCCGGGACCTTGCCGCGCTCGATCTCGTTGGGCTCGCTGAAGGCGCCGGCCCCGGTGCGCACCAGGCACTTGCCGCAGGTCCCGCGCCCGGCGCAGTCGACCGGCACGTCGACCGCGCCGCTCGTGACGACGCCCAGCAGCGTCTCGCCGTCGGGGATCTCTACCGTCACACCAATCGGCTCGACGAATACCAGGGTCACTTGCGCCTCTCTCGCTGACGGGGCGGGCGGCGGCCTGCGGCCGCCGCCCGCCCGCGCTCTTGGTTATTCAGTCCTTCGTCGCGCGCCCCGCGGGTCGTGGGACCCGGCCGGACTAGTCCTGCATGCGCGCCTTGCGGTCGGCGACCTTCTTGAGGCGCTCGTCCCAGACTTCGCTGAGCGTGGGGCCGTGCTCGTCGAACATGCCGGCCACGCCCAGCCGCTGACGGTGCGCCTCGCAATCGGGGCAATGACATTCGGGCGCGACGTAGTCGTCGGGCTCGGTGTATTTGCTGATCACGCCTTCGTAGTTGCGCAGGATCACCTCGCCGGGGGCCTGCGAGATCAGGTACTGCGGCATCACCGGGGTTTTGCCGCCGCCGCCGATGGCGTCGATGATGTAGGTCGGCACGGCGAAACCGGTGGTGTGGCCGCGCAGGCTTTCGGCGATCTCGATGCCCTTGGCCACGCTCGTGCGGAAGTGCGCGGTGCCCTCGGCCAGGTCGCACTGGTAGAAGTAGTAGGGCTTGACGCGCGCCGCCACCAGCTTGTGGCACAGACGCTTCATGACATTGGCGCAGTCGTTGACGCCGCGCATGAGCACAGTCTGATTGCCCAGCGGGATGCCGGCGTCGGCCAGCATGGCGCACGCCCTGATCGAGTCCTCGGTGAACTCTTTGGGGTGGTTGAAGTGGGTGTTGAAGTACAGCGGGTGGTACTTCTTGAGCATGTTGCACAACTCGGGGGTGATGCGCTGCGGGCAGACGACCGGCACGCGTGAGCCGAGGCGGACGATCTCGACGTGGTCGATGGCCCGCACGCGGGCGAGGATCTCCTCGAGCTTGTCGTCGGCAAGAACGAGCGGGTCGCCGCCGCTGATCAGCACGTCGCGCACCTCGGGCGAGCGCTCGATGTACTTGATGGCGTTGTCGATCTCGCTCTTGGCCACGAAATCCTCGGTGCCGCCGACGAGGCGCCGCCGCGTGCAGTGGCGGCAGTACATCGAACACATCTCGGTGACCACGAACAGCACGCGATCGGGGTAGCGGTGCGTGATGCGCGGGGTCGGTGAGTCGAAGTCCTCGGAGACAGCGTCCTTCAAGTCTTCGGGGCGTACCAGGAGCTCGGCCGGCGTGGGCACGGCCTGCATGCGCACCGGGCAATGCGGATCGTCCGGGTCCATGAGCGAGGCGTAGTAGGGCGTGACCGACACGCGGAACTTGCCCATGCAGGCCTCGAGGTCGGCGCGCTGTTCGGCGGTCAGGTTGAGCACCTGCTCGAAGTCGGCGACCGTGGTCAGCCGGTTGGCGAGCTGCCAGCGGTAGTCGTTCCACTGGTCCGCGGACACGTCCGTAAAGCGCGGGATGTCTTTCCAGTGTCTGGTCTTCGTCTCCGTGGTCATGTCGTCTCCTTCTCGCGGCGCCCCCCGGCGATCCGCGCTCTGGCCTGCGGTTGCCGACCGGCCTCGCGGCTGCGAGACCCGGCGGCCGAGGACGGCCGGCGCTCGACACGCGCCGCCGCCCGCACAGTGCGAATCGCGACGATCACAATCCCGCCGTAGCGATGATACGCCGAAGCGTCTCGCGGGTCTCGGCGCCGAGCGGCGGCGCCTCGTGGCCGGCGACCAGGGCGCCGGCCAGCTCCGCCGCCCGCTCCGGCGCGCCGCGCCGGCCCTCGCGCCGCCACACGTCGTAGGCGCTGCGGTCGAACAGGCGAGGCTGCCAGACGTCTCTCAGGTGGCGCCGGGTGTGCTTCTGGGAGAGCGCGTTACCGCCGATCCCGACCGCCGCGATCGTCTCGCGAGCAAGGGTCTCGTCGTCGACCGTGATGCCGGCGCCGACCGCGGCCACGTTCGACCAGGTCTCGGCGTCGAGCACGAGCTGCGCCGGCGAATAGGCGCGGCCACCGTCCGTGTGGCCGGCGACGGCCAGAAACGCCGCTCCGCCGAGCGCCGCGGCCAGGGCAAAGAACGTGCCGTCGGCGGCCGCGAGCCATTCGTCGGCGGCCGGGCGTGTCGGCGGAAAGCCGGCGGCGATGGGCAGGCCGGCATGCGCCGCAAGCTGCGCAAGCTGGGTGAAGGTGGCGACGCCGGCCGGCCCCAGGCCGAAGCCCGGCGCGTGCTCCTCGACGGCGGCCGGCAGCGCCGGCGCCAGGTAGGGTGAGCCCGGCGCCGCGAGCTGCTGGACGGTACAGGCGGCAAGCGTGGCCGCGTGGACGGCGGCCAGCGCCGCCTCCCGGCTCGCCGGGCGCTCGCCGCCCAGCACCGGCTGGGCGAGAAACCCGCAGGCCAGACCGCCGCGCGCGCAGGCCAGCAGTGGGTCGAGCTCGGCCTGCTCGGCGCTGTGGACGACCACCCCGAGAGGCGGCCGCGGCGCGCCGTCGCGACCGCTCAGAGCGGCGCCGGCGGCAACCACCGCGGCGGCCTGGGCGGCGCTCATGGCGCCGCAGACCAGCACCGGCTTGGCGGTCGCTCCGACCGCGGCGGGCAGCTCGGCGAGCCGCCGCGCAGGCAGCCCTACGACGGCCACCTCGGGCAGGGCGTCGGCGAGCAGCGCGGCCGCGACCACGTCGGGAGCGGCGGCCGTGGCGGCCATCAGGCCGCCACGGCCGCCGCCGACGGTGACGTCGCGCTCGGCCACGCGGCCCGGCAGCACGAACGAGGCCGGCGCCCCGGCCAGCGCGCGGCCCACGAGCGCCGCCGGCAGCCGCACCCGCCCGCTGCCGCTGTCGACCTCCGCGCCCGCTCCGCGCAGGAGCGCGAGGGCGACCTCGCCTGCGACCGGCACGCCGCGCCGGGCCAGGAGCTCGAGCGCGGCGGCGTGAAGACGCGCGATCTCGGCGGCCGGCAGCGGCGCGTGACACAGTGCTACGGCCGGCGTGGCACTCGCTGCGGCGCCATCAGTCATGGGCCCTCCTTCGGACGGCGTGCCGGACCGCAGAGCACGCGCCCATCACGGCGCGGCCAGCTCCGCGTCGGCGCCGGCCACGATGCGGGCCAGCTCGGCGACGACATCGTCGGGCAGTGGTTCGGGCCGGTGATTGGCGAGGATGTCGTCGGCGATCGTGGTGGCCTTGTCGAGGGCGCCCTTCTTGCCGCCGGAAAGCCAGACGTCGTAGGGCGTACGGTCCCATACCGTCGGCCGCCAGATGTCCTTCATGTGGCGGCGTGTGTGTTTCTCGGAAAGGTAGGTGCCGTTGGGGCCCACCTTGGCGATCAGATCGACGGCCAGGGTATCGTCGTCGACGACCACGCCGGCGGCGACCTTCTGCACGATGCCGTAGATCTCGGACTCCATGACCAGGTGCGGATAACTCAGGATCTTTGAGCCGTTGAGCAGGCCGCAGCCGTTCATCATGTCGGCGCAGGTCATGACGCTGGCGAAGGTGGAAAGCGAGTCGTCGACCGCCGCCTGCCAGTCGGGTTCTTTGGCGCTGGTCGCCATGGTCCCCATGGCCATCGGCACGCCGTAGAAGTGGGCGAGCTGGGTGGCGCCGGCGGCCAGCAGGTAGTCCTCGGGGCCGGCCGTGTAGCCGCCCGTCTTCAAGTCCATGGCGCTGGGTGCGCCGGCGAAGAACGCCGGGCAGCCCGGGAAGGCGAGCTCGAGCAGGACCACGCCCGAAAGGGCCTCGGCATTCTGCACGACCAGGTTGCCGGCCATCGTGGCCGGACCGGTGCCGGCCATCAGCGGCATGGGCATGAAGCCGCTCGCCAGGCCGTGCTCGGCGGCCACCAGGTTGGCTTCGAGGTTGGGGCCGTCGTGGCCGAGGGGGTCGACCGCGCACTGCATGAAGCTGATGATCGGGCGCCGGCGCAGCTCGGCCGTGCCGCCGACGATGGCCGCCGCCATCTCGACGAGCAGCCGCGCCGGCCGCTCGCCCACGGTGGTGACCGCCTGGTAATGCTTGCTCGTGTTGGTGAGCACCGCCTCGGAGTCGTGCAGCGCCTTGCTGGCCGGCGGGACGTCCTGCGAAGTAACGACCGGGCCCCAGTAGTAGCTCACGTTGGGCAGGGCGTCGACGAAGCGCGCCGAGGTGGCCGCGTCGGCCTTGGTCGAGGGCCGCTTTTCGCCGGTGTGATGGTCGTACACGAACACCCCGCTGCCGTCGTTGGACAGGTAGCAGTGAGCGCGGTCGATGATCATGTCGCAAGCCGGATCGCGGCCGGCCAGCAGGTACTGCTCGGGCACACGCGCCACCGCGTCCATGACGATCGTGCGGGGCAGCCGGGCGGTTTCGCTCTGGCGATCGACGGTGCAGCCGTTGCTCTCGAGAATGTCGAGCGCCCGCGCCGACGGAAAACGGATGCCGACACCCTCGAGGATCTGGAGCGTGGCCTCGTGGATGCGCTCGATGTCGCTGCTCGACAGGACGTCCCAGCGGAGCCGGGGAGCGATGGGGTTGATCCGTGGAATCATGGGCAGCAACCTCGCGGGTTCAGGGGTGACGAAGGGTCGGGGTGCGAGCGTCGGCCGCCGCGACGTACGCGGCGGCGGGTCGGGTTAGAGCCCGGCCGCTCGGCGAATAGCGCTGATGGAGGCGACTAGCACGCATTTCAGTCTATCAAACGGTCCGTCGCCGGCAACCCGGACTCACCCGCCGCGACGATCGCCTGGAGCTGAGCGGCGACGTCGTCGGGCAGCGGGGCGGGCCGGTGGGTGGCAAGGATGTCGTCGGCGATCGCCGTGGCGTTGGCGAGAGCGCCCTTCTTGCCCGCGGCCAGCCAGGCATCGTAGGGCGTGCGGTCCCAGACGGCCGGCCGCCAGAACTCGCCCGCGTGGCGGCGCGTGTGCCTGTCGGCGAGATAGGTGCCCTGGGGGCCGACACGGCGGATGGCGTCGAGCGCCAGTGTCTCGTCGTCGACCACAATGCCCTCGGCCAGCCGCTGGACGATGCGATAGACCTCGGTCTCCATGATCAGGTGCGGATACGACAGCGTCCGCGAGCCGTCGAGCAGTCCGGCGCCGCTCATCATGTCGGCGCCGGCGAGCACCGAGGCGGCGGTCGACAGGGCATCGTCGACGGCCGCCTGCCAGCCGGGCTCCCTGGCGCCGGTGGCCATGGTGCCCATGTTGACGGGCAGTCCGAACGAACGGCCGAGCTGGGTGGCGGCGGCGGCCAGAAGGTCGTCTTCGGGGCCGCCGCCGGTGTAACCACCGGTGCGCAGGTCCATGACGCTGGGCGCGCTGCCGAAGAACACCCGCGCACCGGGGCTCGCCAGCTCCAGCAGGACGAGGTCGGCCAGCACCGCGGCGGCGTTGACCACGAGGTTGCCGGCCAGCGAGGCCGGCGCCGTGCCGCAGCCGAGTGTCAGTGAAAGAAAGCCGCAGGGCACGCCGGCCGCGGCACAGACCAGCGCCGCCTCGAGGCTCACGCCGTCGTTGCCCAGCGGGTCGACGGGACAGGCGATCAGGCTCACGAGTGGCCGGCGGCGCAGCTCGTCGGCGCCGCCGCTGACCGCGGCGGCCATCTCGACGAGCAGCCGGGCCGGGCGCTCGCCGACGCAGGTCACCGCCTGAAAGTGCTTGGTGGTGTTGGCCAGCACCGCCGCGGCCTCGTGCACGAAGCGCACGCCGGCCGGGACATCGCCGGCGGCCACGATCGGCCCCCAGTAGAAGGCGACTTGCGGCAGCGCGTCGACGAAGCGCGCCGAGGCAGCCACGTCGGCCAGCGTCGAGGGCCGCCGCTCGCCGCTGCCGGGGTCGATCACAGACACGCCACTGGCGTCGTTGGACAGGTAGCAGTGACGGCCGTCGAGCGGCAGGTCACGGGTCGGGTCGCGGCCACAAAGCGTAAACGTGCGTGGGGCAGCCGCCAGGGCCGTTTCGACCAGCGTTCGCGGCAATCGGGCGATCTCGCGCGAGCGGTCGATGGCGGCCCCGCACGACTCGAGGACGTCGAGTGCCCGGGCCAGCGGAAAGCGCACGCCCGTCTCGGCAAGCACGGCAAAGACGGCCTCGCGGAGGCGGTCGAGCTCGGTTACGGTCAGAACATCCCAGCGGCGCGACGGGGTGATGGGATCGATGCTCAAAGTCACGGGCGACAACCTCGAGAAGCGAGACCAACGACGAGGGCGCGCGGCGCCCTCTGCCGGCCGACTCTATCACTCGTCCGCCGCCTCGCGGCGGCGCTGCCCAGGCCGATGTCCGGGCCGGCCTTTACTGCAGCGGGTACGTCCCGGCCTTCAGCATCGCCAGCGCCCGGCTGAACAAGGGTACGGATGCGGCCGGCCGAGCGCTCACGTCGAGCCCGTGGTACCACTTGCGCGACAGGGCGCTGAGAGTGCCGTTGCGGCGCATGGTCTTCAGGGCGCCGTCGAGCACCGCGACGAAGTCGGCCTCGCCCCGGCGCGCGGCAAAGGCCTGCGGCTGATAGAAGAACCCGGCCCCGGTGGCCGCTATCTGCGCGCCGGCTGCCTGTTCGACGGTGGCGGTGGTGTCGGCCGTCATGGCGCCGGCGAGGCTCCCATTGGCCACGTCGGGCAGCGCGTCGGCATCGCTCGGGTACAGCGCGACGCCGACGCCGCCGGCGGCAGCGAGGAACTGCTGGAAGGTCGTCGAGGCGCTCACGCCGATGCTCTTGCCTCTGATCTCGCCGAGGGTGGTGATCGCGGCGCTTCCCTGTCGCACGGCGACCTGGGCGGTCGAGTACGCATACGGCGCCGCAAAGGCGAGCCTGCCCGGCGGCTTGGGGACGGTGGCCATCGAGCTGATGGCGACATCGTAGCGGTCGGCGGCCAGGGCGGCCGGCACTCGCGCCCAGTCGAGCTGGCGAAACTCCACCTTGAGGCCCAGCACGGCGCCCACCTCGCGAGCGACATCGACATCGAAGCCGCTCCAGGCGCCCGTGCTGTCGACGGAGCTCTGCGGGGCGAACTCGGGGTCTTCGCCGACGACCAGCGTGCCCCGCGCGGCGACTGCCTTGGCGAGACCCGAGGGCTGGTGGCCGAGGATGGCGACGAAGCGCTTGGCCGGCGTCTGGCTCGTCTGGCCGCCGCCGCTTCCGCTGCTGCAGGCCGCGACGCCCGCTGTGGCGGCCGTTGCCAGAAGCGCGGCAAGAACAAGCGCGGCCACGCGCTGTGACCGGCGCCGACCCATGTCAGCCGGCCACCAGCCGCCGCAGCTCGACGTCGAGCGCCGGCTCGAGCGCCGGCGGGATGTGTCGCTCAAGGATGGCGCGCGCGAGGCGGCGCGCAGCCTCGCGCGCGCCGCCTGCGGCGCCGTCGGAGCCACAGAGACCAGCGACCAGGCCCCGTGCCGCGCCGTACGCTCCCGAAGGGCCGGCGTCCGCCGGCCCGTCCGTGGCGGCGGCGGCGCGGGCGGCCGCCCGCGCCGCCGCCGCCACCTCGGTCCCCAGGATCAGCTCTTCGAACGAGAAGATGCGCCCGCCGGCCACCATGCCCACGCCGGCGAGCATGTCGACACCGGCGAGGATCGACAGGTAAGTCGTGGTCACATCGTCGATCACCGACTGCCAGCCGGGCGTCTTGGCCGCCGAGGCGTTTGTGCCGCACTGCGTGGGCAGCCCATAGAACGCGCCGATGTTGCCGGCGGCGGCGGCCATCAGGGTGTCCTCGGGGGCGCCGCCCGAAAAGTCGCCACTGTGCAGGTCCATGACGCTAGGGATAAAGCAGACGAAGACCGGCGCGCCGGGAAACGCCGCCTGGATCGCACAGACGCCGGAGAGCACCTCGGCGATGCCGACGACGAGCGAGCCGGCCATGGTGACCGGCGTGGTCGAGCCGCCCTGCGGCATGGTCACAAAGCCGATCGGCACGCCGGCCTCGGCAAAGACGAGGCCGGCGCCGAGCGTGCCTTCGTCGTGACCGAGTGGCGTGATCGTGCCCAGCAGCGCCGAGATAGGGGGCGCCCGGCGCACGCCCAGATCGCCGCCGGCGATGGCGCGCGCCATCTCGACGGCGACCCGCGCCTGGGTCTCGTCGACGATCGTCACCGTCTGCACGTGCTTGCCGGTGTTGGCCAGCACGTCGTAGATCTCGTAGAGGCCGCGGCGGGCGACCGGGCGGTCCTGAGCGCTCACGGCCGTCCAGCAGAAGTCGACGTCGTCGAGGGCGTCGACGATGCGCGTGATGGCGACCCCGTCGGCGGAGGTGGTCGGCCGCTTGGCGCCTGTTTCGAGGTCGTAGATGTCGGTGGGACAGCCGTCGGTGGTGAGCAGCGAGCCCTCGCCGGTGACCAGTGTGCGGTTGGCGCGGGCGCCGAGGGTCAGGTGGGCCGGCGCCAGCGACACCAGCCGCCGCACGACATCGGCGGGGATGCGCACCGTCTGGCCGGCGGACTGAGCGCCGGCCGCGACGAGCGCCGCGCGGGCGGGCGGCGACGGTACCGAGATCCCGGTGGTCGCCAGCACGTGGAGCGCCGCTTCGTCGAGCCGTTCGAGGTCGTCGGCGGTGAGGATCTCAAGGCGTCCGGTCGCCTGGGGGGCCAACTGTCGCACTCGCGCACCTTCCTCTTTCGTCTTGGGGCCTGCCGATCGGGGTGCTGCAGGACCGACCTGCGGCAGGCGGTCGTTCGCGGCCACCCGCCGCACGCTCATGGGCTCGCGGGCGATCCGGCTCAGCGGGCGGCCCAGTGCGAGACCGCCCCATTCTGCGGTCGCGCGGCGATGGCTGCAACCCAGGCGTCGAGCGCCCCGCGCAAGTCGGCGCTGCTGTACTTCAGCATGGTGGTCGTCGTGCCGCGGCCGCCGGAGACGGCCGGACCGCGCTACGCGTCGAACATTCGTCCCCCCTCGCGGCCGCGCCCACTGTAGCACGGCGGGCGGGCTGTTGCCGGGAGGGTCCGACCTGCCTACGATGAGACGATGCACCAGCGTTCGACACCGCAGCGCTTCGGCCGGCGGCTGGCCAACCTGCTCCTGATCGCCGGCGGGCTCACGCTCGCGTTCCCGTTCTGGTCGGCTGCCTACACGCACTATCAGCAGCGCCACCTGGGCGCCGACTACAGTCGCGCGAGCGTCGCTTTTGCCTCTCGGGCGCGCGAGCAATCGCCGGCCCTGGCGCTCCTGCATACGCCGGCCATGAGAGCTCGCCGGCTCGCCGCCCTGTTCGCGCGCGGCCTCAAGCCCGGCGACCCGATCGGCCGGCTGATCATCCCCCGCCTCAAGATGAACCATGTCGTCGTGCAGGGCAGCACGGGCTCCGGCAGCCTGAGCCCCGCGAGCGACACCGCCTACCTGCGCGGCGGACCGGTGCACTACGGAGTGACGCCGCTGCCGGGCGCCGGCGAGCCTTTTGCCGTAGCCGGTCACCGCACCACCTTCAGCGCTCCGTTCTACAGCCTCAACACGTTGCGCCGCGGCGATCCCATCGTTGTCGACACGCCGTACGGCCGGTTCGTCTACTCCGTTGTGAAGCTCACTACAGTGCTGCCCACCGACGTAGGGGTGCTCTTCGACCGCGGCTACGGCCTGGTGCTCACCACCTGCACCCCACCCTACAGCGCGAGCCACCGTCTGGTGGTCTGGGCAAAAGCGACGAGCTTCAGACTCAAGTAGCGCGGCGACGCGGCGGCGGCGCTCAGTCGGGATACGGCGGGCGCTCCGCGCGGGATCCTTCGAGCAACATGACGAGGTAGTACTCACCCGCGCGCCCGCCCCCGTGAGCCGAAGGCACAAAGACGAGCCCGTCGGCCAGCACCATCGAGCGCAGAATGCCTGAACCCTGCGGCCCCGTCGTCGTGAACCGCCAGTCGCCGCGCCCGTCGCGGGCCAGCAGGCAGCGACGCACCTCGACCCTGTCTCTGGTCGCCTTCACCGGTTCGGCAGCGGCCGCCGTGAGCCACGGCCGCCAGATATCGCGGCGGCCCTGCAGGGCCAGCAACGCCGGTCGGATGTAAAGCTCGAACGAGACCATGGCGGCCACCGGGTTGCCCGGCGCGCCGAAGACGAGGCGTCCGTCGCGGACCCCAAAAGCGAACGGCTTGCCCGGCTTGGTGGCGACACCCCAGAAGCGGCGCTCCACGCCGAGCTCGGCCTCGATCTGCTTGACGAAGTCGTAGTCGCCGACCGACACCCCGCCCGAGGTGATCGTGACGTCCTCGTCGAGCGCCCGCGAGATCAGGCGGCGCGTCTCGTCGGGGTCGTCGGGAGCGATGCCCAGCAGCACCGGCTCGGCCCCGGCCGCAAGCGTCTGGCCCCAGGCCGCGAAGGAGTTGGAGTTGCGGATCTGGCCGGGCCCGAGCGGCTGTCCGAGCGGCACCAGTTCGCTGCCCGTGGCCAGGATGGCGACTCGCGGCCGGCGGGCGACCGCCAGCTCCTCGACGCCGATCGAGGCGAGAAGCCCGAGCTCCGCGGGCCCCAGCGCGGCGCCGCGGGGCAGCACGACGTCACCGCGGCGCACGTCCTCGCCGGCGTAGCGCACGTTCCTGCCGGCCGCCGGCGCCGTGCGCACGAAGACCCTGCCGTCACGCTCCTCGGTGTGCTCTGCCTGAACCACGGTGTCGGCGCCTGCCGGCAGCGGGGCGCCGGTCATGATACGGGCCGCGTCGCCCGGCCCCAGCGGCTCGGCGGCCACGCTGCCGGCAGGGATCTCGACGACGATGGGCAGACCGTCAGAGCGCGCCACACCGGCGAGGTCGGCGCCGCGAGCGGCGAACCCGTCCATGGCGGAGTTGTCGAACGACGGCACGTCCTCGGGCGAGACCACGTCGGCGGCGGCGGTGCGTCCCAGCGCCTCGAGGAGCGGCACTCGCTCCGCGGCGACGGGCCGCACGGCGGCAAGCACCAAGTCGACGGCCTCATTCAGGCTGATCACCGCTACGCCTCCTCGCGGCCGGGGGTCACGAAGCGACCATGCCGCAGTGGTACCTGCGGCGGCGCGGTCGCGCTGCCGCAGGTACCACAGTAGCGCAAGCGGGCTGCTCGCGCTGCCCACCTCGACCACCCCGTTGCAGCGGGGGACGCGCCCGGGCAGATGGGCCGCCGAACCGGCCTGTATTGCGAGACGATGGCCGCTCTCGGCCGCCGTTTCACTCAGCCGGCCGCGGCATGACTCACGCCCGCGAAGGTCTCGGCGCCGTCGAAGACCATCACCAGCACGAGGCCGCGGGAGAGCTCGAGGCAGGCCGCGGGCGCCGCCACCCGGTTGCGCAAGCCGCGACAGACGCTCGCCGGCAGCGGTTCGTCGGTCAGCTCATACTCGAGACCACGCAGCGTCAGGACGACGTCGGAGGTAAGCGCCACGAGCGAGACCCGCGCGCCGACGGCGGCGCCGAAGCGCAGTACCCGCGGCGCCTGCAGGACCGTGGCGGCCAGGCCGGGGGCGGCGATACTACCCACCCGGCCCTGCGCGGCCAGGCTGCGCAGGATGCAGACGTGACCAAGCACGTGGTCGAGCGCGCCGCCGAGCGCACCGAGCAGCACGATCTCGCCGGAGTAGCGCGCCGTTGCCTGCGCGACGGCAAGCTCGGCGTCGGTCTCGTCTTTGTGTGTCGGATGTTCGGCCACTTCGACACCGGCCGCGCGAGCCTCGGTCACGAGGTCAGCGTCGAGCGAGTCGAAATCGCCGATCAGGAGTCGCGGCCAGAGTCCGTGGCGGCGCAGAAATGCGTGGCCGCCGTCGGCGGCCACGACCACCTGCGCCGCGGCGAACTGCCCCAGGTAAAAGCTTTCGTCTTCGTACTCGCCGTTGAGAAAGATCGCGCAGCTCACCAGAGCCTCCTTCAGGCCGCACTGGACGGCGCCCGCGAGCGCCGTCCAGTGCCGGGCCGGGCCGCATCGTAGGCCTTGAGCAGCGGCCACAGGCAGACCGCGGTGATCACCGCCTCGGGCAGCAGGAACAGCAGGTTGTACGTGAGGGCATACAGCCAGGGCCACTCCCACTGGGGCGCGTAGCTCGCAAAGAAGATGAGCCCCGAAAGAAAGTGGCAGACCAGACGCGCGCCGCTGCCGACAGCGACCGCCGCGGCCAGCGAGCGCCAGCCGACGACCGGCACGATGCCCGCCAGGCCCACCGCGGCAAACGCCAGCGGGTAGTCGAGGGCGGCCTGGACGGGATGGTAGATGAAGGGCGGCGTGAGCGGCACGAAGATCTGCATCATGCCGTACAGAAAGCCGACGACCATCGCCGGCACCAGGCCGCGGCGCGCGGCGATGAAGAAGATCGGCAGCATCTCCAGGCTCACCGAACCGCCCTGCGGCATCTGAAAGGGCCGAAACACGCCGAGCACCCAGCACAGCACGAGGGCGATCGCCATCTCGGCGATGGCGGCGGTCCCCCAGCGGTCGCGGCCCAGGACGGCGCTCGGCCGCAGAGATGGAAATTGTGCCATGAGGATCTCCCTTCGCTGGCATTACCCAGCAGCGCCCGCACGGGCGCCGCCACCCTCGGGGGTGGTCAGGTTCTGCGCGTCGGCGCTAGGAAGCGCCCTCTCAGCCCCTCGTCCAGGAGCTCCGCAGGACAGCGATATCATACCCGTCCGGGCCGATTTTGGGCGGGTACGAGAGGCGCCGCGGCGGCGGCCTGTCGTTTCAGGCCCCCGGGGGCGGGCTGAGAGCACCTTGTGGAAAGTGTGGATAACTTCCTTTTGTCGCGCTCACAGGCTCGAACGGTGGTGTAGAAGGCCTTCGGGCCCATCAGTTCCCTTGACATCTGGCCAGAGACTCCAACTTCTTGTAAAAATGGGTTATTGCAGGCATTTACTGTGTTGCCCGCGATGGCTACAGAGCGAGCCCGGGAGTGGGCGGAGCGGTCGCCTGGGCCACCTTGACCCGACCAGCGACAAGGACCCCTGAAAACATCTTTTCCACAAATGCCGGTATTTGCGCTCGCCGGCGACGCTCTGGCCCGGAGGATTCCACAGATGTCGAAAACCCTGTGGACAACAACGGCCGATTACCTGCAAACGCGCTTTTCATGCGGACCGCCCGCCGGCGTTGTCTCTGGTATACTCCGTGCCCCCATGGAGTCGTTCCTCGACAGGCTGCTGGCCCACGATCCGGCGCCGCCCAGCGCTGCGCGCACGACGGCCACCGACCCGGGTGTGGCCGTCGACGAGGCGCCCCCGCCGGGTCACCGCCCGGGCGCCGAGACTCGGCCGGAGACCCAATCCGCCGCCGCGCCATCGGGACCCGGGGCCCCGCGGATCGCCATCTACGACACACTCACGAGTCCGCCGCGGGTCGTGAGCGTCGAGGAGCGCGACGTCCCCGGCTTGATCGCCGCGCTTGCCGAGAAGACCTACCACTCGTGCCGGGAGCAGGGCGGCAACGTGCCCTTCACGGTCATCAACGAGCTCATCGAAAACCTCATTCACGCCTTCTTTCGCGACGTCGTGATCACCATCCTCGACGCCGGCCGGGTCGTGCGTATCTCCGACCACGGTCCTGGAGTCGACGACAAGGACAGGGCCTTCCTGCCCGGCTTTACGACGGCCACCGCTACGCAGCGGCGTTTCATCAGAGGCGTCGGCTCAGGCCTGCCGATCGCCCGCGAGTCGCTCGGGTTCCTGCGCGGCGCGATCACCGTCGAAGACAATCTCGGCGGCGGAGCGGTGTTCACCATCAAGATGCCGCAGCAGCCGGTCCTCGACGCCGCCGCCCAGAAGGCGACCCCGGCGGCGCCCCGACTCTCCACGCGGCAGAAGAAGATCCTCGTGCTGCTCATGGAGCTCAACGTCGCCGGTCCGAGCGCCCTCGCCCGGGAGCTGGGAGTGGCTCCGGCGACGGCCTACCGTGAGCTGCATTTACTGGAGCAGATGGGCTTGGTACACTCGCGCGGCGACGGCAAACGCGCCCTCACCGAAGAGGGAATGGGTCTTCTCGAATCGCTCTTCTGATGTCCGGCCGCCCATCTCTGGGATGAGCCGCCGCGTTGTATCTACCGGGATGCGGCGGAGTGGCGCAGGGCCGCGACCCCACGAGGCGAGGCAGTGATCGACGAACAGCTGACACGTGTCTGGGACGAAGCTCGCGACCAGATTCGCGAGCGCGTGAACGACGCCACCTTCCGCCTCTGGTTCGAACGCACCGTCCCCGTGGGCCTCGAAGATGGGGCTTTCGTCGTCGGCGTGCCCAATGAGTTCGCCCGCGATTGGGTCGAATCGCGTTTCGGCGACATCCTGCGGGCGGCCATCGGCGCCGTCATGGCCGCCGACATCGACATCCGGGTGGTGGTCGACGAGCGTGCCGCCGAGGTAGCCGTCAGCGGCGGCGCCGAACCAGGGCCGCCCGCCCCGACGCCGGTCGCAGGTGGTGGCCCGCCGAGCGGCGTCAATGTCGGACCGCCCGACGGCGGACCGCCCGACGGCGCCGGCCTCAACCCGCGCTACGTCTTCGACCGCTGGGTCATAGGTCCCCACAACGAGTACGCCACGGCCGTCGCCCGCAGCGTCGCCGAGGCGCCGGGAAGCGCCTACAACCCGGTCTTCGTCTACGCCGACACAGGCCTCGGCAAGACCCACCTGATCCAGGCCGTCGCCCATGCGATCCTCGTCGCCGACCCGGGCCGGCGCGTGAAATACGTCACCTGCGAGCAGTTCATCGACGACTTCATCAGCGGCGTCTCCGAGAAGGGCCGCATCGAAGGCTTCAAACACCAGTACCGCACCAACGACGTCCTGCTGATCGACGACGTGCAGTTCCTGGCCGGCAAACAGGGTACGCAGGTCGAATTCTTCCACACCTTCAATGCGCTCTACGAAGCCGATCGCCAGATAGTCCTGACCTCCGACCGCCAGCCGCGCGAGCTCGAAGAGCTCGACGACCGGCTGCGCTCGCGCTTTGGCCAGGGGGTCGTCGTCGACATCGGCCGCCCCGATGTCGAGACGCGTATCGCCATCTTGCGCCGCCAGGTCAAAGTCGACGCCTTCAAGATCGCCGAGCCCGAGGTCCTCGAGTACATCGCGAGCCGCGTCTCGACCAACATTCGCGAGCTGGTCGGGGCCTTGCGCCGCGTGGTGAGCTACGCATCCATCACGCACGGCGAGGTGACCGTCGCCGTCGCCCGCGAGGCGCTCAAGGACATCCTGCCCAAGCCCTACACTCAACCCATCACCATCGATGCCGTGCAGAGCGAGGTCGCCCGCCAGTTCGGCTGCCATGTGAGCGACCTGCGCGGCGACAAGCGCACCGCCGATGTCGCCTACCCACGACACATCGCCATGTACCTGTGCCGCGAGCTCACCGAGGCGTCGTTGCCGCAGATCGGAGGCCGCTTCGGAGGCCGCGACCACAGCACCGTCCTGTATGCCGTCAACAAGATCGAGCGCCTGCTCCAGGACGGTCACGATCGCCAGCTACACGACCTCATCCAGGTGATCATCTCGCGCCTGCAGACCGCTCGCTGAGCGGCGCTGCGCAGTCCGCTTCGTGACCTGTTGACGAACAGCTCACGAACTGGTGGAGAATGTCGCGCGCCGCAGGCAAACCGGATATGCTTGCGCCGTGCGGAGCCGCTGGTGCTGGCGACGGGGGCGTCTTCTCCACACGCTTTCCACACCGCCGTCACAAGCCCGGCGTCACCGCAGACGCAGGCGGACAGTCGGTTTCCCACACTGTCAACAACGCCTATGACGACTACGAAGGTATATCTCTTAAATAGAAAGAGATAGTAAGGAGCCGGAATGAGATTCGCCTGTGATCGCACGACGCTCGTCGAGAAGCTCAGCATTCTGGCGCGCGGCGTGTCCACGCGCAGCGCCTTGCCGGTGCTCTCGGGCATCCTGCTGCAGGCCCGCGACGGCCGGCTCGAGCTGTACTCGACCGACATGGAGCTGTCGATCAAAGCGAGCATCGCCACCAACGTCGAGACCGAAGGCGAGGCGGTGGTACCGGCCCGCCTGTTCACCGACGTCGTCAAGAACATGGCCGCCGACGAGGTGCGCGTCGAAGCCGGCGATGGTCTGGTGCGGATCCTCGCCGGCAAGGCGACATTCAGCCTCAACTCGTGGGTGGCCAGCGACTTTCCGCCGACCTCGTCATTCGATATGAGCGACGCCTTTGCGCTGGGCATCGCACCGTTCGTCGAGACACTCGACAAGGTGGGCCGGGCGGCGTCGCGCGACGAGACCAGACCGATCCTCACCGGCGTGCTGGTCACGATCGGCGCGGGCAAGCTCAAGATGGTCGCCACCGACAGCTACCGGCTGAGCGTCAAGGAGACGCCGCTCGAAGGGGGGCCGGCCGAGGAGATCCAGGCGATCGTACCGGTCAAGGCCTTAAGCGAGGTGCAGCGGCTGGGAGCTGCTCTTGGCGATGGCCAGCTGCGCCTCCAAATCACGGAGAACCAGGCACTGTTCGCGGTCGGCGATGTGTGGATCGCGACCAGGCTGATCGACGGCCAGTTCCCCAATTATCGGCAGCTTCTGCCGGACAGCTTCGATCACGCCGTCGAGCTCGACCGCGCCGAGCTGCTCGCGGTCACGCGGCGCATCAGCCTCCTGGCGCAGAAGAACGCCCCGCTACGGCTGCAGTTCAGCGAGGGCAAGCTCACGATTCGGGCGGTCACGCAAGACGTCGGTCAGGCCGAAGAAGAGCTCGACGCGCCGTTCAGCGGCGAGCCGTTTGAGATCGGCTTCAACCCGCTGTTTCTCATCGACGGCCTCGAAGGGGTGGCGGGCGACAGCGCGACGCTCAAGTTCATCAACCCGCTGCGGCCTGGGCTGGTCACGGGCGCCGACGAATCGTTCGTCTACCTCATCATGCCGATCCGCCTGAGCAGCTGATCAACGTCGCCGTCACGGGTCCCCTCCCGCTGGGGGCGTTTCTCAAGCTGGCCGGCGCGGCGCCGACCGGCGGCGAAGCCAAGGTACTCATCCAGAACGGAGAGGTGCGCGTGAACGGCGCGACCGAGCTGCGTCGCGGCCACGACGTGGCGCCCGGCGACATCGTCGCGGTGGGTGGAGCGGAGTATCGCGTGTGTTCGTCGCCCGACTGAGGCTCGTCAACTTCCGCAGCTACCACGACGCTACGGTCGAGTTCGCCCCTGGGCTCAACATCATCGTCGGACGCAATGCGAGCGGTAAGACAAACCTCCTCGAAGGCGCCTACTTCGCTCTGCGAGCCGCCTCGCCGCGCACTACCAAAGAAGAGAAAGCAGTGCGCTGGGGGGCGACCTTCGCGCGTGCCGAGGCGACCATCGAGGCGCGGGGTGGCGAAGGTTCGCACACTCTTGCGGTCGCCTACGTGCCGGGGCAGGGCAAGCAGGTGCGGGTCGACGGTGTCGATGTCGCGGCGCTCGACGACCTGCGCCGCCAGGGCTCAGTCTTCATCTTCGTGCCCGAGAGTCTGCTTTTAGTCAAAGGCAGCCCGGCGCGCCGCCGGGCGCACCTCGATGCCTTCGCCGCCGCGCTCGATCCCGCCTACGACGGCGGTCTGCGCGACCTGAACGTCGTCCTGAAGCAGCGCAACGCTCATCTCTGGCGGGTGCGCGAAGGCGCGCCGGCCGACTCGCTCGACGCTTGGGATCGCCAGCTCGCTCGGGTAGCGCTGCCTTTTGAGGCGCGTCGCCGCACGCTGGTCTGCCGCCTCGCGGAGCGTTATCGCCAGTTCGCCGCCGCGCTGGCCCCCGAAGGCGGTGAGTTCTCGCTGTCCCTGGTGTCGCAGCTCGACGGCTTCGACGGCGCCGCCGAAGAGGCCCTGGTGGCGGCGCTGCGGGCACGGCGGCCTGGCGAGATCGGGCGCGCGGTGTCCGGGTTCGGACCCCACCGCGACGACCTGAAGTTCGCCGAGGAGGCCCTGGCGCCATCGGCCGAGGCAGACGCCGCCGCGCCGCGCGATCTGCGGCTCTTCGGATCGCAGGGCGAGCAGCGGGCCGCGGTGCTCGCCCTGCTGCTGGCCGAACGGGCGGTGGCGGCCGACGCGACCGGCGACGTCGGCGCCCTGCTGCTCGACGACGTGATGAGCGAGCTCGACGACCAGCGCCGCCGGCTGCTGGTGGGGGCGCTCACCGCCGGCGGCCAGGCGATCATCACCACGACGAACCGGCTGTACTTCGCTCGCGACGAGCTGGCCCGGGCACGAGTGATCGACATCGGCGCCGAGGAGCACGGCGGTCGGCAAACCGCCGACGAACCGGCCGACACCGGCCTGGGATCCCCCGATGGCTGAGTTCACCCGTCTTGGCGATATCGTGAGCGCCGCGCTCGGTCGTGTCGCGGGCAGCGACGAGGGTCGGGCCTACAGGGCGTGGGCGCGGGCGGCCGGCGGCGACGTCGTGGCCGTCACCCGCCCGCGCCGACTGGCTCGCGGCGTGCTCACCGTGGAGTGCGAGTCGTCGACCTGGGCGAACGAGCTCACCTACCTGACACCGGTCATCCTGGCACGGCTGCGGGCCGACGATCCACAGACCCCCGTGACAGATCTGCGGTTCGTCGTCGGACGCCCCTATCGGGCCCTTGACACCGACGACGACTAGCCCGGGTTGCGACGGACCGGACAGGAGTCGCGGGTCGTCCGCCGAAGTACTTGTCTGTCTTTAGTGGCGCACCACGCGTGCGAGCCGGAGGAGGATTGCATCCGTCTGTCCGATGTCTGCCCCAGCACCGTCGTCAACCATTCGCGACCGGCTGGAACGATGACCCCGGAAACGTCACCCACAGCCCCTCAAAAACGCGCAATTTGCGGCAATTTGCTGGGCGCTTTCAGCTTCCCGTCGAACCTGATGAATGATAAAATAGAAAGCGTTCCAGCCCCGGCCTTCTCACCCGCCAGAGTAGTGTCGCCGGTTCACCCTGCCTCAGGTGAGGTGCAGTGAGTCCAAAACAGCGCTACGACGAGCAAGACATCACCGTCCTCGAGGGCCTCGACCCGGTCCGCGAGCGTCCCGGCATGTACATCGGCTCCACGGGGCCGCGGGGCCTCCATCACCTCGTCTACGAGGTCGTCGACAACTCGGTTGACGAAGCCCTCGCCGGGTACTGCTCGCGCCTCACGGTCACCATCCAGCCCGACAACTCGGTGGTCGTCGTCGACGACGGGCGCGGCATTCCCGTCGGCATCATGCCGCAGTACAACAAGTCGGCCGCCGAAGTCGTGCTCACCATGCTGCACGCCGGCGGCAAGTTCGGCGGCCAGGGCTACAAGGTGTCCGGCGGCCTGCACGGCGTCGGCGTCTCCGTGGTGAACGCGTTGTCCGCCTGGCTCGAGCTCGACATCTACCGCGACGGCTTCCACTGGCACCAGCGCTTCGAGCGCGGCGTGCCCGTCACGTCTCTCGAACAGAAAGAGAAGCTCGCCAAGGACGCCCCGACCGGCAACACCGTGTCGTTCATGCCCGACCCCGACGTCTTCGAAGAGGTCGAGTACGACTACCGTGTGCTGGCCCAGCGCCTGCGCGAGACCGCGTTCCTCACCAAGAACCTGCGTATCGAGCTCATCGACGAGCGCGCCGAGGGCGAGACCACCGTTTTTCAATACGCCGGCGGCGTGCGCGACTTTGTCGACTACATCAACCGCGAAAAAGACCCGGTGCATCGCACGGTCATCTACTTCGACAACGAAACCCCCGACGGCCAGGTCGAAGTGGCGATGCAGTGGAACTCCTCGTACAACGACTCGATCTTCACCTTTGCCAACAACATCAACACCACCGAAGGCGGCGCCCACCTGTCGGGCTTCCGCGGCGCCCTCACGCGCACCATCAACGACTACGCCCGCCAGAAGGGCCTGCTCAAAGAGAAAGAAGAGAACCTCTCCGGCGAAGATGTGCGCGAGGGCCTGTCGGCCATCGTCTCGGTCAAACTCAAAAACCCGCAGTTCGAGGGTCAGACCAAGACCAAGCTCGGCAACACCGAGGTCCGCACGCTGGTCGAGACCACGGTCAACGCCAAGCTCGCCGAGTTCCTCGAAGAGCACCCCGCCGAAGGGCGCCAGATCGTCGACAAATCGGTCACGGCGGCAAGGGCGCGCAACGCCGCCCGCAAGGCGCGCGACCTCACGCGCCGTAAGGGGCTCCTCGAAGGCTCCAGCCTGCCGGGCAAGCTCGCCGACTGCTCCATCCGCGACCCGCACCTCTCCGAACTGTACCTGGTCGAGGGCGACTCGGCAGGCGGCTCGGCCAAGCAGGCGCGCGACCGCAGCTTCCAGGCCATCCTGCCGCTGCGCGGCAAGATCATCAACGTCGAGAAGGCGCGCATCGACAAGATGCTGCAAAACAACGAGATCCTCACCATGATCAGCGCCATGGGCACGGGTATCGGCGACGAGTTCGACCTCGAGCAGGCGCGCTACCACAAGATCATCATCATGACCGACGCCGACGTCGACGGCTCGCACATTCGCACGCTCATTCTCACCTTCCTGTTTCGCCACATGCAGCCGCTCGTCGAGGCCGGCTACATCTACATCGCCCAGCCGCCGCTTTACCGGCTCAAACAGGGCAACCAGGAAACCTACATCCACAAAGAGGCCCAGCTCGAAGAGATCCTGCTGCGCGGTCGCCTCGAACAGATCAAAGTCGACAACACCGACACCGGCTTCAGCTTTTCCGACGCCAAGTACCAGCGCTTCCTCAAGCTCTTCAGCGAATACGAGGGCTGGGTCAAGAAGCTCAAGAGCCAGTTCGGCGGCGAGCTTGTCGACTGGCTCAAGAACGGCCCCACCATCGAAGCCGACGTACCCACGTTCGCCGCCCTGGTCGAAGCGCTGCGGGCCGACATCGACAAACGCTACGTCATCAGCGTGCTCACCGCCGACGACGAGACGGAGGTCGTCGACACCCGGCTCGTCGAGCGCAAGAGCGGCCTGGCGGCCAACCTGCGGATCCCCTTCGCGGCCCTGTCTGGGCGCGAGTTCCACAGCCTCAAGCGCGTGCACGAACGGGTCCGCGAGATGGTCGGCCGGCCGCCGTTCACGCTGCGCTTCGGCAATCGCAAGGCCGAGGCCTCGAGCTACGAAGACCTCCGCATACAGATCGTCGAGCTGGTCAAAGAAGGCATCCAGCTGCAGCGCTTCAAGGGCCTCGGCGAGATGAACCCCGACCAGCTCTGGGAAACCACCATGAACCCCATGAGCCGCACGCTGCAGCTCGTCTCCATGGAAGACGCGCAAGCGGTAGACGAAGTCTTCACCATGCTCATGGGCGACAAGGTCGAGCCGCGTCGTGAGTTCATCGAAAAGAACGCCAAAGAGGTGCGCTTTCTCGATGTCTAGGACAGGCGCATGACTGATTCACTGCAGACGCTCGAAGGCAAGATCGAGCCGATCCAGCTCGAAGACGAGATGCGCTCGTCGTTCATCGACTACGCCATGAGCGTGATCGTCGACCGGGCGCTGCCCGACGTCCGCGACGGCCTCAAGCCCTCGCAGCGTCGCATTCTCGTGGCCATGAACGATCTCGGCCTGGCGCCCAATAAGCAGCACCGCAAGTGCGCCAAGATCGCCGGCGACACCTCCGGTAACTACCACCCCCACGGCGAGTCGGTCATCTACCCGACCCTCGTGCGCATGGCCCAGGACTTCAACATGCGCTACCCCCTGGTCGACGGCCAGGGCAACTTCGGCTCGGTCGAAGGCGACTCCCCGGCGGCCATGCGCTACACCGAGGCGCGTTTCTCGCGGATCGCCGTCGAAATGCTGCGCGACATCGACGCCAACACCGTCGACTGGGTGCCCAACTACGACGAGACGCGCCGCGAACCGACCGTCCTGCCGAGTCGCGTACCCAACCTCATGGTCAACGGCTCGAGCGGCATCGCCGTCGGTATGGCGACCAACATCCCGCCCCACAACCTGGGCGAGGTGGTCGACGCCATCGCCACCCTGATCGACAACCCCGACGCCAGCGCCGACAACCTCATGGCGCACATCACGGGTCCCGACTTTCCCACCGGCGGGGTGATCCTCGGCACGGCTGGCATCAAAGAGGCCTATCGCACCGGGCGCGGACGCATTCGCGTCCGCGCCAAGGCTCACACCGAGCAGATCAAGGGCAACCGCACGGCGATCATCGTCACCGAGCTGCCCTACCAGGTCAACCGAGCCGCCCTCATCGAGAACATCGTCGATCTGGTGAAGGCCAAGAAGATCTCCGAGATCTCCGACCTGCGCAACGAATCCGACCGCTCCGGCATGCGTCTCGTCATCGAGCTCAAGCGCGACGCCATCGCCATGGT
>Ga0182014_10001234_pt1 | contig 34585 bp, 24 predicted proteins | sample 612S2DmetaG_FD_120489 | JGI IMG/M metagenome (GOLD analysis project Ga0182014, IMG submission 120489) | Permafrost microbial communities from Stordalen Mire, Sweden - 612S2D metaG | ecosystem: Environmental > Terrestrial > Soil > Wetlands > Permafrost | place: Sweden: Stordalen | collected... | reverse complement strand
TAGTACCATTGGCATTAACGGCAGATACAGCATAGCTGTAGTGAGTGGAACCGGCTGTACCGGCTTGGGTGATGGTTGGTACTGGCGTACCTAGGTTATTGGTCCCTTGCAAGGAACCTGTGACAGTTAGGTTGCCACCAACTCCCAGGTTACCAGATACCTGGGCTGTGCCACCAACATTCAGGCCACCGGCAATAGATGAATTGCCTGCTATTTGTTCATTGGTGTCAACCGTTAGAGTACCTACCTCTGCCCCACCGGCTTGGAGTTGTTGGGTGTATTCCCCGCCTAAGTCGAAGATTTGGAGAGAACCAGCATAAGAAAAAGGCGCCCAAGCAGTTACGTAGGCATAGCGGCCTTGGACAAAGACAGAATTCGAACCAATACCAGAAGATACACTGCCAAGACTAGTTGGGCTAGTCGGGTTGGAGACATCAAATATTTGAAGAGTACCGCCATTATCATTAGCTACATAGGCGTAGCGACCTTGAACATAAATCGATGTCGGGTCATTAAGCCCAGTAGTAGCACTGATACCCACAACACGCGGAGAAGTGGGGTTTGAAATATTAACAATTTCAATAGTATTTGAAGCTCCGCTAGGCACATATGCATAATCACCCTGGACAAAAACGGGGCCTCCGGGATCTGCTGCGCTGCCACTACCAGTAACCACGCTACCATCGCTAATTGGAGAAGCTGGGTTTGAGATATCAAAAATTTGAAGTAAATCATCGTACTGATTACTTACATAGGCATAGCGACCAGAAACGTAAACCCCAACAGGGCTACTAAGTATAGCGGCGCTGGTACCAGCAACGTAAGGAGAAGCTGGGTTTGAGATATTAATAACTTCCATGGTGTTGTTACCCTCATTAGTCACATAGGCGTAGCTGCCTTGTACGAAGACAGAAGTAATTAAGTTTACGCCAGCTAACGTTCCAACTACAACGGGGCTAGCGGGATTAGAGACGTCAATAACTACGAAGGCACTAGAAGCATCACCACCTACGTAGGCATAGTGACCTTGGACAAAGACAGAACCTGGGTTAGTAGCGGCGCCAGTACCTACACTGCCAACACTAACTGGGCTGGCTGGGTTGGATACATCAAAGATTTGTAGGCTATTACCGCTGGCATTGACTACATAGGCGTAGTCTCCTTGTACGTAATCGTCGTATGCAGTACCAGATCCAGCCACACTTCCTATAGCACTAGTAGGTACTGTACCACTGACATAGAGTTGTCCGGTTGGGGTGCCGTTACCACCAATCGATACTTGTAGCGCAGAGTTGGAGGTATTGGTAGCAACTTGGGCTGTAGTGGTAGTTGGTGGTGCAGTGTTAGTGATTGGCGCAGTAGCTCCAGTATCGATGAAAGTAAGGTTGCTCCCTGAGACTATACCAAGAGTGGAGTAGACGGAGTCCGTGGTATAGACGCCAGTCACTGTAGAACGATAAACATTGTAACTCTCTGCCCCAGCTATTGGTGCCCAGGTTAACGTAACTGTTGAAGCACTACCAGTAGTAGCCTGAGTGACTTGAGCAGATGGGGTGGTTTGTCCTCCTGTAGCATCAACGGCCGTAACTTCGTAGTAGTAAGTGGCTGCAGCTAGCGTTCCACCAGTAGTTACCGTAGAGTGAGCAGAAATAGTTGGGCTAGTCATAGTAGTAAAGCTAGAGTCTACGGCTACCCTGCTGTTAGTTGTATCAACGTTAAGGACGCTGGCAGCGGAGGAGTTCTGTACCTGGAAAGCTGTAGTGGAGTTGGTGGAGTTTTTGAAGGTTGCCGCACCAGTTGAGCTAAGGCTAGCTACAGTGGTGTTATTGGTAATAAGATTAATCCCATAGGCTGTAGTAGATCCAATAGTTACCGTAGTGCCAAAGCTATTACCGCTTTGGAGTATTGCTGAGCCGCTACCGGTTGCAAAACCACAACTCGTTGAGGTCTGAAGACAGACAGTACCAGTTACGCCTGGAACAGTAATCGTGGCAGTACTACCCGGAGTTAGAAATTGAAGTGTATCCGTATAGCTCCCAGACGTGTTGGTTAGTGTTGTTGCCGTAAGTGCGGAGTTTGCCTCAAAGGCATACGGCACAGACGTAAGCTGAATGCGCGGACTCATTTCACCGTCCCAGCCAGTCAAACTGGTGGCGGTGGGAACGACTGACCCGCTAGTTCCGCCAATATTCATAGTTAAATAAAGCTGGCTACCCCAGTTAATAGTAGTTGGAAAGGCTGTTTGAGAACCCAAGTTAGCGGTCAGATAGCCGTCCGCAACTGATATCCCCGTAGTTGTGCCAACCAAATAATCTTCAGTCCAAAGAGCTGATCCACCAGTTAGCGCCGAGTAAAGTTTAAACTCAACGTTATAAGTTCCGTCTGGGGCAATTGCGCCATTTGATTGAAGTAGTCTGGCCTGATAGTTAATTGTCGAGGCTGTCAGAGCCGATGCGTGGTTATTGGCAGAAAGCGTCCAAGAAAAAATCAATACCGAGCATACACCCAAGATACCGAAGAATAACATTCTCCTAGTGCGCGAATACAGTCCCCGAAAATAAGAAGTACTTTTTAACATTTTGTCTATTTATTTTGGTTTTTAAAGCTATTTTGCTTTTATACCTAACAGCCATTATGGCTATCTGGCTGGCATCTGGCAAGAGCAAATTAGTTATTCTATATATATAAAAAATCGACTATATTAGAACATTTTTATGAATATCCTGTTTAAGAAGTAAACGATGCTCCTAATTTAACAGCTAAAAGTAATTGGATAGCCTTTTGCGATCTATAAATATGGAAGTAATCGTAGTAATCGATACAACGTACTCTATCTAAAATGAATAACTAAATTACTGAGTTTTCCACAGGATTTTTTGTAGTTCTAGCTAATCTTTGTGATTTTGATGACCGACTGGTGCTGTCTGTGGCCATGAACTTTATGGACTCGTTTTTTGGCTTTATAACGAATTGCAGTTACTTTATCAGCCTTAACTAGTGGCTCTACTACCTCCGCGCTGACCTTAGCATCTGTTAGTAGTGGCTTGCCAATAGTAATTTTCTCTTCATCAATAATCAGTAATGGGCTAAAATCAATTGTTTTGGCGTCTTTAATCAGCTCCACTTCTAGAGTTTCGCCTTCATGGACAATATACTGTTTTCCGCCAGTAGCAATAACTGCTTTTTTCATCTCTCTATTCACCTTTTTCAACTAATACTGCGTTGATTTTATCAGATAACAACCCCTAATGTCAAAAAGTATGCACGCACTCATTACTATACGAGGTATTTACTCAGTGCGATTCTAATCTGCAAGCCTTCAATCTTAACTATTGTTTCATGGGCATCACCGGGAACTTCGCCGAACTCCTCGCACAAGGTTTCGCCCATAATTAAATCTTTATAGCTAGATATCGCTTGATTAACTTCTGGGCTTTCACTTTCTATGAGTAGTGATATTCGGTCTTCCACTTCTAGCCCAGCCTGTTTTCGGGCATTCTGGATATGACGCACCAGTTCGCGAATTATGCCCTCTTCTCGCAACTCATCACTAAGCTCAGTGTTCATTTCGGCTTTCAGCTCAACACTATTGCCGCTAAGTGGGACTATTTTAACCTCTTTAACGTTTAATTCTTCTTTTACTATATCTAATAGTTGTTGATCCAGCTCCTTAACTCCGTGGAGCGAAACTGACTGAAGTGGCTGACGAACCTTGAGACCGGCTTCAGCCCGCTGGGCTAAACCTTGAGTTATTAGCTCCCTAACATTCAGCATATTATCTATGACAATAGTATCAATATTGCGCGCTTCAGGCCAATTGCAAAGGTGAACAGATTCTTGTCCGGTCAATTTTCGATATATTTCCTCTGATAAAAACGGCGTGAAGGGTGCCATTACCAATACCAGATAAGATAGAACGTAGTGTAGTGTCTTATAGGCATTCGCTTTATCGCTATCATTCCCGCTTTTCCAAAAACGGCGACGGGAACGCCTGACATACCAATTCGAAGCATCATCAATGAATTCTAAAACTGGTTTTAGTGCCTTTTGCAGATCATAATCTTGCATGTTTTTATCTATATCAACTGCTACTTCATGTAAACGAGACACTACCCACCTATCTAAGGGGTTTTCTAGCCCTGATAGAGGATCTTCTTGGTTGCCATCCCATTCCCAGTTATCAACAGAGGCGTACAGCGTAAAGAAGTCATACATATTCCAGATCATATTAAGTTTTCTAGATATATCGGCAACATCTTTATCGGTCAATGAAAAGTCTTCGCCGCTCAGTACTGGTGAGGCCAGCAGCAGAAACCGTATTGCGTCAGCGCCGTAAGCGTCAATAACAGTATTTGGGTCAGAATAGTTACCAAGTGATTTGGAAAGTTTTCTACCGTCACTTCCAAGAATCGTGCCAGTTACGATAACATTCTTGAAAGCCTTCTCCCCGAATAAGCCCACCGATATGGCGTGAAGATAATAAAACCAAGCACGCACTTGGCCAACATATTCGGCTATAAAATCACCAGGAAAATTCTTTTCGAATTTTTCTTTGTTCTCGAACGGGTAGTGGAACTGGGCAAACGGCATCGATCCTGATTCAAACCAGCAGTCCATTACCTTGTCTATTCTATGGTACTCAACACCATCAATAGTAAATTTAACTTCATCTATCCAGGGCCGGTGATAGTCGTCTAGCTCAACACCGGAGAGTTCCTTTAGCTCATCATAACTACCAAGCACCTTTATTAACTCTTTGCCGTTACTGTCCTTGCCTTTCCATATTGGCATTGGAGTAGCCCAAAAACGGTCTCTCGATAAATTCCAATCGGGAGCCGATTCAACGGTATTTTCAAAGCGCCCATGCTTGATGTGTTCCGGAAACCAGCGAATACCTTCATTAGCCTCTAGCATCTGTTGCCTTTGGCCGTCAATATTCATAAACCAACTAGGATGAGCTCGATACATCAATTTTGTACCACAACGGTGACAGTGAGGATAACTGTGTCGAATGTATTCGATTTTCCAAACAACACCCCGCTCATATAGAGTTTTAGCAATTTCTTTATTAACTTCCCAGACTTGTCGACCAAGCCACTCCCCGGAATTATAAAAACCATTATCATCAATGTCTGAAACTAGCGGGAAATCCAGCTGTTTTGATAGCTCATAATCTTCCTCGCCGTAAGCTGGAGCGAGGTGAACAATACCAGATCCATCGTCAAGCGTTACGTAATCTGCATGCCAAACTTTGTGGGCATTTTTACCACGATCTTCAAAAAGCGGTTCGTAACTCCTACCAACCAGCTCACTACCTTTGAAAACTCGTTTTATATCATGCGGGATAACGTTGTGTTTTTCATCACGAAGTACTTTATCAACCAGCTCGCTTGCCATGATAAGCTTCAGACCGTCGACTTCAACCTCTGCATAATCTTGTTGCTCGTTGACGGCAACTGCAGTGTTTGCGGGAAGTGTCCATGGAGTTGTAGTCCAAGCTAGAAGATAACTATCACTATCTACCAACTTAAACTTAACAAATACCGATGGGTCAGTTACGTCCTGATATGAATTATCCATCGCCACCTCAGCCTTACTAATCGGTGTGGCATCTCTGGTGCAATATAGGAGGACTTTCTCGCCCTCATAAATTTTACCTTCATCAAATAACTTCTTAAATGCCCACCAAACCGACTCCATATAGTCCTTATCCATGGTCGTATAAGCGCCTTTGAAATCTACCCAACGACCAATGCGGTCAATGGTGTCTTCCCATTCGCTACCCGTTTGAACCATATTCTCTCTGCAGGTCTTAATATAGTCCCCGAGGCTTATTTTGGTGCCAATATCTCGGCGATCTTCTATGCCAAGTTTTTTCTCTGTAAAGACTTCCGCCGGTAGTCCATGAGTATCCCATCCCCAAACTCTTTCTACTCTCTTGCCCTTCATCGTCCAATACCTTGGTACTGCGTCCTTAACTATTGAACTAAGTAGTGTCCCGAAATGGGGTACGCCAGTAATAAAAGGGGGCCCATCATAAAAGACATAGGCGTTATCTGCCGGCCTACTATCAACCGATTTCTCAAATATCTTATTATCTTGCCAATACTTAACTAGATCTTTCTCGTACTCTATTGCTGGTCGTCTGGTATTTTTTTGAAACTTCATGATGTTGTTCTCTTTCTTAAAATATAAAAAGCCACTTCTTTACGGTGTTGGAACCCTGTTTCTAGGGTGGTACCATCCAACTTCCAAAGAAATGACTCTTTGACACTTGCTTAACGGCTGTTCCGGGCTTACCCGGTGAGTTCTACTAAGCCCTAGTTGGCCTTTCCTCTCACTGCTTTCACGGTTGATAGCCGCTATTTGCCCTATCGGACAAAACGCATTATTACTTTCTACTTACATCTAAAACTATAGACTACTTATTGTTTTACATCAACTAACTATATAGGTAGGATATGACTTCTTGTTTTTGGGGCAGCAGCTTACCGAGCCACATATTCTGCAGAACACCTTCTGTGCCAAGGGCTAACAGAGCCGGATACTCCAAGATATCGTAGAGTATGCTTTTGTTAACCCCCTCGACGCTTTCGGCATCCAAAACTTCAACTTCAATAGTAGGATAGAGTCGACGAAAATCATCAACATATTCTTCTACGATCCGAGCGTATTCGGATTTTGGTTTGTAGAGAACAAGCAGTTTCATATGACTAGTGTAGCATATGGATGCCCAGTAGAGCTCTAGCTGCAGCCAGTGGTGGAGCCGCAGCTACTACACACATAACAACTACCTGACCTCTGTGTCTGATTACCGCAGTTATAGCAAAGTGGTGCCGCACTATTTGCGCTTGACTTGGTTTCTGGTGCTCGTACGCTCAGTGTTGGGCTATCTGCAACTTTCTGTTGGACGACTTTGGGTGCTGGTGTCTCTTTGATAAGAGCAACGTCAGCTAGCAAAGATATCTGCTCCTCGGAAGGCATGTCATCTATTGATGCCAAGCCCAGTTCTAGTCGATCATCAAAACTTAAGTAACTAAGTGCCAGGCGCCTGAATATGTAATCCACTAGGCTTGAGGCGGTGCGGATCTCAGGGTCATCGGTGATGCCTGCTGGCGCAAAACTCATGTGGCTAAGTCCCTTAACATAGATCTTCAGTGGTACGCCGTATTGGAGACCATAGCTTACTGATCGGGCAAAAGAGTCCATTAGTCCAGCCAAGGTAGATCCCATCTTAGCAGTATTAATGAAAACTTCTCCGGGGGTTCCATCATCATATTCACCCACAGTTACATAGCCATGGCTATCTGCAACGGTAAAAGAGAAGGTCTTTGCCTGACGAACTTTTGGCAGTGGTCTTCGGACTGCTCCCTTAACAATGAACTTTTCTTGTTCGGCTGACGCATTGATCGTGGCTACATCTTGGCTGCCCTCTTTCTTAGCCATAGATAGCGGCTGGCCGACTTTACAGTTGTCTCGATAGACAGCAATCGCCTTAATGCCCATTTCCCATGCCTCAATGTGTAATTGTTCAATGTCCTCAACTGTGACTTCCTCGGGTAAGTTTACTGTCTTACTGATAGCGCCTGACAAGAATGGCTGTACTGCTGCCATCATCTTTACGTGTCCAAGATAGTGGATTGCATTATCACCCATCGAACACGCAAACACTGGCTCATGTTCCTTCTTAAGGTGTGGTGCGCCTAGAATGGTTTTCTCAACATCGATATAGCTCACTATGTCAGCTATTTGTGACTTGCTGTATCCAAGCGCATCTAGAGCTCGAGGAACCGTCTGGTTAACAATATTCATGGTACCGCCACCAACAAGTTTCTTAACCTTCACTAGACCTAGATCTGGCTCAATCCCGGTTGTATCACAGTCCATCATCAAGCCAATTGTTCCGGTTGGGGCAAGAAGACTAGCCTGGGAATTACGAACTCCGTAGAGCTCACTTAATTCGACAGCGTCATCCCAAGCGCTCGTGGCAGCGCTTAATAGATCTTCAGATACTAAACCGGCATCGATCTTGGAGACAGCCTGTCTGTGCATCTTAATGACATTTAACATTGCTTCACGGTCTTTGTGGAAGCCAGCGAACGGGCCAACTTTTGCAGCTATCTTAGCGCTCACAGCATAAGAACGACCCGTTAGTAGTGCGGTTACAGCAGCCGCTTGAGCCCGACCTTCGTCAGAATCGTACGGCAAACCTTGTGCCATTAACAACGCTCCAAGGTTGGCATAACCAATACCTAATTGTCGATAAGCGCGAGCAGTCTTCCCAATCTTCTCTGTTGGGTACGAACTATAGCCAACTAGAATCTCTTGTGCTGTGAATATAACATCAATAGTATGCTCAAAAGATTGTATGTCAAAGCTATTGTCTTTGCGCAAATATTTTAACAAATTGATACTCGCTAGATTACACGCCGAGTCATCCAAATGCATGTATTCGCTACATGGATTAGAGGCATTAATTCGACCAGCAACTGGTGTAGTGTGCCAACGATTAATAGTTGTATCAAATTGCATGCCCGGGTCAGCACATTCCCAAGCTGCTTCAGCGAATTCGCGGAATAAAGTACGGGCTTTCACGGTCTTAACAGTTTTTCCGGTGGTAACGGCCCTTAGGCCCCAATCTGCATCAGCTTTTACTGCTTCCATGAATTCGTCGCTCACCCTGAGTGATATATTGGCATTTTGGTACTGCACACTAAAAGAATCTTTGCCGTCTAGGCTCATGTCCCAACCGGCAGCCTGTAAATCACGGGCTTTTCGCTCTTCAAGAGCTTTGCTCCAAATAAATTCTTCAATATCTGGGTGATCTGCATTTAAGATTACCATTTTGGCCGCTCGACGAGTCTTACCGCCGCTTTTTATTGCGCCAGCTGAAGCATCAGCCCCGCGCATGAAGCTAAGTGGGCCTGATGCTGTTCCGGCGCTCTTACCAAGCTGTTCGACGGATGATCGAACCGTACTTAGATTTATGCCCGAGCCAGAACCGCCCTTAAATATCATTCCCTCTTCGACGTACCAATTCAAAATAGCTGGCATTGTGTCTTTTATGCCGAGTATAAAACAAGCACTGGCCTGTTGAGCTCGTTCAGGAACGCCAATATTAAACCAAACCGGTGAATTAAATGCAGCCCTTTGGGTGGCTAAAACGTACTTTAGCTCTTCTCTGAAGTCTTCGGCATCGTTATCATTATCAAAATAACCTTCTTGAAGCCCTTGACGAGTAATCGTGTCAGCCACTCGATTAATAAGATGCTTTAGTGAGCTTTCACGCTCCTTCGTGCCAGGTGTACCCGTAAAATACTTTTGAGCAACGATATTAATTGCATTGAGCGACCAACCCTCTGGAAACTCAACGCCTTTTTGCTCAAAGACTGGCTTGTTGGCTATTGGATTAACTATAATTGAATCACTTTTGACCCACTTAAGATCGTCATAAGCCTTCTTCTTAGGTTGAGTGAATAACCGCCCAACTTGTAAATTGGTTGTCTGTCCCATAATAAACCCTCACTTAATTATTGAGTTGAAACTCATTATTATTTTTATTTACTTTTTTGTTCCCAGTTCCCTGTAATTTTCATAATATTCCACATTAATTTAAATGTCCATACTATTTTTTACAAAAAACTGGTAAACACTTTATCGAACCGGTGTTTGCGTCGTCTTACGCTCACGAATTTCGGACAACTCACGCTCGAAACTATTTATGTCTTTGAACTTTCGGTAGACACTTGCGAATCGTACATAGGCTACTTCATTTAACTCTGCCAATCTATCCATGACTAAGTCGCCTATCGTAGCGGTACGAACCTCTGGATCACCAAGCGCTTGTAATTCGTTCTCGATCTCATTTACCAATTTCTCAAGTTGTAAATTGGTGACCGAAGTTTTCTCGCAAGCTCTATACAATCCAGACATTATCTTTTGCCTATCAAACAACTCTCTTACGCCGCTAGACTTAACTACTACCAGCTGGGGTCTTTCAACCCTCTCATATGTAGTAAAACGGTGACCACAGTGGATACAAACCCTTCTTCTGCGTATAGCTTCACCATCAGCGGCATCTCTGGATTCAATGACCTTGGTATCATTTTTCTGACACTGGTTGCATTTCATCTTGTATACCTCCTTTATTCAATATAAAAGTACGGTCACTATATTCTTAAGCTACATATAGTGTCTATAAATAACATGGTAGCCCTACTTATGGTGTTTGGCAAATAATTATTGCTGTATTATTTAGTACGTATTTACAGCTTATCTTCGTCTGTTTTCTTGTCGTCACTATCTTTAGAACGGCGTCGTGATAATCGGCGCAAGAAGGACGGTTTTTCCACATCATCCTCATCAATCCCATTAACAACTGTCGGTTTGCTCTCTGAAAAATGATCGTGGTCATTATCTTCATGCTTATCTTCGTCTTTAGATTTAGATTCTTTGTTCTCGTCCTCATCCTCATCATCAATGGCCCATATGTTAGCTGGAGGCGTATCATTATGAAAATCATTTTGGTCATCGTCTTCTTCGTTGACCGGTAATGACATGTCAAGATCAGACATAACCTTATCATCTCCAATGTGAGTTACTTTATCTTTGGACTTCGATGATTCCTTATCGTCTTCCTTGTTATTAGAATCATCTTTATCCGGACGCTTACGGTTTGCGAAATATGATTCATCAAAGCCAGTAGCCACTACGGTAACAATTACTTCGCCAGTTAAATCACTGTTGATACTCGCACCAAAGATAATATTGGCATCTGGGTCAGCGGCAGTTGTAATAATTTCTGCAGCCGTGTTAATCTCGTGCATCGTTAGGTCATCGCCACCAATAACATTAAAGAGTATGCCACGGGCGCCATCGATTGATACTTCCAGTAAAGGTGACTCGATAGCCTGCTGAGCAGCTTGAACTGCACGGCTTTCCCCGCTAGCCCGACCGATACCCATAAGCGCTGAGCCAGCATTGGTCATTACCGTCTTAACATCAGCAAAATCAAGGTTAATTAGACCATGGACAGTTATAAGATCAGATATACCCTGGACTCCTTGTCTTAAGACATCGTCGGCAACTTTAAAAGCTTCCAGTAGCGGTGTTTGTCTCTCAATAGTCTGAAGCAAACGATCATTTGGTATAACTATTAAGGTATCTACTGACTTACGAAGATTCTCTATAGCAAGATCGGCGTTATGGCGTCTTTTTTCACCCTCAAAAGCAAAAGGTTTAGTGACAAAAGCAACTACTAGGCTGTTAAGATCTTTAGCTATTTGGGCAACTATGTGCCCGGCACCACTACCAGTACCACCGCCCGCACCAAGCGTAATAAATGTCATGTCTGCACCCTCAAGTGCCTTTTCGATATCAGCCCTAGACTCTTCAGCAGCCCGCTCACCTACATTCGGATCAGCTCCAGCGCCTAGTCCTTTAGTTGTATCCTGACCAATATGGATCTTGGTTTGTGCTTTGGAATTATGCAAAGCTTGAGCATCGGCATTTATGGCAATAAACTCAACACCATCAACACCGGCTTCAACCATTCGGTTAATTGCAGCGCCACCGGCGCCACCAACTCCAACAACTTTAATACGAGCGAACGTTTCTACTTCAGGCTTAACTTCTGGCATGATGCTTAGATCCTCTTACGTATTTATACTGGTGAGTATACTCTACACGCCACTCAAGTTCAATAAAATTACTTATTCAATAATCAAGTGGGTGATTAAGAGCAATAATGGGATGTATAAATCTTTTCTATTTTTTAATGGAATGCCAAAAACGGTAAACGGGTTGCAATAATTTTGTGCTCGATACGGCACCTGACCCCTGTGATTCGTTAGTCGGACCAAGTATCATATCTAGCAACATTAGCCCAACCGCAGTAAATGCTGCAGTGTCATTTACTGCATCAACTAATCCGCCAATGGGTTGCAAAGTTCCAATTCTGGCAGCAAGCTGAAGTTTTTCTTTAGCAAAGTCAGCCAGTCCGGGGATCTTGGCGGTACCACCAACTATAACTACTCCGCCTGGCAATTTGCGCGATCGCTGGATTTTGTGGAGTTCGCGTTCAACGTATTCCAAAAGTTCGTCTACCCGAGCTTCGGTAATCATGTCAATATCATCACTCTTAAAAGTGTGTATCTGACTGCCTACTTTAATGGTTACGTTCTCTTTTTTAGTTTTTTGCTCCAAACTAACATGATTAATCTTAACTCTTTCGGCAATGTCTAGATCGGTTTTCAATCCGATTGCGAGATCGTTGGTTATATTAATGCCGCCAATTGGTAGAACTGCGACGTGCTGAATCTCGCCATCTTCGATAACTAAAAGATTAGTAGTACCAGCCCCGATATCGAGTAAGGCTGTACCGGCCTCTCTCTGCTGACGAGTCAATACAGCTTCTGCGGCTCCAAGACTTGAAATGGTGTGCCTATTAACCGTAATTTGGGCTTTATCAAGGGCGTCATCCAGATTACGCAGATTTGGGACTGAACTGGTTACTATATGAGCATCCACTTCTAGACGTACGCCATGCATTCCAATCGGATCCTTAATGTTATTTTGTCCATCAAGCCGATAATTCTTGGCAAATAGTTGCAGTATTTCCCGATTTGCCGGTAACTTTAGGATTGTGGCCGCCTCTTCCACGCGATCACGATCCTCGTTAGTGATCTCTCGATTGGCGGTGCTAATAGCAATTACACCCCGGGAATTTATGCCAACTACGTTAGTACCATTTACGTTTACCGTAGCGTTGCGGATATGCACTCCAGACAGTCTCTCCGCTTCAGTAACGGCCTGTACGATAGACTCAGCGACATCATCAACATAAACGACAGTACCCTTGCGCATTCCGGAGTTAGGTGCGCTGCCATAGCCTATAATTGACGGTCTACTCGGATCGTTCTGATCGGCTATACCAATAACGCAACGAACTGTATTAGTGCCTATATCGAGACCAACATAATGTGGCAGAGAGTGGTCATTCATAGAGGAAGTATACCGCTAACCCTATAATTACAGCAAGTTTGGAACACTTGGGGTCTATCTGCTTCAGACAACAGTCAGTATCTCGGCTTCATTATCTTTGATAAGTACGGTGTGCTCAAAATGGGCTGCCCAGGAGTCGTCCCAGGTTTGTACAGTCCAGCCATCGTTTGCTATAAATACACGGTCACCACCAAGAGTTACCATCGGCTCAATCGCTATAGTCATGTGTTTTTTAAGCCCAACACCAGTGTTGGCGCGACCATAATTTGGTATGTTCGGATCTTCATGCAATTTGTGACCGACACCGTGACCAACCAAATCACGAACAATGCCATAGTGATGCTTATTAAGCTCAGCTTCTACAGCAGCCCCAATATCACCAGTCCTAACTCCATCTCTGACAACTGCAATTCCGCTAAGTAATGACTCTTTTGTATATTTAACCAGATCCATGTGTTTCTGTGAAAGAGGCTTACCAACTATCAGGCTAATTGCAGCATCAGTTATCATGCCTTTATATAGAACACCGAAATCTAGACTCAAAATGTCGCCATTTTGTAAAATCCTATTAACAGAGGGGATACCATGAACTACTTCTTGGTTTATGGAGGTGCATAGTACGTCTGGAAAACCTTGATAGCCCAAAAATGGGGCTGTGCCACCTAGACTCTTCAGTTCGGTCGCCGCTATATTCGCAAGATCTTTGGTACTCATGCCGACGCTTACCTGCTTTGAAAGAATATCAAGAACCGTGGCTAGCATCCGACCACTGTCTCTCATGGCGGCTATTTCACTAGAAGTTTTTACTCTGGTTAGCATAATCTATACCACTGAAGGATTATTCTGGTCAATGATTTTGGTTATTTCCTTGTGGACAGTCGCCGGGTCTCGGCCGCCGTCGATATCATAAACATGCACTGCGAGTTGGCGTAAATGATTAATTATCGGCACTGTTACCGCTTCATATTCCTTAAAACGCTTAGTAATTGCTTCTTCCGTATCATCCTGTCGCCCTCGCAGCTTAAGGCGCTCCCTGACAACTTCTTTGGAGGCGCTAAGATGGATAACTGCTGTTAGCGGGAATCTACCCTCATCGACATTTTTGAGTAACCAATCCGTCTGAACTACGGTTCTGGGGAAACCATCCAAAATGAATTCCTGCTTTGTATCAATAACTTCAAAAACCGTGTCCAAGACTCTAATCATCTCGTCGTCGCTTAATAACTTACCTTCAAGCATTTCCTGGCGTCTTTTACCGGTTATTAGAACCCGCAGTATCTCTCCAGTCGATATCCAAGCATAGCCATGTTCGTCAGCTTGTAAGCGACCCTGCATACTTTTACCCGAACCGGCAACGCCCATCAATATGATCATTGGCTTAGCCTATCCTTGACAATGCCAGCGAGAGTTGCCCCATCGGCACTGCCACCGCTACGCTCCTTCGCCAGAGCAATGATCTGTCCCATCTTGCCCATATTTGGTTCATCAACTTCGCCCAGAATAGAGTCGACCAGTGATCGAATCTCCTCCTCGGATAAGCTCTTTGGAAGATAATTTTCAATTATCGATTTTTCGCTAAGTTCTTGTTTGGCGCGTTCTTCATTACCACCAGATTTATATAAATCGGCACTTTCCTGTCTTTTCTTGGCCTCTTTTTGTAATAAAGAAATTATTTCGTTCTCAGATATGCCTTCGGTTCTCTGTCCTTTGGCAAGTTCATCATATAAAATTACACTCTTTAGCCCCCTTAAGGTATCAACTGTAGTCTTGTTGCCACCGAGTAGGGCTGTTTTGAGGTCTTTATCAATCTGCTCTTTGAGAGTCATCTAGCGCTGGCCGAGTTTAATCTTCTGGAGCTTTACAGCCTTACGGGCTCGTCGAACAATAGCTTTCTGCCTTCTCTCAACTTTGCTGATTGGCTTTTCGAAATATTGCTTTTGCTTAACAGTCAGCATCATCCCGGACTGCTGCACCTTACGGTTGAAGCGACGTAATAAATTCTCTAGTGATTCTTTGGAATCTTTTCTTGTAACTTGTATCATATCTTGAATTATATGAGATCTAGGGTGTTTTTGCAAATTTTGCTTAGAGACCCTGCTGCCTCTTTTGATTGGCACGTTGTGATTTCAACACTATACTTTGTAACTCTTTGAAAATTATAAATTGCTTATTGGTGTAGTAGACTTTGGTGTTAGCTTGCTTCTCTGACAATAGAAAACCAACCTTTTCCAAACGCTTTAATTCTCTCTGAATATTGCCGGCGTCTTCTTTTATCAGCTTGGCCAGGCCTCTAACATGAGTTTTGAAATCAGGATACTTAGCATAGATTACTATAATCTTGCGCCTAACTCGTGAAGTGATAAATACATCTAACATAATTTTATATTGTTATTCAAACAACGTAAGTAATACGCTATAGTATACCTACCTACTATTGGCATTTCAAGCTATTTTGTTTAAAAATTAGATTATGACTTATTATTACAAAGTTTGGGTGGCAACCAGCCGCTATCATAAACCGGAGCCTTTGACGTATAAAGCCGACTATAAATTGCCTCCAGGCGCCATAATACTGGTTCCTATGACGCGCTGGCAGTGTTTGGGGATTATTGAAGGACTGACGGATAAGCCGAGCTTCGCTGTAAAGGAGATTACTAGCAATCTAGGCATTACACTGCCAAAACCCCTACTGAAACTCAGAGATTGGCTGCAAATTTATTATCCTTCCCCGTCAGGAATGATAACCCAGCATTTTCTACCCAATGTACTAAGTCAAAAGTTGCCCGATCTTGGGAGGATAAAGACAACTAAAGCCAAAACCGCTAAACAACCACCTTTAACTAAAGAACAAACCCAGGCTCTGGGCATTATTGACGGCAAAGGAAGTTATCTTATCCACGGCGAGACTGGTAGCGGCAAAACCCGTATATACCAAGAGGTTGCCAAAAGAGCTATCGATCAAGGAAAATCCGTCATCATCCTGACGCCGGAGATTAGTCTAACTGCTCAGTTATATAAAAATTTTGAAGAAATTTTTGGAAATCGAGTAGTCCTATTTCATTCACATTTAACTCCCAAGGAAAAGCTTCATTCTTGGCTTGAGATAGCCACTGCCCAGGAACCGGTTATTGTTATCGGCACTCGATCAGCACTGTTCAGCCCCGTTAACAAGCTGGGGCTAATTGTTGTTGATGAAGCCCATGAACCAGCCTACAAAGAGGAACAAGGTACCCACTACCACGCACTGCGAGTCGCTAGTAAGCTTGCTGAACTCAGTGGCAGCACATTGCTCATAGGTTCAGCCACGCCGTCTGTTACCGACTATTTTATAGCTGAACAGAAGTCTGTCCCAATTATAAGACTAGAGCAACCGGCCGTTACGAAGTTAAATGACGCCAACCAACCGATCATTGTTGATATCAAAGATCGCGGCCTATTTACTAAATCAAGACATTTATCAGATCCATTACTGCAAGCCATCGAGCTGGGCCTTAAGAACAAGGAGCAAATACTACTGTTTCTTAATCGAAGAGGCACGTCCCACGTTATTCTCTGTCAAAGTTGCGGCTGGCAAGCAATGTGCCCGAATTGTGACACACCACTCATCTACCACGGTGATGACCATAGCATGCGCTGCCATACCTGTAACTATAACCAAGTGGCGGTGACGATCTGTCCAATCTGCAAAAATACTGACCTTGTATTCAAGAGCAGTGGTACAAAGGCCATTGTCAGTGAAGTTGAGAAATTATTTCCATCAGCCATTGTGCAGCGATTTGATACAGACAACAAGAAAGCTGAACGCTTTGAGGCCCATTATGAGAACATCAATAACGGCAATGTTGACATACTAATTGGAACCCAAACCTTAGCCAAAGGCCTTGATCTTAAAAACTTAAGCGTTGTGGGAGTTATAACAGCCGACACCAGTTTATATATTCCAGACTTCATGGCCCAAGAAAGAACCTATCAACTTGTCAGCCAGGTAATCGGTCGCACCAGCCGCGGTAGCAAACATGGCCAAGCCATAATCCAGACATATAACCCCGTTAGCCCTATCCTGAAATCAGCACTCGCAAAAGACTGGACAAGTTTTTATAATCAGGAAATAGATGAACGTCGTAAATTTCTTTACCCGCCATTTTGCTATCTTCTGAAATTAACCGTCCGTCGCAGAAGTCCAAGCAGTGCTCGGGCTGCAGCAAATACGTTGGTAAAATTACTACAGACAGAACATCTTAAAATTATCATCAACGGGCCAGCTCCTTCTTTTCACCATAAACATGGCAATCAATTTGAGTGGCAGTTAATTATAAAAGCCAAGCAACGCGCTGAGTTACAAAAAGTTATTCAGTTACTACCAACCAATTGGTCATATGATTTAGACCCCACAAATCTGTTGTAGTGTTGTATTTAACAGATAAAGAGGCTATACTCGTAGCCATGCCAAATCCCCGCGATATGCTAATCACTCTGCCGAACCCCCACCTTAGACAATCGTCTAAGAGGGTTGGCGTGATCACAAAAGATGTTCAGAAAACAATTACTGACATGGAAGCAGCGGTTATCGACTGGGAAGATAGTCGACAGCACGAGGTCGGAGTGGCATTAGCGGCAGTCCAAATTGATGATCTGTATAAAATCGTAATTGTACGCAATGACTACGACAACAAGGAGGATAAAACTTTCAAAGTTTTCATAAACCCTTCTATTACCAAGTTCGAGGGTGAACCTGTCGCAGATTTCGAAGGATGTCTAAGCATACAAGACATTTACGGCAAAGTACCTCGCTACCCTAAAATACGGGTTAAAGCTGTCGGAATCGATGGAAAGCCCTTTAGGATAACCGCCGAAGGCTTTTTGGCCAGAGTTTTACAGCACGAAATTGATCATACCAATGGCATAGTTTTTATTGACCGCATCAAAGGTGTTAACGATGTATTTTATAAACTAAACGAAGATGGAAATTTGGAGCAACTGGATGACAAAAAAGTCCATAACAGTCGTATTCTTTGGTAGCGGACCCTTAGCCGCTAAGAGCCTTGAACTGCTGGCGCAGGACTTCGAGATAGAAGCAGTTATCACCAAGGCGTCGCCGCTTGGGCACAGGGGTGAAGTGCCAGTTTTGAACCTGAGCAAAAAATTGGGCATTAAGGCCTTCCCCGTAGAGAACAAGGCTCAGCTAGACAATCTGATAGAGAGCTCTCATTTTAGTAGTGATCTTGGCATATTAATCGATTTTGGTATTATTGTGTCCCAGGAAGTTATTGACTACTTTAAAAAGGGTATTATTAATAGCCACTTCTCCCTGTTGCCTGAGTGGCGAGGAGCTGACCCTATAAGTTTCGCTCTTCTCAGCGGGCAAAAATCTACTGGTGTTAGTTTAATGTTACTGGTCAAGGCAATGGACGAAGGACCACTACTTGCCTACTCCGAGCTAAGTATCGACTCTGACGCAACGAACCCCAGCCTAAGCGGTGAACTCGTCGATCTAAGTCATGAATTACTCAAGGAGTTTGTGCCCCGCTACCTAGAAGACAGTATCGAGGCCCAGGCCCAGGACATTACCGGTCGAGAAGTTAGCTATTCAAGGAAACTCACCAAGAACGATGGGATTATTGACTGGGACAAATCAGCCGACAAGATTGAACACGAGATACGAGCCTTTATTGAGTGGCCCAAGAGTCATACTAAACTTGGAGGTATTGAGATAATTATAACCAGCGGCCACGTTGTTCCTGCTAAAGATACCAAGCCAGGTAATTTTAAGATCGATAATAATGAACTATTGATTGACTGCGGAGAGGATTCGTTGTCTATTGATAAGCTAAAGCCCAGCGGTAAACCGGAAATGTCGATTCAAGCATTCTTAGCCGGTTATACCGGTCGTCTAGCCTAAGGCTGGCGACTGATCCTGGGGTGTAGTGGCCAAAATTTGAGGCGCAAGGTCTTTGATCTCATTTTTTAATTTGTCGAGTTCGCCACTGACTACTTGTTTATAATCGGGGAAATTGGTCTCGAGCCAATTTAGAGCTGCTTTTTCCTTGTCTTTAACTGATTCTGGGGAGTCTTCTTGAGTAGGCATAAGTTTCTCGAATTCATCAAGCTGAGCGTCACTCATCTGCGACGCCAATGTAGTACCTACCCTCATCTCAAGGGTCTCAAGAATATGCGTTAACATCTTGCGCTTTTCCTCTGGTGGCAAAGCGGCTAAACCAAGTTCTTCTAGTGTTTGTTCGTCTAATCTATATGCCATAGTTATTCCTACTAAGACATTATTGTAAACTACTTAAATCTAATTCAAAAGTCTATAATTTGCGTTCGATGGTTTCTTGTCGGTAAGTCTCAACAATATCACCTTCCTCGACAACCAGTTTTGCGGAAGTCTTGATCCCCAAACCGCACATTTCGCCCTTAACTACCTCTTTAGCATCCTGTGGACCGCGCTTTAGATGTATCAGTTCGGCCTCAGCGATTAGCTTGCCCCCACGCTTAATGCGTACCAGACATGGCACAACCATCTTACCTTCCAGGACTTCGCCGCCACAAATTATCTCGCCCTTGGTTGTCTTGAAAATAGCTTTGACCTGAAGCTTGCCAATTTCGGTAACTACTAGCTCGGGCAATAATAGATTACTGAGTTCATCCCGGGCATTATCTATTAGTTCATAGATAATTGAGTATTCGCGTATACTTATCTTGTCTCTGTTAGCTAGCCGTTTAATATTAGTTGGAGCGGGAACATTAAAGGCGTAGATTATCGCTCCGGAAGAGTGCGCCAAGTGAATATCGTTTTCGTTAACAACTCCTACACTTGCGCCCACAACCTGAACAGCGACTTCTTCGGTCGCCAGTGATTTTAGACTATCGATAACAGAGGTCAATGAACCTTGAACATCGGCTTTTACGATAACATTTAGAAATTGTAACTGCTTGCTACGGTTAATTATCTTGATTAAATCATTGCCGCTTAAGTCTAGGCGATTGGTGCTGTCTTCTTGTTTTTTGTCGGCTGCTGACCCAGATTCATTACGGGCTACCTTCTCGTTATCAACCACTTCAAAAGCATCACCAAATTCTGGCAGAGTTTTAAACCCAGTAATTACTACCGGCGTTGACGGCGTAGCGCTAATTAGAACCTCGCCGCTGGGAGATTCAAGGTTTCTAATCTTAGCATAGCTAGATCCTGCGACAACAAAGTCACCACGCTTCAAAGTACCGCTCTCAACCAGGGCGTGAGCTACCGGGCCACGTCCCTGTTCGGTGTGCGCCTCAATGATAAGTCCTTTGGCTGGCCCATCATGCAAGGCCCGAAGATTCTCAACGTCGGAAACCAGAAGAATCATATCTAGAAGATTATCAATTCCCTGTTTCGTCTTGGCCGATACTTCAACCACTACGGTGTCACCGCCCCATTCTTCAACCAGGACATTTTGCTCAGCCAGCTGTTGCTTGATATGGTTAACATCAGCGCCTTCTTTATCTATCTTAGTAATAGCGACAATAATCTTTACTCCGGCTTGCTTAGCGAATCTAATAGCTTCAACAGTCTGAGGCTTTACCCCGTCATCGGCGGCCACGACAATGACAGCCAAATCAGTCAGACGGGCGCTGTGAGCCCTAATGGCAGCAAAGGCTTCGTGTCCTGGAGTGTCTAGAAAAGTAATCTTACGACCGTGATGGGTCGTTTGGTAGGCCGTAATGTGCTGAGTTATGCCACCGGCTTCACCTTTGGCCACCGAGGCGCCTCTAATGGCGTCGAGTAAGCTGGTTTTACCATGATCAACATGTCCCATTACCGCAACAACCGGAGGACGCTCAATGGCGTGTTCGCTCATTGGCTCCTTAGCTCGGGCTTGCGGGGTTTCGTCTTTAACCTTTTTGACCAGTTCGACATCCAAAGCTAGTTCATCGACTATAATCTGAGCTGTATCAAAATCAATACGCTCGTTAACTGTCGCCATAACACCGTTTTTCATAAGCTCAGTGATGAGCCTACTAACCGGAACCGTTAGTTTTTCAGCCAGGTTGCCGACAGTGATGTAATCTTGTAGCTCGATTTTACTTGCCATCTGCAGCTTCCTTTCTTAAAAACTTATCGGATGTTTACATAAATGCTTAGTTTATTTGGCGCCTTTTAGGCTTAGGGCGATTTTTCTAGTTTCTGGATCAATATCTAGAACTTTGAACTGTTTCTTCTCATTGAGTTGGAATAGTTTCTCGGGGTCAACGGCGTCGCCTTCGCTCATTTCCGAAACATGGACTAAAGCCTCAACAGCGGGACTTAACTGAACAAAAGCTCCAAACGGTGTAATTCGAGTTACTTTACCCTCGACTATCGTACCCTTCTTGAAGGCTTTAACTTCGTTCAGCCATGGGTCTTCACTCATCTGCTTCAAGCTCAGGCTAAGGCGATCTTTGTCGATAGCAATAATCTTGGCCTTAACAGTCTCGCCAACCTTCAGGTAATCTCTCGGATCCTCAACTCGTTCCCAAGAAATCTCAGAAATGTGAATTAACCCTTCGATACCATCAACGTTCACGAAAGCTCCGAAATCAATCACGCCAGTCACCACGCCTTCGACTTCATCACCGATCTTCAGATCTGTTAGTCGAGCCTGCATGTCGTCTTTGATAGCGGCTTTTTCAGAGAAAATTAGCTTATTCTCTTTACGGCTGACATCCAGTATTCGCACTCGGATTGAGTGATCGACTAGGGCGTGCAGCTTCTGCAATATTTCATCACGATCAGCACCAGAGACTCTTGGATAATTGGCAGTTGAAAGCTGAGAAACCGGTAAAAATCCGCGGATTCCTTCCAACTCTACTAATAGTCCACCTCGGTTTGCATCATACGGTAGGATATCGACGATTTCTTGTTCATCAAAGATTCGCTGTAGTTCATCCCAGCCTCGATCCTTAACGGCTCGGCGCATGCTCAGTAGAGCGTGGCCTTCATCTTCTAGTTCAGGATCAACGACACTGACGGTCACATTTTGACCGACTTCTAGCGGCTGGTTATGGCCAATTTCTCGGCGCATTACCACGCCGATGCCTCGGGCTCCCAAATCTACCCATAGCTCGTGTTTTTTAATTGATGTAATTACTCCCTCCAGAACATCACCTGTCTGAAGCGGTTTGACGTCATTCTGCTCAAGCAGTTCGTCCATTGTTATTGTAGTTTGTGACATGCTTCTACATGCCTCCTTCGAAATGTATTTCCGGTGTGCGAGGTACTTCTAGCAATAACTGCCTTCATACGCTCACTACACAAGATTATCTATATTATACCTGTTATGCCGCCAGGAGTCTAGAGGCGATGACAAATGAAAAATGTGATAAACTAAAATTAATGTATTTGGGTGTAGATATCGGCGGTACCAAAACACTTGTTGGTCTAATGGATGACCAGGGAGTCATATTAAAACAAGAAAAATTTCCTACCTCTAGAATTTACGAAGAAGCAATCGATGAAATCGAAAAAACCGCTAAGAAATTTACAACACAACCGCTAAAGGCAGTCGGTATTGGTATGCCGGCAACCAATCTTGACCGAGAATATGGGATAGGTATCAACTTTGGCAATCTCCCCTGGGAAAACGTTCCTATCAGATCAGATATTAGCAGAAGACTGGGTTGTGATGTGGTTGTCGAGAACGATGCCAAGCTAGCCGCCTTATCTGAAAGTATGTTAGTTGGTGATGAGTTCAAAAAAGTTCTCTACGTCACAATTGGTACGGGAATTGGCATCGCGCTTATTGTTAATAAAACTATAGATGCGGCATTTGGGGACGCCGGCGGTCGAACAATAATTTTAGAGCACGATGGTAAATACCAAGCATGGGAGGATTTTGCCTCTGGAAAGGCTATAAAAAAGCAATTCGGTAAACCGGCTAGCGAGATCAAGGACAAAAAGGATTGGGCGATTATTGCTAAGAATTTAGCATTAGGATTCATTGAAATCATGGCCATGACCGAGCCGGACATTATTATTGTAGGTGGTGGCGTAGGAACCTATTTAGATAGTTATATTGAGCCCCTGACTAGGGAGTTAAAGCGCTACGAGAATCCTCTTCTGAAAATCCCCCCCATTCGGGAAGCCCAGCGACCGGAAACGGCTGTTGTTTATGGGGCATATGATCTGGCTAGGACTATATATGGATGAACTGCTCCAGTCCTTAAAAATTGACTATCCGGATATAAGTTTTGCCGATGGCAATTCCTTCCGCTGGTCGCCACACGAAAAACAAGTCGTTTATAAACCGGCTAGCGATGAAATAAATGGATCTTGGGCGCTGTTGCACGAAGTCGGTCATGCCCTACTAGACCACTCGACTTATAATTCTGACTTTGAGCTACTCAAACTAGAGGTTGCCGCTTGGGAAAAAGCTCGGCAAATACAGAGTAAATATGCCGTTCGGGTTGATCCGGAGCATATTCAAAACTGCTTGGACACTTATCGGGAGTGGTTATACCAGCGAAGTAGCTGCCCTAACTGCAATAATACTTGTTTACAGACATCACTAACCGAATACCGCTGCTTTAACTGTCATAGTGTATGGAAAGTTACAGTGGCACGGTTTTGTCGACCATACCGTCGTCTATATTCTATTCAAAATAAAAAGTCGCCTGAGACTATTGTCCAAGCGACTTTTCGCTAAAGTTTAAATTAAAACTTTAGGCTTTTTTGGTACGACGAGAAATTCGTCCACCCTTAGCGCCAGCCGTTCGGGCTAACTCTCGGTTAGCGAAGAAACCACCAGTGTGGCCTTTCTTACCGCCCATAGCACCGATTTTTGCGTAAAAATCAGAACCATACTTTTCTTTGTTTCGCTTAGCAGCAGCTTTGCCGCCTAATTGTGTTCCAGCCATGTTAAACTCCTTTTAATTAATATTGCATAGCTCTCGAGCTAGAAATAAAAAAGGGCTCCGTCAAGACGGAACCCTCTCTTATCTTATTCGATTGTGCTTATGATATCACGCTATACTGCTAATGTCAAGTATATGTTAAAAGATTATTTATAAATTAAAATTGAACTTAAGTTACCTCTTAAAAGATAAAAGCCATCCTATTAGGATGGCTTTTATATAATTTGGCACCGTGCTATTTTCCCAGGGTTAAAACCCAAGTATTGTAACCGCAGCGAGGCTTAACTTCTGTGTTCGGTATGGGAACAGGTGTTTCCCTCACGCCATGGGCACCAATGTTGCTTTGCCTTAAAAATAAGTCAAAGCTCATCGATGTCCATGGGAGTTACTGCACGGTTTTTAAAGATCGCAATTGAAAACAAACTAATGTGTTGCTACACACCAATAACTAGTCAATGCACCGCTATGAGCCAAACCCATAAAGATTTGTCTCATAGCTCATAAAAAGTCAATGCCCCTATTAGTACGCTTCGGCTACATACGTTACCGTACTTCCACCTTGCGCCTATCAACCTGATCGTCTTTCAGGGGGGTCTAGGGAAATCTAATCTTGAGGTCAGTTTCGCGCTTAATATGCTTTCAGCGCTTATCTGGTCCGCACATAGCTACCCAGCAATGCCCTTGGTAGAACAACTGGTACACCAGCGGTGCGTTCACCCCGGTCCTCTCGTACTAGGGGCAAATCCTCTCAAATTTCCTATCGTCCACAGCGGATATAAACCGAACTGTCTCACGCGTGTAATTTTGAGTTGTTCATTTCTCAAAACTTCCTCCACCATTACTGATGGCACGGACTATATCTTCACCCTTCTGCTATGTATGCAGTTAGGGGCTGACGTATGATAAGGCTTGGTATAGTTTGCTGCCCTATCTCAATTCAACTGCTGGTTGAATTTCAGTCTCTACGGGGACGTTAATGTAATAGTATGAAGAAAGGGATACAAAAGCGTTGATACAAATCGCGCTTCTCTTAAGCCGACTTTGAAGTACTTACAATAATGTAAATATTCATCGCGAAACTGCATTTTTAGCAAAATTTCAGTTTCTAGGCCTTATCTTCTTATTACAAAAACGTCTTCCCTCGGTATTGCCCTCTAAACCGTTCGATGTTTAGGTGGGGTTTCACCGATTTTAGTCAGATTTGATACGATTGGTGCGATGTACACCCGTATCTATACTACTTCTCAGTAGTAGAACGCAATGTTATTTACGTTCTGAACCCAGCTCACGTACCTCTTTAACCGGCGAACAGCCGGACCCTTGGAAGGTGCTCCCCCTCCAGGATGAGATGAGCCGACATCGAGGTGCCAAACAGCGCCGTCTATGTGAACTATTGGGCGCTATAAGCCTGTTATCCCCGGCGTAACTTTTATCCGAAAGCGCTGCCGATACCACACTCTTGTACAAAAATGTACTGACAGCGGAAAACTTACTCCTACTTTCGTACCTGCTTGGCTTGTAGGCCTCACAGTCAAGCTAGCTTATGCGTATACACTATCGATTCGATTTCCATCCGAACCTAGCTAACCTTTGAACGCCTCCGATACTTTTTAGGAGGCAACCGCCCCAGTTAAACTACCCACCAGACACGGTCCCCGAACCGGAAAGGGCCGACAACAAAAAGTTATCAGACCTTTGCGGTCCAGGTAAGAATAAGATCATAACAAGGGTGGTATTTCACTGATGACTCCACCTAGGCTAGCGCCTAGGCTTCAAAGTCTCCCACCTATCCTACACATGTTACAACCCGATTCAATGTCAAGCTGTAGTAAAGCTGCACGGGGTCTTTTCGTCCTGCTGCGGACAGACGGCATCTTTACCGTCAATGCACTTTCACCGAGCTCTTCGTTGAGACAGTACCCATATCATTACTCCATTCGTGCGGGTCAGAACTTACCTGACAAGGAATTTCGCTCAAATATTCTGTTACTTAAAAACCTATAAGTTAGGCGCCGTATGATTTCTCACACAGTCTCTATGTCGCCATAGAGGTCGGACTATATCTTCACCTTAAATAAATAGGGTGTTCGGCGTGTAGTCTCTGAGGGTTCTTACTTGCGTAAGCCTTCCCTGCTGATTGTCTGCACGAAACTGATTGTCACTAAATATTTTCATATCTAGTACAGTTCGATACTCAGATGTTCCAGCATATAGCCAAATTTTCTTCCAAAACCTCATGGAGGAGGTAAAACAGAAGAGAGTCTTTCACTCTACTAAGGCAGCATTTTTCACCTTAGGACGGTTATAGTTACCGCCGCCGTTCACTGGGGCTTCAGTTCGCACCGTGAAGCGCTCCCCTTAACCTTCCAGCACCGGGCAGGAGTCAGCCCCTATACATCCACTTTCGTGTTAGCAGAGACCTGTGTTTTTGGTAAACAGTTGCATGGGTTCCTTAGTTGCAACCTCCCGAGGGAGGTAGGCCTTATCCCGAAGTTACGGCCGCTTGTTTGCCGAGTTCCTTAACGAAGAATCACTCGTACACCTTGGTCTTCTCGACCTGAGCACCTGTGTCGGTTTGCGGTACGGATAGCATTATCCACGCGTTTGGTAGCTTTTCTAGTCAGCACTATCACAGGAATTCGACCCAAAAGTCGTTTCATTCGTAGGCATTTCTCCTACTTAGACGGATATAACCATGAATCCGCTCCTACTAACATGCCGCGCACGCCAAACAAAATAACACTAGTACGGGAATATTAACCCGTTGTCCATCGCCTACGCTACGCGCCTCGGCTTAGGACCGACTAACCCTGGGACGATTACCGTGGCCCAGGAAACCTTGCTCTTTCGGTGGGCAGGATTCTCACCTGCCTTATGGTTACTCATTCCAGCATTCTCACTTGATAACGCTCCACCAAACCTCGCGGTTCGACTTCAATGCAGATATCAACGCTCCTCTACCACGCATACATAATAAAATGTACACATTCGCATCTTCGGTGCTACGCTTAAGCCCCGTTACATTTTCCGCGCAAGATCTCTTGACGAGTGAGCTGTTACGCACTCTTTAAATGAATGGCTGCTTCTAAGCCAACATCCTCGTTGTTTAAGAAATCTCACCTCGTTTCCCACTGAGCGTAGACTTAGGGACCTTAGATGGCGATCTGGGCTGTTTCCCTTTCGAGCGACGAGCTTAGCCCCGCCGTTCTGACTGCTGTAGTTCCAGATAGCGTATTCGTAGTTTGTCAAGGGTGAGTACGCTCACGCGCCCCAGTCCGAAACAGAGCTCTACCCCACTATCCTACCGTACAACGCTAGCCCTAAAGCTATTTCGAGGAGAACCAGCTATCTCCGAGTTCGATTGGCATTTCACCTCTAACCACAGTTCATCCGGGTGTTTTGCAGATCACTACGGTTCGGCCCTCCACGTGGTTTTACCCACGCTTCAGCCTGACCATGGTTAGGTCACTCGGTTTCGGGTCTATTTACATACACTAGACGCCCTATTCAGGCTCGCTTTCACTACGCCTCCGCCAAATGGCTTAAGCTTGCGTATGCAAATAACTCGCTGGATCGTTCTACAAAAAGCACGCTGTCACCGGACAAGCCGGCTCCAACTCCTTGTACGCACACAATTTCAGGTTCTATTTCACTCCCCTTCCGGGGTTCTTTTAACCTTTCCCTCACGGTACTTGTTCACTATCGATCGTAAGATATATTTAGCCTTGGGGGGTGGACCCTCCAGATTCAGTCAGGGTTTCACGTGTCCCGACCTACTCGACAAACGAACCTATCACAGACTTACTCGAAAGTAAACTTGTGATAAATTCTTTGCAAATATAAGGTTTGCGATACTTCGCGTACTAGGCTATCACTATCTTTGGCCCGTCTTTCCAGACGGTTCTGCTCGCCTCGCAAATTTCTTACCTTATGCAGGTTAATGGTAGCACCTGCTGCCAATCCAGCTACAGTTTAAAAAAACTGAAACTGGACTGGTTGTTTGCAATGTCACAACCCCTAATTACCATTCGTCTACCAACTTATCCATTCGGCAAATTGCCAGATGGAAGATAACTAGGTTTGGGCTCTTCCGGATTCGCTCGCCACTACTACCGGAATCATTAATTATTTTCTCTTCCTCAGGGTACTAAGATGTTTCAGTTCCCCTGCTTACCGCTTTCCGAGCCTATATATTCAGCTCAGTGCCATTCCACATGACTGGAATGAGGTTTCCCCATTCGGACATCCTCGGATCAAAGTTTATGTAGCAACTCCCCGAAGCTTTTCGCAGCTCATCACGTCCTTCATCGGTATCTTACGTCCAGGCATCCCTTGTGTGCGCTTGAGTAACTTTTTACGTTAAGTGCAATTGACTAGTTATTGGTAATTACCAATAGCCGTTTGTCTTAATTGCTTTATCTTTTCAAATTTCTAAACCTAATTGTTAAGATACGAAACTCGAAGCCATTACACACTACTTCTTTTACCTAGCCTAGCTTGAGTTTACAATGGAATCTAGCCCTTCTAAATTCTATCTAAACTCAAGAACACGTGTATAGCCTGATAATCATAGCAGTATTAACAGAGGCGGTCAAGCCAATTGTGATGTAATACTTGCTACGATTATACTAGAGTAAGGCTATAGTATTCGGACTATTTTATTGCTGATACTTGTCAATTGCTTGAGTAACTTTACCGCTGGGCTTTAGGTTCTCCCAGAATAGTACTTGTTCTCGGTTGATGGCCATCATGTCTTCTGGGCCCTGTAACTCGTTACCGAGTTTTACTAACTGTACGTTGCTGCCGGTCGTGGAAGCAGTTGCAGATAGCTGGCTAGCTGATGTAGTGCCGTTGCTTGATGATTGAACCTGTAGATAATAGATATCAGTCAACTTTAAGTAACCTGGGTTAACTACGGCTAACTTACCGAAGTAGACTTGGCCATTAGTTAGGAATACGGCTTGATATTCACTCTTGTTGACGGCTTTTGATTCGCTGTTCATTCCCCAAGAAGCGAAACCCCAAACAACCAAAGCTATTAATATTACTACAACTACTAGAAGAACTGCTTTGAGCGTTCTAGTCTTTCGGCAACACTGACAGTTTTTGTCTGAACATGTTCCCATGCCAAACATTTTCTTACTGTGTGCTTTGCCACCTGTGTTGGCAGCTGAAGCCGTAGGCGCACTTACTCTTTGTTGATCATCCATTTATTTCTCCCTCTATCTATTAATTTAACGCTTAAGGTAATTGTATAAAAGTTGATAATAATTAGCAAGCATTATTCGGCAATAAAAAATCTCGATTTTTCCACAATACACTTGCAAAAAATACTCGGTTTAAGATACGTCTTTTCGATTGGGCTTAAGTTAGTCCTTCGGGGATTAATAAAAGCACCGTTGAATTGCACCACTCTCCCCCCCGCTCTCATAGTTCTTGAGCGCCCTATGGCGGTGCATAAAGTGTCTGCAAGGCACCACTACTGAATGTCGAACCACCCATCAATCGATATGTAGAAGCCGCTTTATAATACACATTGAGGTTGTTAATAGAAGTGTGGTTGCCTGTTATGTCCGGGAAAGTAGCTGTTTGTGAATCGTCTAGCAAGATAGTGATCCGCATATAACGACCAACATTGGTAGCCGTACTACATCCATTGACTGTATATGCCAGAGGTTTTGGAACTCCCATAAAGCTATTGCCGGTCGGGAGGGTAGTTAGGCTATTAAATGTCGTACAGCTGTTACTGGCAAAATCATACTGAACCATAATGCCTCCGGGGCCACTGAGTCCGCCTATGCCTGGATTTGTGTTTGTATTAGTACAAACCCCGGAACTACAGTCACCTCCATTAACCAGTACCTCATATGGTGTCGGGTCATCCCCAGACAAACCACTAAGGTCAATTAGCCTTGAGTAGCGACCAACTCGCGGAATAGATTGTAGTCCAGTTACGTCGACGGTGTTGGTGTTGGCAGTAGTATATCCGCCGATCTCGTAGGCGTAGCCGTTGTAGGCGACGGAGGTGGCTAGACCAGTCGCGGTTGGCAAGCTGGCAGTGGGTGTCCAGGGTCCAAGGGTGCCGTTAGAGTTAATTGCGGCGTACTCGACGGCGTTGAGTACCCCACTGGAATACCCGCCTATCTCATAAATATAGCCGTTATAGGCGACAGAGGTGGCCGCACTAGTGGCATACGGCAGGCTTGTGGTAGCTGTCCAAGAGCCAATTGTACCATTAGAGTTAATTGGGGCGTAGTAGACGCTAGACACAGCAACGCTACTTGTATTATCGCCACCTATCTCATAGATATAGCCGTCGTAAACGACAGAGGTGGCAATATAAAGTGCGGCTGGCAAGCTGGTGGTGGACGCCCAGGTGCCGAGGTTACCATTAGCGTTAATCGGGGCGTAGTAGACAGTGGTTGTCCAGCCACCTATCTCGTAGATATAGCCGTTGTAGGCAACAGAGGTGGCGCTATCAACACCGCCACCTGGCAAAAAATTGCTGACGTAGTTCCAGGAGCCGAGGGTGCCGTTAGAGTTAATTGCGGCGTACTCGACGGCGTTGAGTACCCCACTGGAATACCCGCCTATCTCGTAGACATAACCGTTGTATACCACTGAGGTGGCCTGGCCGATAGAGGATAACAAATTGCTGGTCCAGTTCCAGGTACCGAGGGTTCCGTTAGAGTTAATAGGAGCGTACTCGACGGCGGCAGTCCACCCACCAATCTCATAGACATAACCGTTGTATACCACTGAGGTAGCATTCTCGGTGGGATTGAGTAGATTGGTGGGGTTTGGCGTCCAGGCACTCGTCGTCCCCGGCCCGCCATTGTTGATTTGAGCCCACTCGACAACGGCGGTGTAGCCACTGGCATAACCAGCTATCTCGTATATATATCCGTTGTAGACCACGGCGGAGGCATAGCCAGTACCTGTAACCAGACTGGTAGTCGCCGTCCATGCGCCGAGGGTTCCGTTAGAGTTAATTGGGGCATAGTCAACGGCGGCATCTGCCCAGCCCCCTATATTATAAAGATAGCCGTTGTAGACAACGTCGGTAGCTACACCAACGCCTCCAGAGGGCAGGCTGCTGCTAGCAGTCCCCCAAGAGCCGAGGGTGCCGTCGGAGTTAATTGAGGCATAATACACTGTGGAGGTAGTAGCATCCACCTCGTAGATGTAGCCGTTGTAGACCACTGCGTTGGCATAGGCGATGGCAACGGGTAGGCTGCTGCTGGTGAGAGGTGTCCAGGCGCCAAGGGTGCCGTCGGAGTTAATTGCGGCGTAGTCAACGACGGTGGAGGGGCAGCTGGCGGCACAACCACCTATCTCATAGATATATCCGTTATAGACTACGGAGCTAGCTTCGTAGTCGCCACCGGCGGGTAGACTGGCAGTGGGTGTCCAGGCGCCAAGGGTGCCGTTAGAGTTAATTGAGGCGTAGTCAACGACGGTGGAGGGGCAGCCACTGCCGCCGGCACTACAGCCACCTATATTATAAAGATAACCGTTGTAGGCTACTGCAGTAGAATAGCTGTCAGCGTAGGGCAAAGTGGCGGTAGAATACCAGGTGCCAAGGGTGCCGTTGGAGTTGATCGCGACATAATCGACAGTCGGGATGTCGGTACAACCAGGTTCACAACCCCCTATCTCATAGATATAGCCGTTATAGACGACAGAGGTAGATACATCAATAGCATTAGGTAAACTGCCAGTGGAGAGGGAGGTTGAATAAGACCAGTTAGAAACCGCTCCCGCGCTAGTAATTTGAGCATAATCAACAGTCGGGACGGCGGAAGAACCGGTATTCCCACCCATAAGATAGATATAGCCGTTATAGGCCACGGCTGAGGCATAATCGGTGGCGGTCGGTAAACTGGTGGTGGATACCCAGGGGCCAATACCGCCACCATTGTATATTGGGGCATAATCAACAGTCGGGACGGCGGAAGAACCGGTATTATTCCCACCAATAAGATAGATATAGCCGTTATAGACGGTGGTGGTCGCGGAGTAGGTGCCAATTGGCAGACTAAAGCCGGTGTTAGCCGTGGTGCTGGATTCGCACCAGTCAGTTTCTTGGGTGCCGGCACAGCTGCCCGGCGCTCCTAGGGAGCCGTTGGCATTGAGGACGGCGTAATCTACTGTCGGAACAATGGCCCAGGATGCATTATACCCGCCCATAAGATAAATATAACCGTTATAGACGGTGGTGGTCGCGGCGTCGGTGCCAATTGGCAGGCTGAAGCCGGTGTTAGCCGTGGTGCTGGATTCGCACCAGTCAGTTTCTTGGGTGCCGGCACAGCTGCCCGGCGCTCCTAGGGAGCCGTTGGCATTGAGGACGGCGTAATCTACTGTTGGGACGGGAACGGAGCCGGTATACCCGCCCATGAAATAAATATAACCGTTATAGACGGTGGTGGTGGCGTAAGCGGTGGCGGTCGGCAGGCTGAAGCCGGTGTTAGCCGTGGTGCTGGATTCGCACCAGTCAGTTTCTTGGGTGCCGGCACAGCTGCTCGGCGCTCCCAGCGAGCCGTTGGCATTGAGGACGGCGTAATCTACTGTCGGGAAGATCGAACCGATAGCCCCGCCCATGAAATAAATATAACCGTTATAGACTACGGCGGAGGCGTCAGATGTGGCGGTCGGCAGGCTGAAGCCGGTGTTAGCCGTGGTGCTGGATTCGCACCAGTCAGTTTCTTGGGTGCCGGCACAGCTGCCCGGCGCTCCCAGCGAGCCGTTGGCATTGAGGACGGCGTAATCTACTGTTGGGATAGTTACAGAGCCACCGTTTATCCCGCCCATGAAATAAATATAACCGTTATAGACTACGGTGGAGGCGTCAGAGGTGGCGACCGGCAGGCTGAAGCCGGTGTTAGCCGTGGTGGACGAGGCACACCAAGAAACACTGGTACCGCAGCTATTGCTGGAAAGCTCACCACCTGTCAATCCCCCTTCGCTAATCTGATTATTAGTACTATCAAAAGTAATATCTCCTTCATTGTTGCCAGTTTGCCAATTAGAAACCGAAACCACTATAACACTAGGATCTATCGAGAATGCGCCGCGTAAATTCTCTAGTCCTTTAGCGGTAACGGTTACAATGTCTCCGGACAGACTTAGGCTTACTCCTCTGTTACTGCTAATTGGTAGTTTGCCATCGGCAGTAATAATCGTTGAAGCAGGTATTACAAACACCAGATTATCTTTAGCAGAGTCTTGACGGGCTTTTGCAACTTTTAGCTCATCAGCCGAAGAACCATAACTAATATTGCCAAATAGTGCTGGGTTGGCAGAGTATATGCCTATGTTTCCGCCAGTCATCATCCTAGCCTGCAACGTAGTGGGTAGCTTTAATTTGTAACTCAATCTGATTGTATTTTTAGGAGCCCGATTATATACAATATCCTCCTGCGCTCCATTTGCCTTAATGGTGTAGATAACTTTAGCCCCACTTAACCCTACTGGGTATACTATATGGCCTGATACTTGCCTGCCGGCAAGCGTAGAAAATTGTGGTATCATCGTAAACGACAAATTACTGGTGTCGTCATAGGTCGTAATACCAAGTCCTGCGTTAGTCGGCAATTTTAAGCTAAATTGTCCTTTGACCTTAGAATTACTGCCTAATGTGAAACTGTCTGACAAAGGTGACGTCTTTGGGAACTCAGAGCTAGAAGTGTTGATTGATGATTTACTTAAATAATATGCATGGTTTTGGGAACTATAGGTAAATTGGGATAATAAGACTTTGTCAGGTTGGCCGATAAGAGCTTGAATACCTACTGGTAGCTGGTAGCTCTCATTAACCAGTTTGTTGTAGTAGACTACCGAGCCGGATATAGCTATTGCTAGGACAAGAACCACTCCAGCCAAAATCTTATGAACTGCATGGGGGTCGGTCTTAATAAACCTTCTAAACTTTAGTCGTATTAGTTTGGCTGTTTTAATAGGGTGTTTTACGCTAAGCCTAACCCGCCGATATGTTGTCTTCGACATTTTAGCCAAATCCACAGCCCTGACTCTCTTCGTAGGTCCTGTGAGTTTTCGTTCTAAAATCGGTTGCAGCGTATTTATTCTACGCATATTAGAAGCTACTCAAGTAAGCCAAGTTTATATTACCTACCTCGGTGGTGCCACCGTTGGGAGCCTGGGTCTGGATTATGAGAGTCATGACTTTACCGCCGCTATTACTGTAGGTGCCGCTAACTGCACAGCCAGTAACCGTAGTCCAGCTAGTACTGCCAGGAGTTAGCGAACAAGTATTCCAGCTTGATTCGATAGTTTTAGTAGTGTCGTATAGCTTAGCTGTCACTATACCGTTAGTTGTATCGCTAGTTTTTATATCAACAGTCATAGGTGTTGATGAGGCCCACGCCGAAAAGTCAGTTGGGATAGGAATAGAGACTACTATATCGTAAGCCTGGTTACTGGATTGTGAGGTAGTCCATTGATAGAAGTTCTCGTCTTGACCAGAATCAAATCCGGCCGTCATAGTACCAATATCGCCCACCCCAGTCCAGACGCTATTTGAAAGAGTCGCACCAGCATATTCTGGCGTTAGCGTTATGTACTTAGTGTGTCGGGCGTTACCGTTATATGTAAGCTGGCCAGTTGTAGACGCAATAGTTGCCCCATTAGTAGAAGTACCCAGTATAACCTCGCCCGATGAGCCACCTATTGTAACGATGCTACCTGAGGTATCAAC
>Ga0182014_10001233_pt1 | contig 34588 bp, 27 predicted proteins | sample 612S2DmetaG_FD_120489 | JGI IMG/M metagenome (GOLD analysis project Ga0182014, IMG submission 120489) | Permafrost microbial communities from Stordalen Mire, Sweden - 612S2D metaG | ecosystem: Environmental > Terrestrial > Soil > Wetlands > Permafrost | place: Sweden: Stordalen | collected... | reverse complement strand
GGGATTGGAGGTATTTATGAAGACCGGAGTATCTATTCACATCGTTGAGTGCTTTCGAGTGGGTGCGTGCTTTTGTATTTACGTTGCGCTCGCTGCCGCAGTGTGGGCGCAAGATCCTGCCAGGCGGGTGGCCCTGGTCTCATACAGCATTTTTCAAGTTGAGGGTGCCCCCGGTCCCTCGCTTTTGGGGACCGGGGAGGAGGAGCCGAACTGCCGGATGCGCATCCACTCAGGCAGTTGCCAACCTCTCTCGCGCGCTGTCCACTCCGATTCGATCTCTACGATTCCGCGCATACCTGTCTGATCGTGGCGAAAGCTCGACCATGCCCAATCCTCTGGCTTTGTCACCAGCCCTCGCCGAACCGGATTCCGATGGATATAGCGCAACTTCTCCACGAACTTTTCGTGGGAGGAAATGTTGAAATCATCATAGTGCGCCTGCCAGAAGGGCCTTTCGCCGCTGCGCATCGAAACCGACAGCTTAAATGCCTGTACGACCCTGGATAATAGCCCGCGCTGAGGCTCGTTGACCAGCAGATGCACGTGCTCAGGCATCACGACATAACCGCCAACCACAAAGAGATAGCGGCGGCGAACCCGCTCCAGCGCATCTTCAAAGAGATCCTTGGCCGCGCCCGAGGAAAGGTAAGGCCGACGATGGAAACAACTGAAGGTGAGGAAGTGAAACTCCCCTGTTTGCTGATAACGGAGACACTCGCCTTTCATACTCAATGAGGATATTCCAAGAGTGAATCCGTCGATAGTGAAATGTGAGTCTTCCCTCCCCGGTCCCCAAAAGCGAGGGACCGGGGGCACCCACAACTTGGTTTGAAAAGATTATCGGGACCGGGGGCACCCGCCAATCGGCTTCAGACACGCCGGACAGACACCTTGTGGAACCGATTCGTCGTTGCCGGTTTTCATTCCTAGTGCGCCACCTGCCCAACACAATGGACATACAATCCACAAATGGTGTCTTAATCGACGATTTCCTATTTGGCGGCGACGCGTGTCAATAGCTCTTGCCGCGCGCCGAGACCGGCCAGACTACCTCGACCTTGCCGTTGCGTACGCCGACATACCAGTCGTGGAGGTTGCAGGTCGGGTCGCAATGGCCGGGAACGAGCTTCAACTTTTCGCTGACACGGAGAACGCCGCCCTTGTCCTCGATCACGCCATGCTCGTCCGAGCAGTTGATGTATTTCACATCGTCGCGGCCATAGACGACGGGCAGGCCGCTATCGACTGACTGCACCTTGAGGCCCGCATCGCAGACCGCCAGATCGGGCTTCGCATGGCTCATCACCGAGGTGAGGATGAAGAGTGCATTCTCCCATTCGCCATGGTCGATGCGGTTTCCGTCTTTGTCTCTGATGCGGCCGTAATCGCAATCCATGAAGGCGTAGCTGCCGCATTGCAGCTCGTTGTAGACGCCCGAGTTTGACTCGAAGTAATAAGAACCGGTGCCGCCGCCCGAAACCAATTCCGACTTCAGCCCGACCGCTTCCAGAGCCTGGAGGACGGCCTTCACCTGGATGATGGCGACGTCGAGCTTGGCCTTGCGGTCCCCGTAGCTGTCCAGATGCTGCATGGCGCCCTGATAGGCCTGGATACCAGTGAATTTCAGCCCCGGCGCGGTATCGATGGCTTTGGCAATCTCGATTGCGCCGTCGGCCGTCTTGACGCCGCAGCGGCCCGCGCCGCATTCAATTTCGACCAGGCATTCCAGCGTCGTGCCGTGCCTTCGCGCGGCCGCCGAAAGGTCGCCCACGTTCGCCACGTCATCGACGCAAACGATGATCCGCGCATCGTACTTCGGCAGACGAGCGAGGCGGTCGATCTTGACCGGATCGCGCACCTCGTTCGAGACGAGGATGTCCTTAATGCCGCCACGGGCGAAGACCTCGGCCTCTGAAACCTTCTGGCAGCAGACGCCGACCGAACCACCAAGGCTTTCCTGCAGCTTCTGCACGTCGACCGACTTGTGCATCTTGCCGTGGCTGCGGTGGCGCATGCCATGAGCTTTCGCGTAATCACCCATTCTGCTGATGTTGCGCTCCAGCGCGTCGAGATCGAGGATCAGGCACGGTGTCTGGATATCCGCCTCATCCATTCCCGGGAGGGCGGGGATGTCATAGCCGACTTCGTAGCCTTCGAAATCCGTCTTTGCGTCCACTGGAATCTCCATGAGTTTCGGGGGCAGCTTGTCGAGATCGACATTACTGCTGTTCGTGATGATACCGACGCGCGCCGGCAATATATGTTGCGGTTCTTAACCGGAATTTCTATTTTGTTTTTCCGGCGATAAAAGCATACCACCAGTTGCCGCTGCTGCGATCTTATTCCGTATTCGTTCCAGAGCCGAAGAACCGGACGCGCCCGCCGTCAAGCATATTCCTGATTATGTGCTACCAGGCGAGGAGTTCGTCGCCTGAGGTGGGGGAGAGGAAGGCTACCGGGGCGGCGGCGGGTTCGGGAAAGTCGCCGGCGCACTGGATGGATTCTGGCCCGATAGCCTTGGCCACCAGCAGCGCCTGTTCTGCCTCGCGCAGAACCACCACCGGAGAGCGGCCCAGGCTGTTGGCGATGCCAAAGCAGGCCGAGAGGCGGATGGCGTCTCCATGCACGCGGAAGGGCGCCGAGAAGACATCCATACGAATGCGCTCGGCCATCAGGACCGCGTTGACGGTGGTGCAGCCGGGCAAAGCCATGAGGAACTCATCGTTGCCGGCGCGGCCCAGCAGATCATAGCTGCGCAAGAGGCGCGTGGTGCGGGCCGCCACCTGGCAAAGCAACTCGTCGCAGGTCTCAGAGCCCAGACGCAGGTTCCAGTGGCCAAAGTCGTCAATGTCGAAAAGGATGACGCAGAGCTGATTCTTCATTCGCTGCACGCGGTCGGTCTCGCGAAAGAGCATGGAGAGCATGGTTTCGCGGTTGTAGATGCCGGTGAGCCGATCCATCTGGGAATTGAGTGCGGCGGCCTCACGCAGCAGTTCCAGCTCGCGCGATTTGCCGTGGTTGCGCAGCACAGCCTCCAGCCGGAGCCGCAGGAAGGCGGGCTGGAAGGCGCGCGGGAGCAGATCGTCAATGACCCCCTCGGCCAGGCGGTCGATCCACTCCTGGGTGACCGTGTCCGTAATGAGAACAATTGGGAAGCGTCTGTCGGCGGTTTCAGCGCGTGCGGCCGCCAACAACTGCCCCATCTCCATGCCTGGCAGATTGACGTCGAGCAAAGCCAGGGTGGGAGCATCAGCCGCGTTGAGCGCGGGCAGAGCCGCCTCGGCGGAGAGAAAAATTTCCACGCGCGCTCCGCCCGCGGCAAGCATGGGTTCAAGAGCAGCCAGCAGGGCGGGCTCGGGCGATGCGAGAAGAAAGACGGGTGTGGAGTTTGCGGGCATCCTAACAACCTCGATAGAGGATGCATCGGCGATGATTAGAAATTATTTATAGAGCCGGCAAAGATTCTTAGGCTTTTTCAATAACCATTGGACGGAAAAACGGGTGCCTAAGGTACTGCGGCGCGCGGGTCGAGAGGGCTATTGCATGGAAAAGGGCACGGCAGAAGCCGTGCCCTTTTTCTGAGCAGAGTCGAGTGTTCTGCGTCTGGTCTTAATCGACGAAATCAACCTCAGGGGCGATGGGGATGATGCCGCGTTCGAAGCCCAAGTCGAGCAGCTTGTGGATGGCTTGGCGGCCGTCGGCCCCGTAGTCCAGCGTGCGCTCGTTGACATACATGCTGACAAAGCGGCTGGCGAGCCGGATATCCAGATCGCGGGCAAACTGCATGGCGTATTCCAGCGCTTCCTCACGATGGTCCAGAGCGTACTGGATGCTGTCGCGCACGGCCTTGGTGACTATCTTGAGGGATGCGTCACCCAGGGAGCGGCGGACGGCGTTGCCGCCCAGGGGCAGCACCAGGCCGGTGGTCTCGCGCCACCAGACACCCAGGTCCAGAACCTTCACGAGGCCGCTGGAGCTGTAGGTAAGCTGGCCCTCGTGGATGATGAGCCCAGCGTCGAATTTGCCGGCCAGAATCTCCGGGATGATGCGGTCGAAGGGCATGGTGACGGTCTGGATGTTCGGGTTGAAGATCTTGAGCGCCAGATAGGCGGTGGTCATCTCGCCGGGGACGGCGATCTTGATGCGGTGCAGGTCTTCGAGGGCGATCTTGCGGCTGGAGACGATCATGGGGCCGTAGCCCTCGCCCACGCTTCCGCCGCAACCCATCAGGGTATAGCTCTTCTGCAGGTAAGGATAGGCGGCGAAGCTGATGGCGGTGACGTCGAAGAAGGCCTCGTCCTGAGCGCGGCGGTTGAGGGTCTCAATGTCGCACAGTGTGTGGGAGAACCGGTAGCCGGGGACGCGGACCTTGTTGGTGGCAAGGCCATAGAACATGAAGGCGTCATCGGAGTCGGGGCTGTGCGCGATGGAGATGTCGATGATCCCGGTCGGATTGGCGACTGCTGAATTCGTGGTACTCATGGGGAACGAATTTCCTTTCGACAAAAAACTTTGGAAGAAGGCCAAAGAATTGATTGGCCAAAGCCCTAAGGCTCTGTTTCTACGCCGGTATGCTCAGCCTTGCGGGAGGCCGAATTGGCGTCTGGCGCTGGCTTGGCGCGTAAGCGAGCGCGCTGAAGCCAGATACAACGCGCCCCACCGGCGGCTGCAATCAGCAGCACCGCGAGAGAGACGAGCAGGGCAATCAGTAACCAACGCATTCTAGCGAACCTGGCTCAGAATACCAGACGAGCCGGAAGGTTGAAGTCTGGCGTCACGGCAGGCGCAGACTTTCTTGCAGCCAGTCGAGGTAGGACTGGCTGGCGCTATCGACCTTGAGGACCAAAAATTCGGGGATCTGGTAGCTGTGCAGCTTGCGCAGCCGTGCTTCCAGGGCTGCGAGTTGCTCGGGTCCAGTCTTCAGCACCAGCAAGGTTTCGGTGGAGGACTCGACACGGCCTTGCCAGCGGTAGAGGGATTGGACGGCGGGGATGAGCGTAGCGCAGGCGGCCAGCCGCTCCTCGATCAGCCTGCGGCCTAATCGAGCTGCTTCCTCGGGGTCGGCTGTGGTGGTTACAACGATGCGGGCGGACGGGTTGGTTTCGGGCATGGGCGGTTCCAAAATAAAAACAATTCTAAAACCAATGTATTCCGAAAACCTGCCCGTGAGAGGCTCTTTCCTGAAACTTCTGATTGCCGGTCCGGGCGGCTTGCTCCCACGCGGCGGAGTAGAGCAGTATGAAGTTAAAATTGGTAGACACGGCGCGAGGAGAAGAGCGATGACGACAGGGATTAGGTTTGGCACCTCGGGATGGCGGGCGATTGTGGCCGACGAGTTTACCGTGGCCAATATCCGGCTGGCGGTGGCGGGGATTGCCGCCTTCGTCAAGACGCAGCAGGAGCCGCATCGCATATTGGTGGGCCGCGATCCGCGCTTCCTGGGCGAGAGCTTTGTGGATGTGGCGGCGCGCGTGCTGGCCGGGGCCGGAATTACGCCGATTGTGATTCCCGAGGCCGCGCCCACACCGGCGATTGCCTATGCCGTGCGCGAACTGAAGACCTCCGGGGCCATCAACTTTACCGCCTCGCACAATCCGCCGGAGTACAACGGCATCAAGTATTCGACCCCCGACGGCGCGCCGGCCCTGCCCGAAGTGACCCGGCAGATTGAGGCGGCGGTGGCGACTCTTGCCCCGGACGCGACGATTCCACAAGCCAACCCTCCCGAAGTGGGCTTTGAGACTACCGACGTGAAGCCGGCTTTTCTCAAACGGCTGGCTGAGCTGGTGGATCTGAAGGCCATTGCCAAGTCGGGAATCAAGGTGGTCTATGACCCCTTCTGGGGTGCGGGGCGCGGGTACAGCTCTGACCTGCTGCGCGATGCGGGCGTGGCCGTCGAGACGGTTCACGATTTTCGCGACGTGCTCTTTGGCGGCCATGCGCCAGAGCCCTCTGACGAGCTACTGGGCGATGCCAAGGCGAAGATGCGGGAGATGGGCGCGCACCTGGGCATTGCCACCGATGGCGATGCGGATCGCTTCGGCATTGTGGATGCTGACGGCAGCTTCATCCAGCCGAACTATGTGATTGCGCTGCTCTTCGACTACCTGGTGGAGACGCGCGGCTGGCGGAACGGCGTAGCGAAAAGCGTGGCGACGACCAATTTGATCAACGCGCTGGCCGAGTATTACAAGGTTCCGTTGTACGAGACGCCGGTGGGCTTCAAGTACATTGGCGAGTTGATTAACGGCGACAAGATCGCCATTGGCGGCGAGGAGTCGGCGGGGCTGACCATTCGCGGCCACGTGCCGGAGAAGGACGGCGTGTTGGCCGGACTGCTGGTGGCCGAGATGGTGGCCACGCGCGGTCGTAGCCTGGGCGTACAACTGAAAGAGCTGTTTGCCAAGGTTGGTTCCTTCTATCCGGTTCGGGAGAACTTCCGCTTGACCCCGGCGGGGATGGCCGCGTTCACTGAGAAGTTGAAAGCCGATCCGAAGGAACTGAGCGGGCGCAAGGTGACCCAGATCGTGCGGACCGACGGGCTGAAGCTGATTCTGGAGGATGGCTCCTGGGTTTGCTACCGCCTCTCAGGAACCGAGCCGGTGGTCAGGGCCTACACCGAAGTGCGCCGCGAGCAGGACGTGAAGGCGCTGAAGGTGGCGGCTGAAAAGTTTGTGATGAGTTAAGAACGGATTGAGGTTGAAATGCCGGACGAGAAGGCGCTAGCGGGGAAAAACGTGGCGGCGAGCGGAGAAGCGGCCGTTCGCATTCCCTTGTCCTGGCGCGCAGTGAAGTTTGCGGGGCGGGCGTGGCGTCCGGCTGCGACCGTGGTGGTGGTGATGCTGATGCTGCTGCTGGGCTGGCACGCGTTCTATGGCAAGAATGGGGTGTCGGTGTGGGAGCGGAAGCGCGTCGAGGACCGGCAGTTGCGCAAGGAGATTGACGACCTTCAACAGGAGAACTCGCGCCTGCGCACCCGCATCGAGCAGCTCAAGACGAACCCCGACGCCATCGGCCAGGTGGCGCGCGACAAACTGCACTACACCAAGCCCAATGAAGTGATTGTCACTCTGCCGCCGGAACCGCAGAAGCAAAGCCAACCGGCGGGGACGGGCAAGTAATCTGATCCCTGATCCCTGTTTCAAAAATCTATATGCGCGCGCACCGCGCCCACCCAGACCGGGCCGCGGTCGCGGTTGTAACCGGGATTGTTGATGTGCTGCACATCGACGGCGTAGAAGAGTCCTCGCCAGGCGTGCCAGTTGTAGTAGCTCTCGACAATATTTTCGCGACCGTAGTTGAGCTTGCCGTCGCCCAGCAGAAAGCCGAGGCCGCCCATGCGCAGATAGTTCTGGTGATCGGCCTTGATGGCGTTTGAAACCACGGCCAGGCCGACTTTGTCCGCCGGACGATGCCAACGGTTTCCGGCGTAGTCGGCGCCAGCCTCCACCGTCTGATCCACTTCGGTGTAGGCGAAGGACTCGTGCTGGCCCTCGTTCCATCCGAAGCGGCCGAAGACACGCAAATTCTCCGTCAGCTCCTGCTCGGCGTTGTAACCGAAGCCGTATTTGAGCGCGCTGTAATGCTCATGGAGCAGGATGTTGGGCGCCAGAAGCGATTTGTCAGATCCATACAAGAAAGCGTTGACCGCCTCGCGATAAGTGCCCAGGTGGGCGCGGTTGGCGTAGAACAGAAGGCGCTGGGTTCCTTTGCGCTCGGGAACAAAGCTGTGTCGCAGCTCAAACTCGCCGTTCTGGGCGTGGGCGCGGCTGAAGGCCCAGTCCATGTCAATGCCGTTGGCCACCGTGGGCATGGCGAAGAGGCCATAGCGCAGGCTCCAGGCGCGGTCGTCGTACTCAATCAGGCCGCCCACGGTGTAGCCGCGAGTGTCGGCGGCGTAGTCCCACGCGCCGTTGTTATCCACGGTCCAGTTCATGAACTGCAAGTGGCTGTCGGAGCCGGGTGCGTTCACGTCGAAGAAATCCGGCAGCGTCATTTTTCCGGCGCGGAACTCGATGCGGCGAACCGGCACGCTGGGCGCCACGGCAAAAAATCCCGGCTCCTGGCTGGCTGTCTCCTGCGTCAGGCCGATGACCTGATGAATCCCGTAGCGGGCCAGATAGGGTACGGTGCTCAGTGTGGGGTTGCGTACCACGTCCAGGTTGGTGAAGCCGGCCAGGCCTAGCGCCTGGCTTAGGCCTCGCCCGCCCGAGCTCTCCATGTCCAGAATCAGGTCGGTGTTGTAGCGGATGGAATGGGTTGGCCTGACCGCACCGTAGAGCGTGCCTAGCAGGGAAGTCTTGTACTCGGCCGCGTTGCGGAAGCTGTTCGTGCCTTCGTAAGGGGAATGAAAGGGAAAATCGCCCTGAAAGATGATGTTGGCCTGGCCGGAGAGCCACCAGCGGTCGCCGCCGTGGTGCAGCGCCATCGTGGTGGTGGGCGCTTCCTGCGTCTCAGGGGCGGTGGGCAGCGCTTCGGAGACCTGGGCACGGGCGGCTGCGGCGGCCAGCGCGAGGGCGGCCAGCAGGCAGGCGAGCGTGTACCGGGGGCGGAGAGGCATCGGGCGTGTGCGACAGGTGAGGAACATGGGGAAGCTTTCCAATCGTAGCGCGTGGCCGGTGAAATTAGGGATAAAATGGAGACCGAACGGTACCCCCACTCCATAGATACCATACCGGGGGTGGGTATCGTCAAGGAGGGGGCCTTCCATGCCGAGCCACGAGCGGGAGAAGCTCAAGTTATTGCAACGATTAAAGAAACTGCGCGGGCAACTGGACGCGGTTGAGCGGGCCTTGATTGCCGATGAGGACTGCGGCGGCCAACTGATGCTGATGGCTGCCGTGCGCGGCGGCGTCAGCAGCCTGATGGGCGAGGTTCTGGAGGACCACATCCGGTTTCATCTCACCGACCCAGCCAAGGAGCAGATCGCCCCGGAACTGGCCGAGGAATTGCTCGATATGGTGCGCGCCTATCTGAAGTAAAGCCGGTCAGTGATCGGGGGCAGGGAACAGGAAGCTAGTGAGCAGGTTGCAAGGATGTTTAGGCGGGTTTGCTCTACGCCTTCAACCTGCCGCGCGAGTGTAAGGACCAAGGAACCGTTCGCCGTTGAAATGGATCAGGTGCGAGGGGGCATCCGAAACCCACACTTCGGTTTCCCAGGCGATCTCCCCGAGGTAGTGGCTCATAATAGACCGGTTTGGAAAAGCAGTGACGTAAACGAGACCCGCATTGGACCCGGCGAACAGTTTTGCGAGTTCTGAATGCCGCTTACCGTCAACGGGGCCGTGGCTGGTAACGGACTCCACTAGGAGTAACCAATTGCGGTCGGGGTAGTACAGTACTACGTCGGGCATCTTGCCGTGTGTTTCGACCTCTACGCCCAAGTTGGCAAGTAGTGGTTTCTCGAAGTAGCCCCATTTTTCGCCTGTATCTCCGGCGTAGACTAAAACAGCTCCTGGAACAAAACGTGCGGCAAAGCTTTGGATGATCTCTCGGATCAGTTCGCTGTGTTCGCCGGGGCTAAGTTTGATGATTTTGCCGGGAGCGATCAGCACAGGGACAAGATTCTGCTTGCGCTCATTGGCGTAACGTGCGGCTAAGGTCTCTCGCTGCGCAAGATAGGCCGTCAAATTGTCACTCCACGCGGTTGTGCCAAAGCTCCGCAGCAAGTCGAGTGTGGAGGGCTCGATCTGATAAACGGCTGCTGGGCTGTTCACCGGGCGTGCGGGTTTGTCTGGATTGTAGACGGCTATACCAGCGTCAACGAACTGATGGATGGTTTGCCGTCTGATGGTCTCACGCGTATTGGGCGCGTAGTCCTTGTTATAGTTGTCACGAATCCAATCCATGATCGGTGTAATACCAATCAATGGGTTCTCGGCCTGCGACCAGTTCCTTTTTGGCCGGAGGTTCAGCAATGCAAGTAATGAAAGGGCGGATCGTTCGTTTTGTTGCGCCTTGGGAAGGTCAAGTGAGACGAGGATTTGCCGAGCAGATTCGAGTAGCGCTTTCTTGCTCATGCCGTAAGCTCCAGTGCTAGCTCGTCCATCGTGGCTTGTGTCGGCGCATCCTGGCCCAGCGCCCACTCGCCGAGTGCGAGCAATGTACGCCGATCAGGATACTTCATTAACCGGAGATCAGTTGCGTTGACTTGTGTGTGTCCGTTAAACCGACGAAAGTTCTCGTCAACGGCGGTAGTGTTGAGGAATAGTGCCAAGCCATAGGCGAGTGCTTCCGACAAGCCATGCTTTTCTTCATGGAAAACATTCAAATGGTTTTCAAATCCAAGTAGTTCCGCTCCGGGGAATTTGTCAGGTCTGACCACACTAGCGATGATGCGGTGGGGCTCTTCCTTTGAGGAGAACCGTCGAACTACTGTATAAAAACCAATTGGGTATAACCATTTTCTCGTGTCGCAGTTGAGGCGGATGGCATTGCCGCGCTTGATGCCTTCCTTCGGCCATTGAGTTGTTTGGCCGCTGAAATGGCCGGGATAAAGCAGCGGCACAGTGTTCTTGCCGGGCTTTTCCTCGATGTATTCGAGCAATCGGAAATCGACTATGGGGCCTGTTGAGATTCCGATCCCGAGATCCGCCGGAGTGGACCGGATGCCTTTCGAGAGCTCGATTGCGTTGTATCCGAGCGAGGTCGGGACGTGAATGAACTTGTCCGGGTCACCTGGCAAAACGATTCGGTCAAAAGGCTGCTTAAGTGTTACTAGATCGCTAAAGCTGTCGTCAGTGGAGTTGGAGACTGTCACGTCGCCTTGTGTGCCATCGCATTCAAGCCGAATAATGACGTTCTCCTGTAGCACGTCGTCGTCCTTGAAAGCCTTGGTCCGTGATGCGAATAGGTGTAGGTGGCACAAGGCGGCATTATTAAGCAGAAATTCTCTGAACGGACGGTAGTACGGGCCGTTGCAGAAACTTCGAGGGATGATGGCGACGAGCTGTCCGCCAGGCTTCATCAGGGACAAGGCCAATGCTACAAAGGCTGAGTATAGATTGACCGTCTCAATGCCCACCTGTCTCAAAATCAGGCGATGATTTGATAGGCTGTTGATCTTCTTGTACGGCGGATTTAAGATCGCGTGGGTAAATCGCCGAGGAGCCAGACTTTGCATTGCGGCTGCCTCGATAAAGTCATTTGAAAGTAAGCGATAGTTAAAGGGCAAGTGTGAGGCATATTTTGCGAGGGCTTGATCAAGGTGGGTACGCAAGGCAGGATCAATTTCGTATGCGTCAAGCTGCGCGTTGCGAAAGGAGAATCCGGCGGAGGCCGCCCAGCGGTCAAGAAACGCACAGGTGAGAGCGCCTACTCCTGCCCCCGCATCGAGTAAAGTGCAGGCAGATAGTGTACTCGGAGGGAAGAGCGAGGCCATGAATCGCGCCACCGGTGCGGGCGTCATGAATTGTCCGAGCGCGGATTTTCGCTTCAGGGCAATTCCCGGTGCGATTGCCCGCCGTACACTGTCCGCGTGGTCAAGTAGCTGAATCGGCATTATTTGTTTGCCTCGGCGAGTTCCCTGTGAAGCGCAGGGCGATTGTCTAGTTCCGCAAATCGGAGACGATTTAATAATACGACGAAGACGGCACGAATCGCCGGGAAGGCTCCTGGACCGATGTCGGACCTCCCACCCCTGATCTGAGTGCAGAAAATTACCCTCTTCCGGCGCACAATCGGATTGATCAATGGAGCGAGGCTTTACTGACCACCTGCGTTCCAGCGGGCTTTGCGCGTGGGGTCCCTCGGAAAACGACGCCCTTTCAGCCGCTATAGACTTGTTGTGGATAAATATTGTTGTCAGCGGGAGCCGCTGCTCATCCTGGAGCTTGAGGAGGCGCAGGCTGCCGCACAGGAGCGTTCCTCATGAGTCGAGTTTCACGCCGTCTGTTGATGCAGTTGCTGCCGGCTCTTCTGCTGGTTTCCGCTCTGATCCCGTTGGGGCACGCGGCGCCGGTACTGATGATTTCCATTGATGGATTGAAGCCTGAATACATTACGCAGGCGGATGCGCACGGCATGAAGGTGCCGTATCTGCGCACACTGGTTCGCGACGGAGCGTATGCCGAGGGCGTGGTGGGGATTTGGCCCACTGTCACTTATCCGAGCCACACGACGCTGGTGACCGGCGTTTGGCCCGCCGAGCATGGGATCTACAACAATCTCAGATTCGACCCGTTGCAAAACTATTCCGGCGCATGGAACTGGTACGCGCAGGAGATTCGCGTTCCCACGCTGTGGAAGGTTGCGCACCAGGGCGGCCTGCGCACGGCCAGTGTCGGCTGGCCGGTGAGCGTCGGCGCTACGGATGTGGATTACCTGATTCCGGAATACTGGCGCAGCGCCAATCCGTCGGGCGGTTCGGGCACTTTGAATCCGGCGGACCGGTACATGATTGCCGGGCTCTCGCGTCCCGGCACGCTGCTGAAGGAGTTGGAGCCGGCGGCGGGCGAGTACATGATGGGCAACGACACCAGCATCGGCGGCGATGAGATCAAGACTCGCTACGCGGTGGAGATTCTGCGCAGGATGAAGCCCACGTTCATGACCCTCCATCTAAGTTCACTGGACGACACCCAGCACGCGCACGGCCCCTTCAGCGTGGAAGCGGATGCGGATCTGGAAGCGCTGGATGGGATGATGGCGCGGTTGGCGAAGGCGGCCGTTGCTGCGGATCCTTCCGCTGTGGTGGTGTTGGTTTCCGACCATGGATTCATGACCCTCACGCATCTGGTGAACCTCTCGATTCCCTTTTTGCAGTCGGGGCTGGTGCAGGTGACTGTGAATCCGGAGACCAAGACTCCGGCGATCAGCTCATGGAAGGCCGAGCCGTGGGGAGCTGGCGGCATGGCCGCCATCATGCTGCACGACCCGAACGACAAGCAGACCGAGCAGCAGGTGAAGGCAATGCTGGATAAGCTGGCCGCGGACCCAGCCAACGGCATCGCCGAGATTCTGGATCGCGACGCGATGAAGACGCGCGGAACCTTTCCGGATGCGGCCTTCCTTGTGGTTCTCAAGCCCGGCTACTACTTGGGCGCGGCAACCAGCGGCAGCCTGGTCACTCCAATTCCCACGACGAGGGGTTCGCACGGATTTTCGCCGGAGTACCCCGAGATGCATGCGTCATTCTTTGCCGTGGGGGCTGGAATTGCGCACCATCGCAATCTTGGGGTGATCGATATGCGGCAAATTGCGCCTACCGTGGCGAAGATTCTGAAGGTTTCAATGCCCACGGCGAGAGCAACGCCGCTGCACGTGGAGCCGTAAAGGCGGAGACAGAAAGCCCCGCTTCCAGAGCAAAACCAGAGTGAATATGCCCTGTTTGAGAGTTTGCGAGGTGGCTTTTTCTTGAGAAAAAACCACTTGAGGACATTGCCTCTGGATACAGCAACTCTGGTTTTGCTATAGCGCATTTTCATCGCGCTGGAAGCGGGGCTTCCTGCTTTATGGGGCACGGTGTTGGCTGGGCAGGCGGGATTCAGGCCGAGGCGGCGCGCAATCCATCAAGGGCGGCGATGAGGTCCCTGGAGAGGAGCTGCTGGGAGTCTTCAGTCAGCTTGGCGTCGTGGCTGGTGAGATAGAAGACGTCAATGGCTGTCTCACCTTCAGTGTCGATGAGAGCTATCTTGATGTTGCACTGGTGAGCGCTGAGGGTGAGGGCGATCTGGCGGAGCAGGCCGGGCAGATCCTGGGCCACAACCTGCAGGATGGTGGCGTGGGAGGATGACTCGGAGTCAAACTGGAGGCGGGTGACGACCTCGACTTTGAGGTTGGCCGCGTGGCCGCTGTGGCTGCGGGCTTCCAGCAGGGGCTCGACCGGAACCTTTTGCGCGACTACTTCGTGGAGATAGGCGAGGAAGCGCTCGCGTTCGCTGGGGTTCAGCTCGATGGTGCGGAAGACGTCGCTGAAGTGGAAGCTATCGACGACCACGCCAGCGTCGTTGGAGAAAGCGCCGGCCTTGACGATGTTCATGCCCCAGGCGGCCAGGGCGCCGGCTACGTCGGCAAAGAGGCGGCTGCGGTCGCGGGTGATGATGGTGAGGTCGAAGAGCTGGCGGTGGGGGCGCAGATCGATCTGGACCGGGTCGTCGCCGAGATTGGCGGCCAACAGGAAGTGGTCCCGGATTTGCTCTGGCAGGCGGGTTTGCAGGTAGCGCTGCGGCAGCCCTTCGAGGAACTGCTGGAGGGCGTCGTACTGATCGGCGGGCACCATGGAGCGGAGGCGATTGAGGAGCGTGGGGTCAAGTTTGGCGTGGTAGCGGACCTCATCGACGGAGCGGTCCATGAAGTTGGAGGTGGAGATGTAGAGCTGCCAGAGATTCTCCGCCTTCCAGGGCGTGAGGGCATTGGGGTTGACGGCCTTGATGTCAGCGAAGGTGAGCAGGGCCAGCTCCTTGAGGAGCATGGGGCTGCCGACCTTTTCGGCGAAGCCACGCACGTTTTCCGGGTCGAAGATGTCGCGTCGCAGAGCATTGGACATTTCCAGATGAAGGCGAATGAGTTCGAGGACGGCCTCGCGCTCTTCGGTGTCGAATTCCAGACGGGCGAGCAAGGCGTCGGCGAGCTCAATGCTGGGGGGAACGTGGTCGCCGGTGCGGCGGGCCTTGCCGGTGTCGTGGAGGAGCAGGGCGAGCAGAAAAAGGTCGAGGCGGTCGATCTCGGGCAGCAGTGTGGCGAGGCGCTGTTCGTAGTCGTGGGCGGGCTGGCGGAGACCGTGGATATTGTCGATGGTGAGGAAGGTATGCTCATCGACGGTGTAGCGGTGATAGGAATCGCGAATCACCAGGGCGTCAATGCCGTGAAACTCGGGGATCAGCATTTCAAGAACGCCGAGAGCGTGCATGGTGCGCAGCGCGTGCGCGGCGTGCGGACCCAGCAGCACTTCACGCAGGGCGTTCCACAGGTAGGGGCCTTCGGGAATATTGATGGCCAGGGCGGGCAGCGCGTCGGTGATGCGGTCTTCGGCGGCCTGGGAGAGGGCGTAGCCGTAAGTGGCCATCAGCGAGAAGATGCGCAGGATGGAGCTGGTGTCGCTGAACTGTGCGCCGGGAACGATGTCGATGCGGCCCTGGTCGAGGAGGAAGTCAGTACCGGCGATGGAACTGCGGTGGCGGCGGAACTGGTGGTAGAAGCTGACCGGTGCGGGTAGATGCTCCATGAGCAAGGCGGCGCGGCGATAGATGACGCGGGCGTGGCGATAGTAGGTGCGCATCCAGTAGGCTGGATCGGCGGTGCCGCGCGTCTCCAGGCCGATGGAGTTGGCCGCGGCTTCGTCCTGAGATTGCCAGTCGAGGGTGTTGTCGTCGTGACCGTGGCGAAAGTGGAGGAAACATCGGGCGGCGGCGAGAAAGTCGAAGGCAGCCTCGGCGTCGCCGCGGGCGCTCTGGAAGACGCTGCCGCGGTGGCGCGGCCACTCCTTGGTCTCCTTCAGGTGGAAGAGCAGCGCGAACCAGACGGCGAGACTGTAGTCGCGCAAGCCTCCGGGACAGTCCTTGAGGTTGGGTTCGAGGTGAAAGATGGTGTTGCCGAACTTGGCGTGGCGGGCGCGAGCCGCTTCGCCCAGCTTCTGGGTGATGGTATTCCACTCGCTCAGGAACAGGTCGGGCAGGATGGCCTGATGGAGTTGCTGATAGAGCGGGAAATGGCCGGCCAGGAAGCGGCGGTCGATCGTGGCCAGGGTGAATTCAAGGTTGCCGGGGTCGAAGCGGCCAGCTTCCTTCAGGGTGCGGGAGACAGGACTGGCGCGCAAACCGACATCCCACATACCCTGGACAAAGGCGCGAACGGCATCTTTGGATTGGGTTTCGGTTTTGTCGTCGGCGAAAAGGAAAAGTACATCGATGTCGGAACAGGGGAAGAGATCCTTGCGGCCGTAGCCGCCCAGGGCCAGCAAGGAGATGTTCTTTGCCGGTTGGGCGGCGAAGGCGCGGCGCCACAACTCAATCAGGATCCGGTCGACCACCGCCGAGCGGCGTCGAATGGCCGCCGTGCCGTCGCCGGTACGTTCGCAGGTTTGGCGCACGAGTGCCATTTCCCGCGTATACTGCTCCCGAAGATCATCAACCGCTAAAGCGACTGGGTTCATGAGATTGTGTGTGACTTGCCGCAGCAAGAAGATTCTTATCAGAATAAGCGAAATTGGCGGAGACGGTGAATTTTTTGGCTGCCCAGGCTCAAAAATCGGAAGGGTGCGCGGGATGAATTGGGCCCGAGTTTGGCGATTTGCGGCTGCTGGCTGGAGTTTAGGGCCTTCCAAACCTCGGAATTTGGATCTGGGAGAGAGGCGTCAGCCGGCCAAGCAGCGCCCTTGGGCATTTTTGGGTAGAATATCGGATTGAGTAGCACGATTAGCCTCACAACGGCCAGGAACGATGCGGTTTATCGTACAGCCAGGAACGCGACAATTTGAGGCTGTCGCCAGGAGGATACCATCGGCGCACAAATGCGATTGGGCGATCTGCTGATCCAGGCGAATCTGGTCACTGTTGGAGATGTCGCCGAGGCGCTGGAGCGTCAGTCCACCACCGGCGGCCGGCTGGGCGACAACCTGGTCGCTCTCGGAGCCATCGACCAACGGGCCCTGGAGTTTTTTCTGAAGCGCATACCATCCGAGCCGGCCGATATGGCGTCCACTGGAATCGACTCTTTGGATCTTCTGAGCCTGATGATGAAGCTGATCTATGCAGACCGCCTGGCGACCTGCCGCGAGTTCATCGAAGCCATCAAGCTGCCTTACCATATCGTGTCTGAGCTGATCAGCATGGCCATCGACCGGCAACTGCTGCGCGCGCTGGGGATGCGCGACGCCTTTAGCCCGATCGATATGCGCTACGCGGTCACCGACGAGGGCAAGCGCTGGACGCTCGACGCGATGGAGCAGTTGCGCTATGCAGGACCAGCGCCGGTCACCATCGAGGAATTCTCTTATCAGGTGAGCCTGCAGAAGCTGACCAACGAACTGGTCACCTTCGACCGCATTCGCGATTCCCTTGGCGATCTGACCTTCGATGACAGCATTGTGGAACAAAGCGGGCCGGCATTGAACTCGGGCCGGGCCATGCTACTTTATGGCCCTCCGGGCAATGGCAAGACTTCGTTCGCGCATTCTCTGGGCAGCGTCTTCCGCGATGTGATCTACGTTCCTTATGCGATCTCCATCGAGGGCCAGATCATTTGCTTCTATGACCCCAGCGTTCATATCGCCGTGAATCCCACTGCCTTGAGTGACGAAGGGAGCACCTCGTTTGTCCGTGCCGAGGAGTATGACGCGCGCTGGGTTCCCTGCCGGAGGCCGTTCATCTCCACCGGCGGCGAACTGACGCTGGATATGCTGGACCTGCGCTATGACCTCTCGGGCCACTTCTATGAGGCGCCCCTGCATGTAAAGGCGTTGGGAGGCTGTTTCATCATCGACGACTTCGGCCGCCAACTGGTCAGCCCCAAGAGTTTGCTCAACCGCTGGATTGTGCCCTTGGAAAACCGTATCGATTTTATGAAGCTGCATACGGGGAAGAGCTTCAGCATTCCCTTCGAGGAATTGGTCATCTTTTCCACGAACCTGGAGCCGGAAGACCTGATGGACCCTGCCTTCCTGCGCCGCCTGCCGTACAAGATCGAGATCGGCGCGCCCAGCCTGGAACTTTACCGGCAGATCTTCGATAAGGAGTGCGCGCAGCAGGGATTTACGCTGCCCAGCTCAATATTCGACGCCATCGTGCACAAGCTCAAGCAAGAAAAGGGGCTTGAACTGGCGGCTTATCAGCCGAAGTTCATCGTCGATCAGGTGGTTGCGACGTGCCGGTTCATGGGCCAAGTCCCGCATTTCGAGCCGCGGTTCATTGACTATGCACTCAATAATCTTCGCGTGCGGCGCAACGCGTCGTCCCCCTTGGTGGAGTTGCCTCCCATTGAGACAACCGGCGATCTCTTTGGCGAAGATGAGTCCAACTCCATTTAGAGTGCCAATTCCCCTCGTTCGTCATTGCGGATGCGAATGGCTTCCTCGATGCGGCTGATGAAGATCTTGCCGTCGCCGATGCGGCCGGTGCGGGCCGCGCCGAGGATCGCCTCAACGGCCTTGTCCTTCAACTCGTCGCTGACTACCATCTCGATCTTGATCTTGGGCAAAAGGTCGACGGTGTATTCACGGCCGCGATAGAACTCGGTGTGGCCCTTCTGGCGGCCATGGCCGCGAGCCTCCAGAATGGTCATGGCTTCGACCCCGGCCTCGAGCAGCGCATCCTTGACCGCATCCAGCTTGGATGGTTGGAGAATCGCTTCAATTTTGAGCATAAGACAATGCCTCGTTTGACAGCGTAACAGGCGGGAGGGCCGGTTTGCCCACTCGCGCTGTATTTTTCATCAAGAGCCGGCCGCCGCCCGAGTCGGCAAACGAAGGCCGGGAAATAAACCGAAGCAGGGAGCCAGCGGCAACTCCTTATCGGACGAAGTAGGGGTATATTAGTCCTATGACGGCCACGGCTGAACGCGACCACTACCTTTTCGGAGCTTTGGAAAGCAGCGCGAAAAACCGCGTCAAGCTCGCAGAAGTGAGTTACGGCTACGAAGAGCCAGAGGGCGTCTTGCTGACTTCGCTGGATTTTGCGGTGAACTGGATCCGCAAGAACTCCATTTGGCCCATGACCTTTGGCTTGGCCTGCTGCGCGATCGAGATGATGTCAACAGGCGCCGCGCGTTTTGACATTGCCCGCTTCGGCGCCGAGGTCTTCCGGCCTTCTCCGCGGCAATCGGACCTGATGATCGTTGCCGGGAGAGTTTCGCAGAAGATGGCCCCGGTCCTCCGCCGTCTCTACGACCAGATGCCGGAGCCGAAGTGGGTGATCTCAATGGGCGCTTGCGCCACCTCCGGCGGGGTTTTCAATAACTATGCGGTGGTGCAGGGCGTCAACCAGGTGGTTCCCGTGGATGTGTATGTTCCCGGATGTCCGCCGCGCCCCGAGCAACTCATCTACGCACTCACACTGCTTCAAGAGAAGATTCAGCGTGAACCGCGCAGCCTTCTGAAGACCCTGAATCAGAGGTAGCAGGGGTGGGGTGGGGCCGATCTCGCAAAAACTCATTACTAAAGTAATTGCATAGGAGTTACGAAGTAGTCAGAGAAGCACCTGCAATATCTTCTAAAAAGAAATACTCTTTCGAAAGCTCTCATTATAGTGGTAGGTTTGTGTGTGTAAGGAAGTGAGAAGATTCACTTATTATGAAGAATCGAGCCTATTCTGAGCAGATATCGACGCTTACAAGCAGCTCTATCCATCTGTCGCCCAGATTGATTGCGGAGGAAGAACGTATGTTCTCTCGTGTTTTGAAGTTTGTGAGTTGGCTTCTTGCCGTGGCTTTCATAGCATTCTTACCTGTTACCGTGGCCGCTCAGGTTGCTCCGTCAGTAAAAGGGGTGCCTACGAATGTTCCGCCGAAGTGGGACATCTTTGTGGGTTACAGCTTTCTGGCCCCTCATGGATCGATGCAGGCAACTTTGAACGGGGCGCCTTATCTGGGGTCCACGACCTCGACCGTGCCTATCTCCTACGACAACGTCAGTCTTGGTCAGATTTTTAGCGGTTCGTATTACTTCACCCGGTATGTCGGCGCCCAGGCGGAAGTGGGCATTCATGAATGGGGCATACAGAACCAGAATCCTCCAGGGCAAAAAGGGACGCACGGCAACAACGATGGTTTTACAACCGCATCTGGCGGTTTGATTTTGCGTTATCCCACGACCAGCTTCACGCCGTTCGCGCACGTGCTTGCCGGTGGGGCGCTGGTTGACGGCTCGGCTCACAACCAATATACCTGGGGTCCGGCCGTGACCGTTGGCGGCGGCTTGGACTACGAAACGGGTTGGTGGAGACATCGTATCGCGATTCGTCTTTTCCAGGGCGATTACGAATTTATGCATGTGAACTTTGCTTCGGGATATTCATTTCCCAGCCAGACCGTGAACATCAATGCAGCGCGGCTGAGCGCTGGCGTTGTTTTCCACCCTGCCCTGGCCGTGCCCTCGCAGGTGTCCCTGGTATGCCTGGCGACCCCGGCTACTATCTTTCCCGGCGATCCAGTCACGGTGACGGCGATGGCCGGTGGGCTGAACCCCAAGCTGAATGCGATTTATACCTGGTCGGGCAACGGCGTGACAGGCAGCGGAACGACGGCCACGGTGGCCACTGCAGCGCTTGCACCCGGCACGTCTACGGTGAAGTGTGGAGTGAAGGAAGGCAAACCCGGCAAGGAAGGCCTCAAGCCATGGGAATCCGCCGACGCGTCGGCCAGCTTTACGGTGAAGGCCTTCGAGCCTCCGACGATCAGTTGCTCGGCCACCCCCAGCACCGTCAAGCCGGGCGACAACAGCACCATTACCGCGGTTGGCGTGAGCCCGCAGAACCGTACGTTGACCTATAGCTACTCGGCTGTGGCCGGCACGGTGACAGGCAGCGGTCCGACCGCGACCTACTCCTCGACGGGCGCGCCGACGGGCGCTGTGGAACTCACCTGCAACGTGACCGACGACAAGGGGCAGACAGCAACCGCGAACACCAGCGTGACCATCACGGCTCCGTATGTGGCTCCTGTGCCGCATACCCAGGCGATGTGTTCGATCAGCTTCTCCAAGGACAAGGCGCGCCCGACGCGGGTGGACAACGAAGCCAAGGCCTGTCTGGACGAGGTAGCGCTTGACCTGCAAAAGCAGTCCGATGCCAAGGCTGTCGTGGTGGGCAATTCGGATGCCAAGGAGAAGGCCAAGACTGCGAAGGAAGAAAAGGCGGCGCTGAAGAACAAGCACGTCAAGATCGCGGATACTGCCGCCGAGCGCGCGGTCAATGCCAAGGAGTACCTGGTGACGGAGAAAGGCATTGATGCTTCGCGCATCAGCGTGGCGACCGGCGCGGCGGATGGCCAGACGGTGGAAGACTACCTGGTGCCCTCCGGCGCCAGCTTCTCGGCTGACGTGGCGGGAACCACCCCGGTGGACGAGACCACTGTGAAGGCGCAGCCCCGCAAGCCACTGCATACCGCTCACAAGAAGGCTGCCAAGCACGCGAAGTAGGCCAATCGGCCTCTTCCGCCGCAAAACAGATCGTCCGGCCCCCAAAGATGGAACCACGGGGGCCGGGCGCATAGCAGTTGAGAAAGTCCTCTTGCAATCATCTGAGGTTGACCGGCAAGCCGGTCAACCTCTTTCGTTTCAGGCTTTCTTGCTGTTTTTTCCCCATTGGGCCTGTGTTTCGCATGAATTGAATGTGAAATAGCCGGGAAAATTCCTGGCTTTTGACTGTGCTGACACCGGGGGAACTGAGATTATGCTGACACCAGGGGACTGAGATAGGGCTGACACTCGGGGACTGAGATTGGTCCGACGGCGAAGGGGATGTTATGCTACCATGAATTCGTATTGAATTCTGTCGCATTATCGCTTTCGGGATGCTCAGTTAGGTCGTAGTGTGGAAATGGTAAGCAAAAGCAAGCCATTTCTTCAATGTTATCAACATGGTTGTGGAGGAGAATTACATGTACTCGCGAAATTTGAAGTCTGTTTGTCTGGTACTCGCTTCGGCGTGTTTAGTCTTCGTGCCCATGGGCTGCAAGAAGGCCCCGCCAGTAACGCTGACGGCGCAGGCCGCCCCTCCAGCCATCTATGCCGGCGAGCCGGTCACAGTGACCGCTACCCCCGGATCGGTGGACACCAAGAAGAAGACGAGCGTAGTTTACAACTGGTCCGGAACTGACGTGACGGGCACCGGAACGACGGCCACAGTGGCCACCACAACGCTTGCTCCTGGCACCTATACGGTGAAGGCGGAAGTGAAGGAAGGCAAGCCGGGCAAGGAAGGCCTGAAGCCGGGTCAGACGGCAGACGCCACGGCCAGCTTTACGGTGAAGCCGTTCGAGCCGCCGACGATCAGTTGTTCGGCCAGCCCGAGCACCATCAAGCCAGGCGAAGGCAGCACCATTACCGCAGCCGGCGTGAGCCCGCAGAACCGCCCATTGACCTACAGCTACACTGCAGTTGCCGGTACCATCAGCGGCAGTGGCGCCACGGCGTCCTTCTCATCGACCGGTGCGCCGACTGGCGTGGCTGGGATCACCTGCAACGTAACCGACGACAAGGGTCAGACAGCAACCGCAAGCACCAGCGTGACCATCCTGGCCCCGTATGTGCCTCCGGTTCCTCACACCCAGGCGCTGGCATCGATCAGCTACGACAAGGACAAGAAGCGTCCGGCGCGTGCTGACAACGAAGCCAAGGCGATTCTGGACGAAATCGCTCTCGACATGCAGAAGCAGCCGGATGCCAAGCTGGTGGTAGTGGGCGAGGCAAATGCCAAGGAACAGGCCAAGACTGCCAAGGAGCAGAAGGCTGCCGAGAAGCACAAGCACCTCAAGGTTACAAATCTGGCCGCCGAGCGCGCCGTCAACGTCAAGGACTATCTGGTGACGGAGAAGGGCATTGATGCTTCGCGGATCAGCGTAGCAACAGGCACAGCGGACGATCAGAAGGTGGAAAACTACCTTGTGCCAGCCGGCGCGAACTTTGCGGCCGACGTGCAGGGAACCACCCCTGTGGACGAGACCATGGTGAAGGCGCAGCCGCGCAAGGCTCTCAAGGCCGCGCACAAGAGGGCAGCTGCGAAACCAGAAGCTGGCAGGTAGTTCGCTCACTCCCGGCGCGGCAGGCCTCATGGCATACCGTGCTGGGCAGAGCAAGACAGCACAGATCTTCTGCAATCACTCGAAGCTGACCGGTACGCCGGTCAGCTTCTTTGATTTGTTCTGAGCATTTTGCTGAACTGCGGGAAACGCCGGCGTGGGTGGAATCACCCAGGAGCTTGGCCCGGCAGCCAACAGCCAGGCAATCCCTCCGCCAAGCGATGCCTCCCCTTTGGGAGTTAAGACCGGGCGTGCCTGGGAACCGGTTTCGATGCATTCTTTGTATACTCTTGATATGAACTCAGGGAGTTATTTACCTGCATGAATCGTCCGCAAATCTCTTTAGATTATTCCTTCCGGTCCGGACTATTCGCGCAGGCGGCACTTCTGGTCCTGTTTTCGTTTGCGGTCCCCAACCTGGCCGCGCGGGCGCAGTGGAGAGTCATTGGCCCGGTGGGCGGCGATGCGCGCGCCTTTGCGGCTGTTCCCGGCCAGCCTGACCATCTGTACCTCGGCGCCACCAACAGTTGGCTCTATGAGTCCCTGAACGGAGGCGCATCCTGGCATCGGCTCTCGAAGCTGGATCACTCCGACGACCTGATTCTAGACCACATCATCGTGGACCCGCTTCATCCCGCCACCGTCTTTGTCGCCGCATGGCAGCTGGATCATCCCGGCGGGGGGCTGTGGGTGAGCCACGACGGAGGCCGGAGCTGGAGTGTCGTGGAAGGGCTGCGCGGCCAGTCGATTCGCGCCTTTGCGCAGGCGCAGTCGAACCCCGCAATGCTCTTTGCGGGAACCCTCGAAGGGGTTTTCCGGAGTACGGATTCTGGCGCCACCTGGACGCTGATCAGCCCGCCGGGCAGCCATGAGATTCACGAGGTGGAGTCGCTGGCCATTGATCCCATGGACCCCGATGTGATCTACGCCGGCACCTGGCATCTGCCCTGGAAGACCACTGACGGTGGCGAGAACTGGCACAACATCAAGAAGGGCGTGATCGACGACTCGGATGTGTTTTCCATCATCATCGATCCGGCCAAGCCGCGCATCGTCTTTGCCAGCGCGTGCAGCGGCATTTACAAGAGCGAGAATGCGGCCGAGCTGTTCAAGAAGATTGAGGGCATTCCTTCAGACGCGAGGCGGACGCGGGTGTTGAAGCAGGACCCGGCAAACCGGGAGGTTGTGTATGCCGGAACCACCGAAGGCCTTTACAGGACCGTGGATGGGGGCAAGAAATTTCAGCGCCTGACCGGTCCGGAGGTCATCGTGAACGACGTCTTTGTCGATCCGCGGGACTCGAATCATGTGCTGGTGGCCACCGATCGGGGCGGGGTTCTGCTCAGCCAGGATGCGGGGCGCAGCTTTGTGGCCGCCAATGAGGGCTTTTCCGGGCGCAAGGTTGAGGCGCTGCTGGTTGATCGCGCCAGTCCAGCGCGGCTTTTTGCGGGCGTGGTCAATGACAAGACCTATGGCGGTGTCTTTGTTTCCAACAATGGCGGCGAGCATTGGGAACAGATCGACAACGGACTTGATGGACGCGACGTCTTTGCCCTGGCTGAGTCGCCGAAGGGAACGATTCTGGCGGGAACCAATCACGGCATCTTCGCGCTGGAGTCCGGCACGGCCGATGCGCCGGGAGGCAGTTGGAGCCCGCGCAACACGATTCAGAATACGCTGGTGAAGCAGGCTACCGAGACGCACTCCGGAAAGCGCGTGAACGTCGAGAAGCAGGTGAAGGATACACGCCGTGAGATGGACGGCCGTGTCCACTCGCTCGACCTTTCCGGGGACGCCTGGCTGGCCTCGACTGTTGGCGGACTGTTTACCAGCAGGGACCAGGGAGCCAGTTGGCAGGGTGGGCCGGTGATGGGCTCGGTAGCGTACCTTTCAGTTGCCACGCATGGAGCGCAACTGGTGGCCGCGCGCCAGGATGGCGTGGTTCTGTCTACCGATGCAGGACAAAGCTGGATGCCCATCAGGATTCCGGCCATGCTCACGCGCATTCACTGCGTCGTTTTCTCCGCCGATGGGACGTTGTGGCTGGGCGCGCGCGAGGGAGTGTACTTCACGCGGGACCTGGGCCGGACCTGGTTATGGGTTCATTGGTTTCCGTTGAGCGGCGTGGACGATCTTTTCTATGACCGTCACATGGGTAAGGTTCTGGCCAGCTCGCGGGCGAGCGACCAGGTTTATGCCATCGATCCCAAGTCGATGGAGTGGAAGTGGGCTCAGACCGGCTACCGGATTGCCTTGGTGCGCGCGGCTGGAGAGCGGCTGCTGGCGGCCTCGCTGTATGATGGGGTGCTCGTCGAACCGCAGGCGGCCGGAGTAGATGCAGGGCAGAGATGATTTGACCGAAGGGAACAGGGAGCAAGGAACGGTTTGCTGCGCGGGGAAAAGAATTTGTTTCTGTATGATGAGGATATGCAGACTGAGACAGCGGTTTCTCGTCAACCATCAGCCTTTCGGAGCAATGACTCACGGCTTGAGCCAATCGCCGCCAAGGTGCTGGCGGGTGAACGGCTGGACTTCAACGACGGTCTCGCACTTTACGGTTCATCGGACATATTGGCCGTGGGTTGGCTGGCCAACCATGTGCGGGAGCGGCTGCACGGCGATGTGACCTACTTCAACGTCAACCGGCATATCAACCCCACCAACGTCTGCGTGGCAAACTGCCGGCTGTGCGCCTTCGGACGCAAGAAGGGCGATCCGGCAGGCTACACGATGGCTCTGGAAGAGGCTTGGGAGACAGCGGCTACGGGCTATTCAGAGGCGGTGACGGAGTTTCACATCGTTGGCGGACTGCACCCGGACCTGCCGTTGGAGTATTTTCTCGACCTGGTCAAGGGACTGAAGCAGCGTTTTCCCAAGGTTCATGTGAAGGCCTTCACGATGGTGGAAGTGGCTTTCTTTGCGCGGCGCGCCAAGCTCACCATTGAAGAGACGCTCAGGAAGATGCGCGAGGCGGGCGTGGACTCAATGCCCGGCGGCGGCGCGGAGATCTTTGCGGACCGGGTGCGGTCGGTGATCTGCGACCACAAGATCGACGGCGAAGAGTGGCTCAATACAGCGCGGCTGGCCCACAAGATGGGCTTCAAGTCCAACGCGACGATGTTGTATGGGCACATTGAGAACGATGAAGACCGTGTGGACCACCTGCTGAAACTCAGGGCGGTACAGGACGAGACGGGCGGATTTCAGGCGTTCATTCCGCTGGCTTTTCACCCGGAGCACACGGCGCTCAGCCACTTGCCGGTCACCACGGGACTGATGGATATTCGCCAGGTCGCGGTTAGTCGATTACTGCTCGACAACTTCCCCCATATCAAGGCATACTGGCAGATGCTAACCGCGAAGATTGCTCAGATCGAACTACGCTTCGGCGCAGACGACATGGATGGCACGGTTGTCGAAGAGAAGATTTACCACGATGCCGGAGCAACGACGCCGCAGGGGATGACGCGCAAGGAACTTTGCCGTCTAATTACTGAGGCCGGGCGAATTCCGGTGGAGCGCGACACGCTCTACCACGCGGTCACGCGGACCGAAGACAGTTTTATCGTCGCGGTTTAAGTTGAAGTTGGAAGGGGGCGATCTGGATGGATGCTTTTGGACGTGCTGCTCTGCTTGGAATCAGTCTCGGATTCTTGTGGGGAATAGGGTGCTCACTCGCGATCATGTATTCCCTCTACTTGACCGCCTACCGCAAGGCAGTGAAGGATTCCCTGAAGGCAGTCAAGCCGAAGCGGTACACGCAGGTGCTCGAAAGGATCCTGGCGAAGAAGGCAAAAGCGGCAGCGCAGACCCCTCCGCTGTGAGCCGCTGATCAATACCGGTTTTCGATAGAGAATGGTTGATCAGGGCATTGTGAATTGCGGAAAAGGCACGAATCCCGGGCGAATTTTCCGAATTGCATACCTTAGAGCAAAACCAGGGTGAATATGCCCTTTTTTGAGAGTCCGCAAGGTGGCTTTTTCTTGAGAAAAAGCCACTTGAGGACATTACCTCTGGACACGGTCTACTGGCGCACTACCGCGCCGCCCTTCATCACGAAGCTCACGCGCTCAACGGCGGTGATGTCGTCGAGCGGACTGCCGGGAACGGCGACAATGTCAGCGAAGTAGCCGGACTTGAGCTGGCCGATCTCGCCCTCCCAGCCGAGCAGCTTTGCGCCTTCGATCATGTCAGCCTGTAGAACGGCCAGCGGCTTCATTCCATAGCGGACCATCAACTCCATCTCGACGGCTTGCGTGCCGTGTGGGAAGGGACCCACGTCGGAGCCGACCGCAAACGGGATTCCGGCGGCGATCTGCTTCTTGAACTCGCGAATCTTCACATCCATCAGCGCCTGCTCGCGCGCGGCAACGGCGGGCGATGCGGCGTGACGGGCGAAGTAGTCGAAAATGGCGAAGGTGGGTACGGCGGGAATCTGTTTTTCGCGCATCAGGCGCATGGTTTCGTCGCTGAGTTCGGTGGCGTGCTCGATGGAGACTACGCCTGCCCGAACTGCGTAGAGCGCGCCCGGTTCTCCGTCGTTGTGGACGGCGATGCCTGTGCCCAGCCGGCGCGCCTCCTGGACCGCGGCGGCCAGTTGTGCCTCAGTGTATTGATATGGCGTGTGCAACTCGCCGTCAACAACTGTGTCCTTGCCGGTCTCGTAAATCTTGACGAAGTCCGAGCCTTCCTTGTGCTGTGCGCGGATGACCTCGACCAACTGGTCGGTGGAGTTGGCGTAGTCGGCGTTGGGCAGCACGTGCTGGGCGGGGTTGTAGCGGATGGCGTCTTCGTGGCCGCCCAGGATGCTGATGGCGTTGCCGCTGATGCGCATTCGAGGCCCGGGGATGAGCCCTGTGTTGATGGCGTCGCGGACCGCCGTGTCTGCCGAGCCAGCGCCCTCGGTGCCCATATCGCGCTCGGCGGTGAAGCCGGCCATCAGATCCGCTTTGGCGGCCTGTTCAGCCAGAATCGTGCGCCAGGGAACCGACTCTTCGACCGTTTGCAGGTCCTCGGCGCCGGGGTGGAGAAAGAGATGCACGTGGGCGTCGATAAGGCCGGGAAGCAGCGTGGTGTCGCCCAAGTCAATGACCTTGGCCCCTTGCGGGTGCTCGACGGATCTGCCCACGGCGCGGATGCGCTCGCCCTCGACCAGAATTTCGCCGGGCTGGAGCAGCGTTCCGGTGTCTACCTGGAGCAGCCGCGCCGCGTGGAGCACGATGGGCGCGTTGGTTGACTGTTGCGCTTGAGTCAGGCCGGCCAATGCGAGGGCAAGAGCGAGAATAGGCAGCAAAGAAAAGCCGCGCAATCCACGGCGAGAGAAAGAAGAATTTCGCATGGCTCAAGAATATGCCGCACAGGCCCTGTTTTGTCGAGAAGTTGTTTGCTGGCGGGCTCATTCGGCACAATGTTTTTCAGGGTTCGGCTGCAAGAAAGAAACAGGCCGGTTCAAGCTTCTTCTGTTGAAGCTGGAACCGGCCTGCTGGTATTCTTGCGCTCTTGCGCCCCCAAAGACGCAAGAGTCAAGGAAGGCGAGCCTTTAGTAGGCTGGAATCCCGGTGAGGGCCTGACCCACAATCAGGGTGTGGATGTCGTGCGTACCCTCGTAAGTGATGACCGATTCCAGGTTCATCATGTGGCGCATGATGGGGTAGTCGTCGGTGATGCCGTTGGCGCCCAGGATGGCGCGCGAGATGCGGGCACACTCCAGAGCCATCCAGACATTGTTGCGCTTGGCCAGAGAGATGTGCTGGTGGAGTTCCTTGCCGGCATCCTTGAGGCGGCCGACCTGGAGCGAGAGCAACTGGGCCTTGCAGATTTCATTCGCCATCCACACCAGTTTCTCCTGGATAATCTGATGGCTGGCGATGGGCGCACCGTGGAACTGCTTGCGAAATTTGGCGTACTGCAGGGCGGTGTCATAGCAATCCATGGCCGCGCCGATGGCTCCCCAACTGATGCCGTAACGGGCCTGGTTGAGACACATGAAGGCGCTCTTGATGCCAATCGCGCCGGGCATGATCGCCGAGAGGGGCACGTGCACGTCCTGAAGCGACAGTCCGCTGGTGTGAGAGGCGCGCAAACTCCACTTGCCATGGACATCATAGGAGGAGAAGCCGGGGCGATCGGTCTCGACCAGGAATCCGCGGATCTGGCCGCCTTCATCGTCGACTTTGGCAAAGACGATGGCCACGTCGGAGATGGTTCCGGAGGTGATCCACAACTTTTCGCCGTTGAGGATGTACTCGTCGCCTACCCTGCGGGCGGTGGTGGTCATAACGCCAGGGTTGGAGCCTGCCCCGGGCTCAGTGAGGCCGAAGCAGCCCAGCTTTTCGCCCGTGGCCAGCTTAGGAAGCCATGTGCTCTTCTGTTCTTCAGAGCCGAAGGCGTAAATGGGGTACATGACCAGCCCGGATTGGACACTGACAAAGCTGCGGACGCCGGAGTCGCCGCGTTCCAGCTCCTGCATCACCAAGCCATACTCGACGTTGGACATTCCGGCGCAGCCATAGCCCTCAAGGTTGGCGCCGTAGAAGCCGAGCTGGCCCATGATCGGGACCAACTCACTCGGGAAGCGCTCCGTGCGGAAGCTCTCCTCAATGATGGGGATCAGGTTGTCCTCGACAAAGTCGCGAGCGGTCTTCCGGACGAGCAATTCGTCCTCGCTGAAGCTGGAGTCGAGGTGAAGAAAATCGAAGCCTTGGAATTTAAAGCCCATGATTGCACCTACCGTTTTTGGCGATCAATTAAGACAGGCGATTCTAGCAGATGGAGGCGGGAACAGGGAACAGGCAACAGCTTGGCACGGGCGGGCGCTCTTGAGGATGGGCACGGTGCTTTTCCGCATCCACTTAAAACCCTCACCCTTAAAGTCTTACTGCAGAAACTCGCGCACGAACGGGTTCTTGCACTGGAGAAGCTCGTGCAACGAGCCGTCGAAGATAAGGCGGCCTTCTTCAAGCATGAGGAAGGTGGTGTTGGGGTCGGTTTCGCCCATGGGGAAGGGAACCATGCGGCCCTGTTCGGGGTCGAAGCGATGGTTGCAGAGGATGAAGGCATCCTGGAGGCGATGGGTGACCAGCAGCGAAGGGGTATGGCTGACGTCGCGCTCCTTGACGATCAGCTCGATGATGGTGGTCGAGGTAACGGGGTCGAGGCCGCCGGTGGGCGAATCGTAGAGCAGCAGCTCGGGCTGGTGGATGAAGGCACGGGCGATGGCCACGCGGCGGCGCATACCGCCCGAGAGGCTGGCCGGATAAAAGCTGAAGGTTTCCTCCAACTCGACAAAGCGCAGGGCATCGCGGACACGGCTATCGATTTCGCTGTCAGGAACCTGCTCCTGAATGAGTTGGTAGGCCACGTTGTCGCGGACGGTAAGCGAATCGAAGAGCGCGCCCTCCTGGAAGACCATGCCAGTGCGGGTGCGCAGGGGAAAGAGCTGCTCCTCGGGCATACGAGCGATCTCTTCGCCGAAGAGCAGGATGCTGCCCTGATCGGGACGCAACAGGCCATTGGCAAGCTTGAGCAGGACGCTTTTTCCCACGCCGGCCGGGCCGAGCAGGATTCGAGTCTCTCCCGGAGCGACGGAAAAGCTGACGTCCTCCAGCACCGGCGGTCCGTCGAAGGCGATGGAGACATTGCGGAAGACCACCACAGGGTTGGCGTCGGCGGCTGTTTCCTGACCGGATGGGCCAGGGCCGGACTGCGCAGAAGCGGGAGAGTCGTTCATAGGGCAGGGAAGAGGGTGAGCAGCACCTGGGTGAGGAGGAAGTCAACGAAGATGATGAGCACCGAAGACCATACGACGGCCTCAATGGTGGAGCGGCCCACGCCCTGGGTTCCGCCCGTGGTCCTCAGGCCGTAGAAGCAGCCGATGGAGCTGAGGATGTAGCCGAAGAAGAGCGGCTTGACCAGTCCCTGGATGATGTCGGGATAGCGAAGGTGCTCCCATGCCATGTCCAGGTACTGGGTGCCGTTCTGGTGGTTCATCAAAACGGTGACGGCGCCGCCGCCGGCGATGCCGCAGGCGTCGGCGACGATGGTGAGGAAGAAGAGCATACAAATGGTGGCAAAGATGCGCGGGGTGACCAGCTTGCGGATGGGGTCAACGCCCAGGGCACGCATGGCGTCGATTTGCTCCGTGACAACCATCGACCCGAGTTCGCTGGCCATCGAGCTGGCATTGCGGCCGCTGACCATCACTCCGGTGAGCACCGGGCCCAGTTCGCGGATCATGGTCAAGCTCACAAACTGGCCGGTGATGGCGGTGGCGCCGAAGGCCGAGAGCGTGGAGGCCGATTGTAGCGCCAGCACACCGCCGGTGGAGATTCCGGAAAGCACAACGATGGATAAGGAGCCGAATCCGATGATGTCGGACTGTACGAGGAATTCAGGCCAGTAAATGGGAGGGCGATAAAGATTTGTGAAAGCGCGCCAGGCAAACAGGGAGTAGTCCTGCACGGTGAGGACCAGATTCTTGGCGGTTTTTTCGATTGATGCTATCGCCATCGCGTTTGCCAGGTTGCGGGCTGAAAGGCTGCGCCGCTCTCCTCGTCAGGATAGCGCATTCCAGGGGGCAGAGGTCAGTTGAATAGGGAACAGGAACGAGGACGCATCCAGCCGATTGGTCCGCTATGGAATCCTCCGAGGCGGCAACGATTATGCCGCGGTTGATTCGGCAGCCTTGTAGAATCTTGAACAGTCGGCACCCAGCGACAAACATGACCGATCTGGAGGACGCGTGAAGACCTGGCAAAAAATACTGATTTCGATGCTGATTACGCTGACCATTGGCGGCATCTATCTTTTCTCCGTGTGGCGTCATCGGCAGAATCCCGGAGCGATCGGGCAGCCGGACGCTAGTCAGACGCTGAGCCAGGACGACCTGGCGGTCATGCGCGCGTACTTTCCGGTGCATTTTGAAGACACGCTGCGCCTGGAAGGCACAACGGTGTGGATGAAGAACGGCTACCTCATGCCCTATTACCCCTACTCGGGCGGCCATGTGCAGTTTGCCAAGCGTGTGGGGCTGATCGCGGCGGCGCAGAGGCTGGAGGTGAAGAAGATCGTCAAACAGGCCGTGCCCGCTGCCGAGGACAACGGCATAGGACACGGCAGCCGGCAGGTTTTCGCGGTCTTCGCTCTGCCGGGCGGCGCGGCTCTCTACGCCACGCCCATCGGAGCGATTCAAGGCAACGAGGAAGCCTATTTCTGCGACATGCTCTTCTACTACGACGATCCGCACATGATTTATGACCACTGGCCCAAAGATGTGTGGGCAGCCGTCGATGCGCACCAGGTAAAGCCGGGGATGAGCGAACTGGAGACGCGCATGGCGATTGGGCACAAGACGCAGACCGACGGCAGCAAGGAAGGCGACCGCACGGTGACCTACGACCAGAACGGCAAGCATTGGACTGTAACTTATGTAAAGAACCGGGCCACGATGATCAAGAGCGAATAGGACTTCGCGTTCAGCAAGACTTTGCTGGTTTATAAGGTGGTGCGGATACATTCAGCCGGGTTGAGGTTCGTGGTTTCCACCCTTGCGACAGAAAATGCAAAATGCAGGTTCTTCGACTCCGCTACGCTTCGCTCAGAATGACAGCAACGATGGGGCACCCGGCTGACTGTTAGCTGACGACTGTTAGCTGATAGCTGCCCTTCTATTCCCTGCCCTTTTTGTGAATCTCGATGTTGAGGCGCTTGATCTTCTGGTTGAGGGTGGAGAGCGGAATGTGGAACTGCTCGGCGGCCTCGGTCTGGTTCCAGTTGGAGCGTTCCAGCTTCTCGATAATGATGCGGCGCTCGATGTCTTCGAGGATGTTAAAGAGCGAGGCGTTGGGGTTGTGCTCAAGCAGGGCATCCTGGAAGCTGCGGCCGGTGATGTGTCCGGGGAGCAGATCCGAACCGATGATCTGCTCGTTGGAGAGCACGACGCCGCGTTCGATGGAGTTTTCCAGTTCGCGCACATTGCCAGGCCACTCGTAATCCATGAGTGCGCGCAGGGCGTCGGCGGAGAGCTTGCGCGGAGAGAGGCCGTTCTCGTTGGCGTAGAAGTCGAGGAAGTGCTGCGTCAGCAGGGGAATGTCTTCGCGACGGGCGCGCAGCGGCGGCAGGTCAACGGTGATGACGTTGAGGCGGTAGAAGAGGTCTTCGCGGAAGCGGCCCTCCCGCACTTCCTTGCGCAGGTCAATGTTGGTGGCGGCGATGATGCGCACATCCACCTGAATCTCCTGGATGCCGCCGAGGTGCATGAAGCGGCGGTCCTGCAGGACGCGCAGAATCTTGGCCTGGGTGTCCATTCCCATGGTGGCAATTTCGTCCATGAAGAGCGTGCCGCCGTTGGCGACTTCGAAGAGGCCTTTCTTGGAGGAGATGGCGGAGGTGAATGCGCCCTTGACGTGGCCGAAGAGCGTGGATTCCAGCAGCTCGGAGGGCATGGCGCCGGTGTTGATGGGGACGAAGGGCTTGTCCTTGCGGGGCGAGTTGGCGTGGATGGCCTTGGCGATCAACTCCTTGCCGGTGCCGCTCTCGCCCTGAATCAGCACTGTGGAGCGGCTGGGCGCCACCTGGGCGACGAGGTCGAAGACCTTCAGCATGATCTCGCTCTTGCCCACGATGTTAGAGAAGTTGTAGCGCTGCTTGAGCGTGCGCTTGAGCTGTATGTTCTCTTCTTCGGCCTTGTGAAGAGCCACGGCAGAGCGGATGTCGGCCAGCAGCTTCTCGTTGTCCCAGGGCTTCTGAACGAAGTTTTCAGCGCCGGCGTGGATGGCGTTGACGACGTTATCCACGGTGCCGTAGGCGGTGATCATAATGATCGGCAGCTCGGGCTGGCGCTCCTTGATCACGGGCAGCAGTTCGAGGCCGCTCTGACCGGGCAGGGCCAGGTCCAGCAACACCAGATCGAAGCTTTCCTGCTCCAGGATTCGTAGTCCCTCCGCGCCGTCAGCGGCCATTTTTACCGCATATCCCTCGAGCGTGAGAAGCACTTCGAGCGACTCGCGGATGGCGGCCTCGTCATCGATGACCAGGATGCTGGCCAAGTTGTGAGTGGAGCCGGAGTCGCCAGCGGCGGTTGCGGATGCAGACGGGTTCAAGGGCAGTTCGACCTCAGGCATGGACGGAATTCCTCAACACGGGAAACTCAAGATGAAAGGTAGTGCCGGCGCCGACTGTGCTTTCGACATGAATCTTGCCGGCGTGTTCCTGAATGATGCCGTAGGAGACGGAAAGACCCAGGCCGGTGCCGCGGCGGTTACCCGGCGTGGGGGTTGTCTTGGTGGTAAAGAAGGGATCGTAGATGCGTTTCAGGTGCTCGGGTGCAATGCCCGAGCCGGAGTCGGCGACCAGCGCGGCGACATGGCTGTCAGGCCCGTCGGGAGTATCGATTCGAGTGGCCACGCGCAGGTGTCCGCCGCCGGGCATGGCTTCCTTGGCGTTCAGCAGCAGATTGAGAAAGACCTGTTGCAGTTTGCCGGGGTTGCCGTGGATGGGGGGCAACTCCTCGGTCAGTTCGAGATCGACGATGATCTGCGCGGTCTTGAACTGGTGTTCGAGCAGGGAGAGCGTGTCGCGAATGACCTGGTTCAAATTGGTTTCACGGAACTCGGTGGTCGAGGTCCGTGAGAAATTCAAGAGGCCATTGGCGATCTCCGCGGCGCGGAAGCTCTGCTGGATAATTTTGTCGAGGACCGGGCCAAGGCGGGCGTCGCCCTTCAGTTGCTTGGAGAGCATCTGCGCATAGGAGGAGATGACGGCCAGCGGCGTGTTGATCTCATGGGCCACGCCGGCGGCCAGCAAGCCGATGGAGCTGAGCTTGTCGGCCTGCGCCAATTGGGTTTCCAGCGAGACCCTCTCGGTGATGTCGTCAACCAGGATGATGCGGCCCACGGAGACAAAATCCCGCGAGAGCAGCGGT
>Ga0182014_10001231_pt1 | contig 34597 bp, 27 predicted proteins | sample 612S2DmetaG_FD_120489 | JGI IMG/M metagenome (GOLD analysis project Ga0182014, IMG submission 120489) | Permafrost microbial communities from Stordalen Mire, Sweden - 612S2D metaG | ecosystem: Environmental > Terrestrial > Soil > Wetlands > Permafrost | place: Sweden: Stordalen | collected... | reverse complement strand
TTACCAGGATTAGATCCTGAACTTGCGTGCCGATGGATTCCACCAGCGCCAACTCCTCGCCCGCAATTGGCGGATCGGCTCCGACCACAACCAATGCTGCATCAATGTGAGGAATGAACGCATGCGTGGTTGCCGTATTTCCTGTGAAGACCGATCCCAAACCCGGCGTATCCACAAAACACATGCCGGAGTACAACAAGGGGCTGGGCACAAATACTTCCGCGCCGTCCATAGCCTTCTTGTTTTCGGGGTTGAGTTCTTCGGTCACGTATTCCTTCAAGTCAGTCATGGCAATGTCTCGCCAGTCCCCGTTACGCATACGAACGCGCGCGTGAGGTTGATTGCCAAACCGAATCACTGTAGGCACCGCAGTTACCGGAACAAACCCGGTCGGAACAACCTCATGGCCGACTAGAGCGTTGAGTAGGGTAGATTTGCCGCGCTTGAACTGACCGATACAAGCTACATAGAAACGTCCTTCGGAAACGCGGGCTGCGAGTTCACGAGCTTCGTCGGCAACAGGCTCAGCCCCGAGTTCCTGAGCCAGATTGGCGAGTCGCAACAGACGGGAGGAGCCGTCGATAGACTCGGGGGTCTCAATGGGAATGCTGCCGTAATTTTGCACTGTGGAATTGCTGTTATATTCCTGCATCGCGGAGTTAGCCATCATGCCCACCTGGGTCCTGTTAGCCCTTTGCGGGTTCGTTAGTTGAAGTCCGCGAGTATCGAATGACCTCGACGCGGGACATGGCGATGAGACCCTCCTCAACCATGACATCGAGATGGGGAATCAACTTTTCGATCTGTTCCTCACGGTCGATGACAGTCAGCATGATCGGCGCATCCTTGGAGAACGTCCAATGACTGGAATGGTGAATTCTGGTGCTTGCGCCGTATCCTTCGATCCCTCGATACACAGTGGCGCCAGCCATTCCAAGTTCCACGCATTTGGCTACAATCGCTTCATGCAGCGGCTTGCCATGCCACTTGTTGCCTTCGCCGAAATGAATACGCAACATACGTGCTTGAAACTGTTCTTTCATGGTCGAACCTCCGCTCGAACAGAAGGGTTGCCCGGCACTGACTCAGTCAGATCAACGTCCAGTGCGCGGTAAGAGTACTTGATGATGTCTACATCGGAAAGGACAACAAGGCCCTCTTCCACCATCTGATCCACAAGCGGAAGAAAGGAACGGAGCTTCTCCTCTGTATCGACGGCCGAGAGCATGATCGAGCAATCGTGCGATAGGTGTAGGGCTTTGTCCTTGTGCATCCGCCGGCGCGCGCCATAGCCGAGGATGCCGCGGTAGACCGTGACGCCGGCAATGTCGTTGGCGCGCATGGCTTCGACAAGTGCTTTGTAAAGTGGCTTGTCCTTCCAGTGGTCTGCCTCATCAACATAGATGCGCATCATCTTCGCTTTGCCCTCGATTTTCACGTGAGCGGGCGGGACCGGCTTCTTTTGCTTCGAGACTTGAGCTGGTTTCGCAACGGTGGTCTCCTGAATCTCGATCATTCCCGTTCCAGCCAATTCCTCCAGCTTCCCAAGAAACTCGTTAACCTTTTCACGGGATTCAATGAATTCAATCTTGAGAGGCAAGTGATCTGAAATCTCGACGATGCTCGCCGAATGCATATGGTGATCCGCACCGAATCCGGCGATCCCTTTCAAAACGGTTGCCCCTGAGACGCCCCGGTAAAAAAGGAAGTCGAGGATGCTCGAATACGTTGGAACCCTATGATGTTTCGAACCCTCGCTCAGATAAATTGAAACCTTCACTGCCTTTCCGGCACTCAACATACGTCCTCCCTCAGGAATGTAGTCCGCGTTGCGAAACAAGGAACTCGGCGGCACGTCCAAGTGCTCCCCATCCGGCTCTCTCTGATTCTGGTTCATCACGCAACTGTTGCAGATCTTGTGCCAACTGTCTGCGATTGTTCTGAATGATGGCGTCAACTCGGGCAGCGAGCTCAGGCGGAACCTGCCGGCGCAGCTTTTCCCCGTGCGGAATACATAGCACAGCGGAACCTCGCAGCCAACGAGACACATCTGCTTGGGATAGACAGCTTACGAATTCGCGCATACGCAAATCTTCCTCTGCAAGTACCTCCTTGCAAATGTCACATTCCGCTTTGGAGAGGGAATCAGGCTCATTGACCAGCTTGATGAATACCTGTGCAGCCGCAGGCGCGTCTTGAACGGCAGCCAAACCCCAGATGTGAAAGTTACATAGACGGTGAATACTCTCCTTCGGATGGTCCTGCAGGCGCGCTGCTTGATATTCCTTCAGGAAGCGACAGAACGGACATCCAGATTCCTGCAGAACCTGCAAGATTGATTGGTAGAGAACCAGTTGTCTATGTGTCCTCATCAAATTCCCTCTGAAATCACCAAACCACACCGCACGAAAATCCTATTTCTCCTTGCCCGTCTCTTCACGTTCACTGAAGTGTGATTGCTGATCCAATCCCAGTTCCTCGCGAATACTACGGATGATGCTGTGCAGCAAGGACCGAAGTTCGTCGACGACCTCATTCAAACCGCTGATCGCGTCCTCGGGAACGGCACCGCAGCCGCGCATGTGGCGTGGCCTCAGTTCCTCAACAGCTATCTCCACAAAGCCAAGGTCCGTAATCAACGATCGTGATACCGGAATCTCTGGCAGTTCCGGCTTCATGTGCTGCCAGTCCAAGGTCCGCAACAGTTGAGCGCGAAGACTGCGAATGTGATCTTCTATCAGTCGTACCTGTGCAGGAGTGACATCCACTACATAGTGCGGAAAAGGTGACTCCGATTCCGGCAAATGGAGGGCGTGCTCAATATCGCAGAGCAGGCCATCGATGTATTTGCAGGTTGCACCCAGGCGCCGCCGCTGCACATCATTGAGTTCCCCAACAAATCGAGTTCGCGCGATTTCCGATGCGGCGTCGGGCATGACTCCTCCAAGTGTTGTTCATCTTCGAGGAGTCATCTGCCCAGTTGGCGGTCACAAGGTGGACTCCAACACCCACAGTTGCTTGCTATGCCTTTACTGCCTTGTGCCAGCGCTCATATACGCTGGCGCCTGCGTAGCGGGCCTTTGCGCCAAGTTCGTGTTCGATCTCCAGAAAGCGGTTGTATTTCGCGATGCGCTCGCCGCGACTGGTCGAGCCGGTTTTGATCTGACCCATTCCTGCAGCCACGGCCAAGTCGGCGATGCTCGTGTCATCGGTCTCACCCGAACGGTGAGAGATGACTGCGCCGTAGCCATTTTCGCGGGCAATCTGAATGCATTCGAGCGTTTCCGTCAGGGTGCCGATCTGGTTCAGCTTAATCAGAATCGCGTTGGCGATTCCGTCTTTGATGCCCTGGCGAAAGATCGTAGGGTTTGTGACAAAGTTGTCGTCGCCGATCAACTGAATCCGGCCACCGAGCATTTTCGTCATGAGCTGCCAGCCAGCATGATCGTCTTCCGCAACCCCATCCTCGATGCCCCAGATCTCTGGATAGCGATCAAGCAAACTCTTCCAGAAGTCAACCATCTGCTCCGGCGACTTCCTGCTCTTATCCGACTTATCAAACGCATAGACGCCGTCTTCAAAAAGCTCGCTGGTGGCTGGGTCCAGAAAGATCACTACATCCTTGCCCGGCTTGTAACCGGCCTTTTGGATTGCTTCAAGAATCAGTTCGATGGGTTCTTCGTTGGACTTCAACTGTGGCGCGAATCCGCCTTCATCACCGACGCCCGTGTTGTAGCCCTTCTTGTGCAGGACAGCCTTCAGCGCGTGGAAGGTCTCAGCTGCTGCTCGTAAGCCTTCGCTATAGCTGGGCGCACCCACGGGAGAAATCATGAACTCCTGAAAGTCCACATTGCTGTCCGCGTGGCTTCCACCATTGAGTACGTTGAACCACGGCGCAGGAATCAGATTGGCTTTCTCCCCTCCCAGGCTTGCATAGAGAGGCAGGCCGTGGTCAGCGGCAGAGGCCCGTGCGACTGCGAGAGAAACGCCCAGAATCGCGTTGGCTCCGAGACGCGCCTTGTTCGGTGTCCCATCGAGTTCACACAGTTTCTTGTCCAATGCCTTCTGGTCACTGGCGTCGAATCCGTGCACGGCCTTTTGAATCTCACCGTTCACGTGGTTTCTGGCATTCAGCACGCCCTTGCCTCCATAGCGTGCCTTGTCGCCGTCGCGAAGTTCGACTGCTTCCCGCTTTCCGGTGGACGCACCGGATGGAACCTTTGCTGTTGCCTTTACACCATTAGCCAGGGTTGCTGTGACTGAAAGCGTTGGATTCCCGCGGGAATCGAGAATTTCGAGGGCTTCAAGCTTTGCAATTTCAGACATAATGACTCCCTTTTCCTGGCCGCAAGGCCGTCAGTTGTGAGGACTTCGATGAGTTGCTGGTGAACGGCATTATCGGTCCGCAATCTGACTGGCGGCTCCGCGTGTCTTCGTTCTTTCGATTTGCGATCTTCATCGCTAAAGCTCCATTCAATGGACGATCATCACCGGGCAGTGCGCATACCTTAGAACGCGCTCCGAGTTCGAGCCCAGCATCCAGCGATGAAGGATCGTGTGGCTGCGCTTGCCCATTACGATGAGACTGGCCTGGATCGTGTCCGCCTTGTGGATGATCTGTTCCGCCGGATGGCCGAGGACAATATCCGTTTCGAGTTCAATCTCCTTTTGCTTGGCGCGCTCGCGGAGCGGGACGAAGCTTCGCTCAAACCGTTCCTGCCCTTCTTCGAGGACCGCATGAAACTCCGCGCTCTCGGCGGGTTCCGGTGGCCGGATCACGGCAAGGACGAAGAGCTTGGCCTTCATATCCCCCGCCATTGACAGGGCAACATCCAAAGCGTGCTCCGCATGTGGAGACGCGTCGAATGCAACCAGTATCCTCTGAATTCCAACAAAAGCCGGGCTTCCCATTCGTTTCACCTATCCTTCTTCTGCGGGGACTGGCCGCTGAATTGACTGCTTTGTTTTCGCGTTTTTCTGTGCGTGGGGAAGAAGATGTCGGGGAAGAAAGAACGAGTTCGCAATCATGGTTGGAATCACGGCGCTGGCAATGACAGTGCCCACGATATAGGAGTACTGTGCCTGCGAGATGATCTGATGATTGAGGCCAAACAACGCCGAGATGGTGCCAAAGGTGAGGCCGGTTGACATCATCAGTGTGTAGTAGGCTCCAGCCTTGCCGTCATACTTGTGAATTCTGACTGCGGGGTACACCGCAAGCGCTTTGAACAGCGACTTCGCGCCAAACAAGACGAGCAGCTTCACAGGAGCAACCATCAGTGCCGTTACAGAGACAAACGATCCGGCGCGGATGAAGTAGAACGGCGTGAGCAATCCAAACGTAAGTGTACGCAGACGGCGGATTAGCGAATGGTCTTTTCCGACCGTTCCCGCCAGAACCATGCCGATCATGTACGCCGGAAGAACCGCTTCACTGCCTGCCCATACGGCCAATCCTCCCATGGCAAAAAGGAAGAAGAGAAGGTATTTGGCTTCAAGCTCGGAGACGCGCCCGCCGTATTTCTTGAAGAAGCGCGGCGTGAGAAATGGCAGGATTACAAATACTACGATGGAAACCACCACAAAGATCAGCGTCTTGACGGTGAACGGAGAAAAGATCAATCCGAGCGCAATCACGGTTCCGAGATCATTGATGAAGCAGGCGGCTAAAATTGCCTTGCCATATTCGGTGACGTTAAATCCCAATTCCAGCATCACCGCATAGACCACGGCAACCGAGGTTGTGGAAAGCGCAACGCCGCAGAGCCAGCTAGGCATGATCGCCCAGTGCAGTACATAATGTGCGATCGCCGTGCAGCCAAGAAATGGGCCAAAAAATCCTGCCAAGCCAATGATCGATGCTTCACGCCATTTGGTTTTGAAGATGGCCGGATCGAGTTCCGCACCGGCAAGAAAGGTCAGAACAATAGCGCCGGTCCCGGCCAGAAACGTGATCCACTGCGTATTCCCGGCCAGGCCGCCCTGCGCAAAACCAAAGAACCCCGTGAGGAAGACGCCGATGACCAGTTGGGCCACCGTGCCGACCACAATCTCAGAAAGCGCCGTCGAGATCTTGAACCAGATCGCCAACAGCGTCGCAGCCAATGCCAGACCCACCCAGAGCGCACAAAGAGCCCAAGTGTTTGCCATGAGCACAAACTCCTAAATTGTCGTTCAGGGAACTCGGCCGGGACACAACTCCGTAACAGGATTCCCTGTCAGGAGTTATCATCTGTCCGGCCTATTGGAATGGACAGCGGTTAAGGGTGAACTCCTTCACCACAACCAACGCTTCAGTAGAAACCCATTCTGCCCCTGTGTCAAGGTGCCTGGCGCCAGCAAACCAGAATGGAACCCTCAATGCGCGACTCTTCTAGAGGGACCTACAATCCGTAAGCCACCATTAGCGCCATAGATTCGGAACGGTAAACGCCGATTGCGTCAGAATGGATTCTGGCTTTACGCCAAATCGCCAACGCGCTCGTCGAGGAGAGGATTTATACCGGGAAGTCGGCATGGCGACTGGAATCTCGTGCCCTCCCGCCGGGCTGGGGTCCAAGGAGGCTCCCGGAGCCTGCGGCGTTTGCCATTACTAATCCAGTGTTCCTTACATAAAGGCACATCTGGCGTTTCAGGCATTCACCCTACCGCGTTGTTCGAGGCAGTCGGGTGCCGCGCCTTGTCGGTGAATAGCGCGACCATGCGGTTCTGCGCGCGGCGCTCGGAACGGAGCTGTTTCGGCATGGTCGACGATTAACTCGGGTTAGGCAGCTTTGCGAGGCTGTGGGCCACCTGCTGCAATACTTGGTGGATGTCCGCGCGTGGCACCAGTCGTGTCAATTTCTCGTCTTCTTTGACAAACGTTGCCTCACCACACAAGGCGGTCTCCACTTCGAGAAGTTCGACTAGTTCGGCGCGACTAGTATGAATGCGAATCTGCCCCGTTGACGATTCGACAAAGAAATTCACGCGACGCTTGGATCGGTCGAACACGAGATGCACATGCGGCTCCAATTCGCTCATGTATACCGATTGATAGGATTGAACTTGCTGGGAGCTTTAGCGCAGCCTACCAGTCTCGTGACAATGATCACTTTCCGCCTTTCCGCGTTGCCTTAGCATCGCTAAGGCGTGTGAGCTCCCGTTTCAACTTGGATTTGCTGCGCCAGAATAGGCATCTGGCTAGTCAGTGAGATAGCTGTGTCGAAATATTGAGGAACACCGTGACTCATCTGTATTACGGAGTATGGAACGGTCTGGTTTTGGACAATCGAGGCAAAAACAATGCCGGAGAAATGCCCTTTCCAGACTTCGAGAGTTTTGACGAATTCAACAGTGGCAACCCGATCCGGGCATTTTTCGGCGATCATGGGTTCCTGGTGTTCGATCCCAAGGTTAGTTTGGTAGACGCTTTCTGGCGCTACCTGAGCGAGGCGGCAGCACAGTCCTGCGGCAGATGCACACCGTGCCGCACGAGTACCGTTCTCGTGCGTGATGCACTTGGCCGCATGCGGCAAGGGCTGGTTCCTGAGCTTGATTTTGACGACATTTACTCGCTGGCTCAGCAGATGACTGAAACCTCTCTGTGTGGCCTGGGGCAAACCTGCGCGCGGGCGCTGTTGGGCGCGCTCGATCATTTCCGTGATCGCCTGGATGCCGAGGTGGCTACCGGCCCTCTTCCCGATCAAAATGGCATGACTTATATGACGGCGCCGTGCATTCAGGCCTGCCCGTCCAGAATCAACGTGCCGCGCTACATCGACTACATTCGTGATGGCATGCCGGAACACTCTCTGGGTGTGATCTTGCAGAAATATCCAATGGCGGCCACCTGCGGCCGGGTTTGCGTGCGCTTCTGCGAAATGGCCTGCCGCCGCAATCTCGTCGATCAGGCGGTGGGCATCAAGACGCTGAAACGCTTCGTCGCTGACCATCAGACGGGCGACCGCGCGGTCAGATTCACTCGTGACCTGATCGAAAATCCGCATCCCCGGGACATGAAAGTTGCCGTAGTTGGGGCTGGGCCGGCCGGCGTGTCCTGCGCTTATCACCTTTTGCTGCGCGGCTACCATGTAGACATTCTGGAAGCCATGGGCACCGCCGGTGGCATGGCTGCCATCGGCATTCCTGAGTATCGCCTGCCCAAGGACGTGCTGAAGTCGGAGACCGATATTATCACCTCTCTCGGAGGCCGCTTCCTCTTCAAGCAGTCGCTGGGCAAGGAGTTCACAGTCGAAGACCTGTTCCAGCGCGGCTACAAGGCGGTGTTCCTGGCGCTGGGCTGCCAGCAGGGATCTCTGCTGGGGGTCAAGGACGAGGACCCGACGCTGGAAGGTTACGAGGCCGGCATCGGTTTCCTGCTGAAGGTTCACTATCATGCCGCAGGAATTAAGACCGCTGAGCTGAAGGACGATGTTGTTGTCGTCGGTGGCGGGAACGTGGCCATGGACTGCGTGCGCTCCGCACTGCGGCTGGGCGCCAAGAATGTTCACCTGATCTATCGTCGCACGCGCGAGGATATGCCGGCCGACGCCGAGGAGATCAAGGCTGCGGAGGAAGAAGGCGTGATCTTCCACTTCCTCACCAATCCCTCACGGGTGGTGTCAGAGAACGGCAGCGTGACGGGCATCGAACTGGTCAACATGCGTTCCACCGACGCCGATGCGCAGGGCCGGCGCAATGTTGAGGCTATTCCCGGCACGGAGCATTTCATGCCCTGCGGTACGCTGATCGCCGCCATTGGCCAGCAGGTGCAGAGCGGAGTGATTCAAGCCGACGACGGGGTGACCATGAGCCGCCGGTATCGAGTGGAAGTGGATCAGACCACTTTGATGACCTCGCGCCCTGGCGTATTTGCCGGCGGGGATTGCAACACCGGCCCTTCAACGCTGATCCACGCCATGGCCAGCGGTCTCCAAGCCGCGCGGTCGATCGACGACTGGATCCAGTTCGGGCATGTGCGCTTCTCGCCGCGAGCGCGAATGCGCAACATCCTGAACGAACACAAAATGTTGAACTCCGACTGCGTCGATATTCCGGTCAAACTGGAATACCGCGCACATCCTGAAGAACTGGATCCCGAAGCACGCAAGCATATGTTCGAAGAAGTCGAGCGCACCATCAGCCCCGAGGAGGCTTATCACGAGGCCACGCGCTGCATGCGATGCTATCGGATCTATTCAGTGATCACTCAGCAGTCCATTCCCGAAGGAGCAGCGTAATCATGGATACTTTAGTCGCCGAACCCTCCGGGCTCGTCAAAGCAACGATCAACGGCAAGCCGGTCACCGCAGAAGCCAATGAAATGATTTTGAGCTGCGCCCGCCGGCATGATATTTATATCCCGACCCTGTGCGAGTTGCAGGATATCGACCACGCGCCTGGAACTTGCAGGGTTTGCCTCGCTGAGATTCGTATGCCCGGCAGCGATGAGTCCAAGATCGTCACTTCTTGCAACACCCCGGTGCTAGAGGGGATGGAAATCCTGACTCGCACCACGCGTATGAGGAAGATGCAACGCCTGCAAGTGGAACTTTTGATGTCAGACCACAGTCAGGATTGCGCGACCTGCGTACGCCACGGCAATTGTGAACTGCAGGACGTTTCACAGTTCGTAGGCCTGCGGACAAACCGCTTTTTCGATCCGGCTCGTATCGTCACCAGGGCGGTGGACCGCTCCTCGCCCGCCATCATTCGCGACATGACCAAGTGCATTCGCTGCCAGCGCTGCGTAGCGCTTTGCCGCGATGGCCAAGGGGTGGACGCGCTGGTGATCACCGGAACCGGGCAGGAGACGGCGGTGGAACTCCATTACGGACCCACGCAGAAGGAATCGACCTGCGTTTCCTGCGGCCAATGCGTACTCGTCTGTCCGACGGGTGCTCTGGGCGAGCGCGACGAAACCGATGCTGCGCTTGACATGCTGTACGATCCCGACATCATCACGGTTTTCCAGTTCGCCCCCGCCGTGCGCGTCGGCTTCGGTGAAGAATTCCGCATGCCGCCGGGGACCAATGTTGAAGGCCAAATCATCGCCGCTCTGCGCAAGCTCGGCGCGGACATCGTGCTCGACACCAACTTTGCCGCAGACGTGGTCATCATGGAGGAGAGCACTGAACTGTTGCGGCGCCTAGCGGAAAAACGCCGTCCGACCTTCACCTCGTGCTGTCCCGCCTGGATAAACTTTGCCGAGCGCAATTATCCCGATCTTCTGCCCCTGCTGTCGTCTACCAAGTCGCCGCAGCAGGTGCTGGGAAAGATCGCGAAGACCTATCTACCCGAGCGCATGGGCCTGGACCCGGCGCGCATCCGGGTCATCTCGATCATGCCCTGCATCGCAAAGAAGGATGAGCGCGTGCGCGCCCAGTTAGCCGACAAGGGCGTGCCCGAAGTCGACCTGGTGCTGACTACGCGAGAATTCGCGCGGTTGCTGAAACGGCAGGATATTGATCTTGCCGCGCTCGAACCGTCCACCTTCGACAATCCGTATATGACCGAATATTCGGGCGCGGGAGCCATCTTCGGAACCACCGGCGGAGTGATGGAGGCGGCGGTTCGGACCATGTACAAGACCGTCACCGGCAAGGAGCTCGAGCAGGTGGAGCTTACCGGCTTGCGCGGTTTTGACGGCATCCGCTCGGCCAGCCTTCAGGTCGGCGACAAAACCGTCAAGGTCGCCATGTGCCACGGGCTGAAGCCGGCCCGCGAAATCGCCGATGCAGTTCGCGCCGGCACCGCAGACTATGATTTCATCGAGATCATGGCCTGCCCCGGCGGTTGCGTCGATGGCGGTGGCACGCTTCGTTCGAAGAAGGCCTATCAGCCTTACGCAAGGAAGCGGCGCGAAACCATGTTCGCGATCGACCATAATGCAAAGATTCGTCAATCGCACAACAACCCTCAGGTCAAGGCCCTGTATGAAGACTTTCTGGAGCGGCCTTATTCTGAGAAGGCGCATCAGCTGCTTCACACCTATTACACTGACCGTCACGTCAACATGGTGCGTAAGGTCAAGGATATTTGGAACGAAATCACGATGAGCACGATGGTCTACTAACCACAACTGGCCATCACAGCCGTACATCGGCATGATTCTCCAGCGGCCCAACTCTCACGCTGTGCGCACCGCAGGCCAGTAAAGGCTGGTGGAGCAGTCAAAAACAACGGGCCTGAACTCTAACCACGAGTTCAGGCCCGCTTCATTTGGGCCGTCCCCAGCAATTACCCTTTGCCACCGTTGCAATTCAATCGGATACCGTTCTGTGCCTGGGCGCAAGTGAAGCGGCTCGCAGGGCTCACAGGTTCCATTGATTGGTGAGTGCGACCAGAGCGCGGCCTCTGACTTCCTTTGAAAAACTCTCCCAGCGATAACTGGAGTTTCCCGGTTTGCTACTCGTACCGGAGTGCTTCGATGGGGTCCAGGTTAGCGGCGCGGATGGCGGGAATCATGCCGCTGACGAGGCCGGTGACGGCGAGGATGATGGTGGCTACGATCACCGAAGAGGGCGAAATGATGAGACGAATGTCCGCGCTCTCAGCGTTCTTGGCCACGGCGCTATAAAACGGGATGCGGCCCACCAGCATTGAGACCAGATAGGCCAGCGCAATGCCGCTGACTCCGCCTACGCCGGTAATGGCCAAAGCCTCTGCCAGAAACTGTGTGAGGATGTGGCGCTTGCGGGCGCCCAGCGCCTTTTCAATGCCGATCTCACGAGTGCGCTGCTGCACGGCCACCAGCATGATGTTCATCAGGCCGATGCCGGCAATGCCCAGCGTCAGCGCACCGACCATGGAGAGCAGAATCTGCAGGGCGATCGAAAGCATCTGAAACTGCTTGAGCTGGGTGAGGATGTTGGCCACAAAGATGGCGCGGTGGTCTGAGGGGCGGAAGTGGTGCGCGGCGGCCAGTGTTTCGCGCAGGCTCTTTTCGACCAGTTCGTTGTCGCCGCGATAGTTGAACCAGATGCCATCCAGATACATCGTGTCCTTCAGGTCTCCCATGGTATTGAAGGGCACATAGATAGTCCGGTTGCGGTCGTCGTCGCCCTCCTGCATCTTGGGGCGGAGCACGCCCACGATAGTAAACATGACACCGTCGAGGCGGATGGTCTCGCCCAGCGCCCAGCCGCCGCTGAAGAGCTTGGTCTTGGCCTCTGATCCGATGACACAAACGTGAGCGCGCTGCTGGTCTTCGGCCCCGTTGAAGAATCGTCCCTGGTCCAGGTCCAGCTTCCAAATATCCTGAAAGACGGGGCGAACTCCGACGACGCCCCAAGTGTAGGTGTGCAGTTCGTTCTGCACGGGAACTGGCTTGTCAACTTCTGGCGAGATATGGAAGATGCCGGGAACGCTGTTGGAGACGCGGTCCACGTCGTCCAGAGTGAAGCGCACCTTGACGCCCGCCTTGTCTCCGCCGGCCTGCTCGCTGGTGCGTCCGGGGAAGACCCCGATCATGTTCGTTCCCCACTGCGCAAAGATGTTCTCGATGGCGCGGCTGAACCCGGCGCCATAGGCCAGCAACAGCACCACCGTGGCAATGCCCCACGCCATGCCAATCATGGTGATGGCCGTGCGGCGACGGTTATAGAGCATTGCCTCCCACGCTTGACCCAATATGTCCTTGAACATGGCCGCATCCTTCAAGTGAATCACTGAAAGTTAATCGCTGACAGCGAGCAGCAGGGAGTTCCATGCCTCTGTTCGCGGCCAGTTGCTTGGCTACTCTCTCCGCAACGCCTCGACCGGGTCCATTTGCGCGGCCTTGCTCGCTGGATAGAGCCCGCCGGCCACACCGCTGACGACCAGCGATCCCACGGCCAATGCGACCGACCACGGCACCAGCCGCGGCGGGTCCCATCCGGGCAACTTGCCGGTGAGCACCTGCTGCAACACCCACATGAAACCTGCTGAAGCAGCCACTCCGACCAGCCCGCTGATGCCGGTGAGCAGCAACCCCTCCCAGAAGAACTGCGCCAGGATGCTGCGTTTGGTGGCTCCCAACGCCTTCAAGAGGCCAATCTCGTTGGTTCTTTCCGTCACTGACACCAGCATGATGTTGATGATGCCCACCGCGCCCAGGCCCAGCGTGACCACGCCCACGCCACCTAGAAAGATGTCCATGGCGTTGAAGATGGCCCCGATCATCTTCTCTTCCTCGATGGTGTCCCACTCATTGAAAGCATCTTTGAGCGAGGGGTCAAAGCCGTGCCGCTCGCCGATAACCCGATGCACCGCGGCCACTGCAGCCACTGTATTGCCCTTGTCTGCGGGTTGGTACTGGAGAGACGACACTGCGTCGCGTGCAATGTTGTCGCCCTTCATGGCAAAAAGTTCCTGCATGATGCTGAGCGGAACATAGACTTTCTGGTTGTCGTTGTCGTTGTTGCCGTGGCTGATGGATTCCACGCGGCCTACCACGGTGAAGCGGACGTCGTTGATGGTGATGGTTTCGCCCAGCATCGGCCGGCCAGGGAAGAGGAGCGTTGCGCTTTTTGACCCCAGGATGACGACGCGGCGGCGTTCGGCCAGGTCGGCGTCGTCCAGGAAGCGACCCTCGGCGATGGGTATAAAGCGAACCTGCGAATAGTTGGGCTCCACGCCCATCACCTGGCCGGAGCTATTGGCCCAGGCACTGACCTCGTAAAGATCGTTGCGGCTGAGCATGGCGGTGACCGAACGTACCTGCGGCAGGGAGCGCAACGCGGCCTCATCGCCCAGCGTGAACTGGTAGGGGCGCAAGCCGGTGTGCTGGTTGGCGAGAGCCGGGATGGTGCCGTTCCACATCATCACCACATCGTTGCCGAAGGTGGCTAACTGGCGATGCTGGCCGCTGCGGAAGCCCTCGCCGAGGCCCACCAACACCAACAGCGATCCCACACCCCATGCAATCCCGAACATGGTCAGGAAGGAGCGCAGTTTGTTGGCCATGATGGCGCGAAAGACCTGCCCAAATGTGTCGGAAAGACTCTGCATGATGTTTTGACCCCCAGGGGAGGGCGCACAGAGAATCATACGCGGCAGCCGGTCTTACGGTTCCCCAAAAGATTCCGAAATGCGGGAACCAACTGGTGCCCTGTTGCGTAAGATACAACGTTAGGTGACAGCGTTGCGCCGCCTTCGTCTGATTTGCAGTTTCTTGTGTCAGCTAAGTACTTGCGTCAGAAAAGAAATGGCTTACTTCACTTCTTGAGAGGTTTTTTATGGCGGCGTTGCGGAAACGCAAACATTTGTGGATCTGGCTGGGTATCGGGGCGGTCGTGATTGTGCTTGGAGCGGGCGTTGCGCTGGTGGGGTTGGCGAAAAGTTCGGCCATCGATCCCAACAAATTGGCTAAGGTTACGCGCGGCGACGTAGCACGGTCGGTGGTGGCCACCGGGAAGATTCAGCCCATCACCAAGGTAGAGGTCAAGAGCAAGGCCTCGGGCATTGTGGAAAAGCTCTATGTGGACATCAACAACGAAGTGAAGAAGGGCCAGCAGTTGGCGCAACTGGACCAGCAGGAAATTCTTGCGCAGGTAGAAGCGCAGCGCGCGCAACTGGCCGCCGCCGAGGCGAATGTGGCCACTTACCAAGCCAATATCGAGCAGGACAGGGTGAACGCCGCCGCTCCCGATCTGCCCATGTACAAGGCCACGCTGGACCGCAACCTGGCCATGCAGAAGGAAGGCATCGTGAGCCGGCAGGCGCTGGACGATGCGAACAAGGACTACCTGGCCGCGCTCACCCGCCGCGATTCGTCCAAGGCGCAGATCGGCGTGGATGGGGCCAGGCTGAAGCAGGCGCGGGCCCAGGTGCAGCAGGCTCAGGCCAGCCTCAAGCAGCTTGAAGAGCAGTTGAGTTACACCACCATTGTGGCGCCCATGGACGGAGTGATTCTGTCGCGGGATGTGGAGATTGGCGATGCGGTCAGCTCGATTCTCGTGCTCGGCTCCACAGCCACGCTGGTGATGACCGAGGGCGACACCAGCGAAGTGTATGTGCAGGGCAAGGTGGACGAAGCCGACATTGCGCACGTTTACATGGGCCAGCCCGCGCGCATCAAGGTGGAGAGCTTCCGCGATCGCCTCTTCAATGGAAAGGTGACCAAGATCGCGCCCATGGGCGTAGAGAAGGACAACGTAACCACATTCGAGGTGCGGGTTTCCATCAACAACTCCGGCCGTGAACTGAAGGCCAACATGACTGCCAATGCGGAGATTTTGCTTGACGAGCACAAGGGTGTGCTGACGGTGCCAGAAAACGCGGTGATCTACGACAACCAGAAGAATGCGTCGGTCGAGATCCCCGATAAGAGACAGAAGGACGGCGTACGCAAGGTTGCTGTGAAGGTGGGTCTTTCCAATGGCTCAGTGACCGAGATCCTGAGTGGGCTAAAGGAAGGCGACCAAGTGGTATTGCATCAGTAATGAAAAGCGAATCTCTGAAGGTACCGGTCGTACCGCCCGCCCGCGTATACTTGCGGCTTTCCTGCACTCGTACTTCCTGGCCCGGCCCAGATGACCCACTTCCTCAGCAGCAGCCCATCTTGACTGTATTTTCTTCCTTTTTCCCGGCATTGAATGCGTCCACGGGAAGCGGCTCTCCATGCAGCGTGGCCCAGCAGCGGCGCATGGCAGCGTAGACCACCAGAATGACGCCCAGCACAAAGAATGCCATCAGCGCGGAATCCAGATATCCCTGCAACTCGGAACCCGCCCGGTGCGCCATGGGCCAAAAGATGGTAGTGATGGAAAGCACCGCGGCCGACAGCGTTGTGACTCCCACAAATACCATCGGTATCGCGGTCGTCCATGCGTATTTTGCCTTTCCGCAATTGACCAGAAAGGTCGTGGTTATCGCGAGCGCAATCGTAGCCAGCAGTTGATTGCCCGCGCCGAAAAGTGGCCAGATAGTAGATATGGAGCCGGTGTAGATGAGATAGCCCCAGGACGCGACGACCAACGCCGTAGCAAGCATCATGCCGGGAATCCAGGTCGTCTTGCCCAACGGCTTGTAGACCTTTCCCATCAGTTCCTGGAGCACATAACGCGCCACTCGCGTGCCTGCATCCACGGTAGTGAGGATAAACAGAGCCTCGAACATGATGGCGTAGTGGTACCAGTAGCCTGCCAGTTTATCCATGTGCGGCAAGTGGCTGAAGATGTGAGCCATTCCGATTGCCAGTGAGACGCCGCCTCCCGTTCTTCCCGCCAGGTTCTCGCTGACTTCCCTTGACAGAGTGCCCAGCTCCACCGTGTGCATGCCCAGGTTGGCAAAGACCGCGGGCGGAACGTTGATGGCGTAGTAGTCGCCCGGATAGAGAGAGCAGGCCGCAACCAGCGCCACCACGGCAACCAGGGCTTCCGTCATCATTGCGCCATAGCCGATGACTCGCGCATCCGTCTCTTTGTTGAGCATCTTCGGCGTGGTGCCGGAAGCGATCAGCGAGTGGAATCCAGAGATGGCGCCGCAGGCAATCGTTACAAAGAGGAAGGGAAACAACGGGCCTTTGACGATGGGGCCACCACCATGAATGTAGGGGGTGAAGGCCGGAAACTGCAGATGGGGATGAACCACGAAGATGCCAACAATGAGGAAGACGATCGTGCCGAGCTTCACGTAGGTCGCCAGATAGTCCCGCGGCTCCAGCAGGAGCCACACCGGCAAGGTGGATGCGATGAAGCCGTAGATCATGAGAATCATGGTGATTTGAGGCCCAGAGAATGTGAGCCAATGCGCCGCGGGAGAGAGGGCGACGATGCGGCCGGCAAACACGGCCGCGAGTAACAGGATTACGCCGGCAATGGAAGGCCCGGCGATCGTTACCTTGCCGGGGTTGAGTTTGAACATCCATAAGCCCATCATCACGGCAATGGGAATAATCATGCTGATGGTAAAGACTCCCCACGGGCTGTTGGCCAGCGCGTTCACCACCACAATCCCCAGGCCGCTCAGGGTAACCAGTAGGATGAAGAGGACGGCAATCATGGTGACAATTCCCGCGAACGGACCTATCTCCGTCATCGCAAGATCGGCCAGCGACCGTCCCTTATGCCGGACAGACGCCACCAGCACCGTAAAGTCGTGAACGCAACCGCACAGCACCGCGCCCAGCACAATCCACAGGAAGCCGGGCGCAAAGCCGAACTGCGCCGCGAGCGTTGGGCCAATCAGCGGCCCAGCTCCGGCAATCGCCGCAAAGTGATGGCCGAAGAGTACCCACTTTGGAGAAGGCACATAATTGTGACCATCCTCGTAGACATGCGCCGGGGTTGACCGGCTGTCATTGAGAGTCAGTACCTTGGCGGCGAGAAACGCAGAATAATAGCGATAGGCAAGAGCAAAGATGCATAAGGCTCCCATGAGAAGCGCTAATGTGCTCATTCAGGATGTGCCTCGTATTGGAAAAATGTGACGGCTCAGACGTGATGGCGAGCAGCCAGGCGCGCAACCACCACGTAACAACGATTGAAGAGTGCCGTAGCTGAAATCAGCATAATACATGGCGCCATCCGTGGTTTGAGGCGAGGCTGGTGGCAGAGTTGACTCCCGCGGCGAGCCAGGATCGCATCGATGCGGGGGAAACGAAGGATTTCTGGGAGTTCGTCAGGCGCGAATCCGCGCACCCGCAGCAGATGAAAGTCTGAATCCTCCTTCCAGTGAGTTCACTCTCCGCAACGCATATCATTGATTCATAGGGGTAACGAGGGTAACATAACCTGCGGAAACTCCATGGATGGCAGCAAAACCGATTAGATTTCCATAGTGATAGAAATTGAAATCACTCGAATGTCTCCGCCCGGGCATTCTACTGTCAGAAAACTGTTGTCTCTGTTGGGCGGAGGGAATCAGAAAATAGACGCGCAGTCACAGATTGAGAGGATTCGTATGTTTCAGGACAGAAGCAAAACTCGAACCGTGGACTCGCATAGTCTGCGCAGGATTGCGGTCTTTCTGAGCGTGCTTCTTTCAGCATCGTTGCTCAGGGCTGACGCGGCTCCGGCGATGGATCTGGTGGTTTATGGCGGGACGGCATCTGGCGTAATGACTGCGTACTCCGCCGCGCGCGAGGGACTGCGGGTTGTGCTTCTGGAGCCGGGAGGCCACCTGGGAGGAATGGTCACTGGCGGCCTCTCCGCCACGGATCTGGGCCGCTTTACTGTCATCGGTGGGTATGCCCGCGACTTCTATCTCCAGGCAGCTGCTCATTATGGCGTGCGGAACCTGGACCTGCCGGAGAATTGGCGCTCCGAACCGCATGTGGGCGAAGCCATCTTTCGTGACATGTTGAAAGATGCTGGCGTGGTGGTACATTTCCACGAACGGCTGCGGGAGAACACGGGAGTAACCGTCGCGGGCAAGCGGATTGTCTCGGTCACCACCTCCAGCGGCCGTCGATGGGCGGCCAGCGTGTTTGCTGATTGCTCGTATGAGGGCGACCTGATGGCCCAAGCGCATGTGAGCTACACCTGGGGCCGCGAGAGCTCGAAGGAATACGGCGAAAGCCTTGCGGGAGTTCGAGATCATACCCCTGCACATCAATTCCTCTGGCCACTCTCGGCATACGACCAGCAGGGCCGATTGCTGCCGGAGATTGATCCTGGTCCGCTGGCGGCGCCGGGTTCAGGCGACCAGAAGGTGCAGGCTTATAACTTCCGCCTCATCCTGACCGACGAAGCCGCCAATCGGCTTCCTTTTCCACGGCCAAAAGACTACGACAAGGCGCGTTTCGCCCTGTTCGAGCGGTACCTGAGTGAATTCCAGCAGCATCGCGGCCGGGCACCAAGCCTTCGCGACATCCTGAATCCGGTCATGATCCCAAATCACAAGGCCGATTTCAACAACAATGGGCCATTTTCAACGGACTATATCGGCCATAGCTGGAACTATCCTCAGGCTTCCTATGCCGAAAAGGCCGCAATTTGGCGGAAGCACCTGCTTTACACCCAGTCCCTGCTCTATTTTGTCTCTCAGGATGTCGCTATGCCGGCCAGCCTGCGCGCAGAGGTGAATGAATGGGGTCTGCCAAAGGATGAGTTTTCTGATACCGGCCACTGGCCGCGCCAACTTTATATCCGCGAAGGGCGGCGCATGGTGGGGGAATTCGTGATGCGTCAGTCGGACCTGCAGACGGAAAGGACCAAGCCGGACTCCATCGGAATGGGGTCCTATAACAGCGATTCGCACAACATTCAGCGCGTGGCCATGCCGGATGGAACCGTGCAGAACGAAGGCGATGTCCAGGTTCCCGTTGAGCCCTATGAGATTCCTTTCCGGAGCATTACGCCGAAGCGCGTGGAAGCCCAAAATCTGCTGGTTCCGGTCTGCCTTTCGGCCACACACGCCGCCTACTCATCGGTGCGCATGGAGCCGCAATACATGATCGTCGGGCAGGCGGCCGGGGTGGCCGCGGCGCTGGCTGTCCGAGGCCACACATCGATCCAGGACGTTTCCGTCACGGAGCTTCAGCAGAGGCTGCGCAAGCACGGCGCCGTGCTGCACAGGTCGGAAGAGTACCAACCTGGCTCGCAACCTGACTCAAAGCGATAAGGCAAGCAGATTCTGGCCTCGGCTGGCAAAGCCATCTCCCGCAGTCTACCGCTTATGTGGATTGTACGGAGTTGGCTGCGCCGCCCCCGGCGAAAAGGCCCGGAACGCGGCCAGATGACTATTGAGGACCGTGTTGCCTTCCTTTTCAGACAAGATAACGGCCTCGAAAAAAGGCGCGTGTCCTGCGCGGCTGCGTGCTTCCTCCAACGCCTGGCTTCCGGAAGTCGAAGTCAGAAAGACAACAAGAGCGGCGGTCTGACTACCTGCAAGAATCATCAGATGCGAGCTTGGGGAAACGCCCGGAAGTAGCGCAACAAGGCCCGGATAGATGTTTCTGGACGGCGATTCTTCGATCCGCATGAACTCCTTCGGCTCTGAAGGAAGAGGCCGCGGATTGAGGAGAAGATTGGCTTCGGGATCGAACTTGAAATAGAGGCGGTCGAGTTGGTGACGAAACGGGGTGAGCGTCCCGGGCGTTCCCACCAGAATCACGTTTTCCCCTTCAAACAACTCCGCGGACGTATCTGAACTGATGGTCGTGGTGACGGTAGCGGCTCTTGACTCCATGTAATGCATCAGCTTCAGGGATGCCAGAACATCGGAGGAAACGGCGTAGAACTCCACCAGTTCGGGCTTGCCAAAATGACGCTGCAACTCAGCGAGCCCAGGCGATTTCTTCATATCCGCGAAATCGTTCACATGGATGTCGCGCACCATCAGGTTCGAGCCATTCGGTGTAGCCCAACTGAAAAAGGTCGGATTGGGAATGACGATCCGGGCAGGCTTGCCGTTGGTGCAGAAATCCTTCCAGACGGGCAAAAGCTGGTCGGGCGATCCCTGCGAAATTGCCCCAGGCTGAAACCTGAGTTGCCAATACTGCCATCCACAAAGGAGGGCCAGAACCAAGACCAGGAAACTCAATACCACGATAAGCGCCAGATGCGCACCGCTCACACGGACTCTTTGAGAATGCGACTCGGAATCGGCCTCAGGAAGGGAGGTGGCTGGCAGGCCTTCCGGCGCAGAAGCACCAGCTGATGCCGGTTCCGGAATCAATTGGTGAGTACCTAGTGGGATGGAAAAGCGTATGGCGGTATCTCGTCCTTCGTGGAGGTAGTACTCCTTCAGCCGCCGGCGCAGACGGGAAATCTGCACCCGCACCGTTGCGTCGATATGGGGATCAAAGTCGGCTCTGCGCGAGAGCGCCTCAACGGCAATCTTGTATTCGCTAATCTGTTGGTTTCTATTCTGGAAGAGATAGAGCAGCAGACTCCGGAGACCCGCGGAATTCTCAAAGGTTTTGCTGGCACAGATTGCGCTGAGGTGATCGAGAAGCGGCGTCTCCGGCGAGGTTGCCGACTCGCCTTCAAGCGGTCGCCTAAGTATTCCCGACATCCAGGAACTCCCCGATCTCCCAGTAAAAAAAGTAAAGGAATCGGCCCTCATCATAGGGTCGTCAATCTGGATTGTCAATTTGAACTTCTGTATATGATCCGGAGTCCTCGGACGTTTCATCAGCGCTGTTACTGAGGGACGAAAAAGCAGCTTGGAAGGGGTGTATAGCCATTGCAAATCCAGGCAGCATCTCCCATAGATTCAGCGAAGTACAGCTATGGCATATGTCTAAGATCCGGAAAACATGCGCTAAATGGACCAATACTTGTGATCTGGACTCGATAGTATTTCGATAATTTTTCAACAGTCTAAGCTATTGATAAAATTAGGTAACACGGGTAACAGTACGCCCAGATACTCCCACTGGTGACCATGAAGATATATAAAGACAACTAGACAGGTTGTCCGTTGATTATTGGACGCTTTGCCTTTTGGGTCAACGAGGACCCGACACGGACCGAGGCATATAGGCATGGGAACACGGGCAATTCTTTGAGGAGGCTTCAAATGCAGAACACGAAAAGTGGTGCGGTCTCAGGTGAGAGATCTGCCGGCGGCGCGGCTCGGGGAAGAACAACTCTCCGCGAGCGTTCTGCCCGCGTCTTTCAGTCTATGATCGTGGCTTTCTTTGTCATTGCAGCGTTGTTGATCCCTTGCACGATCACGGCTCAGGTGCAGAATGGCAACATCGCAGGCACGGTTACCGATCCAGGGGGCGCCGTGATCCAAGGAGCGGCCGTCACATTAACCGAGCAGGCTACCAATCTGGTACTGCACGGACAGACGAACAACGAGGGAGCGTACAGCTTCCGCCAGTTGCTGCCGGGCGATTATAGCGTTGCAGTCGAAAAGGTCGGGTTCCAGAAGGCAGTGTCTTCGCTGAAACTGACCGTCGGCCGCACCGCGCAGGTTGATCTCACTTTGCCGGTTGGGAACGAAACCCAGACGGTCACCATCGAGGCCGATAACGCCACGACCTTGGATACCGAAACCTCAAACCTGGACTATACGGTCCAGTCACAACAAGTGGATGCCCTCCCCCTCAACGGCCGTAACCCGTATGGGTTGGCAATTTTATCTCCGGGAATTCTGCCGGGGAACTATTTCGGCGTCGGCGTCACAGTTGCCAGAGGCGCGGTGGTTGCAGCGGCAACCAATAACTTCGAGTCGAACGGTGGAATCGGCGGCTCGAACGAAGTTCTTCTGGACGGCGTTTCCATCGTCGTCTGCTGCCAGGGCCAGCCGGCCGTGACCCCCTCGACAGAGGTCGTGAGCCAGTTCAAGGTTGTCACATCCAACGCATCTGCTGACTATGGCCGCACCAGTGGTGCTGTTCTGAATATCGCCACCAAGTCGGGAGATAACCGGCTGCGCGGCGACGTCTACGACTTCCTGCGCAACGACAAACTGGATGCCGCCAACTTCTTCACCAAGAGAAATGGCAACTATCCGTATCCTGGCCATAACGATTTCCGTCCGCCCCATAGGGCAAATCAGTATGGTGTATTCGTGGGTGGCCCCATCTTTGTGCCCCACATCTACAATGGCAGAGACAAGAGCTTCTTCACCTTCGGTTATGAAGGGATCAGAAACCTGGCTCCAACGGTCTCAACGGCAACCGTTCCAACAAATCTCATGCGCCAAGGCATCTTCACTGAAGGCCCGGACGTGGTTTATAACCCCACCTCTTACGACCCCAATACAGGCAACAGAACCCTGATTCCAGCCGCTACCTGCAATGGCACGGCGTATGGCCCAGGCCTGTGCGTCCCCAACTTCGACACGGTAGCGAAAGACATGCTGGGCTTTCTGCCTCCGCCGAATCTTCCTGGGGTTCAGGACAACTACAGCACAACTGAGAACGTGACCGACGCCGACAACCAGTACAACTTCCGCATCGACCACAACTTCTCAGACAAGCAGCGCACGTTCGTTCGCGGAACTAAAGACAATAACGATCACACGGTGAACGATCTCTTCAATCAAACCAATGGCCCCAGCGGCTGGCAGCAGCATCTGACTGCGTACCTGTTTGCAATAGGCCACGTTTGGACGTTGAATCCCTCCACCGTTTTCCAGTTCAGCTATGGATTTGCCCGTCAGACAAATCTTCAGTTGGGCAACAACTTCTACATGTACGACGCCTCCAAGTATGGTTTCTCGAGCGCGTTTACTTCCGAGGAGCAGATCGTCGGTCTTCCGTATATCTCAATCGACGGCATTTCCGACACCAGCTATAGCAGCTCCTTCAATCACTGGGCGCACTACACTCACTCACTCAATGCCAGCGCCATGCTGCAGCGCGGCAAACATAACATCACCATGGGCTACAACGGCAGGCTGATTCTCGAAAATCAGATGGGCCTCGACAGTCCCACCGGCAGCCTGAGCTACGATGAGAGCTTTACCGGCGGCCCAACGCCCAACTCCTCTCTCGTTTCCGGGCAGGGCCCGTTCGATGCGTGGGCAGCGTACTTGCTCGGCTATCCGAGCTCGGGCAGCAGCATTACGCGGATGACCGAGACAGCCTTCAACCAGTGGGTCAACAGCTTTTATTTGCAGGACGACTGGCGCGTAACGCCCAAGCTCACGGTCAACATGGGACTGCGTTGGGACGTCGAGACAGGCTTCAAAGAACGCCACAACCACTGGGCCGACTTCGACCCGAACGTCACTAACCCGATTTCTGGCGCGGTTGGCTTCAATATCCGGGGCGGAGCGGAGTTTCTCGGGTCTAACGGCAATCCATCCCGCACCTCGCCGACCTACTACCATGAGATTGGTCCGCGTTTTGGATTCTCCTACGCTGTGACTCCGAAAACAGTTGCCCGCGGCGGCTACGGTGTTCTGTTCCTTCCCACCTCCGAACGCGGCTACAGCGACCCGAACATCAGTTTCGAACAGACTACCAACATGGCCACCAGCGCCGACGGCTTCACGCCGATCGTAACTTCCGAAAATCCATTTCCAACCGGTATTCTGTTGCCGGCCGGCCCAAGCGCAGGCGTGGGGGTGGGCTCAGGTACCGATATGTCGGGATTCGTTTACAAGAACCCTGTCTCTTACCAGCAGCAGTGGAGTTTCGGCCTCGAGCGGAGTCTGGCCCGGGATATGTCGATTAGCTTGAATTATGTCGGTGGTCACGGCGTGGACCTGCCCATGAGCGTCCGTCCCAACGACCTGCAACCGCAGTACTACGGCACGCCGGGCGATGCGGCTCAGATTGCCTATCTGCAACAGCAGGTACCCAACCCGTTCTACGCCGCCGCTGCAAGCCTTGCGCCGGGTTCGCCACTGCTGAATCCGACGGTCCAGCTAGCTGAGTTGCTCACTGCGTTCCCTCAATATAGCGACGGGACCATTAGCAGCCTGCAAAACGGGTCTGTGGGTTACGCCTACTACGACCAGGGATCAGCAACCTACAACGCCCTGCAGGCGACCTGGCTCGTTCATAACCAGAGCGGCCTGACGGGGTCCGTCTCCTACATCCGGTCCAAGGCTCTGGGCGATGTCAGCGATCTCACCAATGGATTCCTGAACTCGACCGGAAACCCTGGAATCCAGAGCTACTACTTCCTGCACCAGTATGAGCATTCCATCCTGGCGACCGATGTTCCCAACCGCGTAGCAGGCACTGCCACGTATCCTCTGCCATTCGGCAAGGGAAAGAGGTTTGCCAACGCAATGCCGAACTGGGTCGATGAAGTTGTGGGCGGCTGGACGATCAACACGATCATTGATATTAATTCCGGCTATCCCCTGAGCATGGGAGTCTCCGGCGCCGGAGCGTTTGCAGGTACTCGCCCCATGTCTGTTCAGGGCGTGGCGCCTCTGACTTCCGGATCGGTACATAACCGGTTGGGCGGAGCAGGACAAGCGCAGAGCTATTTGAATCCGCTGGCCTTCACTCGTCCTCTGGCGTTCCAACTTGGAAATGTGCCGCGTTCGGCGGGCAACATTCGCGGACCGGTTTCGTTCGATGACAATGCTTCCGTCATCAAGTACTTCCCGATTCATGGGGACTTGGGGATGGAATTCCGGGCCGAGGCCTTCAACATCATGAACATGGTTGCCTTCGGCCTGCCGAACAGGACCGTTGGCAGCTCAAGCTTCGGCTACATCACGTCGCAGGGCAACTCGCCCCGCAACGTGCAACTCAGCATGAAGATCCACTTCTAAAACGTTCGGTAGCAAGGAGCAAAATCGAGGCGAACGGCTTCTGGCCGTTCGCCTCCTTTCTCTAAGCGGTGGCATTCACTGTGGCGACGGAAAACGCCTCACATTATTCCCACGCTTTCTGACGTAAATGATTCCTACTGTATCCTGCGGCTGGTGAAGCCCGCTGAGAGGCCAGGAGGCAAGTCCAAGATGACCCGCCTGCGCAACAGATCTGAAGGAGAATGAGATGGGCAAGAATAAGAGCTTCATTGTTTTATGGATGTGTTGCGTGATCGCGGTTCCTCTGGGACTCCGCGCCGCAACCCCTGCCGATGCGGTCTACAAGTACGACATTGTGATTGCCGGCGCGGGAACAGGCGGAACGTCCGCGGCGATTGAAGCGGCGCGGCTGGGCGCGCGAGTGGCCCTGCTGGAAGAGACGGACTGGATTGGCGGCCAGGCTTCTGCGGCCGCTGTGAGCACCATGGATGAGGGAGACAACCTCACCCCGCCTTCGGGCCTTTATCGCGAGTTTCTTTCCCGGTTGGATGCCTACTATCTTGCCCGGGGAAAATCAGTGGCCACCTGCTACTGGCAGGACAATTCGCACTGCTTTGAGCCTTCAGCCGTCCGCAAGATCCTGGGCGAGATGATTACCGAAATCAATTCGAACGCGACTAGTAAAGGGCATATTGATCTTTATCTCCAGGACCGCGTAGTGCGGGTTCTTTCTGACGGGAACACCGTGACTGGAGTTGTTACCAAGCGTGGACTCACCCTGCAAAGCAAGATCCTGATCGACGCCACCGAGTACGGAGACGTGCTGCCATTGACGTCGGCAGGATATCGCAGCGGCCGGTCCATCGGCGTTGACCACAAGGATTCATGCACGCAGGACATTACCTACACCATGGTGATCAAGAAATACGCCGGGGGCGTTCCCAAGGAACTGCAAATGCAGCACACCCCACCGGAATACGAGAAGTGGCTGCCCTCCCTGCGGGCAGGCTGGCAGATTGACGGCAATCCGAAGAGCCTCACCCTTCCTGTGAACTTCGCGAATCATAACGCCTATCGAGGGCTCCCGGACTCGAGCAATCCCGAGGCGTATGTTTCCACGCAATTTGAGCAGATCACGCGCACGGTGCTGAATTGGTTCAACGACTACCCCGCACACACAAACATCTATGATCGCGATGCGAGGATGAAGATTTTGTGCGAGGCGAAGTTGAAGACGCTGGCCAATCTCTACTACCTGCAGCACGAACTGAAAGAGCCGCTATGGTCCGTCGCCAACGATGAAGGCTACGACACGGCATTCAACAGGGACGAGAATTCGTGTCCCAATATTCCGGCAGAGTTCAAGGCGATTGAGCACAACCTTCCCGCAATGCCGTATATCCGCGAGAGCCAGAGGCTGATCGGGGAATATACGCTGACGGCCGGCGACCTGCGGCGCGAGAAACAAGGCGGCGAATCGGTCGTCGGATTTGGCGACGCGATAGCCGTGGGTGATTACGCCGATGATCTGCACGCCTGCGATGCGGCGAGCGATCTGGAAGGCGACTTGGAGCACATTTCGGATCGCGCGCCCGGGTTCCGCTCCGGCCCCTTTGAAGTTCCGCTGCGTACGCTGATTCCCGAGAAGGTCGACGGATTGCTGGCTGCGGAGAAGAATATCTCCCAATCACGGCTGGCCAACGGCGCCACGCGCCTACAGCCGATTACGATGCTCACGGGGCAGGCCGCGGGAGCGCTTTCCGCGCTTGCTGTAGCCCAGGGTGTGCAGCCGCGCGCAATCCAGACGCAGCGGGTGCAGATTGCCCTGCTCCAGGCCGGGAGCATTTTGGCGCGAGAACCCATGCCGGATCTGTCCATGGGGACTCGGCCCTGGCAGGCGGCTCAGTTTGCGGTCACTCATGAATGGATCGCCATGGAAGGCGCGGGCTTTGTGCCGGAAAAGGTGGTTACACGTGGGCAGGGAGCGCAAATTCTAGATCGCGCCTTCGAGTTGAGCGGGCCTCCGGGATCTGCGGAAAATTACACCGCCATGTACGGAAGGCCACGGTATCTGAAGGCCGCCTACAAGGATGTTCCGCTCTACTCCGAAATATCGTCTGAGGTAGAAGCGTGGCACGCGGCCGGTGCGCTTCCGCCATGCAAGGAGTCGGCTGCCCTCTTCTGCCCCGATGCGCCCCTCACCACCGGCGAGTTCATTGATTCCGTCGCGGCGTTGAGCGGAAAGAAGGCGGGCGCACACAAGCAGAGCAGAGAAGCGCTTCACAGCGGCGTGGCTGGCAAAGACAGCGATTCGCTCACGCGCGTGGATGCCGCTCTGATCCTCTATAACAACGAACAATAATCTGCTGCAAGGCTGCGCGCCTGACTTGCTGTCCGGGCGCGTGGTTGAAAGATGAATTGGAAGTAAGCGCGCGGCGGGCGGGTCCAGAACCAGGACCCGCCCGCCGCGTTCTGCATGAGATGCAGACGAGAAGAGAGCCCTTTGGAAATGCGGCAGCCTGTCCTTTGAAATGATTTGCGCGCTGAAGATAGACTTTCGTCCTCGTCGTCAACCATCGTATATTCAGCGTAATTGGGGAGGAAATTGCGTAAATTCCCCGTAAATATCCCCTGTTAATGGGAATTTGTACACAGAAAGGTTCTCGCCAGACTGCGCCCACCGCCAGTTTGTTGTGGGATTGATTCCCGGAATGAACAACCCCACCGCAAGCAGTGGGGTATCACCCGAGTCGCCGAAAACGCGCCGCCAGCGGCGGGGAATTAGACCTCGACTAACTTAAACTACAGAATTTAAACAAGTTATATTGATCCAGTTTTGTGCAGACCAACACCTTGCCTGTTCCTTTGAAAACACAGTACGACGAATTGCTGCTTTAGAGATTGCTTCGGCGTCCAACCACCAGGTTGAAGACCAGAATGATCAACGCCAAGACCAGCAGCAGATGAATCAGGCCACCGGCAATATGAAAACTGAAGCCAAGGAGCCACAGAACCAGAACGACGACAAAAATTGTCCAGAGCATAGATACCTTTCTTGCATACCGCGGGCGTCCGAGACATGAAATCTACCTGGTCCGCCCGCCATGCATTCACTTGCCAGTTACCAGCCGTTAGTTCGAAGAACGGGCCTGCGCTTTTGATTCTCTGACTGCATCGATGAAGCGGTGTGCCCCGGCGGGCATCTCAACTTCGCCGAGCAGAACGCGGTGTGTGGAAACGTCACGCCCGTAGAAGGCATTCATGGAATCGTCGTCCCGGCGAACATCGGCACCGGTCAAGGTGAGACCAGCAAAGGCGCCTTTGGCTCGCGAGTAGGTGAGAATCTCAGTATTCAGCTTCCAGTCGGTATCAGCCGTGGCATGACGCCCCACTGGTCCGGCTGCCGCTGAGGCATCCGCCCCAAGCTGAAACTTGGCGGATTCCAAGCGCTGCATTCCCCGGTCTCCTTGGAAGATCATAACCAGATCCACGCCTTCGACGCCGATCTGCAATCCCCAACTGCCACCTGTAATGGCAAAGAACGCCGGCGCACTCCATCCGTGTTCGGTCCGGCAGGTTACTACGCCCCTGCCATTCTCCCCGCCAAAGACAAGACCGGCCTTGATCATGCGCGGAACAACAGCCACGCACTTGGCATGATCCAGCACTTCTTCTGGAACGCCCTTGTCCGGCGCGGCCATGATTTCGTGCAACACCGTGGCTGCATTGTCCAGCCGGTTCTGCGCTTCTTCGCGAGATTCCGCCCAGATGGTGCTAGCCGCACCCAGACTGATTAGTGCCACTAAGGTCACAAGTTTCTTCATGCATCTCACCTTTTCTACCCATGCGCAGCGTCTCTTGCTTCACGCGCATTTGAGGCGCACAAGGTAGTTCTCACAATAGAGCCGATGCTAAAGGGCGTCTGAGCAATACCGCTCAAAAGAAGGGCCAACCGATCTCCGCCTATGTTGTTGATCTATTAACAATGTGGTAGCCCACACAGCGCTGCCGAAACCTGGTAAGGCCGTATCCGGGCGGAAACACCTCCGAATTGTGCAGCGGCAATGCCCGCGGTTGATTCCCTACCCTTCTGACCAGCGGCGGCCTGAACGCGAAATCTCCCAAGCCGGTCAATAACTTCTTGACCGCCCTGTCCAAAATTGAACAGTTTGACATTTTTATGAATGGCATACTCGCAGCTATTCCCTAGGTGAAGCTCCGGATGGGAGGGGAGAGATGCACTACTCGCAAACCAACCTCCTGATCGTGGACGATGAGGAGTCGATTCGGACTTCTCTGTCGCAGGTACTCGCAGAGATTGGGTATCGCGTGCGATCTGCCGATGATGGCTTCTCCGCGTTGCGCGAGATCCGCCAGCAGATGCCCGACATCCTTCTCTCTGACCTCAATATGCCCAGAATGTCCGGCTTCGAACTGCTTTCGGTGGTCCGGCGCCGCTTTCCGGCAATTCGGACAATCGCCATGAGTGGCTCATTTTCCGGCGATGAGGTTCCCTCCGGGGTTGCGGCCGATGGGTTTTATCAAAAGGGCAGCAGCATCGTCGCACTATTGCGGATCATGGAAACTCTGCCCCTGGTAGAGCGGGTTGCACACCCGCCATCCAGCCCTGACACCCCTCTCTGGATTCATCGCAACATACACGACTTTTCACCGGATGCGTGCATTACGATCACTTGCCCGGAATGCCTGCGAACCTTTCCCGAAGCTCTCGGTACAGGATACCTGAAGCACAATACAAACTGCATCTATTGCCGCAGTGCGATTCACTATGCAATTGTGCAGCCGGCAGATCGTATGCCTTTGCAGGTCTTTCAGCGAAAGCCCGCAGAGGTAATACACTTTCCGCAGAATGTATCCAAGTCCAACTACTAGAATCAGCAACAGAAAGAGTGAACGATGCGTACTATCGCCGAACTGAATATGCTGCTGCGCGCACAAACTGAACTGCCCGACGGCCTCAGGATAGCGACCGATGAATTCTGCGATGGCTGGAACTTTGTGCAGTCATTGGATGCCCTCAGTCTGCAAAAGGCAATACTGACGCGCGGTTGGAATTTTGTCCGGATAGCGGATGCATCACTGAGATGCGGTGTCGGAGAGACATCGCAGGAAGCGATCGCCAGCGCGATCAGGCTGGCTCTCCGTCATATCAGCATACATTTCAATGCAGCAGAAGTTGAGCATATCGAGTTAACGCAGTATCCATGGTTCTTTTTGGCAAAAATAAGAGTCTATCCGTACCGGATTCAGGAAAGTGCGGTTATGCATATTCCGGATAAAGCCACATCCGTTCCAGTCGGCCCCCGGAACAGGTTTTTGTCACCGGATGCGGCAGTGTTGTATCCGAATTTCGGCAGCGCCATGCCACAGCTCAAGCGAATGCTGACTATGTCCCAAGGATCGCAGGCTAGAACGCAATGACAATTTTACAAGTGGGGTTACCTTATTTCTTTTTCATAGAGCCCTGCGAATTCATGTGACCGGCTCTAACTCGCGCCATGTGCCTGCCTAATTCGCAGTAAAACCGCAAGTAAACTGTGTTGACTTCCGCGCAACCCAGTGCAAGACAGGACAAGGCCAGGGGTAGCCATCCATATGAGACGTTTACGTCCAAGGTGGTCTTAATAGCTCAGATAAAGGCAATCTGAATCTCTACTCTCAATCATGTTGGGCAAGGCTGAAAACGGCCCCAACCGTTGGAGGAGAGTACATGAACAGAATTATGTATCTTGCGTTAGTTGCTGCTGCTGCAATCTTCATTACGGCAGGAACTCCCAGGGCCGAGGCCCAAATCAGTGTCAATATCGGAGTCGAGCCAGCATGTCCCTACGGCTACTATGACTACGCGCCATATAGCTGCGCTCCCTATGGCTACTACGGCTCAGAATGGTTTCATGGCCGCGCATTTATCGGCGTTGGCCCCTGGTTTCATGGCTCGAACGACTTCCACGGCAATGTGAACAACAGCTTCGATCCACAGCATGGCTACAACGGCCACGTACCGAACAATGGCGAAAAGGCTAAAAATCGGAGCAGATATCCAAAACAGTTCAAGGGAAATGAAGTGCGCGATGGGCGCGGCCACAGTGGCGAAGAGAAGCGCTAATCGTCACATGCACGCGAACGGCAGGACTGCTGAACTGCTGACAACGGCATTTCTGGCGTCGATTCCGTTTCTAAAGTCCATTACATCGCGGTAGTTTGACAATCATTCTTCGGCTTCCCGTTTGATCGAGGCACTTGAATGGTATTCCGGTGCCTCAATCGAATCTAAACAGAATGAATCCACAGGGGTGGACTTATGAACAAAGATCGAGCGAAGGGAACCATCGACGAAGTGCTGGGAAGCGCCAAGCGTAAGGCCGGCGAGTTGACAGGCGATACGCAACTTGAGGTCAAAGGCATGGCTCAGGAAGTGAAGGGCCAGATTGAGAATGCCTGGGGTAAGGCAAAAGAGATAGTCCAGGAAGCAAACGAGGAAGCAACGGTACAGGATGAGCTGCGCATGAGGGTGGAACTTGCGGCTTCGGCAACGGATGCTGATCGCAACAAGAACAAGTAAGACCTGTGACACTCCCTTGACGAACCACCTTTCCACACTGAAGTGGTGAGATGTTTCGGTCGGAAAGATAACGACCCGGAGACAGCTTGCCGGAGAGATGGACATCCTGCTCAATGCAGTGGATACAGAGATTCCATCCGGTATTGCGCAAAATGTACGCGAGAGAGGATCGACCATGTTGAATTCAGGCTCTTTGGTACGCACCGGGCGGATGCCTGTACTGATGCTGGCGTTGGTGGCCGGAATGCTTGCTGGATGCCAATCGAAACAGGATCAGGCACTGGATCAAGCCAAGAAGCAGGCGGCTACAACCGGACAGGCGCAACAGGTGGTTTCCATAGACAAGAATGGAACCACGACGACAACAGTGGTGCAACCGCCGGCGGCCGGACAGAAGAACGAAATCATTACCACCACAGCGACGCCACCCGCAGCAGGAGCGCCCATTCCAGCAGCCTCGGCACCGATTGTTTCCGCAGTGCCGCAACCACCTCCAGCGCCGGTTAACGCAACCATTCCGGCCGGAACTACTCTGGCAATCCGGATTGATCAACGCATCAGCGTAAAGACCAGCCGCGTGGGAGATACGTTTACTGGCGAGATCGTGGATCCTGTTTTGGCCAGTGACAACAATGTGCTGATTCCGAAGGGCGCGCTGGTAGGCGGAGTAGTGGATGCGGCCCATCGTCGGGGACACTTTAAAGGCAGATCGCTGCTGGAGTTGCGGTTGACCTCGCTGACGATGAATGGAACGCAGTATCCGCTGACAACACGGGATCTGGCGCGCAGCAAAAAGGGCAAGGGCAAACGCTCGACGGCGATGATTGCCGGTGGGTCGGGACTAGGCATGCTGGTAGGTGGCGTGGCCTCAGGCGGAACAGGGCTGTTGGTGGGCGGCTTGGTGGGTGGCGGCGCCGGAACCGCAGCCGCAGGATTAACGGGCAACCGGGACATCGACATCCCCGCGGAGACGATTGTTCACTTCAGACTGGCGGACGATCTGGTGGTGCAGCCAGCGCAGTAGGACAAACATTTTCTCTCTCTATGCGTCTTGGCGCGAGACCGCTCAATGTTCTGCTTTGATTCACGCTTTGATACGAAGGGAGCATACCCAACTCTATTGTGCGTAAACTTCGTACAGTTCGATGGGTTCGATTACTTCTGAAGTCAATCGGCCCCGGCGTCATTACCGGGGCTGCTGACGATGATCCCTCAGGCATCGCCACATATTCCGTTGCAGGCGCTCAGCTCGGGACCAAACTCCTCTGGACCGCTCTCATCACGTGGCCGCTGATGGCCGCGGTTCAAATGATGTGTGCCCGTATCGGCAAGGTGACGGGACAAGGCTTGGCTGGAAACTTCAGGCAACGATTTCCAAGATGGCTGTTGCTCGTCTTCGTCATCGCCCTATTGGCCGCAAATACGATTAACATAGCGGCGGACCTTGCGGGCATGGCGGATGCGGCCGCAATGCTGTCGAGAATCAACTCCCATTGGTTCGTGGTTGTTTTCGCGCTGCTGATTTCGTGGGCAACGGTCCGGTTCCATTATCAACAGATCGCCAACGTGCTCAAGTGGCTGGTCCTTGTGCTCTTCGCATATCCCATTACAGCGTTTGTGGTAGGGGCGAACTGGGGTCAGGTACTGCGCGATACCTTGGTGCCGTCAATGCCGCACAGCAGAGGTGAATGGGCAACGCTGGTCGCGATCCTCGGCACCACAATCAGTCCATATCTGTTTTTCTGGCAAGCGAGCGAAGAAGTTGAAGAGGAGAAAGCGGCAGGCCAGAGTACGCTTGCGCTGCGGAAGGGAGCCACATCCCAGGAGCTTGGACTAAGAAACATCGATGTGGGCGTTGGCGCTTTTTTCTCAAACATGGTCATGTTTTTTATCATCCTCACCACTGCCATCACCCTCAACCGGCATGGCATCACGAATATTGAAACTTCTCGCCAGGCTGCTGAAGCCCTCAGGCCTTTCGCTGGCAACTTCGCGGCAACCCTGTTCACCTTGGGGATTGTCGGCGTCGGATTCCTTGCCATCCCCACGCTGGCGGGATCGACGGCATACGCCTTTGCTGAGACTTTAGGGTGGCGTCAGGGCCTGAACAAAAAACTAAGACAGGCACGCTGGTTCTACGCTCTAATTCTGGGCTCAACGGGAGCAGGAATCGCGCTGGACTTTATCGGCATTAACCCGGTAAAAGCGCTTTACTGGACCGCTGTCATCAACGGACTGCTGGCGCCCTTTCTTCTCGTTGCAATCCTGGTCGTCGCTGCGGACAATAAGCTGATGCAAAACCAGCCAAGTTCCCGCTTGGGGTGGATTGTCGTGGCAATCACCACAGTGGCCATGTTCGCCGCAGGCGTTGCGATGTTTGTTGTATAGATCGCAAATTCTGCTGTATCAATCACGCATTCTGACGTCGATGGATTCAATCGCAACCTTTGCAAAGTGAGCAGTTGTACACAGACTTGGCAAGGCATCCGTGGAAGCCTTGACCATGGCGCGTCACGCGCAGCCTGTCAGTCCTCGCAGCCCAAATCGGCATCAGCACCAGCGGGCAATCGAAGGATGATCCGGCAAGAGGATTTCTATGCGTACCATCCGATTTCTGCTAGCATTTCTGGTATTGGCCATACCGGCCACCGTGTTCGGTCAGATTGGCGTAAGGATCGCAATCGGTCCACCCCCGTTGCCCGTCTATGAGCAGCCAATTTGCCCCGGAGATGGCTATCTCTGGACACCAGGCTATTGGGCCTATGACGACAGCATTTCCGATTACTACTGGGTTCCTGGCACATGGGTGATTGACCTTACCCCCGCAAAACGTATCCCTTAGCAAGCTGTTCTAATGCGAAAGGGTAGCGAAGATGACGAAGGCAACGCGGGGACGGTACACGCCGGAGTTCAAGCAAGAGGCGGTGCGGCTTG
>Ga0182014_10001229_pt1 | contig 34615 bp, 22 predicted proteins | sample 612S2DmetaG_FD_120489 | JGI IMG/M metagenome (GOLD analysis project Ga0182014, IMG submission 120489) | Permafrost microbial communities from Stordalen Mire, Sweden - 612S2D metaG | ecosystem: Environmental > Terrestrial > Soil > Wetlands > Permafrost | place: Sweden: Stordalen | collected... | reverse complement strand
CTGCCCCACTTGAAGAGCATGCCTTCGGTCTTCGCCAACGTCAAAATGGAGTCGAGCGAATCTTTCACCGAGTTGATGAAGCAAGCAGAGCACTGCGGGCGGGTGTATCCGGTGGCGCCGAATTCCACTTGCTGGGTGGTGAAGTTCCAGTGCCAGTTGGTGGCGTCGGACTTGGGCTCCACGCGTTCGCAGCCTACGTTGAACCAGACGGGCGAGTTGAAGGCCACGTGCTGGCGGATGAGCAGGTGGACTAATTCGTCGTGGAAGGTGGCGGCGTCGTCGGCGCTGCGGAAGTATCCGTCTTTCATGCCCCAGTCGCGAATGGTTTCGGCTACTCGGGCTACCAGTTGGCGCACTCCGGTTTCACGCTCATCGGTGCCGATTTGTCCGTGAAGATATTTCGAGGCGACGATGTTGGTCGCGGTCATGGACCAGTCTTTGGGGACCTCGACATTTTTCTGCTCGAAGATCATGCCTCCCTGGGAGTCGGTGATCTGAGCGTCGCGGAGTTCCCACTCCACCTCGTCGTAGGGGGAGACACCGGGCTTGGTGAAAAAACGGCGGAAGGTCAGGCCTTGGGCCTTCTTCTTAGTAGTGCTGGCAGCGGATTGAGTTTTGATTTGGTCGCGCACTTCGGGCATTTCCTTCTCCTAATTAGATGATGGCAAAAAGCAGTCGATCTTGCGGTTTAGTACGTCATTTTCTCAATCGCGTTGGTGAGCGCAGCGAAACAGATGGCCTGCTTCCCGGCGCCGAGCCCCTAAAGGGGCGTTTGATTTCGAAGAGCTTACGGGCATCGCTAAAGCGGTACCGTGGTGCGAGGTCTGAGTTTTGCCGCCGCATGAAAGACGGGGCAAGCCCTGTCTCTATCCTATGGAGCTGGATCGGCCTGCAGGCTCTTTCGGAAATTGTGCTCCAGGAGCTCGGTGGGCAGGGTCGGCTCAGAGAGGGGCATTGCGAACTTCGGTTCGACGGGCCGGGCCAACTGAGAATCGGCGGCTGGGCATTCGATGCCATGACGGGCAAAAGAGGCGGCAACGAGTCTGATTAAACCTTCCATCGGGGGCTCCTAATAGCGCGACGGAAGCTGGGCCGGTCGGGGGAGCAGCTACAGCCGCGGAATTTCTGTTCCGTTGATGAAACCCCCCGAGGGGATGCCGGGCAGGGCCAAGCCGGGGGGAAGTCACCGCTGATTTCCATCCACTCCGGAGGGATGGTTTCCCGTGAAGGGGGAAGACGCGAAGTCACGTCGACTTTCAGTCTTGCCCCGGTGCGTTTGCAGTCGTAGCCCCCTTGAGGGGGTCTGCAAAAAACTGCTCTGGGATGCTTAACGTACTCCCGTATATGGTGTCTGTCAAGAGGGAAACACAATATCTTGTAGCCCGAAAGTTGTAAGGGTATCGATTTGGGAAAGAAGCCTGAAGAAGCCAGGTTTCAAAGTTTCAGGGTTTCAGAGTTTCAAGGTCTCAAAAACGCCCCTCGCAGCATTCAGACTCTGAAACGCTGAAACCTTGAAACCTGGCCTTATGCGGTCGCACGGGCACGAATTTGTGGCGAGGCGCGAGAGACGGGCCGGACGGGGACGGCGGGATTTCCATGGGCGGGTGCGAGAGGCACATAGATGTCTTCGAAGAGGGCCTGGCTGGTGATGCGTATTATGCCTTCCGAAGACTCGACGAGGTAGTCGCCGGGGCGGCCGGATTGTTCGCGGCCGAGAGAGTCGGTAAAGACGAGTGGTTCGGTGAGTTGACGAGCGCGCACCAGAAAACGGGTACGATAGACGGTCCATTGGCTTTCAAGATTCATAAAAACTTTCCTTCACCTCTCAATGCCGATATTCGTTGCTGGCTTTCAGTTCTCGGATTTTGGCCGAGCACGGCCGCCGCTCGGGGATACTTGCATCAGGTGGAGCGACTGTACGCGCACTGCGAGGGAGGGTCAATACCACAAAAATTGTGCAACGGTGGAATTCCGGTCCACGAATTAGACGCGATGAAGAGGGATCAAGCAGGGGTCGAGGGGAAACCGCGGTCCGTGCACGAGCAGTGGGGTTTGAGCAGCGGGCGAAGAAATTCGGTCAGCGCGGCTGAGCTTGGCAGCCGGAATTTGCACAAGGGGTGCACAGGTTAGGAACAGTTGCCGGTGCTCAGTTGGAAGAGGTGTTGAAGTGAATTGCGCGGATCACGATGGCGTTAAGGAACGGCGACAACGGATCTGGCGCTGTCCGACGTGCGTGGACCACATTGGCTTGTCCCACTGATTCTCAGTTGTTGCAGGATGTTCGATATTTCGAATGGTCTATTATTTAATCCGCATGAGATTGATTCGCAATGAACAGGGAGAGTGCTCCGCTGACGCTAGAGGCACGACTTGGCTTATGCGTGCCAGCGTGGTGCTCTTTGCGATTGCGAGGCGGTTGCGAGCAGGTGAAGTTTAGATGAAACAGCGACCCGAACTCACAGCTGCCTATTGGACAATCGCGGGGGTTTTCCCGGGCGCGGGACCGGAGTACAGCCCGTATGACTTCCAGGAAAGGGTGGAAGCCGCGGCCCGCGCCGGATTCAGCGGCATGGGGATATGGCATGCGGATCTGGACCATATCCTCAAGCGCAGAACCCTGAAGGAGATGAAACAGATCCTCGACGACAATGGAATGAGGTATACGGAGGTCGAATTTCTGACGGATTGGTTTCTCGACGGTGAGCGGAAGAAAGAGTCTGATGTGCAGAAGAAGAAGCTACTGGAAGCGGCCGAGGCGTTGCAGGCAAGCCAGGTGAAAGTCGGCGATTTTTATGGGCGGGAGTGCTCCATGGCCCGTCTGATCGACTCATTCGCTGCATTGTGCGCGGAAGCGGCTGAACACGGGACGAGGATCGTTTTCGAGCCGATGGCGGTTTCGATGGTCCACACCCTCAAGGACGTGCTGACCATGGTGGAGGGCGCAGGCGCAAAAAATGGCGGCATTATGCTTGATCTCTGGCACGTTCTGAATCTGGGCATCTCTTATGAAGAAGTAGGTCGTATCCCATTGCAGTATGTGTTTGGAGCCGAGGTCGACGATGGCAGCTTTAAGCTGTCAGCGGGCACACGCCGGGAGCTCATTGTGAATCGCAGGTTCTGCGGCCAAGGGGAATTCGATATCAAGGGCTTTATCGGGTCGGTTGAAAAAACGGGCTACGCCGGTCCCTGGGGCGTTGAGATCTTCTCGGAAGATCTACTGAGCAGTCCCCTGGAAGAGCTGAGCACTCGCGCTTTCAATACTGCCATAAGCCAGTTTTCCGACGCTCTGGAGTAAAGCCGCGCCTTCGCAGGGATCTGCGCAAGTCAGAGTCTTGTGGCAGTCCGAGATGGGCAGGCTCAACGCTGGCGCGTTATTTCCGCGCACTGTCAAGCTCTGCCCTTCCCGAAACGATCTGCGAGATAGCCTCCAATTTCAGTTGCAGCCTTTGCCGTTGGTGATGGATGTCAGGACGTTGGCAGCGGCGGTGAGGTCGCGGCTGTAACAGTATCCCGAAGAGTCGGACGCGAAATAGTTTTGCGCGCTGGACTGATTCTGGTTGCCGGTGATGGAGAAGCTGGGACTAAAGTCGAGCGCGTCGGTGGTTGTAACTCGGTCCTGCAGCAGACTGAAGGATGTGGCCTGACCTTTGTGGCGCGCCTCCTGATCTCTCTCGTAATACTGGTTGATGGTGGTGGTTTGGACTCCGGAGCCGTCGGAGTTATAGGCCACGCTGATGTCGACCTTGAGCGGCCAGTTATGGTTAACGGTGTTGGTGAAATGGCCGCCCGCGTTGATTGTGGTCACCACGGAATGGATGGTGGTGTTCTGGCTGATGTTCTGCTCGTAGAACACGGGCTGGATTTTGAAGGACTGCAGGTTGGAGAATTGGATATCCTGGGCGACGGTGGTGGTGACCGGACCGTGAGAGGTGTTCACGTATCCGGAGATTTGGAAGGTGTGGGATGCACGGGTGTTGACGGCTCCGGTGAGGTTGCCGTTCTTTGCGACGTGAATGTTTTCCGTGATGTTGGGCACGGGCACGGCTAGCGTGTTCTCGGTTACGCCTCCAGCGATTTGCGTAGAGTCGGAGTCGAGATAAAGCAGGAGCGAGGCGGTGGCCGAGAAATAGCTGTTGGCATTGAAGACGCTTAGGGCTACGGTGTGGGGCTGACCGTCGTCGAGCAGGGACGCAAAGGGCGTCAGGTTGACGCGGTAGGGCTGGAAGTTCATGGTCTGAACGCCGGGGATGGGAATCCACAGAAAGGGATCGATGCCTCCGGTGAAGATCCAGGGATAGACGGGCGCTACGCCGGCGGGAGTGCCGTCGATGGTGACTTCGGACTCGCGGAAGGCGGTGTTACTGCAACTGAAGAGTTCGCCAGCAACGTCGTTAGGGACGCAGGTGTACCAGAATTCGTCGCTGGACTGGCTTTGGGCAAAGACGTCGAAGTAGAGATCGGTGATGTTGGTGGGAAGGGTTAGAGTTTGTTCGAGCAGGCTGGTGGTGTTGTTGAGACCGACGGTGCCTCCGGTGGGTCCGGAGGAGAAAGCGATGACCTGATCGGCGGTGCGGGGCGGCAGTTGATTCTGCGCCAGCGGGTAGAAGAGGATGTCGGCGGAGCCGTGGAGGACGCCGGTGTAGGTGGAATTCACGAGGTTGCCGAGATCCACGGTACCGTCTTGCGCCACCGTGAAGATGGAACTGTAGTCGGTGAGATCGCGCTCGACGTGCCAGTGGCGTGCGTCGTTGGGGTCGGGCTCGGAGGTGGTGCCGAAGTAGATGTTGGTAGGACCGATCCAGATGTTGGCGGTGCGGTCGTATTGGATTCCTTTAGTGACGGAGAAGTTGGCTTCGAGAATGACTTTGGCCCAGGGGCCGGGACAGGCGGCGGGCGGCGTGTAGGTGAAGCTCTGGGCATTGAAGTTGGCGAACTTGAATCCTTTATAGAGCGTGACTACGCAGGGTGTCGTGTGCGGGCGCGGCACCGGCGGGTCGGCGAAGGCGGTATTGCCGGAGCCGATCTTGAGCTGAGCGGCGGCGATGGCGGAGAGCAACACGAGCAGCGAAATGAGCGTGACAGCGAACTTCGAGAGCTGGGGAGTGGTCATTGGGACCTCCAAAGTGTAGGTACAACAAGTTGTAGAGTTAGACGTGACCTGTGCGGCGAGAAGCCGTAGTGGAGAAGGAGTTTAGTCAGCCAGGGGAGCCGCTGTCAAGGCGGGGCCGGGCAGATGGTAGGTTGCAAGAATCTGGGGTGCAGAAATGATGAGGTGGTGTCGAGGGCACGGAGGTTTCGCGTGAGGAAATTCCTGTTCGTGTTCGTGGCGGCGGTGGCTGCCTGTGCTGGCGGATTCGCGGAAGATGATGCCGCGCTTCCTGCCCGCGTAGTGGTGCTTGGAACGGGGAATCCGAGCGCGGATCCAGAGCGGTCGGGTCCGGCGCTGGCGGTGGTAGTGAACGACCGAGCATATTTGATCGACTGCGGGCCGGGAGTGGTGCGGAGAGCGGCAGCGGCGGAGAGGAATGGGATTGCGGCTCTCAAGGCTAAGGATTTGAAAATTGTTTTTATCACGCACCTTCATTCGGATCACACCCTGGGGTATCCGGACCTGATTTTTTCGCCTTGGGTGCTGGGGCGGAAAGAGGCGCTGGAGGCTTATGGTCCACATGGGCTGAAGAATATGACCTCGCACATCGAGAAGGCCTGGAAGGAAGATGTGCAGATTCGGCGGGAGGGGCTGGAGCAGGCTAACGCGACCGGATACAGGGTCAACGTGCATGAGATTCAGGCAGAAGTGGTATATCGCGACGCTAACGTTACCGTCACTGCGTTTCCGGTTAAGCATGGGATATGGAAAGAGGCTTACGGATACACGTTCGAGACTCACGGCCGCAAGATTGTGATTTCGGGCGATACTGCGCCTACGGACGAAGTGGTGAAGGCTTGCGATGGGTGCGATGTGTTGCTGCATAAAGTCTTCAATCCGCATGGCGACGAACTGAAGGACGCGCACTGGAAGGAATATTTCCGGACGTTTCATACTTCGCCGGCTGAGTTAGGAGAGATTGCCCGGCGGGCTCGGCCGAAGTTGCTGGTGTTGTATCACCAGTCGTTGGAGAAATTGCCGGAGGCGGATTTGTTGGAGCAGATGAAGAAGGAGTATTCGGGGGAGTGGGTATCGGCGAAGGATTTGGGAGTTTACTAGTATCGGTGACGAAAGCATCAATTCGGCAGACTTCGTAAAGGGTGCTTCATGTTCAGGACACGATTCAAGCACGACATTGTTACTGAGTTTTTGCCTCCAGCTCGATCTGGGAAAATTCAGAAGGCGATCGTCCTTTGCGATGGGATGCCTTCGATCCCACGCAAACAACCCTTGGCGGAGTTTCTTTCCGCGAAGGGATATTGGGTGTTTTATCCGCGCTATCGGGGAGCGTGGGAGAGTGGCGGAGATTTCCTGGAACGGTCTCCGCACTTGGACATTTTGGATGTGATTGGCGGACTGTCGAAAGAGTTCAGAGAGTTGGCGTTTGGGCGGAGATTTCGCTTGTCGTTGGATGAAATATTTGTGATTGGGGGAAGTTTTGGCGGGACGGCGGCGATCCTCTCGTCGCTCGACCCGCGCGTGAAGAAGGTGGTTGCCAATTGTCCGGTGGTGGATTGGTCGATTCTTCGGCGGGAGCAGGAGAAGGAGACTTCGAATCCGAGTTATGCCGCGTATATTCGCGAAGCGTTCGGGAACGGGTATCGGCTATCGGACAGAAACTGGAATAAACTGCGCAGCGGAAAGTTCTATAACCCTGCGTGTCACGTGCGCGAAGTTACTGCTTCGAAGATCATAATGTTTCATGCGCAGGATGATCCCTATGTTCCATATCAATCGGTCAAGAAATTTGCACGGCTTACGGGAGTGAGGCTGAAGTTGCTCCGGCGCGGCGGGCACTTGAGTACCGATTTGATTGTTCGCAGGTATTGGCCGCAGATTCGGGAGTTTTTTGGAAGTTAAGGCAGGTGGGGCGGACGAATGCGTCCGCCCCTACGCGGACTGGACGGGGCATAGCCCCGTCACCACACGAGCTACTTCTTCAACGACGAGTGGTAGCGCTTGTTGATTTCTTCCCAGTTGACTACGTTCCACCAGGCTTGCAGGTATTCGGGGCGGCGGTTGTTGTATTTGAGATAGTAGGCGTGCTCCCAGACGTCGTTGCCGAAGATGGGATGGAGGCCTTGCGAGATGGGGCTGTCCTGGTTCGGAGTGCTGAGGATTTTCACTTCGCCTTTTGCGTCTCCTGCCAGCCACACCCATCCGCTGCCGAACTGGGCTACGCCGGCGGCGTTGAATTTTTCCTGGAAGGTCTTGAAGTCGCCAAACGTTTTCTTGATCGCGTCGGCGATGGGGCCGGTGGGGTCGCCTCCGCCGTGGGGCTTCATGATGTTCCAGAACATGGTGTGATTGACGTGGCCTCCGCCATTGTTGCGGACGGCGCCGCGGATGTCTTCGGGGACGGCACTCAGGTCGCGCAGCAGATCTTCCGCAGTTTTCTTGTGCAGCTCGGGATGCTTGTCGAGGGCCGCGTTCAGATTCTTGACGTAGGCGGCGTGATGCATGTCGTGATGCAGATGCATCGTCTTTTCGTCGATGGTGGGTTCAAGCGCCGTGTAATCGTACGGCAGCGGGGGTAGTTCATGCGGCATTGTTTGTTTCCTCCAAAGTGTTATGGATGACGGGGGCGAGCAGAAAGATTCTACGCCTGACAATGCTCGCTGCCGAGCTTCGCTCGGCTTGGACGGCCGAGGGCGGCCGTCCCTACACTTATAATTATCGTTGATCATTTTGCGATTGAATTCCGGGGAGGGGCTTTGAAGGTCTTATTGCTGGAGAGTATTAGCGGGGTGGCGGTTTCTCAGTTCGAAGAAGCTGGGTTTGAGGTCGAGGCGCTTAAGGGCGCGCTGGACGAGCGCGAGCTCATCGAGAAGGTGCGCGGGACTTCGATTTTGGGCGTGCGCTCAAAGACGCACATCACGGCGGCGGTGCTGGATGCTGCGCCGGAGCTGGTGTCGGTGGGGGCGTCCTGCATTGGCGTCGACAAGATCGATCGGGCGGCTTCCAGCGAGCGCGGGATTGGGGTGTTTAACGATCCGCACTCAAACAGCCGGTCGGTGGCCGAGTTGGCGATGGGGGAGATCATCCTGCTGCTGCGGCGAACATTTGAGGCTAGTACGCAACTGCATGGCGGAGTTTGGAATAAATCGTCGGTGGGATCGCATGAGGTGCGCGGGCTCACTTTGGGGATTGTCGGCTACGGGAAGATCGGGTCGCAGGTGTCGGATCTGGCCGAGGCTATGGGCATGCGCGTGGTGTTTCATGACGTGGCGCACGTGCTGGCGCGCGGGAATGCGCGTGCGGTGAGCTTTCGCGAATTGGTGGAAACTTCCGACGTCATTACTTTGCATGTCGATGGGAAGGCACAGAACAAGAATTTGTTTGGCGAAGATGAGATCCGCGGGATGAAAGATGGAGCTTGCCTGATCAATCTTAGTCGCGGGTTCGTGGTGGATCACGAGGCGCTGGCCCGGCATTTGAAAAGCGGAAAGCTCGGTGGAGCGGCGGTGGACGTGTTTCCGCAGGAGCCGGAGACGGGGGGCGCGTTTTCCACTCCGCTGCAGGGGTTGGCGAATGTGATTTTGACGCCTCATATTGGCGGCAGTACCGAGGAGGCGCAGCAGAATATCGGGCAATTTGTTTCGGCTCGGATGATTGAGTACTTCAGGAGCGGGAATTCTTTGCTGAGCGTGAACCTGCCGCATTGTCATCTGGACTATGATCCGGGATCGCACCGGCTGCTGCATATACACCACAATGTGCCGGGAATTTTGCGGGCGATTAACGACATCCTGGCAGATCGTGGGATCAATATTGACCGGCAGGTGCTGGATACTCGCGGGCCGCTGGGCTATGCGATTTACGACATCAATCGTGCCTGCGATGAGGCGTTGCTGGCGAAACTGCGCGCGGTTCCGCAGACGATTCGGGTGCGGGTACCGGGAGAGGTCAGAGGTTAGAGGTCAGAGGTGACGACGTTGGGCTTTCCGGAAGCGTTACCGGTTAATGGGGATTTCTCACCAACCATCCGCCACCCGTCTAAGGCTTGAACACACCGAAGAATTGGCTGTCGGCTACCTTCATCTTCCTGAATTCATTGCCGCTATGGCCGTCGATGCATGCCAGCGTCCCACGCTGGGTGAGCCTGCAGTAGTACACATTCCTACCAGAGCAGTCTCCATCGCTGCAAAGAGAAAAATCCACACTACTGCCCTTGTGATTTGGTTCCATTCTCTCTCGCCCCGCTCCGCTGGACCCGACTACGTGCAGTTCCATCACATAGGAATAGCTTGTACCGATCATTGCAAACTCGAACTTTTTTCCTCTCATTATGCCTGTGCAGTTGAGACTACGGAAGTGAGGCTGCCGAATTTCGTCATCAATAGGCACCATTCCGTAGTTAAAATCTCCGATCTCGACCCATGTTCCCTTCAGCTCCTGTACCGAGGGTGCCCTTCCTTTGCTAAACAACGCGGTGAGTTCGCTGAGAGACCTTGGCTGGTTGGCGCACGGAGAATCCTGCGGGATTGGCTTCTCTGGGATGGACTCCTCCGCGCTGGTTGTCGAAGACGCTTGCTGCTGAGCGAACGGTTGGACAAGCGGTATCGACAGCATGAATATCAACAGGGCGGCACGCATTTGGTTTCTCCCTCCAAGAGTATCTGCCTTCTGAAAATAATCTGCCCGCTCAATTATCAGGAAAGAGGTAGGTACCGAGCAGGTAACCGTCGTAATCAGATTGCACCAAATACTTGACGTTGAGACTCTTTCTATTCGCTAGTTGCGGCGCGTTTGAGCCGGTCTTGTATGGCTTCCCACTCGGGCGTGCTGGGCGGGAGATCGACCGCGATCCAGTTGTAATTCCCGGCGTCGGCCTGATGAAGAACTTCGTAGAGCGCGGCAGCGTAGCCGGCTGCGGATTGCGGCATTTGGTGAACGGCGACGTCGGCGCGGCTGGGCGGATGCTGGTGCCGCAGGTAGATTCCATGGCCCTGATCGGGCACTTTCCCATTGGCCGTCAAATATAGAGTCGTGCGCGGGCTGTAGTGGCGCGGGTGCATTCCGGGCGCGGGATGGGCTCCGGTTGCAACTTCCTGGGCGGAGGCTATGGGGCCGACTACGGCTTCCAGTTCTGTACGCGAAATTCCGCCGGGGCGATACAAGATCGGAGCGGGCTCGGCTAGCGAGAGCACGGTGGACTCGATGCCCACGGTGCAGGGGCCACCGTCGAAGATGTAGTCGACCTCGCTGCCCAGGCTGCTCCGGACGTGGTCGGCGGTGGTGGGAGAAAGTTCGGTGAAGCGGTTGGCGCTGGGTGCGGCGAGCGGAATGCCGGCGGCGCGGATCAGGGCTAGCGCTATGGGATGCGCGGGCATGCGGAGACCTACCGTGGGCAGGCCGGCGGTGACGATGTCAGGAATGGCGCGCGCTGCCTCGCTTTGCTCGGCGCGGCGGAAGAGGGCGTCCGCCCCTACGTGACTTGTGGGAAGGACTAAGGTCAGTGGTCCGGGCCAGAATTTCTTTGCCAGGCGGTCGGCGGCTTCTGGCCAGTTCGCTACTAGCGACTGCGCCATTTCGATGGAGGCTACGTGAACGATGAGGGGACTGGTGGCGGGTCTGCGTTTGACGGCGTAGATGCGCGCTACGGCATCGGCGTCGAGAGCGTTGGCTCCGAGTCCGTACACGGTTTCGGTGGGGAAGGCTACCAGGCGTCCGGCGCGGAGAAGGCGGGCAGCGTGGGCGATTTCGCCGGGGTCGGCGGTTGGGGGCATAGCTAATTGTAGATGGCGGATTACGGAAAGGTCTTAGCCACAGGGTACACGGAGGAACACAGGGGAAGTGGAAGCGCGCTCAGGCGCAGCGAGGGATCTACCTATTGCGGCGAGATGCAGATCCCTCCCTCCGCTCGGGATGACAATTCATGAAAGAGCTTGCTCCAAGTTTACCTAACTACTTTTTCTTGTCGTCTTTCTTTTCTTCTTCCTCGACTACCAGGTTGTTGGTCACGGAGAATGCGCCGGGGACGCTGTTGGCCTGGATGCCGGCGATTTGTTTGTCCATCTGGCGGGCCACTACGCCTTCGAGCGTGATGTGTCCGTTGTTGACAATGATGTGAATGGGCGGAACGGCGCGCAACTGGTACTCACTTAGGGCCTCGTTGCCGTAGATGGCACGATAGGTAGCGCGGCGGATGCGGTCGTCGTTCGAGGAGAGAGGCAGGACCTCAATGTTGTTGACCACCTTCTCGACACCTTCAATGCGCTTGACCACGTTTTCGGCGTCGGACTTGAGAGTGGGACGCGCGACCTGGCCGAGCAGGGTCACGGTGCCGTCGGCGTCGACTTTGTAGGAGAGGTTGTCGAACACACCGTAGTAGGGGAGCATCACGAGTTCATGACGGACTTCCTTGACAATGCGGTCGAAGCTCTTCTGATTGAGGGCGCCAGCCGGTGGGTTGTCCTGGAGGGCGGGACTGGCGAGAGCCGCCATCGAGAAAATCGTCATTGACAGGAACATCATTGAGAAGATCAGTGGGAGAGCTAGAACTGCGAGCCGTGTTTTTTTCATTGGGTTAACCTCACGCAAGATTTTTTGGGATCGTGAGCGTTTCTGAAATCTTTCGCACCTTTCTGACGCTGAAAAGGGCCTTGCGGTTGCTTTTTTCTTGAGGTGGGGGAACGAGGCTGCCTTCTTTTATACGCGAATCCAAGGTCGCCGTCACTGCGGGCAGGCTGCCGAGCTGCGCTCGGCTTGGACCCTTCGACTCCGCTCAGGGCAGGCTCGCGAGGCACCCTCCCCACACGAGCCCGTCCCCACACAACCCACACTTGCGTCAGGTGGTTGCGGGTTTGCGGCGGCGTTCTCTGAAGCCTTCGATCAATAGATAGAGGACTGGGATGAAGAACAAGTTGAGGATGGTGCTCATGATCATGCCACCGAAGACCGTGGTGCCTACGGAGTGGCGTCCGTACTCTCCCGCGCCGCTGGCGGTGACTAGCGGGACGACGCCGAGGATGAAGGCCAGGGAGGTCATGAGAATGGGCCGGAGGCGGATGCGAGCGGCTTCGACGGCCGCGTCGAGAATGGTCATGCCGCGTTCACGCAACTGCTCGGCGAATTCCACGATCAGGATGGCGTTCTTGGACGAAAGGCCTACCAGCATGACGAGGCCCACCTGACAGTAGACGTCGTTCTGCTGGCTGCGGATCCATTGGGCGGACAGCGCGCCGAGCAATGCCATGGGCACGGCCAGCAGAATAATGAAAGGGAGCACGAAACTTTCATACTGCGCCGAGAGTGTCAGGTAGACGACCAGCGTTCCCAGGCCGAAGAGGATAAGGGTGGTCGATCCCGCTGCGAGCTCTTCGAGCGAGATTCCGGACCACTGGTAGGTGTAGCCCTGAGGCAAGATTTTCGCTGAGAGCTGCTGCATGGCGTTGATGGCCTGTCCGGAGCTGAAGCCGGGAGCAGCAGAGCCGTTGATTTCCGTCGAACGGAAAAGGTTGTAGTGGCTGATGACCTGGGGTGAGGAGGTCTGGGTGATGCTGAGTAAATTTCCGAGCGGGACCATGGCGCCGGAATCGGAGCGCACGTAATACTGCCCGATATCCTGCGGATGCGAACGGAATTGTTTGTCGGCCTGCACATAAACCCGATACGAGCGGTTATTGAAATCGAAATCGTTGATGTAAGCCGAACCCATATAAACACTGAGGGTATCGGTGATCTGGCTGAGCGGGATGTGCAGGCTCTTGGCTTTTTCGCGATCAATGGTGATGACGTATTGCGGATCGCTGGCGGTGTAGGTGGTGAAGAGTCCGGTCAGATCTTTTTCTGGACGCGCGGCGCCGGCGCGGGTGAGGTCGTGGGTGACTTTGTCGAGGTCCTGAAGGGTGTGACTGCCCTGATCCAGGAGTTCGTATTGGAATCCGCCGAACTGGCCGAGACCCTGCACGGCGGGGGGTTCGAAGGGGATGACGATGGCTCCGGAAATTCCGAAGAATGGGCCGCGCAGCCGATTGATGAGTGAGGCCGAGGTGTGCTCGCGGCCTTTGCGTTGCGAGTACGGCCGGAGGCTCAGGAAGACGAGGCCGGCATTGGGCGCGCTGCCTCCGAAGCTGAAGCCGGCGATGGCGAAGGTGTCCTCGATTTCAGGAAAATTCTTGCTGATGGCGGTCACCTGCGCGGCGATGTTTCGGGTGTATTCGAGCGAAGCTCCGGTGGGAGCCTGGATGGCCACGATGAGGTATCCCTGATCTTCGGTGGGGACGAAGCCCTGGGGCACTTGCCGGTAGACGAAGTAAGCGAGACCGAGGCCGGCGGCGAACAGGATTAGAGCAACAACCTCGAAGCGCAGAAAGGCGCGGAGGGCGCGCACGTATCCGTTGGTGACCGCGGCCAGCACGCGGTCGACGCGCTTGAACAACCATATCTTTTCGCCGTGCTGACGGCCTAGCAGGAGCGCGGCGAGCGAGGGCGTGAGCGTAAGGGCGTTGAAGGCAGAGATTGTAATCGAGAAGGCGATGGTCAGCGCGAACTGGCGGAAAAGAATGCCGGTGGTGCCGGGAAAGAAGGCGACCGGTACGAAGACGGCCACCAGCACCAGCGAGGTGGCGATGACGGCGCCGGTGACTTCCTTCATGGCGTCAGACGAGGCTTTAACGGGATTGGACTCGCCTTCCTGCAAATGGCGCTCGATGTTTTCGATGACGACGATGGCGTCGTCGACCACCAGACCAGTGGCGAGCGTGATGCCGAACAGAGTCAGCGTGTTGATGGAGAAGCCAAGCAGTTTGACGAAAGCGAAAGTGCCGATGAGCGAAACCGGGATGGTGACGGCCGGGATGATGGTGGAACGCCAGTCTTCGAGGAAAAGGAAAATAACAAGGATGACGAGGAAGATGGCCTGGCCAAGGGTCGAGACTACGTCGCGGATGGATTCGCCGACCGCGTCGGTGGTATCGAAGGCGAGCTCATACTTCATGCCGGGTGGAAAGCGTTTGGCCAGGCGGTCGAGTTCGGCGATGCAGCGGCGGTCTACGTCGAGAGCGTTGGCGGTGGAAAGCTGGGTGATGCCGAGGCCAACCGATTCGTGCCCGCTGTAGTTCAGGTCGGAGCTGTAGTCTTCGGCGCCGAGTTCGGCGTGGCCGACATCCCGCAAGCGGACGAGAGTGCCGTCGGCATTGCTCTTCAGGATGATGTCATCGAACTGACTGGATTCAGAGAGACGGCCGACGGCGCGCACGCTGATCTGGAACTGCTGGCCGGCCAGAGCGGGTTGAGAACCGACCTGTCCGGCGGCGACTTCAACGTTCTGCTCCTGAAGGGCGCTCACTACATCGTCGGCGGTGAGGGCGCGGCTGGCCATGCGCACGGGATCGAGCCACAGGCGCATGGAGTATTTGCGTTCGCCGAAAATGAGGACATCGGCCACGCCGGGAACACGCTTCAGGCTGTCGCGGACGTAGACGTCCAGGTAGTTACTTATGAAGAGCGTGGAATAGCGGCCGTCGGGCGAGAAGACGGCGGCGCCGAAGACGAAGTTCTGCGAACTCTTGGCGACGGTAACTCCGACTTGCTTGACCGCGGAGGGGAGCCGTCCGGAAGCAGTGTTGACGCGGTTCTCGATGTCCACGGCAGCGAGGTCGGGATCGCGGTTAAGGTCGAACGTCGCGGTGATCGAACTGATGCCGTTGTTGTCGCTGGAGGAGGTGATGTACTTCATGCCTTCGGAGCCGTTGATCTGCTGCTCCAGGGGCGTGGTGACGGCAGATTCGACAGTCTGCGCGCTGGCTCCGGTGTAGACGGCGGTGACGCCGACCTGGGGAGGCGCGAGGTTGGGGAATTGCGCAATGGGAAGCGTGGGGATGCAGACGGCGCCCGCGAGAATGATGAGCAGGGCGCAGACGGTGGAGAATACCGGGCGATGAATAAAAAAGTCGACCATAAGTGTTCGTTGTCGAGAAAAACTTCGGCTGATCGGGTAATCGGCAGTTTAGTAGATGGCCCGATGCCCGATCACCCGATGCCTAGCTGCTGCTTTCCTGAGGGATTACGGGTATGCCGTCGATCAGGAACTGGGTGCCGGAGACGACGACTTTATCTCCCGGCTTTACGCCGTTGAGCACGACATAGTTGTTGCCGACGATTTGGCCGATCTGGAGCGGCTTTTGATGGACTACATAACCGCCCTTCTGATCGGGCTCAGCCACGAAAGCGAAGTAGAGGCCGCCGATTCGCGACACGGCCACGACCGGAACCACGGGTTTTTCCTGGCTACCCCAGATCACACGGGCGCGGATGAACTGGGCGGTTCGCAGACTGTCATTTGCGTTTGCGATGGTCGCTTTCGCGAGCACGGTCTGCGTCGCGGTGTCCACTTGCGGCGAGATGAACGTTATATGACTGGTGGCGAGCGAGTTTCCTGAGCCGTCGACGATCTCCACCGGAAGATTCATCTTCAGCTGCGAAGATTTCTCTATGGGAACATAGATGTAAGCTTCAAGGCTTCCGGGACGGTCGACGGTGGTAAGCATGGTGGTAGTGACCACGCGGTCGCCAACGCGGACGGGAATATCGCCGACGACGCCAGCCCGCGGGGCAACCACCTGGTAGTAGTGCAACTGAACCTGCTGTTCGTTCACCTGAGCGCCGAGCGATTGCAGTTGCGCCTGGGCCGCGTCGAGAGTCGCACGCGCCTGATCGAGATCCTGTCGGCTGACTACCCCAGCATTGGCGAGGCCGCTGACCCGGTCGTAGTTCTGCTGCGCCCATTTGACTTGGGCAACCTGGGCGGCAGTGGCGCTCTCCTGACTTTTCAGCGTGGCCTGCTGCTTGGCAGGATCGATCTGCATCATCGGAGCACCGTCCGCGACGCGTTCGCCCGAATGGACGAAGATCTGCGTAATGATGCCTTCGACCTGCGGCATGACCACGGCCGAGTCGCGGGACTTCACCGTGGCAACGTAGTCGGTAGTGTCATCGACCTTTTGGGCTTTCGCCGTTTGGACTTTGACCGGCATGGCTTGCGGAGGCGCGGCCTTGGCTTCTTTGTTGCTGCCGCAAGCGGTAGTGAAAAGAAGCGTGGCCAGAAGCGCGCCGGGCAGAATCCCCGACAGAATCAAAGATGACGTTCTTCCAGAGAATCGAGACATAATCATTGCTCTTCGCGATATTCCTCGGCCTGTGAAGAAAAAGAAACAGGCACCACTGGGACTGCCTCCAGTGGGTGCGAGGCAGGCTCCTCAAACTCGTTGTTGCGGGGACTCCGCCCCAGCAATACTGAACCAAACATTATAGATCGCTGGGACAGGCAGGAGGCTCCGAAGAATTTTTGCTTCTGCTAAATTGTTTTGTTATGAAACCGAGCCGAAGTTTTGCGAGCGACAACAACGCCGTGGTGCATCCCGAGGTGCTGGAGGCGATACGGCGCGCAAACCAGGGACACGTGGTGGGATATGGGGATGATCCGCAGACGGAATCGGCGGTGGGGAAATTTCGGGAGGAGTTTGGGGCCGAGGTGGAGGTCTTCTTCGTTTTCAACGGGACGGCGGCAAACGTGCTGAGCTTGCAGGCGCTGACGCGGCCTTTTCATGCCGTGCTGTGTCCCGAACTCTCGCATATTTATACGGACGAATGTGGCGCGCCGGAAAAGTTTACGGGCTGCAAACTGGTGCCTCTGCCAGCGCCCAGCGGCAAGTTGACGGTGGAAACGGTGGCGCATGCGTATCACGGAATTGGGGACCAGCATCACGTGCAGCCCCGGGTAATTTCGATCACGCAGTCGACCGAGATGGGAACCGTGTACAGGCCGGCAGAGGTCGAGGCGTTGGCGCGGTTTGCCCACGAGCGAAAAATGTTTCTGCACATGGATGGGGCGCGGATTGCGAACGCCGTGGCGGCGCAGGGACCGTCATTCTCCTTGCGGCAGGCGACGCGCGACTTAGGAGTGGATGTGCTTTCCTTCGGCGGGACGAAGAACGGGTTGATGGGCGTGGAGGCGGTGCTGTTCTTCCGTCTGGAACTGGCCGAGGATTTTTCTTTTATGCGCAAACAGGGGATGCAGTTGGCTTCGAAGATGCGCTACCTGTCGGTGCAGATGGAGGCGCTGCTGACCGACGATCTCTGGCGGCGAAATGCGCAGCAGGCGAACCGCATGGCGCGATTGCTGGAACAGGAAATGAAGAAGATTCCGCGAGTCAGGATTGTGTATCCCGTCGAAGCGAACGGCGTGTTTGCGCAAATTCCGCGGGAGGCAATTGAGAAAATACAGGAGCGCTACTTCTTCTATGTGTGGAACGAAGAGGAGTCGGTGGCGCGGTGGATGTGCTCGTTCGACACGACCGAAGAGGACGTTCGAGAGTTTACGGAGTTTGTGGGAGCAGTGCTGAGGGACCTCCCGAACTGACACGCCCCACTCCGAGCGTGTCTAAGCGGGAAGCCCCGATTTTCCGCCACGTGGACGGAAAATCGGCTTACCTATTTCTTTCCCGCCCGGACCTTCGCCCATCGTGCTCTCTGCGCGGCTGCGATTCTCCTGCGTCCGGCAGCGGAAATGGTTCGTTTCTTTGCAGGTGCGGGAGTTGCAGCAGATCTACGCTTGTTTCCCTCGAGGTAGACTTTCCCGAAGGTAGTTAGTGCGGCGGTTACGCGATGGAGTTCATCCTCGAGTCGCGCGCGTTCTTGTTGGAGTTGTTTGACTACGGAATCAATGAGTGTGTTTGCCATGAAAAACATTTTATCACTTGTAAGTCGGACATCAAGGTAGTTCGTGCCGGAGGGACTGGTTAGCGGGCGCAAATTCCCGTTATTGGACGAAATCCCGCTCTGGGCAGGGCTTTCAGGCCACACTTGTGCTTCACATTGGACGTCGATAGGAGGGCTAAGTACGGAGGCGACGGAGAGGTGCGTTTCCGTCGCTGGCTCGCTGGCGCCGGGTCGCTGTTCACTTCATAAAACGGGTATTGTCTTCACGCGGTCGGTGCAAGAGATCGCCGTCATTATGAGTAAAGCGAATGCCCCATTGCCAACTGTTGCGTTTGATGCGAGCATTGTACGAGTGAGACGCCGGGTCGCTTTAGGTTTTGGCTTGACATTGGAGCGATGGGGCATTACCAATGCAATCTTCTGGCGTTGGTGTGTTTCGTGGGGATTTGTTCCGTGATTGCCGGTTTGAACTAAGCCGCCGGATGAGGGCGGAAGGGGGCAATTGCGCGGGTATGGGGTCCATGTTGCAGAAATTTGTTTCTTTGGCGCGGGATTACGCCGAACTGACTAAGGCGCGCATTACGGCTTTGATCGTCCTTACGGCGTGGTGCGGCTATTTCTTCGGCGCGCACCGGATGGGCGTGTCGTCGTGGTCGCTGGGCCTCGTCCATGCGCTGTTGGGTGTAGCACTGGTTTCAAGCGGAACGGCGGCGCTGAATGAAGTGCTCGAGTCGAGCGTGGATGCGCGGATGCGCCGGACGGCGCTGCGCCCGTTGCCTTCTGGACGAATGACCATTGCACACGCGGCCACGGTTGGGTTGGCGCTGACTCTGGGCGGTTCCGCTTATGTGGCGATCTATGCCAACTTACTAACCGGGTTATTGGTATTCTTGACCGCGCTGGTGTATCTGGCGGTTTACACTCCACTGAAGAAAGTTTCTCCGGTGTGCACATTTGTGGGCGCGTTTCCGGGAGCGATGCCGGTGGTGCTGGGTTGGACGGCGGCGCGGGGAAAGCTGGAAGCCGAGACTCTGATCCTTTTTGCCATCATGTTCGTCTGGCAGTTTCCGCATTTTCTTTCGATCGCGTGGCTCTATCGTGAGGACTACGCGCAGGGCGAAATTCGTATGTTGCCGGTGGTGGATGCCGATGGAAAGTCCACCGTGTGGCGGATTCTGGCTTATTCCGCAACGCTGATTCCTGTGAGCATTATGCCCTTCGCGTTGGGAATGGCGGGACGCGTGTATTTTGTGGGGGCCATCCTGATGGGCGCGGCATTGTTCCGTGTGTCGATGGGAATGGCGTATCCGCAACTGCCGGCGACGGCTGCGGCCTCGAAACTGCCAGCTCGACGCTTGCTGCGGGCAACGATCGTCTATCTGCCCGCGCTGTTCGCGCTGATGATGGCTAACTCGGGAAGTTAGTCGTCAGTAATTGTATCTTCAACATAAATTGACGATACTTAGTGAACGTGTTAGCGCTCGCCGACGTGCGGGCGGTTATTCGTGCGGGCGGTTATTCCAACTCCAACTCAATTGTCTTGGTCGCGGGATCGAGCTTGACTATCCGGAACTGGCGGATCTGGCCCTCCCGCAAGGCTTCCGGCTTCGTCTCGTCGGCGGCGCCGCCGCTCTTCCAGCGAGCCTGCAGCATGGAACCTAGCGATGACAAATCAGGCTTCGATGAGGGAGACGGCGCCGGTTCAACGCGCTTGTTTTCCTTCGCCGATGCTTCCGCTGGGATCCGGCACGTCGCCACCACGCCTTCGCCGAGTTCCACGCGGGCGCGTCCTCCGGAAACTTCGACCATGCGGCCAGTGACCACATCTCCTTCTTTATGTTCAGCGAGATATTCATCCAGGCCGGTTGGAACCAGTTGTTTCATGCTCAGGCGTATGAGCCGCTTTTCCGTGTCGAGAGCGAGCACCTGCGCCTTGACCACTTGCCCGACCTTCAGCACTTCTTGCGGGTGGTTGATGTGCTTCTCGGCGCTGATTTCGCTGACGTGAATCATACCCTCCACGCCTTCGGTAAGCTGCACGAAGGCGCCGAACTTCATGATGTTCGTCACCGGCCCTTCGATCACGGTGCCCGGCGCGTATTTCTGCGCGGCCCCGACCCAGGGATCGCCCAGCGCCTGCTTCAGGCCGAGAGAGATGCGGCGCTCCGCCGCGTTCACTCCCAAAATCACGGCTTCAACGGTTTCGCCCGGTTTCACTATGTCGCTCGGATTTCTGACTCGTTTGGCCCATGACATTTCGGAAATGTGAATCAGGCCTTCAATGCCGGGCTCGAGTTCAACAAACGCGCCGAAATCGGCGATGCGGGTAACGGTGCCTCGCACCCGATCGCCTGCCTTGTATTTCTCGGCGACGGCGTCCCACGGATGCGGCTGAAGCTGCTTCATGCTGATGGCAACGCGGTGCTTGTCGGGATCAATCTTGATGATCACGGCTTCGATCTGCTGGCCGGTAGAAAGCACGTCCGACGGTTTGTTGACACGGCGCCAGGAAATTTCTCCGACATGAAGCAGGGCGTCGGCGCCGCCGATATCGACGAACGCGCCGTAATCGGTCAGGCTGCGGACCTCGCCGTGCACGGTGTCGCCTTCCTTCAATTCCGAGTAGCGGCGCTCCTTGCCGGCGCGTTCTTCGTCTTCCGCAATGGCGCGGCGATCGACCACCACGTCTTCGTCGGCCACGTCGAGCTTGATGATGCGGCAGCGAATTTCCTGCTCGACCAACTTCTCCAATTCCGACGCGTCGTGAGTTCCGCTGCGCGATGCCGGCATGAAGGCTCGCACGCCTATGTCCACGCTCAATCCGCCCTTGACCACGCCCGTCACGGTGCCGATGATCGTCGACTTCTCGGCGAAGGCCTTTTCCAGCGAGGCCCAGTCGGTGGGACGCTCGACCTTGCCGCGAGTCAGTTCGTAGTAGCCTTCGGGATCGCGCCCCTTGATGGTGACCTGCACTCTGTCGCCGGGCTTTGGCGGCTTATCCGCAGGAAACGCCGTTAGCGGCAGCACGCCTTCGGTCTTGAATCCGATATCGAGAACGACGGAATCGGCGGTCAAGGCAATCACGGTGCCTTCGCGGCGCTGCGAGCCTGGTTCGCTCTTGCGGGAATGGCTCTGCTCGTACTCGGAAAAAATATCTTTGAATGATTCGGCCGGAAGTGATTCGACCGGCTCTTTGGCGGGTGTGGATTCCGGGGTGCCTGAGTTGGGCGCGTCTGGATCGGACATGCTTGGATTGGATGAGGTCTCTGGATTGGACATGAATAAGGTTAAAGCCCTGCGGCGTGACCTCGCTTAGGATAACACCGCGAAGGGCCGTTCGGAGGTTGGAGGCGGGAAGGGAATTCCAAACCTCGGGTGTAAACTATTTTTCGTTTACCGAGTCAAAGAGCTGAAGCAGACATGGTTTTGTGAAATTGGTTCGGAGGGTTGAAGATGCGGATGGAATTTGTGGTTTTGTTCCTTGTGCTCGCATTTGTCACGAGCGGTTTGGCGCAGACGAAGACCAAGGAGATTGAGATCCCGTATGAGCGCTTTGTCCTGGACAACGGCCTGACCGTGATCGTGCATGAGGATCACAAGGCGCCGATCGTGGCGATCAATATTTGGTACCACGTGGGCTCGAAGAACGAGAAGCCTGGGAAGACCGGATTCGCGCATCTTTTCGAACACCTTATGTTTGGGGGCAGCGAGCATGCGCCGGGGCGGTACATCGACGCCATGGAAAACGTTGGCGCGACCGACTTGAACGGTACCACTAATTCGGACCGCACAAATTATTTCGAGAATGTCCCCACCTCGGCGGTGGATTTTACGCTGTGGATGGAGTCCGATCGCATGGGGCACCTGCTGGGCGCACTGGACCAGAAGGCGCTCGATTTGCAGCGTGGCGTGGTGCAAAACGAGAAACGCCAGGGCGAGAACCAGCCCTATGGGGTGACGGAGCAACTGCTCACGCAAAATACGTATCCAGCGGGGCACCCGTATTCGTGGACGACGATTGGAGACATGGCGGACCTGGATGCGGCGTCGATGAAAGACGTGCAGGAGTGGTTCAAGACGTATTACGGGCCCTCGAATGTCGTGTTGGTATTAGCGGGCGACATCGACGCGAAGACGGCGCGCGAAAAAGTCACGAAGTATTTTGGCGACATTCCGGCGGGACCGCCGGTGGCGCACCAACAAGTGTGGATTGCAAAGATGACGGGGACGCACCGGCAGGTGGTGCAGGACCGCGTGCCCCAGGCGCGAATCTACAAGGTATGGAACATCCCGGAATATGGCAGCGCGGAAGGCGATTACCTGGATTTGGTGAGTGATTGCCTGAGTTCCGGGAAATCGTCGCGGTTCTACAAGCGTCTGGTATATGAAGATCAGATTGCGACCGACGCTTTGGCCTTCACCGATTTGGGGGAAATTGGCGGCCAGTTCTACGTACGCGCTACGGCGCGGCCGGGACAGAGTATTGCGCAGGTGGAAAAGGAACTGGATGAAGAACTGGCGCGCTTCGTGAAGAGCGGCCCGACGCCCGAGGAATTGCAGCGCGTCAAGACGCAGTATGAGGCGGAGTTCATTCGCGGGATCGAGCGGATCGGTGGGTTCGGCGGAAAATCGGACCGGCTGGCGAAGAACCAGGCGTTTCTCGGAAGTCCGGACGCCTACAAGATCTCGCTCAAGCGCGTACGACTGGCGACGGCCGAGGATCTGAGGGCGGCGGCGCAGCACTGGCTTTCGGACGGCGTGTACATCCTGGAGGTGGATCCTTTCCCCGACTACAAGACCTCGTCCGCGGGCGCGGATCGCGGCAAGGCACCGGATACCGGAACGCCGCCGGAGTTGAAGCTGCCAAAATTGCAGCGGGCGACGCTGTCGAACGGATTGAAGATCATTCTCGCGGAGCGTCACGAAGTTCCGCTGGTAAATTTCACGCTGGCAACCGACGCCGGATTCGCCTCCGATGCGTCGACGACGCCGGGGACTGCCAACCTGGCGATGCAGGTGCTGACCGACGGGACGCGCACGCGCAACGCGCTGCAGATCAGCGACGAGTTGGAATCGCTTGGAGCCACGTTGCGCGGATCTTCAAATCTCGATCTGTCGTTCGTGTCTCTTTCGGCGCTGACCGCAAAACTCGACCCGTCGCTCGACTTGTTTGCGGACGTCGTTTTGAATCCGTCGTATCCCGAGACGGAAGTGAAGCGCGAGCAGAAACTGGCGCTGGCCGGAATCGAGCGCGAACAAAACACGCCCACGACGCTGGCTTTGCGAGTATTGCCGGCGCTCTTGTACGGGGCGGACCATCCGTACGGGAATCCGCTGACGGGATCCGGGACAAAGGAAAGCGTGGCCAAACTGACGAGAGGGGACCTGGTAAAGTTTCATGACACCTGGCTGCATCCGAACAACTCGACGTTAATCGTGGTGGGCGACACGACGCTGGCGGAAGTGACGCCAAAACTGGAAAAGCTTTTTGCGGGGTGGAAGAGCGGAAGCGCGCCAGCAAAGAATGTGAAGACCGTTGCCGTTGCATCGAAGTCCGCCGTGTACCTGATCGACAAACCGGGCGCGCTGCAATCGGTGATCATCGCGGGAGTGGTGGCGCCCCCCCGGGCGAATCCGCAGGAAATCGCGATTGAAGCCATGAACGACAGTCTGGGCGGCACGTTTGGCGGGCGCATGAATATGAATCTGCGGGAAGACAAACACTGGTCGTATGGAGTGCGCACCGTGCTTCGTGATGCCCGGTCGCAGCGCCCGTTCTACGCCATTGCGCCCGTGCAAACCGACAAGACCAAGGAATCGCTGGTGGAGATGAACAAGGAGTTCCGCGGAATCGCCGGCGACCATCCAATTAGAGCCGACGAGCTCGCGAAAATTCAGGCCAACGAAACTCTGAAGCTCCCGGGGTCGCGCGAGACGCTGAGCGCGCTAGGACAGTCAATCGTGGACCTGGTGCAATTCGGACTCCCCGACGATTACTACGACACCTACGCAGGGAAAGTCCGAGCCCTTAAGACGAGCGACGTAAGCGCGGCCGCAAAAGAAGTGGTGCGTCCGGACAACCTGATCTGGATTGTGGTGGGCGATCGCGCCAAGATCGAACCCGGTGTGCGAGAGCTGAACCTCGGCGAGTTCCGGCTGATGGACACCGACGGAAAAGTGCAGTAGCGGTTTGAAATTGGTCGCGGCGGTAGGACTCGAAGCTACGACCTGCGGATTGTGGGTCCTACTCCCGTTACGAGAGCATGTTTCACAAACCGATTTCAGGCGACACGAGCAGTCCCTTCGAGGGCCAAAGCCCAGCGTTTATACGGCTCGTAGCGTCACGGCTGAAGAGGCTGCGGGGAAGGTGTTTCCCATCAAGAGCTGGGACCTTAGGGGCTGAAGCCGAATTCAAACCAATGCGGTTATCGCAGCGGTAGACCGCTGCGCCACCCAAAAGCAGACACAAAATCGAGTTTTTCGCAGCTGGTGAAGCCGTGCTCTTCCCACCCTGCTAAGGTAACTAACCAGTGGTTACCACCCGTTACTAACTTACTAGAACGTTCTTCCACTCACCACCACGTTCTTCCAATTGTGCTGGAACACGTACCAACGTAATCTCGACTCATGACGGATCTCAGCAAATCGGTGGGAAACGCGAAACAAAGCGCTGCTGCTTCACACTCGCCGGTCAGAGGAGAAACGATCATGAAATCAATCCTACAGTCTGCATTGGTGGTGCTGGTATTGACCGCGGTCGCTGTGGCGAAGGAATTGCCAAATGCGCCCAGCGCGGAAATAGCCGCCGCCGAATTCATCGTGCGGTCCACCCTGCCAGCTCCGGCGCCGATAGTTGCCGAGACGAAAGTTGTCGATGCCAAGTTTGTCAGCCTCGCGCTGATCTCCGCCGGCAGCACGTTCGCAGATTCCTACACAACGCTATTCGCCCGGCAGAACTGGCTGGCCGGCAGGACGAATGTCTGCAACGTGGAAGTTCAGTCCGCCTACCTCTATGGCACTCACCCTACCGTTGGCCGCAGCTACGCCGTCGCTTCCGCCAAGACCGCTGCCTCTGTGTTCGCCGCCTACTACCTGCGCAAGCACCACCACAGGTTCTGGAGCGCGCCCCTGGTAGCGAACTCGATAATCAGCCTGCAGGGTGTGACCCAGAACATGATGGCGTGCAACTAAGCTCCGCCGTAGACCCTGTGTAGGCGCGGTGTCTATTGCACTATCAGAGTCAAGGGAAGTGAGTGCTGCAAAGCACCAGAAGTTCCAGAGACCGTGATTGTGTATGTTCCCGGCGGAGTCCCGGGTTGGGTTCGTGGGGCGATACCGGTACCGCCAGCGCACGCGGACATGAACAGCATTGCTCCGACCAGAAGGACCAGCGCAATCAGCACAAGAAGTTTCTTCGTGCGGCGCTTTGAGCCTGCCAACATCAATCCAAAGAGGCCGAGTCCCTGGAACTGCAACCAGACCGCATATAGTGGCTGATTCCGCGATAGACGAAGCGGTCTTGCTTCGGCAGAAGTGCCCGTGGTAGTGATCGTCAGCGTCACAGCAGCCGGGTTCGAACCGGGAGTCACCGAGCTGGCAGATAGACTGCAGGTCGTGTTCGAGGGGGCTCCGCTGCAGCTCAGTTTGACGGCGTTCGAGAATGTCCCGCCCACTGGAGCAACCTTGAGTGTGTAGGTCGTAGTAGAACCAGCCTTGATCGTCTGACTACTGGTCGAACTGGAAAGACTGAAGTCTGATTCCACCCCGGTCAGTCCCACCGTCTGGGGACTACCTCCCTCGCTGTCAGAGATCGTCACCGTTCCATTGCGGGTTCCAGACGTTGTCGGAACAAACGTTACATTGATCGCGCAAACGGACCCCACGGACAAACTGCCCGGGCAGTTGTTTGTTTGCGTGAAGTCGCCCGTGATCTGGATGCTGCTGATAGCCAGCGTTCTGTCGCCGCTGCTGGTTAGCGTTATCGTCTGGGCAGCACTGGAGGTTCCTACCGGCACGCTGGTGAAGGAGAGGCTGGAGGGACTCAGCGTGACAGCGGCACCAAAGGCGCTTCCGCTCAGACTAATGGTATGGGGCGATCCCGCCGCGTCATCCTGAATCACGATAGTCCCACTGCGAGGCCCCGTGGCGGACGGAGTGAATGTAACAGACAACGCGCAGCTGCCGGCAGCCGGCACAATGTTCCCGCAGTTATCGGTCTCGGCAAAATCGCCGGTCTTCGTGATCGATGAAATCGAAAGCGCCGAACTACCCATGTTGCGCAGCAGGACAGTTTGCGGCTGGCTGCTTAAGCCGACCGTCTGACTGGCATACTGCAAAGAAGCGGGACTCAAGGAAACGGCTGGTGCGGACGCGGCTCCGATCTTGAGAACGAAGGCGTCGGTCTTTCCTCCCAATACACTCTGGAACGCGGAGCGCGTCACCGGAAGGTCGGTTGAATCCGTAGAACCGGCGATGTAGAGGTTCCCATTGGAATCGAGAGCTAAACCAGCGGGAGACTCATTCCCGCTCGCGCCCAGGTAGGTAGCGAACAGTTCCGTGCTTGCGCTTGCGTCAATCTCCACCAACAGCAGGTCTGACCCATTTGCGTAAGGCTCAATGCCGTTGACTGTGCCAAAGGTAGCGCTGGACGTCGACGCCAAGACGTAAGCATCGTCGTTGGCATCGAGCGCGATCGCTTGTGGGTTGGCATCGTTGTTCGGGCCCAGAAAGGTCGAGTACAGCAACGTCGAGCCCGTCGGATCGAATTTGGTCACAAAAGCGAAGTTGCATCCCCACCCTTCAACGGAAGGATTGCAGATGCTGGTCGCGGTAATCGGGAAGGTGCCATCACTCAGAGTAACGCCGGTCACATAAGCCGACCCAGAGGCCTCCACTGCGATGGCACTGAGGTTCATGATTTGGCCGCTGGATTCATAGAAATAGGTGGAGTAGTCGAGGCTTCCGGAGCTGCTGATTTTGCTGACGAATCCGACAGCATTGTCCTGCGAGGTCGAGTTCGTGGCAAGGTAGGCGCCCGTCGTCGTCGGGAAATTGTAAGTATTGGTGACGCCCGCGGCATACGTGTTGCCATTCGAATCCAACGCGATGCCGGTGATGGCACTGTAGGGTGAGGGCCAACAGGGATTGCCCCCGCAATTGAGCGGCACATTGGAGTTGCCACTGAGATAAGTGGAATAGATAAGGGACGATCCATTGGGACTGAACTTCGTCAGGAACCCGTAGCTCCCATAGGAGCCGTTTTGATTCGGCGAAGCCGTGGCCTGGTACGCATTGACCACCGGGAAGTTTGTGGACGAAGTGTTTCCGGCGACCAGCACGCTCCCCAAGCTATCGATCGCAATACTGGAGGGCTCGTCCGAAGCATTTCCCCCGAGGTAGGTTGAGTACAAGAGTGAGGAGCCGTCGGCAGAGATTTTCGTCAGGAAGGCATTGAATGATCCCGGGTAGGAACCCTGATACGGGTTGACCATGGGAAAATCGCTCGAGTCTGTGGTGCCGGTCACGTACACATGGTTGGCGCTGTCCAGTACCAGCGCGAAGCCGTAATCCTGACTGTTTCCGCCGATGTAGTCCGCATACACCAAGTTCGAACCGGTCGGATCGAGTTTGGCGACGAAGACGTGGGGCGCGCCGGCCGGAATCGATCCCAGAGTGGCCAGCGGAAAGTCAGTGGAGTCGGTGTAGCCCGCGACGTAGACGCTGCCAGTGCTGTCCACGGCAATCCCGGTGGGTTGGTCATTGCCACTTCCGCCCAGGTAGGTCGAGTAGACCAGAACGGGGTCGATGACGAGCGGTTTGCTCACATCGTACTGCGCAACATGGAAAGCGACGTGCGCCGAATCGCTCATGACATACGCGCCGGACACGGGCACGCGCAATCCGTTGGATTCCTGGTAGACGACCGGACTTTGGAAATGAAGTTCCCCGTTGCTGGTTTGCAAAACCAGGTCGCCTCCGCCGTCAAGTTTGATTTGATTGGCGCCTTTGATTTCGAATTGAATCTGTCTGGGGTCAGCTCCCGGAGCTATGGCAAAGTCGTACTCTAACTGCTGATGATTTCCGTAGTAGACCAGATCGATGCCCGGGTACACGTTTTTGTAGCGGACTCGGCCATAGGTCGGCACGTTCCTATGCCACTTCGCAGGATCGTTCCCGATAAAGTAATTCACACGGCCGGGCTGCGGATCTTCTCCAATCACAGTTGGATTCTTAGCTGCTCCCAGCAGCTTGAACTGTAATGTGGACTTCGCGGACCGCTGGGCTTTGTTGATCGCAGCGACGTTGTCCGCCGGCTGGGAAGACACGGCTTTACTCGGACGCAGAGAGAGCACCATTCCACCTGAGGTGAGAAACACACTGTATCCCGGACCAAGCGAAACAAACCTGACTTTAGAGTCAACCTGGCCTTGGTTGGCTTCGAAGGTCAGCGGCAGCTTGCCATAATTGGCAGTGATCGAAGCACGGGAGGGTACCTGCGCTATGCTGGATTGTGCGCCGGAAACCGCGGTGGCGGTAACTGCTACGAGTGTCCACACCAGAATTTTCAATTTCATATAAGTCTCACTCTCTCTACTTAAAGGCTTTGGAACGCGCTTGCCGCTCTTAACTCATTTAGCTGAGGCTGCCTTTGTAATGCCGCTTTTGAGCAATTTGGCGAACTGCTGGGGAGGCACCGGCCGGCTGAAAAAGTATCCTTGTGCCTCGTCACATTGGTGGGCCTGAAGAAATGCCAGCTGTTCTTGCGTTTCCACGCCCTCAGCAACCACCCGAAGCTTAAGGCTTCGGCCCATGCTGACCACTGCCTTCACGATGATGGTTTCGTCGGGTACGGTGGTGATCTGACTGACGAAGGACTGATCGATCTTGAGGGCATCAATGGGAAACTTTCTAAGGTAACTCAAGCTGGAGTACCCCGTGCCGAAGTCATCGACCGCCACCTGCACCCCCCTGGCTTTCAGTGCCTTGAGGATGGACGCGGTGGACTCGGCATGCTTCATCAGAACGCTTTCGGTCAGCTCTACTTCAAGAAATTTCGGATCCAGCCCTGTCTCCTTCAATATTGCGAACACGCTGTCAACAAAAGTTCCTTCGCGCAACTGCATCGCTGAGATATTCACCGCCATGGTGCCCATAGGCAGGCCTGCAGCCAACCACGCTTGGGCTTGCTGGCAGGCTTGACGAAGAACCCAGTTGCCGATGGGCAGAATAAGGCCGCAGTCTTCCGCAACCGGAATAAATTGTGCCGGAGAGACTAACCCTCGAATGGGATGCGTCCACCGTAGCAATGCTTCTGCACCGGCAATCCGTCCCGTCTTCAGATTGATCTTCGGTTGGTAGTGCACCACAAATTCGTGCCGTTCCAGGGCGCGCCGCAGGTCCCCCTCAATGGATTGCCGCTCCACGGCCCGGAGGTTCATAGCAGGCTCGAAAAACTGATATGTCTGACGCCCGTTTTCCTTCGCCTGATACATGGCGGTGTCCGCATTCTTGATCAAGGTCTCCGCATTTTGGCCGTCGTCGGGATAAACACTGATGCCAACGCTGGAGGTGACGTGAAGATCGTGCTGGTCGATGAAATGAGCTTCGGCCACCGCCCGAAGCATTCTTCTCGCGGTGACTGACGCATCTTCCGCGCTTTCCTCTTCGGAAAGCAGCACAACGAATTCATCCCCGCCCTGCCGGCTTACCGTGTCTGAACCGCGCACGCAATCCACCAGGCGTTTTCCGACAGATTGAAGAAGCTTGTCGCCGGTGGGATGCCCGAGGGAATCGTTGATGTGTTTGAAACCATCCAAATCCAGGAACAGGACCGCGAGTTTTCTCCGGTGACGCAGTGCTAAGAGAATCGCTTGATTAACCCGGTCATTCAGGAGCGTACGATTGGGCAAGCCGGTCAAGAAATCGTGCTCGGACGAATGGACGATCAGCGCTTCAGCCATTTTCCGCGTGGTGATGTCGCGGATCGCTGCCGTTACCAAAATTCCTTCCGCGCTTTCCAGCGGGCTTAACATGATCTCGAGGGGAAACTCACTGCCATCCTTCCGCCTCCCGGTCAGCTCAATCCCAGTACCGATCTGCTGCTCAATAGCGTCTTCCGCAGATCGAAGAGCGTCGGCGATCAGACGTTCGGCGAAGCCCTTGGGAATGATGTTCTTTACCGGCTGGCCGATGAGTTCGTCGCGACTGTATCCGAAACGTTTCTCTGCCTGAACGTTCAACAACACGATCTTTCCGTTCGGGTTCACGACCACCATTGCATCCGGAGCCGCTTCCAGCAATCCGCGGTACTTCGCCTCCGACTCCTTGCTCTCGCTGAGGTCGCGGCTGATTTCAGAAAACCCCCGCAGACTTCCGTCCGCATCGCGCAACGCTGTGAAGGTGACACTCGCCAGAAATTGCGAGCCGTCTTTCCGCACGCGCATGCCGTTTTCTTCATGGTGGCCGCTTGCGGCAGTCATCCGAAGCACTTCCTCCGGCCTGCCCCGCTTGATATCTTCGGGAGAAAAGAAGCAGGAAAAGTTGTGCCCGATAATCTGTTCCGCGGCGTAACCTTTGATTCGTTCGGCGCCGGCATTCCAACTGACAACCTGGCCGAGCGGATCCAACATAAAAATCGCATAGTCGTGTATCCCATCCAGCAGCATGCGATACTTTTCTTCGCTATCCCCGAGCGCTCCCTCAGCTCGCCCGCGCGCGGAGTTGTCGCGCTGGGCGCTCCAGCCGGCTGCGGCGGCGATCAACAAGCCCAGAGCGGTTCCGAAGATCAATACCGGCTTGGTCTGGCTCAAGCGCCGCTTGGTCTCTGCGGTGCGCAGGACCAGCAACCGAAGCTCCTCGCTCTGCAACTTACCAACTACCGCGAGAAACTCGTCCGTGGTTCCCTGGACCGGCCCGCTTCGAGTGGCCGTCGTTGCCAAACCCTGTTCCTGGCGCAGACGAATGACTTTCTCCGCGCGCTGTATCTTCTGAGCAGTCAGGTTTTCAAACTCCGGAATCTGCCGCTCTTGTTCAGGGTTGTCCAACGTTAAGTGGCGAATAGCTGCCTGGTCCTGCGCGACCTTTAGCAGGCCGTTACGGTAGGACTCGAGATAGGACTCGTTGCCCGTCAATGCAAATCCGTGGGAGTTCGATTCGATGCTCTCCACCGCGAAGACTAAATCCTGGACGCTTTCCAGAACCTCGTGGGTGTGGCTCACCCAGCGCGCGCTGTCGTTGGACAAGACCATCCCGCGATAGGAAATCGCACCCACGACGAGTAACGTCAACAGGGCGGAACCGAACGCGAGTTGTATCTTGCGATTCAAGTGGGACTTCGATCTCATTTCACTGTTCATGGTGTTTCACTGAATGTTCTCCGTGTTCGGAATGTGGATTGCGCGTATCAAACTCGGACGAACGCCACCGGCCGGCTCGTGACTAGCCGGGCCTTCATTCGGCGAAAGAGCAGTTAAGCCTTGCCTTCAATGATGTGGCAGGGATTCCTTAACTTGCTGAGCGCAGACCTCGTAGAAGTGAATGCAAGGGAAGGGCCATGATGAGTATGTCGTTCGTGATGGGCTGGAAGTTCGATCTCGGCAGGACGTTTGAGTACGCTGGGGCGATTCGCGGATCAAGCCACGATCCGGGCGCATTCTCCATGCGCGACATCCTCGCCTCCAACTCGACGATGCGCAAGTCTACATGACTGAAGAATTCAGTCCACACGCGAGCACTATAGTACCTATCCTTATGTGGCAGAAGGCCTACTGATTGCACCATGAACTCCGAACACATGAGGCCTTAAATGAAAATCTCGACAACCACGAAGCCGATGATCCGTATTGCTCTCGTCGAAAGCGATCCCTTGCGGTTAGTAGGTTTCCACGCCTTATTGGACTCAGAATCGGATTTAGAACTAATTTCTGCCTCGCTCCCGGAAATCGCGATTCAGGCGAACATTGACGTGGTACTAATGGGGGACCGTCCCGGCCAGAACCTGTTCGACACGGTGTCCAACCTCAAAGTGATGCGCCCCAAGTTGCCCATTATCGTGATCGGACGCAGCACGGATTACAAGGTCATGCTGAATGCCATTGTTTCCGGAGCGAAAGGCTATGTGTTTGATGGAGCATCGCCCAGCGAATTTGCTCAGGCGATTCGCACGGTAAATCAAGGTTCTATTTGGGCTCCACGACGGGTACTTTCGATGTTCATTGAACTCGCCATCGCGCAGCGTAGCGGAATGCCGTCCGGGTCCAACGGGGCTATCACTGATCGAGAGAAACAGGTTCTGAAAATGCTGGTAGCGGGACTTTCCAACAAGGAAATTGGGGAGCCGCTCGGCATTGTCGAGCGAACGGTCAAGGCACACATTGCGAAAATGATGCGCAAGGTTGGAGTGCAAAACCGCATTGCGCTTTCGGTGCACGCAGTCACCTATTCGCTCGTCAGTTCGCCCGCAGCAATGGTTGCCATGCACAGGCCGAGCGACTCCGGGCCGACTCTTCCAAGTCGTCGAGCCCAGGCGTTTTCACTACCCACCCCGGTCAATGCGTCAAACGGCGACGAGCTGAGCCCGATTATCCCTTGACCTGCCTAATGAGTATTTGCGTAATGCGTTGAACATCGGGAATGTCTTAGCAACATCACGATCTCATCGAGAACCGCAACTTGCGCCTTCATGATGTGCGGCATACCTTCGGGTCACTAGCACTCCAAAATGGGGCTTCGATTGTCTACGTTGAAGGAGCAGATGGGGTGCGGCTCAATTCTGGTCACGGTGGACACCTGCGGCCATCTGATCCCCGGTGCGAACGTGTCATTCGTGGGACCGTTTAGACGAGGTCCCCGTCGAGAAGTCGAAAGGAAGTTGGCAGCAATCCGCAACCCCCACGCAACAAAGCGAAATTGAGGTTCCGCCGAATTTCGCGCAAGCTGTTGAAGGGATTGGTGGCGGCGGTAGGACTCGAACCTACGACCTACGGATTATGAGACCGTCGCTCTAACCACCTGAGCTACACCGCCACGGTGTACACACTATACTCATACAACTGCGACCTATATGTGATCGGCTTTTTCATCTGCTATTTCGTATTCCGAGACCTGATGGGGATCCCCAGATGAGCCGCGACAGCGTAGTCACGTGGAGGAAGCATTCCATGCCCTCCCCTCTCAATACTATCAAACCGAGTTGCGCGACGGACAGCAGACCGTGTTCCGGCGTTCTCACCGGCGGTGCGGCATCCGCGCGCTGGTCGTTTGCGTCGATGCTCAGCCCGTGATGGTTCTCTCCTGCTTCCTTGGCTCACGTCGGGGCGAGATCTCAGCTCTCTGCTTGGAGTGCTCTATGACGCGTTCCGCGCTGGGGTGCGAAAACGCGATATCTTGAACTGCACTTATGAGTACCGCAGGCAGTCCGCACCAAAGGTAACATTCACTGGCAGGAGACCTCCCCCATGAAATACTTTATTCGCTTTGGAATCGTTGCAGCCGTTCTCGGGTTAGTTGTCACCAGCGGCGTATCAGGATCTGGACCGACGATAGCGGTTGCTTCCAACGATCAGCCCGGGACGGGCGCCGAACCTAGCGTCGCGGCCGCAAGCTCCAGCTTTAGCTCATCGCAGGCGGCGGAGCTGCGCTCCGTTGGGCGTGTGAATGAGTACGCCTCTACGCAGGCAAAGCCACTCACCAGCAAAACGGTCACCATTACTGTTGACGCTTTGACTAACCGGCACCCTGTCAGCACTTATGTTTATGGCGGCGCCTATCCTAAGGACGCGGCGACCATCGCCGATAGCGGATTGACTGAAGTGCGCTGGGGCGGCGATGCGACTTCGACCTACAACTGGCAGCTCGACACTTACAATGCCGCCAATGACTACTACTTTGAGGACTTTGCTGCCGAAGGGTTCGGCAATGGCGGCGATGGCAACGCCACGCAGTTCATCCGGGACGTGAAAGCGGCGGGCAGCAACCCGCTGATGACGATGGTGATGCTGCCGTGGGTCGCGCAAAGCGCGGAGACGTCGACGCAGCAGGGAGATTCTTCGGACAATTACCACTGGAGCTTTTCGGTTGCGAAGGATGGGGCGCAATGCAGCGTGGATCCATACAACACGGACGCGGGCGACGGCATTGTTTCCGGGACGTGCGGCAACCCTACCTACCTTACGGCAAATCCAAACGATGCGTATTTCCCGCTGCTGGATCAGCCCGGGAGCAACGATCCACCGAACAGTGTTTACCGGAGCCAGTGGGCGGCGAGTTTGGCTGCCGCTTTCGGCAGCGCTCCGCATTTTTACGACATGGACAACGAGATTGAAATCTGGGGTAGCACGCATCGCGATGTGCATCCGCTGCCTTCAACCTATGACGAGCTGCGCGATACGTTTATTGCCGAGAGCCGCGCGCTGAAGGGGTGGGATCCGGCGGCGATTCGCTTGGGGCCGATTACCTGCTGCTGGTGGTTTTACTGGAACGGCGCCAACAACGCCGACAAACCCGCTCATGCCGGGAACGACTTTCTGTCTTGGTGGCTGAATGAAGTGTATTGGCAGGATCAGGTCGCTGGTACGCGCTCGCTCGACGTGTTCGATCTCCATGCGTATCCTGACACGCCCGACACTTCCGCCTACACGTTAGCGCAAAAGCGAGCATTGGCTTTGCGGATATTCCGGGATTACTGGGATCCAACCTACGTCAGCGTAGGGAGCGATATCGACCAGAAATGGACCACATTTATTCAGCCGAAGAAGACGATTCCGTTCCGGATTCCACGCATGCGGGCGATTGCGAACATGATCT